>Ga0066600_10000402_pt1 | contig 16091 bp, 16 predicted proteins | sample Lowcelwee11metaG_FD_59486 | JGI IMG/M metagenome (GOLD analysis project Ga0066600, IMG submission 59486) | Freshwater pond sediment microbial communities from the University of Edinburgh, under environmental carbon perturbations - Low... | ecosystem: Environmental > Aquatic > Freshwater > Pond... | reverse complement strand
TGCCGGGATAGCTCAGTAGGTAGAGCGGTAGACTGAAAATCTGCGCGTCCGTGGTTCGATTCCGCGTCCCGGCATTTTACTTGACTCCCTCCCGCCGATTTGCTACTATTTTTCAATGCGACCCAAGCTCAAATCCATTGTTTCCCGCTTTAAAAACAAGAGGATCGTCGTTTGGGGTGACCTGATCCTCGATCAGTATCTGTTCACTTCGGCTGGAAGGGTATCGCGCGAAGCGCCGGTGCTGGTGACCGAATACGAGAAAAGCGAGTACCTGCTGGGCGGCGCCGGCAACGTGGTGATGAACCTGCTGACCCTGGGAGCGGTGCCCTTGCCGGTGGGTTTTGTGGGCAAGGACGCCTCGGGGGAAATATTGCTGAAGCTGCTCCGCGAAAAAGGGATCAGCACGGACCATCTGGTGGCGGTCGAAGGTTTTCAGACACCGTTGAAGAGCCGGATCCTTTCCGGCGGCGCCAACACCAAAAAACAACAGATACTGCGCATCGACACCCTGCCTCCAGACTCAATTAACGAACGGACGCAGCAAAAACTCGCCAAAGCGCTTTTTTCCGTGCTGGGGGAAGGCGATTTGCTGATTCTTTCCGATTATTTGGCCAAAACGGTTACGCCGGGGATATTTAGACGGCTCAAGGAATTGTTTCCCGCAAAAATCAGCGCTTTGGATTCACGGAACAATTTGCTGGATTTTCCGGGCGTGACCCTGGCCACTCCCAACGAGCCGGAAATAAAAAAACTTTTCCCCGAAAAAAAATTCCTTAACGATGGTGATTTTTTGAAAGCCGGAGCCGAATTGCTGGAAAAGCTTGGCGCCACCGGGGTTGTCTTGAAGAGGGGACACAAAGGGATGCTGGTTTTTGACCGCGGCGAAAAACCGAGCGTGCTGGACATTTTTGGAACTTCGCAGATTGTGGATGTCACCGGTGCCGGAGACACGGTCCTGGCTGTTTTGGGACTGGGGCTGGCCGCCGGAGCGGATTTGCGCGATTCGGCGCGCCTGGCCAATATCGCCGGCGGACTGGTGGTCATGCATGAAGGGGCTTACCCGCTGCGCCGCCGGGAACTTCAGGATGCCTTGCCGTAAAAAATTTTTTCGACTGCCGCAGCTGGCCGCCAGAATCGCCCGGGAAAAAAAACTGGGAAAAACCATTGTTCTGGCCAATGGCGGTTTTGATCTCATCCATATCGGCCATATCCGTTACCTTCAGCAAGCCAAGGCCAAGGGCGATATCCTGGTGGTGGCCTTGAATTCCGATTCTTCGCTGCAAAGATTAAAAGGCTCCGGACGCGCCCTGATTGACGAACAAGGGCGGGTGCGGATAATTTCCGCCCTGGCTTGCGTGGATTACGTGACCCTTTTTACCGAGATGACGGTTGAAAATGTGCTGCGGGCCATCACCCCGCATTTTCATTGCAAGGGTTCCGACTACACGATCGATTCCATTCCGGAAAGGGCCATCGTCCGCGGTTATGGCGGAGAGATGGCCATTGTCGGCGGAGACAAGATACGCTCCACCTCGCTGGTGATTGAAAAGATCAAGGCATTGTACGGATAAATTGAAAACCATCGCCGTTATCCGCATGTCCTCGCTGGGAGATATCGTGCACACGCTGCCCGCTTTCCAATCCCTGCGCAGGAATTGTCCCACGGTCCAGATCAGCTGGATTGTTGAGCCGATCGGTGCGGCCCTGCTGGAAAACTTTGCGGGCATAGACCGGATCCTGGTCTTTGATCTGAAAGCCCGAAAAGGCTGGATCGCCAGAGTAAGATACCTGATTGGATTCACGCGCCGCTGGCGCCGGCAATTCGACGTAATTCTAGATTTCCAGGGGCTGATCAAGTCGGCACTGCTTTCATTTTTGCTGGGCGGCCGGCGGTTGGGGTTTGGCTTCCGGAATGCCCGCGAACCTCTAGCGGCGCTTTTTTATTCCCGCCGGGCCGCATATTTCCCCGAAAACCACCATGTGATTTACAAGAACATGCATCTGCTCTCGCTGGCGGGCATCCGTGACGATGCCGTGGAATATCCCGTGCAGGCGTGGCGTCCATCCCGGCAGCTGAGCGAATTCCTCGAACAGGGCAATTGGGGCGGCAAGGGTTGGATCGTCCTTAATGTCGGCGGCGGCTGGCCCAGTAAAATTCTCTCTGAAAAGCAATGGCGGCAGATCGCCGCCGGCTTGAAAAACGAGTACCCGGTGGTGATGCTCTGGGGCAATGAAAAGGAACGAGAAACGGCCGCTGCGGTTTCCCGACAGTGCGGCGTGCGGTTGGCACCGTTCCTGAATTTCAATGATCTGATCTATTTCATCGCCCACGCGCTGCTGGTCATCTCGGGAGACACTCTGGCCTTGCATTTGGCCGACATGACCCGCACGCCGGCCGTCGGGATATTCGGGCCAAGTTCGCCGCGGCGCAACGGCCCGCTTTTTTCGGGCAGCCGCGTGGTATTCCGGGAACTCAGCTGCAGTTTTTGCTACCGGCGCAAATGTGATACAATGAGATGTCTGCGTGATATTGTGATCGAAGATATCATCGAGGCGGCAAAAAAGATCGATGCGCAACGCAACCGAAGCTCTGATTAAATACCGTTCTTCTATCGGCATTTTATGTCTGATCGCCGTCCTTTGGCTGGCCACGCCGAATACCTGGTCGATTTTCATAGGATTTTTTTTCATGATGATCGGCGTGTTCTTTCGTGCCTGGTCTTCCGGCTATATCAACAAAAACAAGGAGCTGGCCATCGATGGCCCGTATTCCCTGACCCGGAATCCGCTCTATTTCGGCAACCTGCTCGTCGGAACAGGGATTGCCATTGCCTGTAACAATGTGTCGGCTTATGTGATTTTTGTTGTCTATTACTTCACTTTTTTCACCTTCCTGATCGCCGTGGAAAGAAAGCGCCTGCGGAAACGTTTCGGTCCGCAATATGATGAATGGGCCAGGCAGGCCAATCTTTTTTTTCCAAAATTAAAAAAAATTAAAAAATTCAATTTTAATATCGCCTATTACATGAAAAACAGGGAATACCGGGTGTTGTTTTACTCTCTTTTCGTAATCGCGGTGCTGATCATCAAGTTTCTCAAAAAAATCGGCTTCATCGGCGGCATAGGCAAATGAGTTTTTTTAAACGATAAAATTGATTTTTCCGGTTGGTTTTGTTACCATATGGCAATGAACAAACTCAGGGTGATTTTTTTATCCAGCGCATTTTTAATCGCCATTATAGGGTTTTTTTGGCTGAACCATCCGGATTCATCGTTCCCTTTTTCAAGCCAACGCTTCAACCCTGCCGCCGCTGGTTTTCAAATCACCGGCATTTCGGAAAAAGGCAATATTTGGCTGGATAATGACGAAACCCGTCGCGTGGATATCAAGACTCTGGATTTTACTCGTGAAACCCGGCTCCAATCCGACTCGCAGACCGCATGGGAATTTTTTTTTGACGGTTTCCTTTTTACGGCCCTGCCCGGAAGCGCCATTCATTTCACTCCGCAGACCAGGGAACTGATCCTGGAAAAGGGGGAATTTTTCTGGGAAAAAAAGCGGGCCGTTCAAAAAGTCGAAATTTCTCTGTTCAAGGCCGGTAACATTTTCCGGCTTTCCGCTGCCGGCCGAATTCATCTGGGCGTCAACTCGCTCGAAATCTGGAATTATTCCGGCCAGCTCGATTTTGATTATAATGGCAAATTCTTTCTTTTGAAGGAATTGCAGTACCTCGATACCCAAAATGGCAACAAACTGCCGCCAGCCGATCTATTCCCTGCCCCGCCGTTCGTTTCACCCGAAGCCGAGACCATCGCCCTGACCCGTCCCAACGATACCATTGTCCAGTTCAAGTGGAAAAATGTCCAGGGAGCAAGGAATTATTTGCTGAAACTCTATCCTTCGGCTTTGCGGGACAATCTTCTGCTGAGCAAGGTTGTGGCCGGCAATTCCATCATGCTGGACATCATGTCTTTCACTGAATACAATGAACTGTACTGGGAAGTGGCCGCTTTCGATATGGTGCGAAGAATCGAATCCGCGCCTTCCCGAATGGGCGTAATCAGGATCAGCAGCTCGCTTCTGAAAAAAGGGCTGCTGCCCCAGCCGCCGCGAATCGAGGTCAGCTCTTTGTCGGTCAGCGGCAACATGGTGTTGATCAAGGGCAGCGCCGATCCTCATGCCCAGCTATCCATTGACGGAATTGCCGTTAAGCTGGATGGTGAAGGGAAATTCATCCATACGATTTCCTATAAACTCATCGGGGTCAAAGACATCATTTTTAGGGCGGTTGCGCCATCGGGGCTGGAATCGATTTTAAAAAAGCAGGTAACCATTTTTGAGGAATAAAATCAAGTACGATCGGAGTTATTTTAAGGAGTGTAACCATGGGGCTTTTTACGAACGTGTACAACTATTTTTCTTCCGATCTAGCGATCGATCTGGGCACGGCCAACACGCTGGTATATATCCGGGGCAGGGGGATCGTCCTGCGGGAACCTTCCATTGTGGTGGTGGATGACCGCAACGGCCGGATCCAGGCGGTCGGGATGGAAGCCAAAGACATGCTGGGCAAAACTCCGGCCAATATCCGCGTCATCAGGCCCATGAAGGACGGGGTGATCGCCGACTTTGAAACCACCGAAAAAATGCTGCAATATTTTATAAAAAAGACGCGGACCGGGAATCAGTTCCTGAAGCCGCGCATCGTGATCGGCATTCCTTCTGAAATCACCCAAGTGGAGCGGCGGGCCGTGCGCGATGCCGCCCTGCGCGCCCGGGCCAATGAGGTTTTTCTGATCGAGCAGGCCATGGCCGCCGCCATCGGCGCCGATCTGCCGATCACCGAACCCGGGGGCAATATGATCGTGGATATCGGCGGCGGCACAACGGATGTCGCGGTCATCTCCCTCTCCGGAGTTGTGATCTCCAAGACGATCCGCATTGCCAGCAACGAAATGGACGAAGCCATCATCCAATACATCAAAAAGAAGTACAACATGCTGATCGGCGAGAGGACGGCCGAACAGATAAAAATCAAGATTGGATCGGCTTTTCCGCTGGATGAGTCTTTGGAAATGGAAATCAAGGGCCGGGATCTGACTTACGGGATTCCCAAAACGCTCAATGTCAATGACAGCGAGATTCGTGAAGCGCTGGAAGGGGTTGTGCAGACGCTGATTGAAGTGGTAAAAAATACCTTGGAGAAGACCCCGCCGGAATTGGCGGCCGATATTGTCGACCGCGGCATCATCCTTTGCGGCGGCGGAGCATTGCTCAAAAACATGGACAAGCGCCTGCGGGAAGAGACCTCACTGCCGATCTTCATTGCCGATGACCCGCTGTCTTCCGTGGTTTTGGGAGCCGGAAAAATTCTTGAAAATTTGCCGCTACTGGAAAAAATCGGCAATGCCTTATAACAGAGTCAGGGGCGAACTAAGTACTGAAAAAAAGTCGGCGGTCCTGGTTTTGGTGCTGTTCGTCAACTTGATCCTGATCTCTTCCCAGATCATTTTGAAGAACCGCCAGTCGTTGCTGCAGGCGGCCGTTGCCAACGCGATCATGCCCCTGCAGCTTACGTTTCAGAAATCATCCGATTTCGTCATCGGCGAGCTGGACCGGTACTTTTTTCTGCGGAACATATTTAAAAAATACCAAGTGCTGAAAAGACAGTACCTGGACCTGCGGCTTGAAAATTATGCGTTGAAAAGAGACCTGCGCGATCTGAACGTTCTGGACCGGGTCAAGAAAAAATTCGGCAAATTTCTTTTGGCGACCGTAATTTCGGTTGACATCAATTTCCCTTATGCCCAGGTCATGATCGATCGGGGATCGCACTCCGGATTGGCGGAAAATGACGTGGTGCTGAACATCGATGCCGAATTGGTCGGAAAAATCGTCAAGCCGCTGACCGCTTTTTCGGCCCAGGTGCGCCTGATCACCAGCGCCATCGGCGGTACCGGGGCTTATATCGAGAGCAACATGCTGGAGGGCCTGCTCAAGGGCGAAAACCGGGAGGAATGTGGCTTCCAATATCTCCTGGCCAACAAGCCCGTAAGCATCGGCGACCCGGTGATCACGTCTGGCAGTGATTTGATCTATCCCAACTACCTGCCAATCGGAAAGGTGACGGGAATCGAAAAGGATTATTTGACCCAAAAAATTTCCGTCCGGCCATTTTTTGTCGATAAACCGCTGAAAAAACTGGTGATCATGCTCCATGAATAACCGTTTCCGCAATATTCTGTTCGTCATCCTGGTCATCGGCCAGGTCGCCATTTCCCGCTATTACCATTCCTGGCGCTTTAATGTCGATCTTTTGTACCTGATCATTTTTTATATCGCCATCAAATCGGGATTCCTGCCCGGCATCCTCACCGCCACTTTTGTCGGCCTGTGTTCCGACTATTTGTCTGGGGGCATCATTGGGGTTTTTTCTTTTTCGCGCACCCTGGCCGCTTATCTTCTAAACGTCCTGGCTCGTTTCCTGGACTTGAAAAAAAATGTTTTTGTTTTTTTGCTGATTTTTGTTTCCTTATTCCTGTCCAATCTGCTGGCCTTTCTTTTTTATGTTTTGATCTTTCGTTTGCGGATCACGGCCAGCCTCCTGCTTTTTCAGCCGTTGTCCACCGCCATCGTCGGCACGATCATTCTGGGATTCAAGAAAGTGAAATCCCTGCTCGATGTATCTTAGCAAAAGGAAGCTGACCTCCGAGTACGTTAAAAAAGCGGTCGTGCTCTCGACCATTTTCCTGATCGTCATTTTTGCCGGAATTTTCCTGGCATTTTGGAACATCCAGATACTGCAAAATGAAAGCTACAACCGGCTGGCCATTAAAAATATCACCCGCCTGATCGAGTTGCCGGCGCCGCGGGGGCTTGTCGTGGACCGTCACGGGACGGTGCTTGCAGAAAACAAGATCAATTTCACCCTTTACCTGGTCCGGGAGAATGTGGGAAGCTTAGAAAAAGCCGTTCAAATGGCCAGTTTTTTTTCCGGCAAAAACACCGCGGCCATCCGCCGGATCATTGACAAATTCAAAAGGCATGCCAATTTCTACCGCATTCCGATCAAAAGCAACCTGCCGCGGAGCACGGTCATTTTCATCCAGAGCCGCCAGGACGAATTCCCTGAGTTTGAGATCGGCATGGAACCCAGCCGGACCTATCCCCTGGGCGATCACGCCGCCCATGTGCTGGGCCAGATTTCGGAAATCGGCGACGCGGAACTCAATGCCGGTGCGGCCGCGGCTTACGGCCTGGGTGACCTGATCGGCCGCAGCGGGATCGAAAAACAATATGAGCAGTTCTTGAGAGGAACGAAGGGCAGCCAGACCGTGATCAAGAACAATGTGGAAAGGATCCAGCAAATCCGTTCCGAAATCACCCCGATTATTGGAGACACCGTGGTCCTCACCCTGGATCTCCAGTTGCAGGAATTCATTGAGAATTTGCTGGCCGGCGAGAACGGCGCCGTCGGTGTCCTGGATCTGAAAACCGGCGGTCTTCTGGCCCTGGTCAGCAAACCTGAGTTTGATCCCGAAGTCTTTTCACGGGAAATGGGCTGGGAGGAGTGGCAGGCGATCAGCAACGATCCGCTAAAGCCGCTGCAGAACAAATTCTTGCAGGGGATCTATTCGCCCGGCTCCGTTTTTAAGATCATCATGGCCCTGGCCGGCCTGCAGGAAAAGATCATCACGCCGGCCACAACGGTTTTTTGTTCGGGCAGCCAGGTTTTTTACGACCGCGTGTTTCACTGCTGGAATCCCAGCGGTCACGGCCCGGTGAACATTTTTTCGGCGCTGCAAAATTCCTGCAATATTTATTTTTACAACCTGGGCAAAAAGCTGAATATCGATACCATCGCCCGCTATGCCCGGATCCTGGGCCTGGGGAGCCAAAGCGGCATCGACCTGCCCAATGAGAATTCCGGGCTGGTGCCCGACAGCGCCTGGAAGATGAATGCGTTTCACCAGAGGTGGTTCCCGGGCGAAACCATATCGGTGGCCATCGGCCACGGCAGCCTGAATGTCACCCCGGTGCAATTGCTCAAAATGATCGCCACCGTGGCCCTGCGCGGGCGCACGCCGAAATTGCACCTGCTGCAAAGAATTGAAAAACAGGGGAAAATCATCAAGGAATTCACCCCGGAGTTTACCCGAGTCCCCATCGCCAAGGAAAATTTCGATCTGGTCTGTGAAGGCCTGTTCCGCGTGGTCAACGACGAAGGAACCGGCCGGGCGGCAAAAATACAAGGGTTGGATATATGCGGCAAAACTGGAACTGGCCAGATCCTTGCCAAAGAAAACCCCCGCTATAAAATATTGACCCAGGAAAAAAGATTCATGCCCAATTCCTGGTTCGTTTCTTTCGCACCCAGGAAAGACCCGCGCCTGGCTATTGTGGTTCTGGTGGAGAACGGCGGAGATGCGGGCGCCATCGCTGCGCCGCTGGCGGCCCAGATATACAAAAAATATTTTGAAAATGAAGGACTACTTTAAATATTTCGACAAGCTCACATTTGCCTTGCTGCTGCTGCTGGCCATAATCGGGATATTCCTGGTTTACAGCGCCGGTTACTCGACGCAGGAAGTTTATTTTCTGAAGCAATCGGCGTGGCTGGTCTTTTCTCTGCTGGTCTTTTTTGTCGTTTTTGCGCTCAAGACCGATTTCATTTTTCGCAAGGCCATCGCGGTCTACCTGGCGTTGCTCGTCATCCTGGCCCTGCAAATCGCTATTGGGGGAACCGTGGCCAGGACCAAAAGCTGGTTCCGCCTCTGGGGGATCGGCTTCCAGTTTTCGGAATTCGTCAAGATCCCCCTGGCGCTGGTTCTGGCCAAGATATTGACCCAATTCGAAGTGATCAATGGCAGGGCCTTCATCAAAGCGATCGTGGTCATCGCCGTTCCCATGGCTTTGATCATCCTTCAGCCCGATATGGGGGTTTCCTTCATCCTCTGTGCCTTCGTGCCGCTGGTGATCTTGTTGAAAAAGATCAAACCGGCGGTACTGGTGGTGTCTCTCCTGCTGGTGTTCTTAGGCGGCATCGTCGGCTGGTATTCCGTTTTGAAACCGTACCAGAAGAACCGCATTATTTCTTTCCTGAATCCCTCCGAATTCAAAACATCGACCGGTTATCATGTCATTCAGTCCAAGATCGCCATCGGCTCGGGCGGTCTGGCCGGCAAAGGTTATCTCAAGGGCTCCCAGTCACAGTACCAGTTCCTGCCCGCCCGGCACACGGATTTCATTGTTTCGGTTATCGGCGAGGAATTCGGTTTCATCAATACCAGCATTCTGTTTTTCATTTTCTTCCTGGTCTTCTACCGCCAGTTCAAGTTCACTTTTCAAAATGACGAGGAATTCTATTTCGTCTACCTTTTCAATGGCCTGATCCTGTTCCAATTCGTGATCAATGTGTCCATGGCCATCGGTTTCTTCCCGGTATTGGGGATATCCCTGCCCTTTGTCTCCTACGGCGGTTCATCGCTTTTGTCATTCTTCATCGGTGAAGCCATCATCTTCCGCATCAAGATCAATAATTTCTTGGCATGAGCATGGGCGTGTTCCTCGACCTCATCAAAAATCCCCAGGCCTACGTCGGCAGGGAGATCAATTCCAACCGCCGGGGATTCAACCGCAGCAACATCAACATCTGCCTGGTTTTTCCCGATACCTACGCCATTGGCATGAGCCATTCCGGGATTAAAATCCTTTATCATCTGCTCAATGGCCTGGACGGCGTGCATGCTGAAAGGGCTTTTGTGCCTGAACCGGAGAATATCCCGATTTTCAAGGAAAACAACATGCCGCTGTTTTCGCTGGAAAACAAGATACCTCTCGCACGATTCGATCTGATCGGTTTCTCCCTGCTTAGCGAACTGAATTTCACCAACGTGTTGCAGGTCCTGGAAATGAGCGGCTTGCCCCTGTTCTCCGCCCAGCGGGGCGAGAGTGATCCCTGGGTGGCCGCCGGGGGGATCGCCGCAGCCAATCCCGAGCCCATGCGGGCATTCATCGATCTTTTCGCCTTCGGCGACGGAGAAGCCGTTTTCCCTGATCTGGTCGCGGTTTTGAAAGCGGCGCGTCGCGAAAAAAGGGTACGGGCCGAAGTCTTGAAGGATTTTGACCGCGTGGATGGGGTTTATGTCCCCAGCCTGTATGCATTGAAAAAAACGGGCCCCTATCTGGTTCCCGACCTCGGGGACAAGCGGATCAAAAAGCGGGTATGCCCGGACCTGAACCGCATCCCGGCCGAACCGGCGGAGATTGTGCCTATTTGCGATGTGGTCTTCAATCGTCTGAACATTGAGATCGCCCGCGGCTGTCCCCAGAATTGCCGTTTCTGCCAGGCCAAATCCTATTATGCTCCCTTCCGCACCAGGGAACCCGGGCCTACCCTTGATTTCATTAAGGAATCCCTGGCCGCGACCGGCTATGAGTCCTTTTCACTGGCTTCGCTAAGTTCGGGTGACTACCCCGGCCTGCCGGAACTGCTGCGGCGGATCCCGACAATCGTGCCACCCGATATTTCTTTTTCCATCCCCTCTCTGCGCCCTTCGACCCTGAGCGACGAAATGCTTGCCACCCTGGCCATGTTCCGCAAAACAGGAATCACCATCGTCCCGGAAGCCGGCAGTGAGCGCCTGCGCCGGGCCATCAATAAAAATGTCACTGATGCCGAAATTTTTCAGGCCCTGGATATCGCCTGGCGGCATCGCTGGCAGAAAATAAAAATGTATTTCATGCTCGGCTTGCCCGGCGAGACCATGGAAGACATCGAAGCCATTATCCTGTTGCTGGAAAAAGTGCTGGCCATGGCCAGAACCCGGCAGGCTCGGGTCAGTATCCACGCTTCGTTCTCATCCTTCGTGCCCAAACCGCATACCCCGCTGCAATGGGCGGCCAGGGCCGCTGTAGAAGAACTTGAAGAAAAAATGGCTGTGATAAAAAACCGGCTGAAGCGCCATAAAAACCTTGACTTGGATTTTCATTCGGCCCCCCGGGGCATGATTGAAACCATTTTGGCGCGCGGCGATGCCCGAGTCGGCGACATTTTGCTGCAGGTCTTCCGGCGTGGCGAGATCTTTTCCGCCTGGGACGCCCATTTCCATTTGCCGGTTTGGGAGGAATGGATCCGGCAGACGGGTGGAGAGATTTTTCTGTCCGAGTTCCCGCTTGCGGCCGAACTTCCCTGGGACTTTGTTGAATTGAATTACCGCAAACCGTATCTGGCCGAGGAGTACAGGCGAAGCCGGGCGGCAGAGACGACACCGCCTTGCGCTGCGGAGGATTGCGCTGCCTGCGGGGGCTGCCGGTTCGGCCGGAAGGAATTTCCCTCCCCGCTCTGGGCAGGCGCAGCGGGACCGACGCTCGCCCCCCCTGCCGCGTACCGGCGGCTGCGCCTGCGCTACGAGAAAAAAGACGACCTGCGTTTTTTATCGCATTTGGCGATGATGCAATACCTGGAGCGGCTTTTACGGAAATCAGGGCTGTTTTTCAAATACAGCGAAGGGTTTCATCCACGCATCAAAATGGCCACGCTGCCGCCGCTGCCCGTTGGCGCGCAAGGATTCGCCGAGGTGATCGAGGTCCATGTGGCAGGCGACCTGGGGGATAAGGAAGTGCTGGAAGCGCTGAACCGGCCGCTGCCGGACTTTCAGTTCAAAAAGGCCCTTTTTGTCGGTGCCGATGCCTCGTTCCACAAGGATCTGCAGTTCATTGAATTTTTCTTTGCCCGGAGCGAAGCCATGCCCGCCGACGGGAAGGTCGCGGCCCTGATGTTTGCCGGCGACAGTTTTTCGCTCAGCGAAGAGGGGCTGTCTTTGAAAATGGATTACGCCCATGGCGGTCAGGAACGTTTCGCCCGCATTTACAAAATACTCGACCCGGAGCGAAAATGGACATCCCGTTTGAGCCGAACCGCGGTCAGTTTTAAAAATGAAAATTGAAATCCATTCCCGCGCCAACCCCCGCCTTAAAGAATTGCTGGCCGCAAAGGAAAAATTGTTCTTTTTTGAAGGGGAAAAATTGGTCTGCGACATTCTGACCCGCAAACTCACGGTAAAGCAACTGCTGGTGAGCGCGGAAGGAGAAAGCTGCCTGCCCGAGATCGCGGCCACGGTCGAGGAGTACTGGCGGGTCAGCAGCCAGGTGCTGGGGAAAGTATCCGAACTGAAAAGCCGGCCGCAGATGGTCGCCGTGCTGGACGTTGCGGACGGAGAAATTGATTTCAGCCGGCAAAAGATCGCGCTGGGTTTGGTCGGCGTCCAGGACCCGGGCAACCTGGGAACAGTGTTCCGTTGTGCTTCGGCCTTTGGCGTGTCGGCTTTGGCCCTGGCCGGCGGCTGCGTGCGCGCCAACCATCCCAAGGTGATCCGCAGCGCCCAGACGGCCCTTTTGGATGTCCCTTTCCAGGTTTTTCCTACCGTGGATGCCTTGATCGCCAAAGCCCGGGCCCGGAAAGCCCATGTGTATGTGACCGGCTCGCATCTTGGCGGATCCTCCTTGCCTGTGTCGCGCATGGAATTCCCCTGCCTGCTGCTTTTTGGCAACGAGGGCCGAGGGTTGGAAATGCGGCTGCTTGAGCGTTTCCCCATGATCCGCCTCGAGCAGAAAGAGCGCATCGATTCGCTCAATGTCGCCGTCAGCGCCTGCATCCTGATGCATGACCTGCAAAGACTTTGCGGCCTGTGAAACAAAAGCTTTTGCTTCATGTATGCTGCGGACCCTGTTCGCTGCACGTACTGCAAAAGCTGCAGGCGGATTACGCCGCCAGCGGTTTTTTTTGCAATCCCAATATCCAGCCTTTTCGGGAATTTGAATTCCGCCGCCTGGAACTGGCAAAAATTGCGGAGAAATTCGCCTGGCCCATGGTCTACGCCGCTTACGACATGCGGGAATGGTTTGCCGCCATCCGTGGACTGGAATGGGAACCCGAACGGGGCAGGCGCTGTCCGGTATGCTTCCGCTTCCGGCTGGAAAAAACATTTCTTTACGCCCGGGAGCACGGGTTCGATGTCGTGGCCTCCACTCTGTCGATCAGCCCTTACAAAGTGACGGCTCAGATCAATGAACAGGGCTTGCTGCTGGCTGAAAAGTACGGCATAGCCTTTTTGCCGGAGAACTTCAAAAAAAACAACGGTTTTCTCATCTCCCGCCGCCAGGCGGAGGCCTTGGGGGTCAAGCATCAGGATTACTGCGGCTGCGTCTATTCAAAAACGGAAAAGCTGCTGCGCCTGCGCAAAATGACCAAGTAACGGCGGCTTTTCCCTCCTGAACGGTTTGCATTTATGGTACCGATATGGTAAATTAAGGCCCTGATGAACAAAAAAGTGTTGCTGGCCGGGAAAATTGCCGGAATTATCCTTGGTTATTTTTTGGTTTTTTTTCTGGCTGTTTTTTCGACCGTCAGCCTGCTGGTCAAGGGCGATGAGGTCATGGCACCCGATCTGCTCGGCAAACCGCTCCGGGAAGCGTATGCCATCGCCGCCAAAAAGGGGATCTATTTGAAAAAAGTCGTCGGCGATTTCGGTGGCACCTATATTCCGAATACCGTGGTCAACCAGTTCCCGGCTCCGGAGACCAGTGTCAAGGTGAAATCGATAGTGAAGATCTTCGTGGCATCGGAAGTCGGGCAGACGGTGGTGCCACGGCTGGTCGCACTGGGCCAGAAGGAATGTGAAGCGCTGCTGAAGAAAAGCAAGTTGAAAAAAGGCCATAGCGCTTTCATCACTGCCGCTGATGTTTTGCCGGACTGCGTCATCAGCCAGTCGCTTCCGGCCGGCAGCCGTATGGCCGAAGGTTCGGCCATTGATCTGCTCATTTCCAAGGGCGGAGAAAGCCGTTCTTTTGTCATGCCCGATCTGATCGGCAACGAAGCGGCCAAGGTCCTGGTCTTCTTTGAGAGCCGTGGTTTGAAAATAGCGAAGATCGAAGAGGTACCCTATTTCGGGTTGAAGCCGGGCGTCATCCTCAAGCAATTCCCTTCTCCGGGGTTCGAAATCAGCTCAAAGAATCTGATCGGAATTCAGATCAGCAAATGAACCCCATTTTCCCCTCTATCCTGTCCACCAATTTTTTTAATTTGCAGGATAAATTGCGCGAATTTGAAAAAAGCCGCATCGATTTCATTCACCTGGACATCATGGATGGACATTTCGTCGATACCATCTCCTTCGGCCCCGGGTTGGCGCGGGCGCTCAAGGAGAAGTTTTCCTTCCGACTTGACGCCCACCTGATGGTCAGCAATCCGGCCAAAATGATCCCGCATTTCATCAAGGCCGGAGTGGATTGGCTTTCTGTTCATGTTGAAACCGCCGGTGATACGCCCGGCCTGCTGCAAATGATCCGGGACGGCAACTGCCGCGCCGGCCTGGCGCTGAATCCCGACACTTCCCTGGAGAAGGTGCGGCCCTTTTTAGGCATGGCCGATTATGTCCTGCTGATGAGTGTTTTCCCCGGGTATGGCGGCCAGAAATTCATTGCCGCTTCCCTGGAGCGGGCGGCGCAGTTGAAAAGGGAGATCGTTGGCCAGAAAAGTCACTGCCTGCTGCAGGTCGATGGCGGCATCAATGCCGCCAATGCCGTGCTCCTGAAGGAGGCCGGCGCCGACTTGTTCGTAGTGGGAACATCCTTGTTCAATGCCGAAAACATAGAAGTAACAATCAAGAAATTTTTAAATCAAATGCAATGGAGTCAATCATGAAAAAAACCATTTTGCCGCTTTTGCTCATACTGTTGGTTGGTGCCGCCGGCTGTCGCTCCAAGAAAGGCATCAGCATTGACCCGAGCGAAAAGGGCTCGGACAAAAAAATGTATGAAAGCGCCTTGAAATACATGAAAAAGGACCCTGAAAAGTCCCGCTTGCTCTTCAAGGAGGTCGCGCAGCTGTATCCCGATTCCATTTACGCCAACAAATCGAAGCTGGGCATCGGCGATGCGTATTTCCGGGAACGAGATTCCGCTTCGCTGATCATGGCGGCAGCCGAATACCAGGAATACGTCAACCTCTATCCCTACTCTCCCGACGCGGTGTATGCCAAGTATCAGATCGGCTTGTGCTATTTCCAGCAGGTCAGAAAGCCGGAACGCGATCAAACCAACACGTTCACCGCCATCAAGGCCTTCGAAGGGGTGATCCAGCAGTATCCCGGAACTCCCGAGGCCGAGCAGGCCCAAAAGAAAATCGACGGCTGCCGGCAGAACCTGGCCCGGCATTATTACCTGATCGGTTATTACAATTTTGTCATGAAATCCTTCTCCGGGGCCATCGCCCGCTTCAAGCAGGTCATGGACGAATATCCGGATTTCGCCGCCAACGACAAGCTTTTTTATTATACCGGCAAAACCTATGCGGCCATGAAAGACTACGATTCGGCGCTTTCGTTTTTCCAGCGTGTGGTCGGCAGCCACGCCAAGTCCAAATATGCCAAAAAGTCGCTGCGCCAAATCAGCAAGATCAGCCGTCTGGCGGAAAAATCCAAAAAAACCGCCCCGGGTGCTGAAAAATAACCACGATCTTCCGGAGCGTCCGGGGATCTATATTTTTCGAACCGCGGCCGGCAAAGCGCTCTATATCGGCAAGGCGGTCAATTTAAAAAAGCGCGTCGCCCAGTATTTTCAGAAAAAGGACAACCCGATGATCCGCAGCCTGCTGGAACGGTCGGCTGTCCTGGATTTCATCGTCACCGATGATGAGGCCGATGCCTTGCTGCTGGAAAGCGATCTGGTGCACAGCTATCAGCCCCCTTTCAACATCCGGCTCAAGGATGACAAGAGTTTTCCGTCAATTGAGATCACCCTGGCCGAGGATTTTCCCGCCATCGGCTATTCCCGGAAAATCAAGGCCGGGAATTTCGCCTTGGGGCCGCTGGTTAACGCCAGGAAAGCAAAGAATCTCATTGATACCGTCACCCGGCTTTTTCGCCTGCGCACCTGCGGCAATGCGCTTTTTAATAGAGGAACGCCCTGCCTGTATTACCATATCGAGCGCTGCTCGGCGCCATGCGCCGGAAAGATCGAACGTTCTCTCTACCGCCAGCAGGTGGAATATGCCCTTGATTTTCTGAAAGGTCGCAAGGGGAGGATCGCG
>Ga0066600_10000397_pt1 | contig 16330 bp, 15 predicted proteins | sample Lowcelwee11metaG_FD_59486 | JGI IMG/M metagenome (GOLD analysis project Ga0066600, IMG submission 59486) | Freshwater pond sediment microbial communities from the University of Edinburgh, under environmental carbon perturbations - Low... | ecosystem: Environmental > Aquatic > Freshwater > Pond... | reverse complement strand
GTTATGCAGCGGCCTGCAAAGCCGTGTACCTCGGTTCGATTCCGGGTCGCGCCTCCAAATAAAACAGCAAGTTATATGATTTTTGCCGATACCAAATCGGTTCAAATACCCCTCAAATAGCCACTCTGCCACCCTAAATCGGTAGCAATGCTACCGTGCAACGGATATGTTTGTGCGTGTACCTGAGTTATTATCCGCGTATGGCATCCATTCAGAAGCGCGGCGCGGCGTATCAATTACGGGTCAAGCACAGCTTGCTGCCCAAGCCTTTCTTTCACACTTTCGAGACCGAGCCTGAGGCCAGAAACTACGGCGAGCAACTGGAGGCTCTTCTTGATCGCGGCATCGTGCCTCATGAATTGCTGTCCGCCCCGAAGGCAGCCGACGATCCGCTGTTGACTCAAGTGATATCCGCCTACATTGCCGCCGCGCCTGCCCTGACAGAGTCGGACAGCAAGCTGCTGGGGGTGTCCATGCTTGATAAGCCGATCATCGGCCTGCGCCTCTCGGCGCTCTCATATCGCTGGGTTGAGTCTTACGTCGCCTGGCTCAAATCGGCCGATGTCAATCTCGCCCCGTCATCGATCCGCAAGCGCATCGGGGCATTGGGTCGGGTATTGGATTGGCGGATCAAGCGTACAACGCCGGATGGCGCGCCCCCTATGTCCAATGTGGCCAGACTGCTGCCCAGGGGCTACAGCAATTACACCAAGGCGGATACCGGAGCGCCACGCCGCGATGTACAGCGTGATCGACGACTATCCGCCGACGAGGCGGAACGGATAGATGCCGCCCTGGCCGGGGTCAAGCGCGATGATCGCGAGCGACCCTATACGGACGATCCGGCCTTCCCTCTTCTCTACCGAGTCATCGTCGACACCGGGATGCGCTTGTTCGAATCCTTTCGGCTGCGCGTCGACAGCATCGATCTTGTGCGTAACATCATCCAAGTCGACGGCTCGAAAGGGCATCGCGGCTACATCAAGCCGCGCATCGTGCCAATCAAGAAACACTTGCGCGAACCCTTGCGCGCATGGTGCGAGGGGCGTGTGGGCTTGCTATTTCCCTATTGGGACGGTACGCCCGAGAATCGTGCGAAGGCATCGAGCAAGTTATCGCGTCGCTTCGGCAACCTGTTCGACTATGCCGGCGTGCCTGACTTCACCGAACATGATCTGCGCCATGAGGCAACGTGTCGATGGTTTGAACTGCGCGCCCCTGACGGCCGCTGGGTATTCTCGGATATTGAGATCGCCAGAATCATGGGATGGTCTGATTTGCGAATGGCTTTACGCTACGCGAGCATCAGAGGCGAAGACTTAGCGGCGCGTCTAGGCTAACCAGGCGCGGCGGCTGGCGCCGTGGTTTCTGTTTTTTCACCACGGCAGCCGGCGCCACTGGCTTGGGCTTATTGGCCAGTGCTTGCGCGTTGAGAACTTGGAGCAGCGCAGCGGCAGGGAACCGCCAGGGGCGACCGAATTTGACGCCGGGCAATTCCCCAGCGCGGGCCTTTTCCTCCACCGTGGATTCGTCGCATCCGAGCAGATCGGCAACCTCGGCCGCGTCGAGGATTTCTTTCATTATTCCTCCTCATCTGCAATTTTGTTCTCTAGATCATCAATAGTGCTATCAATGTGTGAAAGAGCGTCAGCGGGTTTCGGAGAGAGCTTCTTAAGCCGCTTGTCCAACAAAAACCACCAGCGGCGTGAAAAATCCCCACGTTTCGGATCAAACCCGAAAACAGCATCGACATACGCCAACGTCGCCTCACTTCGAACTTCGTGCAGATCAAGTTTATTCACATGTGCTGAACGAGAAATACCAGGATGAAACTTCAGAAGTAGTGTCTCAAACGGGGGGATTTCAATATCTCCAGCCCAGACTTCAGAATTGATGCGCAACATTTGATTTGACCTCTTTGATATATGACATGAATACATGCTAAAGGCCTGACGCTCACTTTTGCCAGAAACAGTCAGTCCTGCGCATCATTCAAGATCGTCCTGTGAATACCTCAAGAGCGTATATTTATTTATCTTCATGTTTTTACGTTACTTTTATCTGTTATCCCACTATCAATGGACCAACATCATCCTGGCCTTTATGCTGCTCAAACACGCCAACAAATTCGTCGTCATCACGCCATATCCAACTGAGTAAAAGAATATCGGTCGGCTTGACTCAATCCATCACGAATAATGGGTTTCGAAGATGAATATTCCGAAATGTTTTATTTGCCGACCGCTTTGCGGCCGGCTCCTGATTTCAGATGCCTGACCTTTCAGGACAGGCAGCACACCCCACTTACCTACGGTAATCCACAGCCTCAGCCGGAAGCCTTGCCAGAGTTGGGCATGGTCGTCGCGCAGCAGTAGCGCAACGAAGACGCCTGATCGCTTGGAATCCCGCTCCAGCACTGATTTTTGCGTGTAGCGCGCATGTAGACCTTGTAGCCCCCAACTCTGCGGGGCGATATTTCAAGGAATGCAGATGAAGAACTCCCAACGCATCGAGCAACAACTCGCCGCTCTACGCAAGCAGCTCACCTTGGCCAAAAAGCACGAACGCCGCGCTGCCGAGCGTCGATTTATCAGCCTCGCAAAAAGTCTCGGCATTTTCGGATTGCCAGCAGACCAACTGACGCGCGAATTCCGCACATGCGCCGCTACAGAACTGAACGTAAGTCCCTCCACGCTGGTTGTTACCGAAGGAGACAAGTAATGAGTTCAACCGAATCCATTCACGTCCGACTTTCCTCAGCGGAACGGAACGCGCTTGAGAGCGCCGCCGTGCGCAGTAATAAAACCCGTTCGGACGTAGTACGAGAACTGATTATGGGTCTGCAGATTTCCAATGACCTGAAGCGAGCCCAAGCCGATGAAGCCCGTGCTATTCGACTTGCGATGGAGGCTGAAGTTGAATCCCTACGTCGCCAATTATCACAGGCATTACTCGATCTTCGGTCCGATCTTCGCGATGACATCCGGAAGTCTGTTGTTGCAACCGTCGAAGCTATAACCGGCAAGAAAGCCGTAATGAATGGAGGCGCCAAATGAGTATCACCACCACACACTTTTCCAACTTCAAGCTCAGAGTCCATCTGCTCGCCTGGGCCATTCTAATTTGCACCTTGCTTGGAGCATGGATCGGTCATCAGCACGCCAGAAGCGACATGCAGCCAGATGTCGAAGCGGCCTTCAACCGTTATTTGCATGCCCGTGTTCCAGAGATCCTCGGTCTGGATCGGCTGACACTACAGCGCTCGGACAATCGCCACACTAGATATTTGACACAACTCCGTACGGAGCAAAACGGTCACTGGGCAGCCTACTTTGAACAGCAAGCACGCGTGGCCTACATGTATTTACCAATTGCTTGCGGGATCGTCGGAGCAATTCTTGCAATAGCCATCGGCCGATCCATCGGACGTGTCCAATCAAGGAGTCTGTGATGGAAGAGATATATCTGGTTTTGATTTCCACCATCGGCGTTTTTCTGCGCCTGAGCGTTATCAAGCAAGACTCCGACGTCTGGTCTTGGCAATGGCTGATGCTGCCGATTCTCATCGGCACCCCCTTCAGTTGGTATTTTGACTGGCCTGGGATCTGGCCGCTACCCCTCGAAGGTTATCTGCTCGGCCTTCTGGTCGTGCTCCTGATCGATTACTTTGACATGTGGCCAATGGTTGCTGCGCGGCAAAACCCAGATCACCGACGTGGGGCAATCGTGGTGCGTGACAAGGATGTCACCCAAATGATCAAACGTGCTAAAGAGGCAGTCAGTTTGTGCATCGGTAAAGTCCCGCTGCCGGTTCGGGTCGAACCCTCGCACATCTTGGCTGTCGGCGGAACTGGTACCGGGAAATCACTCGCCATCACCCAGCTGCTCGACAAAATCATTGAACGCGACGATCGCGCCATCCTCGCCGATGCCGGCGGCCTGTATCTATCGCGTTATTTCGATCCTGTGCGCGACCGTTTGCTGAATCCTCTCGACCAGCGCAGCGTCGCCTGGAGTCCGTTCGCTGAAATGGCAAACCCTTTCGATGCCGATGCCCTCGCCAAAAGCCTCGTCCCCGACGGGGAAGGCACCGCCCGTGAATGGCACCAATACTGCCAGACCCTGCTGAGCGCGATTCTCCAGCGCTGCTATGAAACCGATCAAGCGACAAACCAGAAGCTGCTTTACTTCGCCTCGGTAATCGGTGCCGAAGAACTGCGGACCTTTGTCGCTGGCCTGCCGGCGGCCAGCCTTGCCGCCGAGGGCAATGACAAAATGCTCGGCAGCATTCGTGGCATTCTCGGTAGCCATCTCAATAGCCTTATCCACCTGCCACCCCATGCCGGGCGTGAGGCCTTCAGTATCCGCAAGTGGATTCAAAGCCGCAGCGCTACCCGTCTCTATCTCCCCTATGCAGAAAACCAGCGCGCCACCCTCAAATACCTGATTGCCGCGTGGCTCGATATCGCCAGCCAAGCCATATTGAGTTTGGCACCCGATTCCAATCGCCGAATCTGGCTCGTCGCCGATGAAGTCGCCAGCATTGGTCGCGTACAAAGCCTGATCGATTTCCTGACGAACGCACGCAAAGCGGGCGGCTGCGCGATCATCGGCTTGCAAACCATCAGCCAACTCCGCGCTCTCTATGGGCGCGACAATGCCCAAACCTTGCTGTCGTGCTTGTCGGCTTGGTGCATTTTGCGCAGCAATGATCCCGAAACCTCCGAGTACATGTCGAAATACCTTGGGGAGGAAGAAATCCGCCGCATCAACACTGGCGGCGGTCAAAGCACCGGAGGGCAAAACGTCAATTGGTCTGAGCAAATTGCCCGCCAAGCCGTCGTATTGCCTTCCGAGCTGCAATCCCTGCCGGATCGCCAAGGCTTCCTGAAGCTACCAGGCGCGTATCCCATTTGTCGCGTCGAAATACCGCTCCCCAGCGACAAATCTTCCGGTCAAAAAAACTTTGTCATGCTCGGCTATCCACCGATCTTTATGCGCGATAGCACTCAAGCCGCAGTGGAGCCCGCCAAAGTCGAGCCAGTGATCGAAATCAACCTGTAGATACAGCCTGGCCGGAGGCCAGGCTGTTCAGGATGTCAGTTGATCAACTAGGGAGGTAACCCATATGGTTGCCAGCTTATCTGCACTCAAATCGGTTTCGGCCGTCGCCGGCTATTACAGCCAGGTCGACGACTATTACCGTTCCGGCGACATGTCGCCCACACAGTGGTCAGGCCGAGGCGCGCAATCCCTTGGCCTGCGAGACGAAGTTGACACCGCGATATTTACCGCCATGCTTCGCGGCCACTTGCCCGACGGGGAACAATTGGGGCGCCCTGACGGCAAAGGGGGCATCGAGCACAGACCCGGCTGGGATCTGACCTTCTCCGCGCCCAAAAGCGTTTCTGTGCTCGCGCTCGCCGGTGGCGATGAACGTCTGATTCGCGCGCATGAAGCTGCTGTTGCCGCCGCCATCGCCCATATCGAACGCACGGGTGCGGCACACCAGATTCACGGCCAGAACCCGGTTGCCAGCGAGAATCTCGTCGTCGCCCAGTTTCGACATGCCACCAGCCGTGAGCAACAACCGCAGCTGCATACCCATGCCGTGATCCTGAACTGTACTCAGGATGCAGACGGCCGCTGGCGCAGCGTTGAATCGCGGCCATTGTTCCGCTTACAGACAGAAGCTGGGGTGGTTTATCGCTCGGAGTTGGCTCGTCAATGTCGCGAGCTCGGTTACGACCTTACCAATACACGAGTCGGCAAGGAACCAGGCTTCGAAATTCGTGGCGTGCCGGAAACACTCTTGGCCCACTGGAGCGAACGCTCCCACCAAGTCGAGGCGGCACTGGCTGCGCAAGGCCAGACACGTGCAAGCGCATCGGCAGCAGCGAAAGAAGCGGCAACGCTGTCAAGCCGTGCCCGCAAAGGCGAAATCGACCATGCCACATTGCGCCATGAATGGCGCGAAACCGCGCACTCATTCGGCGCTGAGCTTGATCTTCGGATCGAGCAGGCCCGAGCGAACACACAACATTCCCGGATGCTTGATCCTGAGCTTGTACGAGATATCGCTCGCGCAGCCATTACGCTCTCCAGCGAGAAGCTTGTGGAACGACATGCTCGATTCTCCACTCGTGAGTTGCTTAACGAGGCGCGAAAAATCGCATTCGGCAAGGTGACGGATTTGGATTTGCGTGCGGGGGTGTCAGAGCTGACTGCCAGTGGCCAACTGATTTTCCGTCAGACGCGAGCATATGACCCAGTCAGTGGTCGCAAGGAAGCGGTGGCAGGATTTACTACCCCCGAGGCTATCGCCCAGGAACGTGCACTGCTCGCCAACGCGCAGCGCATGATCGGCAACGACCATCCCATTTGCCGGCTGGGCACGGCACTCGATGCGATCAAATCCCAGGAATTGCGCTCGGGCCATGCCTTCAATCAATCCCAGCGCAGCGCCACCATCGGTGTTCTTACCACCGGAGATCGGCTCCAATTGATACAGGGTTTCGCCGGCACCGCCAAAACGACATCGGTGCTCGCCACGCTTGCCGCCGAACTCACGCGACAAGGTCAGGTGGTGTGCGCCATGGCGCCGACGGCCAGTGCTGCGCAAACCTTGGCGGCGGCGATAGGTATCGAGGGCATGACCGTCGCCCGGCATTTGTTGGAACAGGAGAGAGGTCACAACGGCGCCGGCCGTGAAACCTGGATGGTGGATGAAGCTTCGTTGCTTTCCACCCGCGACATGAATCGATTACTGACTTTGGCCGAGATGCAACAGGCAAGGGTCATTCTTGTGGGTGATATCAAGCAGATCGGTAGCGTGGGGGCAGGCGCGGCTTTCCAGCAATTGCAGGAACATCCTCGGATGCAGGTTCACGTTCTCGATCAGATCGTAAGGCAACGGAATGATCATGTGCTCGGTGCCGTCGAGGCTTCAATCCGGGGCTGTGCTCGGGAAGCGCTTCAGTCTATCGATCATGCTGGGGTAGTCCAGCGCCATGCGGAGCGTTCCGGTCGGATTGGCCTGCTGGTACGAGACTACCTGAACCAAACTGCGGATGATCGAGCCAAGTCTCTGGTGATCGCCTTGGGACGCGATGACCGGCATGAGATCAATGTCGCAATCCGGCAGGCGATGCAAAGAACGGGGGCGCTACACGGTCCAGCGGTTTCGATGCCGGTCCTGATTAGCAAGGATTTGACGCATAACGAGGCACGTCGGGCCGAGAGTTATGGGGTGGGCGACTGTATCCGGTTTGCGCGTGACTATCGGCGCCTAGGCATTGCCAAGGGCGAGTACGCGACGATTACTGGTATCGACGCCGAGCAGAACCGGCTGACGGCTCAGACCATGACCGGCCAAGTCGTGAGCCTTAACCCGCGCATTGCCACCAAGACTGAGGTATTCGAGATGGCGCAACGCGAAGTTCAGGTTGGCGAGCAATTGCGCTTGACCCGTAACGACCGCGATCTTGGTCGAACGAATGGCCAGAATCTGGTGGTCGAGAAAATTGACGGCATGTGTCTGCATGTGCGCGATGCGCAGGGCAAGTTACAGGTTCTGGAAGCTGGACAGTGGCGCGATAGTCATGTCGAGCATGCGTACTGCTCGACGGCGCATGCGGCGCAAGGCCAAACGGCTGATCGGGTCTTCGTCCATGCCGAGAGCTTCCGGCCGAATCTTGTCAGCCAGCAGAGTTTTTATGTCGTACTCAGCCGCGCGCGCGATGAGGTGCGGATTTACACCGATGATCGGGAGCGGCTGATTGCCCAGGTGGAACGCGAGTCGGGAGAGAAGTCGATGGCCTTGGATCCCAGCGAGCGCGTTACGACTGACTCTCGCCAAATCGATTCCGAGTATGGCAAGCAGCAAGAGCCTACGCCAAGCCGAGAGTACGACTTTGCGCTGGGATAGCGTAGATCGATCTTGAATTACTTGGCGCTTACGCGCCTGCGGCCTAGGACGCCGCGTTTCGGTGTTGCCGGTGAGGCTCGGTCGCGGCGTCGCCAATCCTTGCGCATCGGCTGCGCTCTTTCGAAGCCGCCCATGTCCTCACCCATCGGGCCGGGCAGACGCTCGTCCGGCCTGGCGGCCTGCATAGGCTCACGCCAGGTCGCAAGTCTGCGCCATATCCTCGTTTCACTCCGGTAATGCTCGCCTTGTCCCTGCGGGCATTCGACCTGTCATTCCCCTTTGCTCCGCGTCTCGTTTGCCCGGCGGTTCCTCTGGGACTCGTCAGTTTCGCGAGGCGGCTCCGAAAGAGCAAATACAAACCGAAGCGAAAGGGAAAGATCATGGCGACCACCGCAACCACCCGCAACACCCACGACAACGACCAATCTGCGGGCTTTCCTCCCGCGCCCTCCGAGGCCCACCCAAAGAGCAAGTTGGCTCAAGCTCAAGCGTATAGCGACGACGCGATCATCGATCAGGCGTTGCGGATTCTGGAATCACGGGTGCGTTATGGCGAGGCGCTTTCTTCACCCAAGTCGGCCGCCGATTTCTGCCGACTCAAGTTGGGGAGACTGGAGCATGAGGTCTTCGGCGTCTTGATGCTCGATGCACAGAACCGCTTGATCGAATATCAGGAGCTGTTCAGGGGTACGCTGACACAGACCAGCGTTTATCCGCGCGAGGTGGCGAAGGCCGCTTTGGCGTGCAACGCCGCAGCGATGATCGTGACGCACAACCACCCGAGCGGCAACCCGGAGCCTTCAGCGGCGGATTTGAATCTGACCAACAATCTGAAACAGGCTTTGGCATTGATCGATGTGCGCGTGCTGGACCATCTGGTGGTATCGGCCAACGGGGTCACAAGCTTTGCGGAACGAGGCTTGATCTGATGCACCGGGTCGTACTTCACCATGCCCACACACTACCATCGGATTTGGCCGCAAGAGAACGTGCATCTGCGGCAGCGACTGCTGTAATAATGTCAACTTGCATAAATTCGCTTATAAGCTACACTACACGCATGTACCAGATCGTCCATTACCTTGACGAAAACGGGAACGACCTCTACCAAGCATGGCTCGATGGGCTTCGAGATCGGGTCGCCAAAGTTTCCGTCATCAAGCGTGTTGCCCGCGTAGAAGTCGGACTCTTTGGCGACCATGCGTCGGTTCGCGATGGCATCTGGGAACTGAAAGTTGACGTTGGTGCCGGTTACCGCGTCTATTACGCACACATCGGCAACATGATTGTTCTATTGACCAGCGGTGGCGACAAAAAATCACAGCCCCGCGACATCAAGCGAGCGATCAGGTTGCTAAGGGATTGGGAGAAGAGAAATGTCTAGAACAGCACATCGTAGCCACGAAGAAGCGACTGTGGAGATGTTTCGTGCCGATCCCGAGTTGGCGGCCGAGTATCTCAATTCCGTACTTGAGGATGGCGACGCGACAGACTTGATGCTCGCCTTGCGCAGCCTCACCAAGGCCTTTGGCGGCATGCAGGATATTGCGCGCCAGGCCGAGGTCAACGCCAATACGCTCTATCGCACCCTGTCGGAACAGGGCAACCCCGAACTGAAAACGCTTTCCGCGATCCTAAGAGCGATGGGGATGCGCTTGGCTGTGCAACCTATCCACCACTCCCACGCATAAGAAATTTGGCTACGAGCTGTCTAGCAGTCTTGGTTTGGTCTGGGCTGTGGGTGGTACATCGCCAAGACATCCCAGTCAAAGACTGGGTTGCTTCTGATCCCTGGCAGGCCAGAAGGTAGCCAACACAAACCAACTACGCTGCAGCAGCAACTTCCCGCAGCACCTCAGGGCGTATCTCAGCTATTGAAATCAATGTCTTAGCTGCCCGTGATGGAGACCGACGTCCTTGCTCCCACTCCTGAAGAGTACGCACGGAAACCCCCAGCAGTTCAGCAAATTGGGACTGGCTCAGGCCAGACTTGATCCGCGCTGAGACAACCGGGGAAACCTCGACCTTGGTTCCCTTCTTGGCAATCATTTCCTTGACCGACATGCGCAATTCCGCAGCGATATCAAGAGAGGACTCGAAAGCGTTCAGGTCCTCGTCAGTCAATGGCTTTTTCGATTTCATCTTTCATCTCCCGCAAAATCTCGCCCGTAATGGAGTCAAGTTCCGCTTTCGCATACATGAATAGCAACCACACTTCGCCGCTTGCTAGCCGGTTGAAGTAAACAACCCGAACACCCCCGGACTTCCCTGAGCCAGCGCGTGTCCAGCGAACCTTTCGAACTCCGCCAGACTTACGAACGACATCACCAGACTCAGGATTCTCTGCTAGCCATGCTGCGAACTCCCCACGTTCTTCTTCAGTCCAGTAATGGGGCCAAAGGCGAGAAAAGGTAGGAGTCTCAACAATCGTCAGCATGATCGATTGTACGTCAAAGACGTACAATTCCTTGGATATTTGTGTCGCTGCCGATTTTGTATCCCATCGCTCAATTCAAGCAAGGTACTCATTTTCACCACCCCTCCCTCGCCTCGTAGATTTCCTTGTAGCAGCCGGTGGTGAGCATCTCGTCACTGGTGGTGCCGTAACCGACGAGGAATTTCGCGCCTTTCATCGGAGTGAGATCGACGCCATTGAGTATGGAGACATCGACATACTTCTGCACGCTGGAGTTGATGTTGGAGAGATAGGCCGGCAACGCCCCACCAGTGTAGTAATTCCACTGTTCGGCATCGTTGAGCAGATAGGCACCGGCTGGTACGACCAGCCCACTCGGAATCAGCCCGGCGACGAATATCTGGTAGATGCCGCCGGTGGGGCAGGAAGCGTCGAGAGCACGTTGCCGGATCGTCGTGTCTACACCCAGATCGATTTCGCCGAGGAAGACCTTGGCGCTCAGGGCCAGGGATTTCAGCTCGCCCTGCTGTTGTGCCGCCAAGACAAGCTTGGGAAGCGAATCACGAGGGATAATGTTCGGTGTTGCTGGGTCGAGGTCGAAGATGCCGGTGAGATCGGCATTTACAGCGAGTTCCGGGGTCGTTGTATTGGCAAAGGTTCCGTTGCCAAGTTGGCCGTCTCGATTATCTCCCCAGGCCCAGACGGTACCGTCGGCTCTAATTGCAAGACTGAATGAATTACCAGATGCAATAGCGATCACACCAGCTAACCCATTTACTTGAACCGGCCTATGTCCGTTACTTGATCCCCAAATCCAGACGCTCCCATCAGACTTGAGAGCGAGGCTATGACCTGTGCCAGCTGCGACTGTAACAACACCGCTCAGATCTACGACTTGCACGGGCGTGCTGCGATTGATAATGGTGCCATCACCTAGCTGTCCGTCGCCGTTGTATCCCCAAGCCCATACGGTTCCATCCGATCTTAATGCGAGGGCGTGTTGAAAGCTTCCACTTATGCCGATTATTCCATTCAGGAGGGGAATTTGCGTTGGTAAGCTGCTTGCAGTCAGAGTAAAACCAGGAAAAACGAGCGAGCTACCCCACTCCCAAACAGTGCCATCCGACTTGAGTGCGAGCATCCCAGCAACCCCTTGTGACACAGACTTAATACCTGACAGACCGGAAATCTGGACAGGTACTGGGCTTAAGCTTCCTCCGAGGGTACCCCCCCAAGCCCAAACGCTTCCATCAGCCTTCACAACGAGCGTTCTACCAACACCTGCTGCAATACCAACCACATTCGATATGTTTGCCACTTGAAACGGCTGCGCCCTATCAGTGGTAGTTCCATCGCCGAGTTGTCCAGAAAAATTTGATCCCCATGCCCATACACGGCCATCAGATTCGAGCACAACTGTATGATCTTGACTTGCTGACACCGCTACTGCATTACTAATCTGCGGTATGTTGATCGGAGTTGAGCGGTGTAATACTCTCTCGTTGCCAAGCTGACCATAGTCGTTATTGCCCCACACCCAGATGGTCCCATCCAATTTGATAGCCATCGAAAATAGACTTCCACCATCGACAAATGTGATACCCGCAATTCCGGGAATCTGAACGGGCGTGTTTCTATCAACGGTCGTTCCGTCACCGAGCTGACCATTTCTGTTATTTCCCCAAGCCCACACCTTTCCGTCAGCATTTACTGCAAGTGTATGACCGCTACCATTGCCTTTACCGCCAGCCTTGGCTGTCACCACACCATTCAATCCAGAAACTTGCACAGGGCTAGAACGGCTGATGTTTGTGCCATCACCAAGTTGTCCCCAAATATTTTTGCCCCATGCCCATAAGGTCCCATCGGATTTGATTGCAACGCTATGTCCATCGCCAGCGCTAATGGATACAACGCCAATCAACCCTGGTATTGGGACTGGAGAGTAATGATCGACGGTAGTGCCATCGCCAAGTTCGCCGTTTCCATTAAACCCCCATGCCCATACAGTACCGTCAGCTTTTAGCGCGAGAGTATGAGTTTGGCCTGCAGTTACTTTCACCACATCTGAAAGCCCCATCACCTTTACCGGCAATAAACGATTGGCTGTTGTCTCATCACCGAGCTGGCCATAGGAATTCCAACCCCATGCCCAGACCGTTCCATCCTGCTTCAATGCGAGGCTGTGACTGCCTCCAGCGGTAATGGCAACTACATTAGTAAGGCTATCCACTTGTACCGGCGAACTTCTATCTAGCGATGTCCCATCGGCTAGTTGGCCATATCCGTTGCTTCCCCATGTCCAGATGGTTCCGTCAGACTTGAGGGCTAACGAATGACTGCTGCCAGCAGCCACACTAGCTAAAGATGACAATCCAAGCACCCTACCAGGAGAGCTGCGACTAACCGATGTGCCGTCACCAAGCTGCCCAGCTAAATTGCCTCCCCATGCCCACGCAGTACCGTCTGCTTTAAGTGCAATGCTGTGATCGCCTCCTGCGGCAAATTTCTGCGTTCCAATACTTCCTTGAAGAGCAATTCCTGAAACAATTGTCGGTACTGCTGAGAAATTTTCGCTGCTAAGGCCAAGCTGACCGTTATCATCCAGCCCCCAAACAAATAATTTTCCGGCGCTTGCAATAGCTGTTGCATGGTGACTTCCAGCTGCAACCATCGGTGTCGCCGCCTGCCCTGGCAGCGGCATCAAGCACAGCCAAGCCAGTGAGATCCAGTGTTTCCAGTGCGTCATCGTCCTCTCCAAAATTCCATCCAAAAACGGCATTCCGCGTAATGCCGTCCGCATCCTCCTGATGCTTTTCAATACCGAGCCACTTTCAACTTCTGCCCCAAGGAAAGTTTCCGTTGTCGCTTGAAGCCGAATCACCGGTCACGATCACGCGAAATATGCAATCAACTCAACCCGCGCCATCATCCATCCCCACATTTTCACCCTCTCCAAATTCAATACCATCACCACACGGCCATCCCAAGCCACCGCCGACTTCCTTGATCGCAGGCTCAGGGCGTCGGCGCCGCCGTTTCATCCTGCACCACATACACTTTCCGATAGCAGCCGTTGGCGAGCATTTCCTCAGAGGTCGTACCGTAACCAAGCAGGAACTCGGCGCCCTTCATGCCGGAAACATCGACGCCGTTGAGGATGGAAACATCGACCTGCTGGGCTTGGGCAGAATTGATGTTGCTCAGATATTCCGGCAGCGCACCGCCGCTGTAGTGATTCCAGTGGGCGATGGTATCGAGCAACCACGGTCCCGCCGCCACCGGCAAACCATTCGGCATCAGTGCGGCGACAAATATCTTGTAAGTGCCTCCGGTCGGACACTTGGCGTCGGCTGCTCTCTGGTGCACCGTGGCGTCCTGGCCGAGATCGATGGCGCCCAGATGGATACGCCCGCTCAGGGACAGCGACTTAGGATCGCCATCCTTGCGCATGGCGACGAGCAGTTTTGGAACTGCTTCGCGCGGGATGGAATTGGGTGCTGATGGGTCGAGGTCTAGGATGCCCGTGAGGGTATCGTTGACCACTAGTTGCGGGGTTGCGACGCCAGCAAAGGTTCCATCGCCAAGTTGGCCGTAAGCGTTGTAACCCCAGGCCCATAGGCTGCCGTCGGTCTTGACGGCGACGGTGTGGTAAGTTCCTACGGCTACGCTCGCAAAGCCTGTGCCGATCAGCTTCGGGCTGCTCTTATAGAGCGCTGTCGTGCCGTCGCCAAGCTGGCCGAAAACGTTGTAACCCCAGGCCCACAGCGTGCCGTCGGTCTTGATGGCGGCGGTGTGGAACCCTCCGGCCGCTACGCTGGCAAAGCCTGTGTCGATCAGCTTCGGGCTGATTGAGATCGTTGTCGTGCCATCACCGAGTTGGCCGGAGCCGTTGTGCCCCCAGGCCCACAGTGTGCCGTCGCTCTTGACAGCGGCGGTGTGATTTCCTCCCGCCGCCACGCTGGCAAAGTCTGTGCCGATCAGCTTCGGGCTGATCGAGTTCGTCGTCGTGCCGTCGCCAAGCTGGCCGTAAGCGTTATATCCCCAGGCCCACAGCGTGCCGTCGCTCTTGACGGCCAGGGTGTGGTTTTGCCCTGCCGCCACGCTGGCAAAGCCTGCCCCGATCAGCTTCGGACTGATCGAGTTCGTCGTCGTACCGTCGCCAAGCTTGCCGTAACTGTTGTCTCCCCATGCCCACAGTGTGTGGTCGCTCTTGACGGCGACGGTGAAACTTCCTCCCGCTCCCACGCTGGAAAAGTCCGTACCGATCTGCTTTGGGCTACTCGAGTTCGTACTCGTGCCGTCGCCGAGCTGGCCATTACCGTTGAACCCCCAAGCCCACAAAGTGCCGTCGGTCTTAAGGGCGACGGTGTGGCCCGCATCTGCGGTAATTGCGCTGAAGCCTGTGCCGATCTGCTTCGGGCTGCTCCAGTTGGTTGTCGTGCCATCACCAAGCTCACCGTAGCTGTTGCTTCCCCAGACCCATAGGCTGCCGTCTGTCTTGATGGCGACGGTGTGGTTATACCCTGCCGCTACACTGGCAAAGCCTGTACCAATCTGCTTCGGGCTGCTCAAGTTTGTCCTTGTGCCGTCGCCGAGCTGCCCGTTACCGTTGTACCCCCATGTCCACAGGCTACCGTCAGACTTGAGGGCGACAGTGTGCGCGCCTCCCACCGCCACATCCGCAAAACCTATGCCGATCTGCACAGGCGTCGAACGATCTATTGTCATGCCGCCGCCAAGCTCGCCGAAACTATTGCTTCCCCAGGCCCATAGGCTACCGTCGGTCTTGATGGCAACGGTATGTAACCCTCCCGTCGCCACGCTGGCATAGCCCGTGCCGATCTGTTTCGGGCTCTTCGAGTTTGTCGTCGTGCCGTCGCCAAGTTGGCCGTAAGCGTTGTATCCCCAAGCCCATAGACTGCCGTCTGTCTTGATGGCGAGGGTATGCGATAGTCCCGCTGCCACGCTGGCAAAACCTGTGCCGATCTGCTTCGGGCTGCTCAAGTTCGTCGTCGTGCCGTCACCGAGCTGGCCGTAAGAGTTGTTTCCCCATGCCCACAGCGTGCCGTCGGTCTTGATGGCGATGGTGTAATTGCCTCCCGCTGCCACGCTGGCAAAGCCTGTGCCGATCTGCTCCGGGCTGCTCTTGTAGAGCGTCGTCGTGCCGTCGCCAAGTTGGCCGAAATTGTTCAATCCCCACGCCCAGAGCGTGCCGTCTGTTTTAACGGCGACGGTGTGACTTCCTCCTGACGCCAGGTTGGCAAAGTCACTGCCGATCTGCTTCGGGGTGCTCGAGTTCGCCGTCGTGCCGTCGCCAAGCTGGCCGGAACCGTTGTATCCCCATGCCCACAGGCTGCCGCCGCTCTTGAGGGCTACTATGTTATTCGTACCGGCCGCAACAGTATGCTGTTCAGGTCTGGCCGCCGTTGCCTGAAACCCGGAACCGACCTTGATCGGAGTTGCTGAAAATAAGGTGCGGCCCAGGCCAAGCTCCCCAGAGCTGTCAATTCCCCAACCGAATAAGCGCCCTTGCGTGTCGATCGCCAGCGAATGTCCATCTCCCGCAGCAATTTTCGGCGTTTCTGCCATCGCCGCACTCCAGCCAAACACGATTGTCAACACCAGCCAAAACCGCACCATCATCCGTCGCCACATTTCCATCTTCTCCCAACCCAATTCCATTACTGCACGGCCATCCCACCCGTCGTCCCACCAGCACCGACTTCCTTGATCACAGGCTCAGGGCGTGTGCGCCACCGGTTCATCCTGCACCACATACACTTTCCGATAGCAGCCGTTGGCGAGCATTTCCTCGTCGGTCGTCCCATAGCCAAGCAGGAACTCCGCGCCCTTCATGCCGGAAACATCGACGCCGTTGAGGATGGAGACATCAACCTGCTGGGCTTGGGCTGTATTGATGTTGTCCAGATATTCCGGCAGCGCGCCGCCGGTGTAGTGATTCCACTGGGCAACGGTATCGAGCA
>Ga0066600_10000395_pt1 | contig 16458 bp, 18 predicted proteins | sample Lowcelwee11metaG_FD_59486 | JGI IMG/M metagenome (GOLD analysis project Ga0066600, IMG submission 59486) | Freshwater pond sediment microbial communities from the University of Edinburgh, under environmental carbon perturbations - Low... | ecosystem: Environmental > Aquatic > Freshwater > Pond... | reverse complement strand
AGACACAAAGGATCTGATTTATTTTGCGTCGGTGATAATATTGTTTTTATCGGCGGCTTCAAAATCATTGGAAAGCAGAAAAAAATAATGTCTAAAGGAAAAAAGATATGAAAAACAAATTCAAAAATTTAGATATCAGCCTTGTTTATATACTCGGCATAATTGTCCTTGCGAATATTATTTCAGTTTACTTTTTTTACAGGTTCGATCTTACGGAAGGCCGCATATATTCGCTTTCGGACGCCAGTAAAAAACTCGTTTCCGAACTGGATGATCAGGTTATCGTAAAATGTTTCTTTTCAAAAGAATTACCGCCTCAGATGAAAACGATACCTTCAATGATAAAGGACAATCTGGATGAATATAAAGCTTATTCCAACGGGAACCTGAATTACGAGTTCATTGATCAGAATGACGAGGAATTCTCAAAACAGATAATGGACTATCAGCTTCCTTCCGCTCAGGTCCAGATGCTGGAAAAAGATGAGTTCAAGGTAAAAAAAGTTTTTATGGGAATGGTGATCCTGTATGAGGATAAGAAAGAGATCATACCCTTCATTCAGGAGGGAGATCTGCCTGCGCTTGAATACGAGATAACGAGCAAGATACGAAAGCTTACAACGGACAGGCTGCCCCGCATTGGAATTCTTACCGGAGCCGGATGCGCTGCAGCCGAGGATATGCAGACGGCTTATCAGCTTCTTTCATCCCAGTATATGACAGACGAGGTCAAGGCGGATATGAACGAGCTGACGCCGGATAAAATTAATGCTCTTTTAGTTATCGGCCCGAAAGAAAATTTTACTCAGGATGAGCTTAAAGCGATTGATCAATACATAATTTCCGGGGGTAAAGTCGGATTCTTTATCGATAAAACTTCCGTTAATCTGCAGTTGCAGAATGTTACCGACATAAATCTGAATCTCGATTCGCTTATGATGAGTTACGGGGTCAAAGTAAATAACGATCTAGTGGGCGATAAACAGGCCGGTATTATTACTGTGAGACAGCAGAAGGGATTCTTTTCCATTGCGAATCAGATAAAGTATCCGTTCCTACCGATGATAACGGATCTGGACAGAAAAAGTCCTATTACTCAAAAAATAGAGTCTGTCAATTTATATTTTACAAGCTCGCTTGATACTTCATATGCGGCGGGAAAAAACATCAGTCTCGAAATTCTGGCAAGAACTTCGCAGAATTCATTCAGCCAGTCAGGCAAGTATAACATTATGGCCGATAGAGATATCGAAGAATATGATTACAATTTAAAATCTTTGCCTCTTATAGCTTTAATGACAGGATCGTTCAATTCTCATTTTGAACAAGGTAAAAAAGGAATAGCTTCAAGGATAGCGGTTTCGGGAGATTCGGAGTTCTTTCTTGATGAAAAGATAAGCTCACAGCAGAATATTGATCTGTTCTTGAACATGGTTGACTGGCTTACCGCGGACGATACTCTTATTTCGATCAGGTCAAAAATAATTACCAGAAGACCTCTAGATCAAGTAACGGATTCGGGAAAGAGCATAATCAAACTGATAAATATAGCGCTTCTTCCTCTCCTTATTGCCGCGATCGGACTTTTGAAGTGGCGGATCAATGCAAAAAGAAAAGATTTCAGTCTAAAGAAATAAGGAAATAAAATTATGAAAAAAAATATCATTTACATTTCAATAATTATTCTTCTTTCGGCGATCGTTTTTTTTCTTCTTAAAAAACCGGTAAAAACTACCGAATCTTTTGACAATAATATGTTTAAAGCGGATTCATCAAAAATAATTGAGATAAGTTTTGAAAAGAACGGCGGCAAAATAACTCTTTCCAAAGGGCTTAACAAATGGCGGATATCTGAACCGGGCAATTTTGAAGCCGATACAAATATTAAAAACATGCTTTTAAAGTTTGTTAATGACATTACCCTGAAGAATATAATCTCGGAAAAGCCCGAAAAATTCTCTAAATTCGGAGTTGACAGCACTGCGATAATTTTAACAGTAAGAAACGAGGACAACGGAAAGATCAGATACATAATCGGCAACGATGATCAGGAAAGAAATTATTCTTTTTTTAGAAAGGAAGGAGAGAACAGGATCTATCTCGGTACGCTTTTCCCGAGGTACAGGATCACCGCCAATGTTTCGGACTGGAGAGATAAATTCATATCAAAAACATCACAAAATGAACTGAGTAAAGTAACTTTGACATCGGGATCAGATGTTTTGGAATTAAATAAAAGCGAAGCGGACTGGAAATTCTCGCTGAACGGAAAAGAAGTAACGGATCTAAAGGACAAAACAGATAAATTACTAAGCAGACTTTCCGGGTTCAGATGCGCGGACTTTATTGACGGTAAATCATTATCGGATATTGATTCGCCGATTACAGTCATTTACAATACAGGTGGCGCTGAATCACAATTCGTTGTCGGAAAAACCGGCGAGGAATATACTGCTTACCGTAATGATAAGAACCAGATGTATCAAATTCAGGAGAATGATTTTAAAATATTCGAAGAATTATTCAAGAAAAATTTATGATTTTTTTCATTGATAAAATTGTAAAAATATCATTACTTAGTAATTAACTAATACTTAAGGAGTATTTATGAAAATAAAATTCTTCATAATTCTGGCTGTCTCATTCTTTTTCTCGATTTACGCATTGCCTGTAGATAGGAATAAAGCTGAAATTATAGCGAAGAACTGGATGAATGGAAAGTCCGGCAAAATAAATTATGACGCGGTATCCGGATACATTAATATCGGTAATGCGCTGCATGTTTTCAATTTTAAGAATGGCGGCTTTACTGTTATTGCAGCAGATGACGGTTCAATACCTGTTCTGGGCTATTCATTTTCCGGAAAATTTGATAACAGTCCGGAAAAATCCAACATCAATTTCTGGACGGATCTTTATGTTAAAGCCATACAGGAGATCAGGTCAGAAAAACTTGGTAATGAAATAACGCTTCCCGCATGGGAAAAAATATTAAGGAATGAAATTCCGAGATCAGGGGACAAAGCGGTGCTTCCTCTTCTTACTTCCACATGGAATCAAAGCCCGATATACAATAATTACTGCCCTCTTGATGGCGGATCATTGTCAGTTGTAGGGTGTGTGGCTACGGCAATGGCTCAGATCATGAATTATCACCAGTATCCGTCAGTCGGAAAATCATCGTCTTCCTATTCAGTTCTGGGACAGACACTCGCTGTTGATTACTATCTTTCAAGATACAATTGGGATCTGATGCCCGATGCTTTAACCAGCGGTTCATCACAAGCGGAGATCCATGAAGTTGCTCAGATTTCATATCATGCCGGTGTAGCTGTTGAAATGGATTACGGAGCCGACGGATCCGGAGCTTATTCCGACGATGTGCCTTACGCACTCGAAACTTATTTTAAATATAATCAGTCAGCCGCTTATGTGAGCCGTTCAGGTTTTACTTTAACAGCTTGGGAGACTTTAATTAAAGGTCAAATAGATATAAACCGCCCTGTATATTATTCTGGTCAGGGTGACGCTGGAGGCCACGCTTTCGTGTGCGACGGATACGATGATGCGAATCTTTTCCACTTTAACTGGGGATGGGGAGGTTCGTCAGACGGCTATTATTCACTTACCAATCTTAATCCCGGAGGAATGACATTTAACGACTATCAGGCTATAGTAAAGGATATTGTTCCAAAAACTGTGGAAGTAGTTCTTGCTGACCCTATCGATGATATCATGACTTTCGATACGACTTATCAGATAGACCTGAGTGATCATTTTTCTCCTACCGGCGGAGCCGACCTGACTTTCTCACTTGATCCTTCAAGCGAAATGAACGGGATGGAATACAACCTGACTGACGGCATCCTTACCCTTAATAAACTTGAGTCAGGCACATCTCATCTAGTTGTAGTATGCACTACAAGATATGATAACACTTTCGATGAGTTCTATTTCAAATTCAGCGACAATGATGTCCTTGCAGGCTATGGTAATTCCTACGATTTTAATTCTTCGGCATACCTGGATGCCGGTAATTCCGAAGTACTTAATTCTATGGAAAAAATCACCTTCTCAACCTGGATAAAATTGAATTCTGTCGGAAGAGAACACGGCATAGCCTCCAAATCACTGTCGTCAAACACAGGCTGGTCATTTATGGTGCAGAGCAACAATAAGCTCAAATTCACAGTAAAAACTCAGGACGCTATAACAAGAAACATATACAGCATTCAAGCGCTTCAGGCAAACAAATGGTACCATCTCGATGTCATGTATGACGGTAAAGATCTGATGATTTATATAAACGGTGAGCTTGATAATATAAAAACAACTTATCCGACTGCATCGAACATTTTACACGACGCGGGCAACAGCATTTTACTGGGTTATTCAAACGGATTATATCTCGACGGCCAGCTTGATGAAAATATTCTGTGGAATCAGCCTATATCGGTGATGCAGGTCAGAGACATTATGGGTAAAAGACCCGAACTTCCAAATTCATCAATAGTTGCTTTTTGGACTTTCGACGAAGGATTCTATGATCAGACATACGACATGACCGGAATCAACGACGGTACTTTTATAAATAATGATGTTAGTAACTGGCAGGATTCTCAGGCTCCACTGTATTTTTTTATGGGCACAAACGCCGTCCTGAACGGAATACTTCTCGGCAATTATGACGAAACCGCTGTATATAATATTACCCGTGATCCTTTATTGGGATCAATTGAAATTCTTTACCCGCACTCAGGTGATTTTACCTATACTTCAAACACCGATGCAACAGGGATCGATACATTAAAATATACGATCACTTACGGTAAGAGCGTTACTGCCGAAAAAACCGTTTTTATCAGCGTTAAAGAAAGTAATGGGATTGACGATATTGCCGCTCCTAAAACTTTTGATCTGGCTCAGAATTATCCTAATCCGTTCAATCCTGTTACGCAAATTAAGTTCGCGCTTGCTAAATCATCAGATGTTAAGCTGAGCGTTTACAACATAAGCGGACAGCTTGTTTCACAGCTTGCAGGCGGGGTAAAGCAGGCCGGTTTCCATACCATTAATTTTGACGGGTCGAAATTCAATTCGGGAGTATATTACTATTCTCTTGAAGTTGACGGCAAAACTATGACTAAAAAAATGGTTTTGGCAAAATAAGTACAATTTAGCTATAAAACAAAGGGCGGAAATTTTTCCGCCCTTTTGCTTTTTTATAGAAAATTCTTCATTTTCATTCGGGATGTCGGTTTAACGAAAGGTGAAACGGAAATTTCTCCTTCAAGCACTCTTGTTTTTCCTTCCTCGCAGAATGTCAGTTTCGTTCCAGGTTCAAGAGCTTTTTCAGATATCAGAAATCCTATCGGTTTGTTTTCAAGAGTCGGTGAAAGAACGCCTGAAACTACATGACCTATTTTGTTCCCGTTAAGAAACACATTCCAGCCGTGCATAGCTTTGCTCCGTCCGTTCATAACGAAAGGTAAAGTTATATTCTTATTCCCTTCGGCCTTCACTTTTAAAAGCGCTTTCTTACCTATAAACTCATGTTCCCATTCAAATACAAAATCCCACGGCGTCGCAAGCGCAGGAATATCGGGGTGGATCTCATGCCCGTGAAGAGGAAGACCCGCTTCGGTTCTTAATGAATCCCTTGCTCCAAGTCCGCATGGTTCTATCCCGTACTTCTCCCCTGCAGATAAAAGCAGGTTCCATAGTTCCACCGTATATTTAATATCGCAGTATATCTCAAACCCTATCTCGCCCGTATAACCTGTCCTTGATAGAAGAACGGGAATATTTTTAAGCATGATATTATCTCTGAACCTGAAAAATCCGAATTTGTCGAGAGCTTCCTCGCCTGCAAGATCCCTTATGATCTTTGGCGCGTTCGGTCCCTGAAGGTCGAGCTTTGCGGTATTATCGCTTTTATCTATTACCATCACTCCAGCGGGAGCATTTTGCTTAAGCCATGCGAAGTCGCCCGGAATTCCTCCTGCGTTTACTACTAGCATCCATTTCTCGTCATTGAATTTATAAATAATGCAGTCGTCAATAACTCCGCCCTTTTCATTCAGCATAAAATTATACATCGCCTGACCTTCTTCCATATTAAGAACATCGTTGGTCAGAAGATTAGACATCATTTCTCTGCTTCCTTTACCGGTAATATCGAATTCCCCCATGTGGCAGATGTCGAAAAGTCCGACTGCTTTTCTTGTCGCGTGATGTTCTGCGCTCTGCCCCTTTTTATACCATAACGGCATTTCCCAACCGGCGAAATCAACGATTTTTCCGCCAAGTTTTACATGTTCGTCGTATAAAATAGTTCTCATCTTCAGCTCCTGTTTTTTAAATTAATAATTTTCGGTTAGAATTTAAGAATGCAAAACTAAAATTGCAATTTAATTCATTATCTAATTATTAATGTAATTCGTCGGTTTTTTTTAATATTTCAGCCGATTATTTCTTAATTTTATCGAAATTCAGATTGATTTATGAAAAATATATATTACCTTTAGTTTAGAAAGTTACCGACAGTTAAATAAATTACTAAAGGTAGGGAAAAATGAAAAGAAAGGAAATCGAGAACGAAACAAGAAAAAACAACATCATTGAAGCGGCCGAAAAGCTTTTTCTCAAGAAAGGTTATTATTTAACCACTATGGATGATATCGCACAGAAATCTGAGTTCAGCAAACCAACTATTTACAAGTATTTCTTAAGTAAAGAAGATATCGGGAAACACATTCATCTAAAATTTTTATCGGGCAGAATAGAACATTTCCTTAAAATTATTGAAAGTAAAAACACACCCTATGATAAGCTCTATTATTTTGCCATAGCATATTATGACTACGCCGAGACACATATTGATGAATTCAAATTCCAGCTGATCTGGGATTCCTTTCCCGCTGCAGAAATGAATGTGTCCGATCAGGTTTACAATGGAATAAAAGAATATAATGAACAGATTGGGTCGGTCATAAAAAACGAAATGAAAAAGCTTATGCCCTGTGAAAAACCTTATGATGAATTTAACCTGCATCACACAATGGTCTCATTTTATGCATCCCTCAGAGTAATGATATCTCATGCCGTATTCTGCTGCAGCCGGGAAAATGTAAGTGACGGAAAACAGTTCTATATTAATTTTCTTAAACTCTTTTTGAGAGGATTGGAAAAAAATTAGCGGGAGGAAATAAAATGTCAGAAAAAAATATATATAAGGTTTTAATCCTGCTTACGGAAAAAAAGATCACTCTTTGCCATGCCAGAATTCTTATTGAAATTGCAATAAATAACAGAATCATGAAAAGCAGAAGAATTTAAACAATTTTGCCGGAGGATATTATGCAGCCTTATAAAGTAAAAAACATACTGAGACTCGTAAAAAACAATCAGCTTGATATCAGTGACGCCGAAATATTGATTGTTAACGCTTTTTTCGAAGTAAATCATTCAAAAGGATCTGCTGAAATAGTAAAAAGCAATAATGTTGATATGTTCATGTGATAATTTCTGATATTTATGATTGTAAGATATAAGAAAACAAATTATATTTACAGTCGCAATAAATTGACCGGAAAAGAATAAGAATGGCGAAAAAAGCAGACACGGATATTGAATTAAAAGATTACAGAATATTCCTTCTTTCGGGAGAAGACCAGTTTTCCATTGAACTTAAAACCGGCGAGATCGTTTCTGCTTTCCTTGACAGTGAACTTAAGGATTTTAATTACTCTCAGTTCAACGCTGAGAACATGACAGCCGAAATGATAGGATCGGAATTGTATTCGCTTCCGGTGATGGCTGATAAAAGAGTGATCTTAATATCAGATATTGACCAGGCGGGTATGGAAATAACTGAAATGCTTTCAAGATTTATGAAAAAGAACATTGATACGACAGTTCTTATTTTGTGCGGAATTAAACCCGATAAAAGAAAAACTTTCTTTAAGGAGATCTCATCAATAAACGATGCACTGGTTCTTGAATTCAAAGAAAAGAATGAAAGGGAGGTAATGCAGTGGGTCAAGAATTATATATCTTCAAAAGGCTGTAATATATCCATAGAAAGCCTTCAGCTTTTATCGTTATCTCTTTCCAACAATCTTTCTCAAGTGGCTTCTGAAGCGGATAAACTCATTGAATACACCAAGGGTAAAGCGATCACCGAAGAAACAGTGGAAAATGTACTCGGAATTTCAAAAGAGTACAATATTTTCAAACTTCAGAACGCAGTCGCGGAAAAAGATTTAAAGAAGGCATATTTCATCTGTGATAATATATTAAAAAATAAAAACAACAAAACTGATCCTATCGCGATAAACCTGTTCCTTTCGAGAGTATTCGTTTCCGCTTTTGAAGTCGGATATTATGCGATCACGAATAAAATCCCAGTTGATAAAGCGGCTTTTGCTACAGGTTATAACAATCCGTGGAAAGACGCCGATACTATAAGCTGCGCTAAAAAATATAAGGTTACCGAGCTTATCAGATGCCAGAGATATTTTCTGGAGTGCGACATTAAACTTAAATCCGCTTATCAGGATCCGAGAACTGCGGTAATGCTTCTTTTGGAGAAAGTGATCCTTCACGCCGACGATAAAGAATGCGGATATCTCGACTATTTTAACAGTATAAGAAAATAAGGTTCATATATGAAATGTCCGAAATGTTCAAAAAGCGACAGCAAAGTAATAGATTCGAGGGTGGTCAAAGATGATACTGCAATCAGAAGACGCAGGGAATGTACGGAATGCGGATACAGATTTACAACTTATGAGTACATTGAAAAAATTGAACTGCTGGTCGAAAAACATAACGGCACTGTTGAAGAATACGACAGACAGAAGGTAATGAACGGAATAATGCTCGCGTGCAGAAAAAGGCATATAACTTCCGGACAGATAGACAGTATGGTCAATGAGATCTATAACGATCTTATCACAAAAAGCGACAGTTCAGGTACGATCAAATCATCTCAGATCGGTGAGCTTGTAATGGAGAAGCTTAAGAACACGGATGAGGTCGCTTATATAAGATTCGCGTCCGTTTACAGAAAATTTAAAGATGTAAAAGAATTCATGTCCGAACTTCAGAACATTATAAAGTAAATATGAAACTTTTTATAAAACAGCTTTTCGTTTCGCTTATTGATTTTTTCTTCCCTCCTTCTTGTATGATATGCGGGAATTACCTTAATAATGAAATTTATATCTGTCCCTTTTGCCTGAATGAACTTGAACTGCATAAGAACGACAGTAAAACCTCAATATCGGTATTTTCATACAACGATAAAATTAAACTGCTGATCCATGAGTTAAAATATAACCACAGACCCGAAATCGGATATATACTCGGCAGAGAAATGGGAAAAAGACTTTCGGGAATGATTGAGACGGGCAATTCGGTGCTGCTTCCTATTCCCTTACATAAAAAAAGGTTAAGAAAAAGAGGGTACAATCAGAGCGAGAATATAAGTGACGGTTTTTCTGAAATTTTGAATATCCCCGTAAAAAAAGATCTGCTTGTACGAAAAAAGAACAATGTGTCTCAGACTTCTCTTAATGCTAAAATGCGGGCTGAAAATGTAAAGGGGATTTTTGATATTAACGAAACGGGTCTCGATAAAAACACGATGATATTTCTGATAGATGATCTGATAACAACCGGCGCAACTACGAAAGAAGCCGTTTCCGTGTTAAAAAAACATGGATTTTCTGATTTTTTCTCTTTGAGTGTAGCTACCAGTACGAAATAAAATGATCAGTCCAGAATAACAAGCAGCCAGGCTTTGGCATCCTCCCACGGAATTATTCTGATCTTATATTCGTGAGTACTCGTTTTTCCGTTTTTATTCTTAAATAAAAATTCTCCCGAGCCTTTTTCGAAAAGATAAAGCTGTTCAAGGCTTTCCGGTTCGGGAAACTGTTTATCGGTGTCGCCAAGCAGCATATTGATTTTCTTTCCGATAACTTCGCTGCGGTCAAATCCGAAACTATCTTCGATCTGCTCATTTGCTTCAAGAATTTTCGAACTGAATGAGTCAATTACCAAAACGGTTTCTGTCATAAGATGAAAAATGGTTCTGAATTTAGATTCGGAGACGATCAGTTCTTTTTCATACTTTCGTTTTCTTCTGTTCTCTTCTGCCCTTACAAGCGAAGATTCAATTGAAGGAATAAGTTTCTCAAGTTTTGCCTTGAAAATATAATCCGTAGCTCCGTATTTAAGCGTATCAATGGCAATTTCCTCATTAATAGTTCCCGAAAGGATTATAGTAGGAATGTCGGGATTTATTTCTTTAACAATATATAAAATGCCGTATCCGTCAATATCCGGCAAATTGAAATCGGCTAAAATTATGTCGAATTTCATAGTTTTCAGAGCTATACGGAAATCATTTTTATTCTGAACATGGAAAAGGTTGAACTTGTTTTCACCGCTGTTCAGAGTTTCTTTGATCAGTTCAACATCAAGATCGTCGTCTTCCAGATAAAGTACTGAAATCTTTCTCATAATTACCCCCTAATTACGATTAAGATACATTCGTTATTACAAAAATTCTTCATATCTTTTTTTCAAGTTATTACAAATTATTCTGATCTTTGTACTCTTAACAGACTAAGTACATTAATAATATAACAAATAAATCGCTCCAAATCAACGAATTAAATCATTATTAATAAAAGATATCATCTATTTGTATTTTTCGGCCAGAAGCTGTACGATCTGTTTTACTGTAGGATCAATAATCTTATAGTATATCGTATTGCCTTTCTTGGCGCCCTCAATAATTTTGCTTTTTCTTAACACAGCCAGCTGCTGAGAAACGATGGGCTGATCTTCTTCAACGCATTCAACCAGACCTTTAACCATGCATTTCTTCATTTCGATAGCCAGAAGAAGCTTTAATCTGACGAAATGACCGATCGCTTTCACAACTGCAGCCTCGTCTTTCAGATATTCATTGCAATTTTTTTCAGGCATATCGTTAAGCTTCGAGCCCATGAAGTTTCTCCTTTAATTTTGTTATTTCTTCCATGATCCTTTCCGAGATCTTTTTCCATGTTTCGGGAATATTCTCCATTTCAAAATATTCATCAAAATATATAGGTTCTCCGATTATTACGCTTATCTTATTGCCGAATCTCGGAATGTGCGTTCCAACAGGCAGCATATTCCTCATTCCCTCATGATAACATGGTATAACTTTAACTCTGCTTTCGTATATCCTTTTTCCCACACCCGCTTTACCGGGCAGCAATTCGCCCGTTCTGCTTCTTGTTCCTTCGGGGAATATATGGACGATATTTCCCTCTTTCAATTTCTGCGACACCAGCTTTTGAGCGAACTGGTCTATCCCTTTTCCTCTTTCGAGCGGTATGCATTTTACATGGTCCATATACCAGGCCAATAATGAATTTTTATAAAAATTACCGTATTCCGGGGTGTGGTACGGAAGGTATGTATATGAAAATAAAGATTTTCTGAAAAAAACTATGCAGTCAATAAAACCCGAATCGAACATCGTCGTGTGATTTGAAGCGAATATATAAGGAGCTTGTTCTCTAAGAATAATATCTTTTCCGTAAAATTTCGATCTGTTGAGAGCTCGCATTATTATCCATACGCCGAATGTAGTTAAAAAAGTAAACAATTTTGATATTAATTTAAATGTAAAGGTCTCTTTTGGGACTTTCCACTCATCAATAATTTTCTTTTTTTCGTCTTCTGCCATTCTGTATGTCGTTATTATTTAGTTTTATACATCATAATAGCTACCGTATTTAGATTTGCTATATAAATTTATTGCTATATATGATATTAGTCAAGAAATTAATTGCTGAAAACTCCATAGAAAATTTAATATTTGCATTATTGACATTTTACGGTTAAAATTCAGTATGAATTAGGAAGCTGAATGAAAAATTTTATTTTACTTATTCTGATGACTGCGATAAACTTATTTCCGAGAGAAAAATATTCGGTTTCTTTTTTCGAAAACCGTATATACCTTCTTGACGGATTCGATAAAAACCTTTCTTTTTACGATACTGATCTTAAAATGACCAGTTCCGTGTCGTTAAAAAACATCGCCCCTTCAGGATTCTTCGACACTTTTATGGCTTATGACCGTTTCAGATCATATCTTATTGATTCCGAGAACGGAGCGATCTATCTGCTTGATGAGAGTTATGCTTTAAAAAAGCAATTTAAGCCTGAAAACCCTTTTGAAGAAAGATTTTTTACAAAAGTATTTCCGCTTGATTACAATTCTCTGACAATAGCATCTTACGATAAATGTAAGATATATAAACTCGAGAACAGCATTTTGACGGAAAAACTCGATTTCGGAAAGGAATTCACCGACATCTATGCAGCCGGATCTGATCTTTATGCGCTGTTTAAAAATGATATTGCGATATATTCCCGTGAAGGAATATTCAAGAAAAGAATCTGCATCGCCGACACATTAGAATATGAAAGTATCCATGTAGCCGGATCAAATATTTTAGTACAGTCGGGTAATGATATAATTGTTATTAATCAGACAGAAAATAAAATAAACCGTTTGAGCCTTGATGAATTTCTATGCTATGCCGCATCAGACAGTGTCTTATATTATTTCTCGGTCGACAGCCTTAAACTTAAGGCGGTTAAATTATGATAAAAGCTTTAGTGCTTTACGGTAACGGAACAGACTATACCGTTTCATGCGAGAATAAGGAGTTTACGGCTCATCTTAAAGGAAAGCTTCTGCATACAACCAAACGCTCGCATCATCCTGTCTGCCCCGGAGACTTTGTCAGGCTGGAAAATGAGGGAAGCGAATATGTGATGGCTGAAGTTCTGCCCAGGAAGAATAAGATTTCCAGACCTGCGAATAACGGTATAAGAAAAGAACAGGTCATAGCCGCGAATATTGATTATCTGTTCCTTGTAACTTCGGTCTATTCGCCGAGACTCAATACGGGTTTTCTGGACAGAATCCTCGCTTACAGCAATATGCAGCAGATAGATACAAAGATAATTGTGAACAAAGTTGACTACGGTATATGCGATGAGGAGTTATATTTTATAGACGGCTACAGAAAAATCGGATATGATGTCATTGAAACATCCGTCGAAAAGAAAATTAATATTGATATTGTAAACAAACTGACTGAAGGGAAAATTACCGCATTTATAGGTAATTCCGGCGTTGGAAAATCATCGCTGTTAAATGTGATTGATCCTTCTATAAGCCAGAAAGTAAATGAGACTTCGACTTATTCGCTGAAAGGAAAGCACACGACCAAGCAGGCCAGGTTATTTACGCTTTCTAACGGCGGATATATCCTCGATACTCCAGGAATCAGAGAATTCGGTATGTGGAATATAGATTTTGAAGAACTGAAAAATTTCTTCCCTGAAATCTATAAATTAAGCGATAAATGCAGGTATAAAAATTGTCTGCATACAACAGAACCCGGATGCGCGGTTTTAGAAGCCGCAAATAATGGCGAGATACCTGAATTCCGTTATGAAAATTATCTTAAGATATTCCTGACTCTTTATGATAACAGACATTTGTATTTCAAAAAAGACAAATAAAAAAGGGTGTTTTCCGCACCCTTTAAATATTAAATAAGTAAACTTGCTGTTTATTCTTCTTTCTTTCCTTTTGAAGCCGGTTTTTTTCCTGCATCTGCGGATTTTTTATCTGGTGCGGGAGCTTTTTTAACGGCTTCTGCGGGTTTTTTATCTGCAGGTTTTTTATCTGCTGCGGCTTTCTTTTCTGAAGCTTTATTTTCAACCAGTTTTTTTATCGAATCTGATTTAACGCCTATTTTTGTCGGATCCGGTTGTGATAGCGGATTAACAGGATGTTTGGTTTTTAGTCTAGAGTTCCCTGAAGATCCTCTAAAAATTTTTCCTTTTCTGCTTTTTTTATCGCCTCTGCCCATTTTTTAACTCCATCTTTTGAATTTTTTTAATTTTGACACAATATAAATAAATTTTATCGCTCTTTCCACTAAAATTTAAACAAATTATACTGCGTCCGAATTTTCCATCAATTTTCTTTCTTTCTCGATAGGATACAGAAGTTTATAATAAAGATACGATGAAAGAATATAAAACACCATTGTGAATGCGAATGGAAGTTCATAGCCGAAATTCTCAATGAAATATCCGCCGATATTCGCTGTTATTCCCCATGTGAAAAGCCACGCGAGAGATAAAAGACCGCTTGTTATCGATCTGTCGTCAGGATGTACCGCCTCCATGGAAAAATTTGATGATATCGGAGCTGACATATTCATTAGAGCATTCCTTATCAGAAATGCGGTAATGGCAAGCGGAAGATAATATGATAATCCTAGAATGAACAGGAAAGGCAGCGATATAATTTGGGATAAGATGACTGATAGGATCATTCCGAATCTCCGGGCTAGCATAGGAGCCAGTAATGCGCCTCCGATCGTAAAAAGCTGAGCTAACGCGAAAAGCATCCCGATATTATTTGCATCCAGCTGAAATCTTGTTTTAAAATAGAGGTTCAAAAAAGGGATCGTCATGCCCGCTCCCAGACCTACCATCATCGGCGGAATAGCCAGATATGCTATGAGTTTTTTCGGTGTTTTGAGCTTTAAATGAAATCTGGTTTCATCATCGGCATCGCCTGTAAGCGAAATATGCTTTACTTTTATTTTTGAATAGAAATATAATGAGATCATAGCTATTGCCAGATGTACGAAAATCGCGAATTTATATCCCGTGGAAACAGAGACGCCTATTTTTGCAGAAATTTCGGGGTAATTTCTCCTAAAGATTTCAACAAGTTCAGGCAGTCTTCCAGCCACGAGATTTCCTGTTATTCCCGACAAAAGGGCGATCGCATGATTGATCGAGAAAAGGTGTGTTCTTTCAAGTTCGCCGCTGCTCTGCATTAATAGAGGTCCGCCTATTACCGAGCTGAATGCTCCGGCAAATCCCGATATCGCGATCCCGGCCATTATCATCTGCATCGTCTGCGCCTGAATTGCTACAGCGTACCCGATCGACATGGCAACCGGGACAATTAATATTACAGGCTTTATCGAGATCCTTTTTACGAGATAAGCTGCCGGAAATATCATAAGAACGGTAGCATAAGTACCTGCGGACAGAACATGCCCTATCATTCCTTCGCCTTTTCCGGAAGCTTTTAAATACAGATTGAAGAGCAGTCCGAATCCTGTGAATCCGAATCCGGCGAAAAAATTTCCTAAAAGAAAATACCACGCATCCTTCTGGATGATTTTAGATATGTGCAGATATTCTCTGGCTATTCTTTTCATAAATCTTTCATTTATCCGCGTCTGTTTTTTCATCGGTGCTGTTCGGAATAACTCCGATAAGCCGGTTGTAACGGAAAGACATGGCGCGTTTTTTTGTAAAGTTATTTACATTGTATTTTAACGGATTAGGCAATATCGCAATAAGTCTCGCTGATTCATCGCGGGAAAGAGATACGGCATGCTTATTAAAATGATGGATCGCGGCGGCTTCAATCCCGAATATCCCGGGTCCCCATTCCACATTGTTAAGATACAGTTCCATGATCCGTGTTTTATCCATGAACAGGTCGAATTCCAGAGCGAAAATGATCTCGATATATTTTCTTACAAGGAATTTGTCGGGCACCAGAAAAAGCGTCTTTACCAGCTGCTGGGTAATTGTGCTTCCGCCGAACTTATTGTATCCCGCTTTTTCATTTCTTTTTCTCGCAGTTTCAATCGCTTTAAAATCTATACCGCAGTGGGTATAGAAATTCCCGTCCTCCACGCTCACGAGCATCCTTGAGACTGACCGCGGCAGTTTATTTACAGGCACGAACTTATTCTGATAAATTTTCTGGTCATCGAAGACCATCCTGTAGAGCATAAAAGCCGAATAAGGCGGATTTATGAATTTGTAGGCAACCGCAAAAACTGCTCCCGTCAAAATAACAAACCCGTGAAAAAACAGAACGCTCCATACAGTCCAGATCAGACATTTCTTCCACAGAGGACGAAGTCTGTTCTTTTCTTTGTCGGGCATCAGCTTCTTTAGAAGTGAGGATATTTTAATATTTCTCCAGAAATTCAACATCAGCGCTTCCCGTTTTAAAAACAGCCCCAATGTAATGTTTTTTTTTTGATTATTCAACAAAAAAGCGGAGAGATAGGGATTCGAACCCTAGGTACCCCATAAGGATACAACGGTTTTCGAGACCGCCCCGATCGGCCGCTCTGGCATCTCTCCGGCTATAAAACTGTATTGAATAATAAGAGATTCCTATAAGATAATCAAACAAAAAAGAACCACTTCGGGTTCTTTTTTTAATTTTTGAATGTGAGTTGAAATATTTTTTTAGAATCCGAAGTGGCTTTTTATTCTGTTCATGTTCTGTCTGAATCTGAACTGAAGGTCAAGTGCTGT
>Ga0066600_10000391_pt1 | contig 16572 bp, 20 predicted proteins | sample Lowcelwee11metaG_FD_59486 | JGI IMG/M metagenome (GOLD analysis project Ga0066600, IMG submission 59486) | Freshwater pond sediment microbial communities from the University of Edinburgh, under environmental carbon perturbations - Low... | ecosystem: Environmental > Aquatic > Freshwater > Pond... | reverse complement strand
AGCGGTCGACATCGACGGCAACACCGCCCTGGGCCCACAGCACCACCTCGCCGCCGTGCAACACCACGCCGTCGTGCCGGCCGAGTGCCTGCCGGGCGTGGTGGGCGGCCTTGCGCAGGTTCGCTGCGCCGGCGTCTGGATCGAGTTGCGGCCACAGCGTGTCGATGACGCGGTCGCGGGTCATGCGCCGCTGCGGCGCCAGGCTCAGCAGTTGCACCAGCTGGGCCGAGCGCAGGCTGGGCCAGCGCTCGGCAGCGACCTCGGCGCCGTTGATTGACACCGAGAAGCCGCCCAACAGGTGGACGCTGAGGTGCCTGGCGGGCTCGGGGTCTTCGACGGCGTGGGAAAGGGCCATGGTGGATCAAGTGTGCGGCGCCCGGCCGGCCAGCGCAATGCCTTCAGCGGCCGGGAACGTTTCAGGAACACCAGATGGCGATGCTGTGGTCCGCGGGTTGCATAAGACCTGCGATATCTCACAGGAGTGCACCATGACCACGCAACAGATTTCCATCCTGATCCCCCCCTACGGCACGGCGACGCTGACACTGCCCGCGATGTTGACTCCCGACGCGTTCGCCCGCCTCGACTCGGCCATCGACCAGGCGCTCGTCGAGCCGCGCCAGACCCTTGGCCACGGCGCCAAAGACCCAGGATCCATCGAGTTCGACTCGTGGGTGATCCCAAGGCAATGAACCAGGAGACCACCATGACGCCATCGCTTTACCAACGACTCGGCGAGTCCGAGGGGATCACGGCCATCGTCGACGACGCGGTGGATCGCCACGCCGTGAACCCACAGCTGGCCCCCCGCTTCAGCGGCAAGGACCTGGCCCACGCGAAACGCATGGGCGCGCAATTCTTCTGCATGGGCGCGGGTGGACCCCAGCGCTACGAGGGACGCGACCTGCGCACCGCGCATGCCGGGATGAACATCAGCGAGCAGGAACTGGTCGCCACCATCGACGATTTCGTGGCCGCCATGCAAGGGCAGGGGGTCGGCGCCACCGAGATCAACGAGGTGGTGGCGATCCTCTACTCGTTGAAGGGCGAAGTGCTGCGGGTCTGAGGGGTAAACGACCGGGCGTCCGCAGCGCCCGGCGAGGGCGCCAGTCTGGAAACAGTGTCGAGTCGCCCATACACCTCGCGCCTGATGGTCCATAAACCAAGGTGTTGCAGGTCTTCAGCGGGTTGGTAGGGCGAGTTGGTTGTGAACCTGCGATGTCGACACGCTGGAAGCTCGCCGCCACGCGTGAACACACCGCCAGGTTCAGGACCGTGTCGGTCGCCGCCGCCGTCACAAAATCATGGCGCGACAGCGGGTGTTTGGTCGGTTGAATGCGCAGCGTTGGCATGAGATCGGGCCTGCGCTCATTTCTTGATCTTGGCCACTTCTTCGGCAACCAGGGTCGCGAGCTGCTCAGGTCCAAAGCTCGGGAGACCACGGCCGTTGACAAAGAAGGTCGGGGTCTTGGTCACTTCCAGCGCGGTCAGGTCTTCCAGATCTTGCTGGAGCACGGCGTCCACTTCGGGCTTGGCCGCGTCAGCCCGCGCCTGCAGCAGATCCAGACCCGCCTCTTCCGCTGCTTTGAACGCCAGATCGATGTTGGGTTGCCCGTGGTTGGCCCAGGCAGGTTGAGCGGCCAGCACCGCTTCCAGCACTTGCGGGTATTTGCCCTGGCGTTTGGCGGCCTCCAGCAGGGCCACCACATGGTCCGATCCGGCATGGAACGGCGCATACCGCAGGACCAGCCGGACATCGTTCGGGTACTGATTCATCAGGTCCTTGACGATGGGATAGAACGCACGGCAGGTCTCGCAGGCGGGGTCAAAGAATTCGACGATGGTCACGGGAGCGCCCTGCGGACCAAAGACCGGTGAATGCATGCGGACCAGGCGGCTGTCCTGCGTGCTGACCTTCTCCATTTGCGAGTTCTGCATCCGGCGCTGGTAGTTGTACATGCCGAAGGCGAAGGCCGCGACAACGATGCCCAGCAGGATCGAGACGGTGAGTTTTTTGGAGGTCATTTGGGGGTCCTTCTCAGGAAAAGCGTGAGCAAGAGGGTGATGGTGAAAAATGCCACCAGGGACAGCCAGGGAATCTGAATGCCGTTGAGAATTTCCAGTTTCTGGTCGGCACACGAGACGCCGGCGCTGCAAGGAATCCAGGACTTGGGAATGAGGCCGGCGACCAGCAGGGTGTGGTAGGTCGCCATGAGCAGGCCGCCCAACGCCAGGGGCAGGGCGTAGACCGCGCCGCGCCGGTCATCGCTGAAGCAGGCCATGCCCAGCACAATGGCCAGCGGGAACATGAAGATGCGCTGGTACCAGCAGAGCTGGCACGGCACCATCATCATCACTTCACCGATGAACAGGGCACTGGCCGTGGCCACGGCAGCGACCAGCCAGGCCGCCAGGAGGATCATCCAGTTGAGTTTCATGCGGCGTCTTTCGGGGTGGATGAGTCTGCGGTGGGGAGCAGTGACGACAGCGCCCAGGCCAGGACAGCGCTCACGACGAAGACGTCGGCCAGGTTGAACGCGGGCCAGTGCAGGGCGCGCCAGTGAAAGTCCAGAAAATCCACCACCGCGCCGTTCTGGATGCGGTCAACCAGGTTGCCGCTGCCACCGGCCACGACCAAGGCCCCGATCCACCGTTCCATGGGTTCGGCATGGCGGGTCAAACAGACAAAGCTCACCGGCACGACCACCAACACGCCCAATGCGATGAAGAAGTACCGCTGCCAACCGCCGGCGTCGGCGAGCAGGGAGAACGCGGCCCCGGTGTTGAGGACATGCACCAGATTCAGCCAGCTGGTGAACTCGATGCCCGTGCCCAGCGGGATGGTGGCGGCGAACCAGGCCTTGCTGCCCTGATCGGCCAACACCAGCACAAGGACGAATGAAAGCCACGCCCATCGGGGGTGGCGGCCCAACCAATTTGAATACATGTACACCCCCGGAGTGGGATTGATGACCTGTGCCAGCCCGGTGGGCTGGCGCCTTGTTGCAAAGGGATCAGGTGGGGATCGCCGGAAAGCGGCGCACGGCAGCGAGGCCGTCACGGGAAATCGCCGCCCTGATCAGCTCAGGGCATGCCACTGCGGGCGTTCGGGCACATCGAAGGGGGCCGAACTCGGCTGGGGGGAGCGGCCCAAGTCCCATGACGCCGAAGCCATTGCCCCCACACCGGCTTGAGCGTCAGGTGCAGCGATGGAGCAACCCGCATGGCAGGTGCCGCAATCGGCATCGGCCACGCTCGCCGCCGTCTGGACGGTCGCGTCGTCCGAATCGCTCTGACTGCGGTGTTCATGGGTGTGGTGCCCGGCGTGGGATGCGTCCGATCCACGTTCGTGCTGGCAGAAAGCCCCCACCGCAGCCCAGGAGAACTGCAAAGGCATCAAAACCAGCAAAAGGACCACCAGCCACGAGCGCATGGCGGGATTGTAAAAGCGGACCGCCGGCAACGGATTCACCGCGTCCCGTCAACGGCCTGGGCCACCTGCGCGATCAGCGCAGCGATGTCCTCGCGGATCGGCATGCTCTGGAACGCGCTGATGTTGGAACGCCCGGCGTTGCCGAGTGGCAATCGACCCGTCAGATGGCCCAAGGGCACCAGCAACAGACGGAGCAACTGCCCCAAGACCTCACGCCCGTCGCGGGTTACCCACGCCAAGGCCAGCATCCGGACATGTGTATCCAGGTGCGGCCTCAACCGGTTTTGTCCAAACACATGGGCCGCCTCCAGCAGCAGCCAGCGCCGGGGCAGATCCTCAAGTGGCGTGGCCCGCTCCCGCTGCATCAGTTGCTGGAACAGCCCGGCGTCAAAAGCGGGGAATGGCAGGGTGTCAGTGCGAGTGGCCATGAGCAATGTTCGTGGACGTGGCTCAGCGAATCCAGCGGGATTCGCGAGGGCGTCAGCCCAGCGACCAGCTGGCGGCCATCGCCGGGCGCTGGCTGAATGCGGCGTACCAGGCCGCCACTTGGGGATGGCGTTCGCGCCAGCCCAAGTCGGCAAAGCGCAAGTCCAGGTACCACAGCGCGCAGCCCACCGCGATGGAGCCGAGGTCCACCCGGTTGGCCAACAAGTGTGGTGTGGCATTCAGCGACGCCAGCGAGGTCTCCACCTTGTCCAGTTGGGCCAACTTCCAGTCGTTCCAGCGCAAAGCTTCGGGGCGGGCCGCGTCTTCGTAGCGCGCCAGCACGGCCGCATCCAGGATGCCGTCGCCCAGGGATTGCAGCGTGAGCGTTTCCCAGCGATCTCGACCCGCGGCGGGTATCAAAGAACCTTGCGCCAGGTCGTTGAGGTATTCGCAGATCACCCGGCTGTCGTAGAGCACCTGGCCGTCATCAGTGAAAAAGGTGGGGACCTTGCCCAGCGGGTTGAACGCGATGATCTCGCGGTCGCGGTTGATCGGATGGGCGCTGCAGGGCAGCAGGGTGATGCGCTCGTTCAGGTCCAGCTCCATGCCGGTCACCAGGCATTTGCGGACAAAGGGCGAGAACGGGGAGAACAAGATTTTCATGATGTGGTGGTGCTTGTTTGGTGTTGTGCCGAGAGGGGGTAACTGGCCAACATGGCCGCATGTCAGCCAGGCAACGGGGTGATGCTGAACGCTGGTCATCGTCCGCGAAGGACCGGTGGCCCGCCGTTGGCGCGCCGCTGAAGCGAGGGTTCGGCGTGAACGTGGCGCGCGCAAGTAGGCAATATCCAGCTTTGAAGGATCAAAACATAGAGTTGCGGTGCTTCGCTTCGAGGGGAACTGCCTGTAGCACGTCCCAGTGTTCAACGATTTTTCCTTCGGAGTCGAAGCGGAAGATATCAATTCCCGCCCAGTCCCTGTTGTTGTCCGTGGGCCAATGCTGATGGCAATGAAGAACGACCAGATCGCCTTCAGCAATGACACGCTTGAAAGTCACGTTCTTGCCTGGGTACTCTTTTGCCATTCGATCAAAGTATTCGATGAAGGCGTACTTCCCATCCGCGACATGAGGATTGTGTTGTCGGTAATCCGCGCCGACATACTTGGAGACAGCCTCGGCGGGCCTGCATTGGTTGAACATCAGTTCGTAGAAAGCAACTGCATTCGCTTTGTTCTGCTCAGTCGTCGGATTCATGTCTGTTATCCAAGGATGGAGAGTGGCCACGGTAGATTTTGTCAGCTTGTCTGAACCGTTCGGGAGCTCGCTGGTCATGATAAATCCGTCCGTTGAACGCTGCAGTGCCGGTGCTGCAGCGATGGCGGATCAGCAGGTCGCCGGCCAGGCAGATGTGCGCCTCCAGTGCCTGTGCTGCGCGAGCCTCCTGTCCGGGCGGCTGTTGCCATGTCCGATGGAGCGCCGCAGTGAATCGGTTTCGAGCGTTTCTATGCGGAAAACGGGCGCTCGTTCAGCATGATGGACCTCTTGCTGATTCTTGCGGCGGTAGGCCAGCTGATGGTCGCGGAACTGACGAGTCGAACAACGGGTATGTCAATTTGAGAATACTTGTGTCCTCGCGCAGCGAATCCTGTCTCCGTTCTCGAACACATTCTCCAAGGGATTCCAGATCAGATCACCTGCGGTACGGTGGCGCTATTCGCGCAGCTTCGTGTGTTGAATTCCACGCAATCCTGACTCCGGGCCTTCCATCCCATATTGACCCCACCTGTTGTGGTGTAGCCGGGCTACGCGTCTGTGAATAAGTCTACCGCTGGTACATCCGTTCCTCCTTTTTCGTTCGTGCCGTTCTGGGCCGCCCGGGGCTTCTTTCTCGGGCCTGTCTTCGCGGCAGCGCTGGAGTGTTTGAACCGCCAGCTCTCGTTGCCGGTCTCCACGATGTGGCAGAGGTGGGTCAGCCGGTCCAGCAGCGCCGTCGTCATCTTCGCATCGCCAAACACCTGGCTCCATTCCCCGAAGCTCAGGTTGGTCGTGATCAGCATGCAGGTGCGCTCGTAGAGCTTGGAGATGAGGTGGAACAGCAAGGCACCACCGGCCTGGCTGAACGGCAGGTAGCCCAGTTCATCCATGGCTTGCAGATGGTTCTGGTCGTGGATGAGCTGCACCAGATCTCCCTGAGCTTCGGGCTTGCAGCTCAGGGTTCGATGACGTTGAACATCGGATTGAATTCATCCAGTGCTTCGACCAATGCCCGGAACGCGCCCAGGTCGCCTTCGGTGCGCAGGCTGCCGTTGTCGAGCGCCGCGGCCAGGGCCGTGCGCCCCGAGGAAATCGTCGCCAGCTCCTGGCGGGTGCAGTGCACCACCACATCGGCTCTCGTGGCGTGTCGGCCGGGACGGTGGCAGAGGGTGCCGTTGGAGAGCGTGATGCGTTGTGCCTGCGGCTCTGTGGGGTCTTCCAGCAACCAGTCAATACGCACACGCAGGGTCTGGGCACGTGGGCCGTTGAGCCGTATCGCCAGGTAGTCGAGGAAGCTGTCCAGTGGCAGGATGGCCAGCACATCGGGGCTGATGGGCAGGTTCACGGGCTTGCCGGCGTCGTCGCCGCTGGCCCTGAGTTCCCTCGCGCCCAGAAGGTAGGCATTGCGCCAGGTGGCCGATTCGGCCTGGTAGCCCATCTGCTCCATCGCGTCGGCGCACAGCCGGCGTGCGGGCAGGTTTTCCGGGTCGGCAAATACCACCTGATTGAGCACTTCGACGACCCAGCGGAACTCGCCGGCGTCGAAGTCGGTCTGCGCCCGCACCAGCACGGCTTCTGCGCCGCCCATGTACTGCACGTACTTGCCCGCTGCCGAAACCGGGGGCAGCCGGTCCAGTTGCGCCGGATTGCCCTCAAAAGGGCCCAGGTAGTGCGCGTAGATGGCCTGCACGTTGTGGGTGACTGCGCCGTAGTAGCCGCGCGCAAACCACTGGCTAGACAGGGCGCTGGGCAGCATCAGCTCGGCCGCGATCTCGGTGGGGGTGAGGCCGTGGCTCATCAGGCGCAGGGTCTGGTCGTGCAGGTAGCGGTACATGTCGCGCTGGCCCGCCACGTACTCGGCAATGCGCCGCGGCTGTGACGGGGTGTTCCACACCGGCCAGTGGTGCTGCACCACCAGCACGTCGGCCTGTGGCACGAAGCTGTCCAGCGCTTCGTCCAGGTACTTGGACCAGGCCAGGGCATCCCGTGTCTTGGCGCCGCGCAGGGGGCACAGGTTGTGCATGGTGTGGCAGGCGTTCTCGGCCAGGTTGAGTGCCCGCAGACCCGGAAAGTGCAGGTTCATGTCCGCCGGCGCTTCGGTGCCCGGGGTGAGCTGGAAAACGACTTCGACGCCGTCGATGAGGTGCCGCTCCAGGGGCTCACGCACCAGATGTGTCGGTGCGATGAAGCCGTCCTGCCCGCCCCCCACCGTCTTGCCCAGGCCGCTGTCCACGTGGGCCATCGGGCCAGGCGGTAGGCCCCAGCCGAACTGGAACATGGCGCGCCGGCGCATGGGCACACCGGCGAGCATGGACTCGGAGAACGACGCTTCGGTGAACCCATGGGGTGCCCAGACCGGCACACCCCGGGCGAGATCGTCCGGCCCGATCACACCCCGCACACCACCGTAGTGGTCCCGGTGGCTGTGGGTGTAGACCACAGCGCTGACCGGGCGGTTGCCGCGGTGCGCCCGGTACAGGGCCAGCGCCGCGCGGGCATGTTCGGTGAACTGCAGGGGATCGATCACGATGATGCCAATGTCCCCTTCGATGAAGGTCACATTGGCGAGCGAGAAGCCCCGCACCTGGTAGATGCGCGTGGTGACTTCGAACAGCCCGTGTGTGCCGTTGAGTTGCGCCATGCGCCACAGGCTGGGGTTGACGGTGTCGGGGGCATCCCCGCGCAGGAATCCATACGGACGCTGGCTCCAGGCCACACCGCCGCTGTCGCGTTCGATGTGTGCGTCAGGCAGCGTCGCGATGAAGCCGCGCTGCGCATCGTCAAAGTCCCGCCGATCCGAGAAGTCCAGTTCGCTGCGGGTCCGGGCGTGCGCGGCCAGGGTGGCGTGGTGTGCAGGTTTCATGCGTGTGGCGCCGCTCAGATCACTGGGGTGTGAGGTTGATGGCCTTGGCCAGACCCTGCCAGCGCCGGATGTCGGCTTTGACGATCTCGGCGAATTCGCCGGCGCTGCGCGCGGGCGGGATGCTCAGGTTTTGTGCCGTGAAGCGCTGACGCAATTCGTCTGTGGCCAGCGCCTTGTTGATCTCTTCGTTCATCCGCTGAACGATGGCTGGTGGCGTGCCGGCCGGTGCAAACACACCAAACCAGCCTTCGGCGTCGAACTTGTAGCCTTGTTCGGCCAGCGTGGGCACATCGGGCAGACCGGGGCCGCGGGTGGCCCCGGTCGCGCCCAGGGCCACCAGCTTGCCGCTGCGGATGTGAGGCAAGGGGGAGGCCACATCGGTGAAGGCGACGTCGAGGCTGCCCGAGAGCAGGTCCACGATCTCGCCGGCCGTGCTCTTGTACGGGATGTGCGTGATGAACACGCCGTTCTCCTTCTTGATCCCTTCCATCACAAGATGCCCGGTGGAACCATTGCCCCAGGAGCCGTAGCTGAGCTTGCCCGGATGGGTTTTGGCGAACTTCACCAGATCCCCCAGGTTCTTCAGGCCGGTGGCAGGGTTGGCCACCAGAACGATGCCGCCTGTGCCCATCTGCGTCACCGGAACAAGTTCCTTCTCGGTGTCATAGGGCATCTTGGCGATCATCAAGGGATTGATGGCAATCGACGACGAGGCTGTGAACAGGAAGGTATGGCCGTCGCCGGCCGCTTTGGCCACGGCCCCGTTGCCAATCATGCCGTTGGCCCCGGGTTTGTTTTCCACGACAACCGGCTGTTTCAGGCTGTTCTGCACCTTGTCCGCGATCATGCGGGTGAACACGTCCATGCCCCCACCCGCAGGCCCCGCCACCACGTAGCGGATGGGGCGGTCTGGCCAGGTGCTCGAGGACTGTGCCCCGGCCACACCGGCCAGGCCGAGCAGTGCCGTGCCGATCAGGGTTCGGCGGTTCAATACGTATCGTTTCATGTTGTGTCTCCTGTCGTGGTTACAAGCGCTGAAATTAAAGAACGGCCCGGGTGGCGCCACCGTCCACCAGCAACGACTCTCCGGTGACCCAGGCGCTCTCGTCGCAGGCCAGGTAGAGAGCGGCCGATGCCACGTCGTCGACCTCACCGAGCCGGCCCAGTGGCGTGCGCGCCAGGCGCTTGGCGGCCATGGCCGGATCGACGTTGATGCGCACGCCCTCGGTCTGTATGGAGCCCGGGCAGACGGCGTTGACGCGCACGCGCTGCGAGCCCAGCTCCACCGCCGACGCGCGCGTCAGGCCGAGCACGCCGGCCTTGATGCCGGCGTAGATCATGGCGTTGGGCATGCCCAGGAAAGCCGCGGCCGATGCGATGTTGACGATCGATCCCCCGCCGTTGCGCGCCATCACCGGCGCCGCGCACTGGATGCCCCAGACGACCGAATCGAAGCCGGTCGCGGTCATGCGCTGCAGCATCTCGGGGGTGATGTCGGCGATGGGTGTGTAGCGCACCCAGATCGCGTTGCTCACCAGCACATCCAACCGGCCGTACCGGGCGTCCAGTGCCGCCACCGCATCGGCAATGGTGGCGCGGTCGGCCACGTTGCCGGCAAACGCCTCGACCCGGGCGTCAGCGAATTGCGCGCGTACTTCGGCGGCTGCGGCCTCGGCCCTTTCGGGCTTGAGGTCCAGCATGCCGACGATCGCGCCTTCGACCACGAAGCGCTCCGTGATCGCACGACCGATACCCTGCGCGGCGCCGGTCACCAACGCTACTTTGCCTTGTAGTTTTCCGCTCATATTTTCGTTACCCTCGGTTGATTGACGATGCCGGCGCCCTGCACGGGTACCGATCTTCTGAACTGCACGGACCGACCATGACCCACGAAACCGACCTGACGACCCTGCTCGACCGCGAAGCCATCCGCGAAGCTGTTTTCCGCTACTGCCGGGGTATCGACCGGCTCGACGAGGCCGCGCTGCGGGCCAGCTACTGGCCCGATGCGACCGACAGCCATGGGGCCTACAAGGGCAGCGCCAGTGGCTTCATCGACATCGCGTTGCCCAAGCTGCGCGAGAGCGGTCGCATGATCCACCACGTCGGCAACCTGTCGATCGAACTGCGCGGCACGCAGGCGGCGGTGGAAACCTACTTCCTGGCCTGGCAGCGGGACCGCGGGGCCGACGGCGGTGAAACCGAAACCTTCCTTGCGGGGCGCTACGTCGACCGTTTCGAAAAGCGCGGCAACGAATGGCGCGTGGTGGCCCGGGTGGTGGTGTACGACTGGGTGCAGCCGCTGGGCGCGGCACCGGTCGCGTCCGAGGCCGAGCGCTTTGGTCTGCGCACCCCCATCGGCGCCCACAAGCCGGACGATCCCTGGTACACCCTGCTGGCCGCGCTGGACTGAGACTGACGCCATGGACCGCCTCACGCGCCTTGCCAGGCCGGCTGGGTGAGTGAAGGCATCAGGGTGTTCGTCAGGCCGCCATCGACCACCAGGTCATGGCCGTGGATGTAGCCGGCGTCGGGTCCTATCAGCATGGAAAGCGCCGCGGCCATGTCCTCGGCCTGCGCGAGGCGGCGCAGGGGGATGCGGGCTTCCCGCTGCTCCCGTGCACCGGCGTGTTCGTAGGCCGCCGCCGTGCCCGGCGTGAGCGTGAGTCCGGGCGACAGGGCGTTCACCCGGATGCCGTCGGGGCCCCATTCCACCGCCATCTGTTTCATCAGCATGATCTGCGCGGCCTTGCTCGGGCTGTAGGCCGCCAGCGGCGGCGTGGCGTGGCTGCCGGAGACGCTGGTGGTCAGCACCAGGCAGCCGCGCGCCGCCGCCAGTTGCCGGTGTGCCGCGCGGCCGAGCAGCCAGGCAGCGCGCACATGCACCGAGAAGACGCGGTCCCAGTCTTCTACCGAGGCTTGCAGCAGCGGGGCCGGTACCGCCATGCCGGCGTTGCTGGCCACGCAATCGAGGCCAGTGAAAAGATCCGCAGCCGCCACGATGCGCGCCGGCTCCGCGGCGTCGCTGAGATCGCCGGCGCAGATCACGACCTCGGCTCCGCTGGCGCGCAGTTCGCTGGCCAGTGCTTCGAGTTCACCAGCGTGCTGGTCCGCCAGCACCAGCTGGGCGGGCAGGCCTCGCCAGCGGAGGGAGTCGGCCGCGAGACGGACCGCCATTGCGCGGCCAATGCCCCGTGCAGCGCCAGTGACGATGGCGCGCAGTCCTGTGTTTGATGTCAATTGGGTCATGTTGCCAGAAAGCCACCGTCGACCGGTAGCGTGATGCCGTTGATGTAACTCGCCAGGGGCGAGGCCAGGAAAGCGATGGCGGCGGCCACTTCATCGGCCTGCCCCAGGCGGCCGGCGGGGGTGCGCTTGAGGAAGCCGGCCAGCCGTGCGGGGTCGGACCGGGTGGCCTCGGTCATGGGGGTTTCGATCACGCCGGGCGCGACCGCGTTGACGCGCACGCCGTCGGCGCCCAGGTCGACCGCCAGCGTCTGCGTCATCATGTGCAGAGCGGCTTTCGAGGCGGAATATCCGGCGCAGTTGGCCTGGGCGGAGAACGCGGCACCCGATGCCACGTTGACCACGCAACCGCGCGTGCGCCGCAGCGCCGGCAGGAAGGCGCGCACCATGGCGAAGGCGCCGTGCAGGTTCACCTCCATCACGCGGTGCACGATGGCTTCGGCGTCCGGATCGTCGATGCCGCGCCGCACCAGCAGACCGGCGTTGTTGACCAGGATCGCCGCGTCCCCGTGCTCGGCGCCGACCTGTTCGGCCAGTGCGCGCACGGCCACCAGGTCGGTCACGTCCAGTGTATGGGCCCAGGCCTGCAGCCGCTGCGCCTGCAGCGCGTTGGCCACCTGCTGCGCAGCGTCGCCGTCGCGGTCGGTCACCACCACGCGTGCACCTTGGTGGGCCAGGGCTTTCGCCACCGCAGCGCCGATGCCACTGCCGGCGCCGGTGACCACCGCCAGCCGGTCCTGGAACGCCAATGCCAGGTTCATGTCGCTGCTCCCGAAGCCTGCGCCTGGCGGCGTTGCCGCCAGGCCTTCCACTCGCCCACGACGCCGCGCCGGAACACCAGCACCACGACGATGAACACCAGGCCCTGCAGCATGAGCACCACCTCGGCAAACGAGGCGAAGTAGTTCTGCATCGCCACCACCACGATCGCGCCCACCAGCGGTCCGGCGAGCGTGTTCACGCCGCCCACGATCACCATCAGCAGGGCCTCGCCCGAGGTCGTCCAGCTCACATCGGTGAGCGTGGCGATCTGGAACACCAGCGCCTTGAGGGCTCCGGCCAGACCGGCCAGCGACGCCGACAGCACATACGCCGTCAGCTTGTACTGGTTGACGCGGTAGCCCAGCGAGATCGCGCGAGGCTCGCTGTCGCGGATCGCCGCCAGCACATGACCGAACGGCGAATGGACCGTGCGGTAGATCAGCCAGAAGCCGAAGCACACCGCAACCAGCACCACGTAGTACATCGTCAGGTCGCTGTCCAGCGGCAACAGCCCCAGCAGGCGGCCGCGCGGCACGTCCTGGATGCCGTCCTCACCGCCGGTGAAGGGAGAGCGAAGGGCGATGAAGTACACCAGCTGTGCGATGGCCAGCGTGATCATCGAGAACGCCGTGCCCATGCGGCGGATGGCCAGCAGACCGCCGACCAAGCCGATGAAGGCCGCGCTGGCGCTGCCCGCCATCACCGCCAGCACCGGGTCGAGCGACCAGACCTTCACGGCGTGCGCGGTGACGTAGGCCGCCGAGCCGAAGAACATGGCATGGCCAAACGACAGCAGTCCCACGTGGCCGACCAGCAGGTTCAGTGATGCGGCCAGCAAGGCCCAGCACAGCAGCTTCATCAGGAACACCGGGTAGGCCAGGAAGGGCGCCGCGACCAGGGCCAGGACGGCGACCAGCAGCAGGCCGATGGCCAGTGGACGAGTGGCCGGCATCACAGATCTCCCCGGCCAAACAGGCCCGCCGGCTTGAAGGCCAGCACCAGCAACATGACGATGAAAACCACGATGCCCGCGTAGTCGGGCGCCAGCAGGCGCGTGAGCCCCTCCACCACCCCCAGGCCGAAGCCGGCGGCGATGGCCCCGATGATGGATCCCATGCCGCCGATCACGACCACCGCGAACACCACGACGATCAGGTTGCTGCCCATCAGCGGGTTGACCTGGTAGATCGGGGCGGCCATCACGCCGCCCAGGCCGGCCAGGCCCACGCCCAGTCCGTAGGTGAGCGTCAGCAGCAGCGGCACGCGGATGCCGAAAGTGCGCACCAGTTGCGGGTTCTCGTGGGCGGCGCGCAGGTAGGCGCCAAAGCGGGTGCGCTCGACGAACCACCAGGTGGTCAGGCAGATGACCAGGGATGCGGCGATCACCCACACGCGGTAGGCGGGCAGGTAGGCAAAAGGCAGGCGGATGCCGCCTTCCAGCGGGCTGGCATAGGGCTGTCCGGTGGCGCCGAATTTCAGCCGGAAGGCTCCCTCCAGAAGCAGTGCCATACCAAAGGTGAGGAGCAAGGCGTACACCGGGTCCAGTCCGTGCAGGCGCCGCAGCATCGTGCGCTCGATCAGCATGCCCAGGCAGGCCGTCACCAGGGGCACGATCAGCAGGGCCCACCAGTAGCCCAGGCCCAGGTATTCCAGCATGGCCCAGGCGATGAAGGCGCCCAGCATGTATTGCGCGCCGTGCGCGAAGTTCACGATGTGCAGCAGGCCGAAGATGATGGCCAGGCCCAGGCTGAGCAGGGCGTAGAAGGAGCCGTTGATCAGACCGACCATCAGCTGGCCAACGATAGCGGCGGGGGGGATGTCGAAGAGGTTCATCTTGTGCTCAGACGCCCAGCAGGGATTCGATGCGGGCGGTATCGTTGGCCAGCACGTGGCGGTCGCCCGACTCGACCACGCAGCCCTCGTCAATCACGTAGAAGCGGTCGGCCAGACGGGATGCGAAGCGGAAGTTCTGCTCCACCATCAGGATGGTGAAGCCGCGGGCCTGCAGCTGGGTGATGGTGCGCCCGATGGCTTCCACGATCACCGGTGCCAGGCCCTCGGTGGGTTCGTCCAGCAACAGCAGCTTGGCGCCAGTGCGCAGGATGCGGGCGATCGCCAGCATCTGCTGTTCGCCGCCGGACAGCTTGGACCCGCCGCTGGCACGCCGGGAAAGCAGGTTCGGGAACAGTTCGTAGATCTCGTCCACGCTGAGCCCGCCCGGGGCCAGCACCGGGGGCAAGAGCAAGTTTTCTTCGACCGAGAGGCTGGCAAAGATGCCGCGTTCCTCGGGGCAGTACGCGACGCCCAGCCGCGCCACCTTTTCGGGCACGAGGCCGAGCGCGCTCTGACCGCCGATGGTGATGCGGCCCTGACAGCGCGCAAGCAGGCCCATGATGGCGCGCAGGGTGGTGGTCTTGCCCGCGCCGTTGCGGCCGAGCAGGCACACTACCTCGCCGGTATGGACTTCGAGGTCGATGCGCTGCAGCGACTGCGTCTCGCCGTACCAGGCCGCGAGATCCTGGACACGCAGCAAAGGTTCAGACATGGGCGCCTCCCACATAGGCTTCGAGCACGCGGGGGTCGCGCGAAACCTGCTCATACGGCCCTTCGGCCAGCACCTCACCCGACTGCAGCACCGTGATGCAGTCGCACAGATCGGCCACGACTTTCATGTTGTGTTCCACCATCAACACGGTGCAACGCTTGGCCACCTCGGCGATGAGCTGCGTCACGGGGCCGATGTCTTCGTGGCCCAGGCCGGCCATGGGTTCGTCCAGCAGCACCATGCTGGGCTCGAGGGCCAGCGTGGTGGCCAGTTCGAGTGCCCGTTTGCGGCCGTAGGGAAGGTCCGCCGCCGTGTGATCGCTCCAGCGGGCCAGGCCCACGGATTCCAGCAGCTCACTTGCCCGGGATGTGAAGCGGTCCAGGGCGCGGGCCGACTGCCAGAAGGCAAAACTGCCCCCTTCGCGCGCCAGCAGGGCCACACGGACGTTGTCCAGCACCGAGAGCTGGCGGAACACGGCCGAAATCTGGAACGAGCGCACCAAGCCGAGCTTGGCGACACTGGCCGCGTCCAGCGGGGTGATGTCGCGGCCGTTGAAGACGATGCGGCCGGAGCTGACCGGCAGGAAGCGCGTGAGCAGGTTGAAGCAGGTCGTCTTGCCAGCGCCGTTGGGGCCGATCAGCGCATGCACTGTGCCACGCCGGACCTTCAGGTTCACGCCTTTGACCGCATGGAAGCCTCGAAAGGACTTGCCAAGATCGGTGGCTTCGAGGATGAGATCGGAGTGATGGCTCATGAGAGGGGTTTGTAGGGCGTTTCGGGCAGACCACGCACGCCCAGGCCACGCAGTTCCACCAGGGCACCGGCGGCGGGGTCGTCGCTCTTGAGGCGGTGGCCACTGTCGCGGATGCTGGTGACGAAAAGGGTCTCGAGGGACGGCCCGCCAAAGGCCGGGCAGGTGGGGTAGGGCACCGGCAGGTCGATGGTGCGCAGCAGGCGGCCATCGGGCGCATAGCACGCCAGTCGGGCGGCCAAAACCAGCGCGACCCACAGGCCTCCTTCGGCATCGACGGTGGCGCCGTCGGGACCGGAGCCCTGGGGCCGTGTATCAGCGAACACGCGGGCATTTGAGAGACTGCCGTCGACGGCGTAGTCCCAGGCGCGGATGACGCCCGACAGGCTGTCGGCGAAGTACATCGTGCGCCCGTCGGGGCTGAAGCAGGTGGCGTTGGCCACCGCGATGCCGCTGTCGATGAGTGTGCTGACGCGGCCGTCGTGCTCCAGTCGGTACAGAGATCCTTCGGGGTCGTGCCGCTGCAGCACCATGGAGCCGCAGACGAAGCGGCCCTCGCGGTCGCAGCGGCCGTCGTTGAGCCGCATCGGAGGCCGCGGATGTTGCACCGTGGCCAGCGCAGTCAGACCTCCACCGGAGAGGTCCAGCATCGCGAAGCCGTCGGACAGCGCCAGCAGCAAGCGGTCGTGGCCGGCCAGCGCAATCGATCCCACATCTTGCGGTGTGGACCATGACCGCACCGGGCCGTCGCCCGTGGGCCGCCACCGGTGCACCTGCCGGCCTCTCGTGTCCACCCAGTACAGGGCCTGTCCGTGCGCATCCCACAGCGGGCTTTCGCCGAGCTGGTCGCGCACGGGCAGGGGCAGGTGCTGGGTGAGGGCCACGGTCAGAGAAGCGTTGGGGGGTGGATCGGTGCGCTCACTTCTTGACGAAGTCGCACCCACCTTCGGACAGTGGACGGAAGACCTGCTCGGCCGGCAGTTCGCCCAGCACCTCGTAGTGGTCGGACTTGCCCTTCATCTGGTTGGGCGCTTTCACCCGCACCGAATACACCGGGCGCATGGCCTGGCCGTCTTCCCGGATCGTGACGTTCTTCGCGGTCATGTCGTTGATCGGGGTCGCCTTCATCTTGGTCATCACCGTGGGGCCGGCGTCGCTGCCGGCGGCCTGAACGGCCTTGAGGTAGTGCGTCACCGCGCTGTAGGTGCCGGCCATGATGTAGGTCGGTGGCTGGTTGTTGTAACGGGGCATGAAGCGTTGCGCCCACTGGCGGGACTCATCGGTGCGGTCC
>Ga0066600_10000388_pt1 | contig 16637 bp, 1 predicted proteins | sample Lowcelwee11metaG_FD_59486 | JGI IMG/M metagenome (GOLD analysis project Ga0066600, IMG submission 59486) | Freshwater pond sediment microbial communities from the University of Edinburgh, under environmental carbon perturbations - Low... | ecosystem: Environmental > Aquatic > Freshwater > Pond >... | reverse complement strand
CGGGCCTTGCTGCTGCTGACCCTGCACGGGCCCTCGCCGGTGTTCCAGCGGACGGCCGCCGCGTGGCTCGACGGCGACGGCGACGACGCACGGGTCCGCAGCGCCGCCTTGCGCCTGGCCGCGCGCCAGGAGTTGCTGCGCGCAGCATTCGTCGCACAGGACGGGTCGTTCGCACAGGCGATTGCGCCTGAATTCACAGGCATCCCGCTGACGACGGCCTGCTGCGACGACAAGGAGGCGGCGCTGCGCCTGGCCCGCGACGAGGCAGCCCGCCCGCTCGATCCACGCGGCGGGCCGGCCTGGCGGGTCGTGATGATCCACGCCAGGGACGGCTGGCTATTAGTATTGACGGCGCATGCGCTGATCGCCGACGAGGAGCGCACCGCCCACGCGTTGCTCGCGGAACTGCTGGCGCTCGCGCGGTCGGACGACGAGCCGCCGCCGTGTGGGCAGTTCCGCGAGTACACGCTCGCTCAGGAGGACGCTCTACGGCGCGAGGGTTTCGGCGAGGATGTCGCGTGGTGGCGGGCGCGGATCGGGAGTGCGCCGCGGGTCCTTGAGGGCCTCGGCGATCGTCCGCCGCCAGCGGTGCGGTCGCTCGCCGGCGCGGTCGCTACGCGGCGGCTCGTCGCGACGGCCGCGCTCGAACGACTCACTGCCGACACGGATAGCGAGTCGTCGGTTGTGGCGCTGGCCGGCCTCGTCGCAGTGCTCCACCGCTACACCGGGCAGCCCGTGGTCGTCGTCGGCTTCGCGGTCGAGCAGAGCGACGCACTCGGGCCGATCGGCGAACCCGTGCCGCTGCATGTCGCCGTCGACGCGGACACGGACCTCCGCACGCTCATCCGGCGCACGGCCGGCGAGATCGCCGAGGCGCGGGCTCACGGCGCGCTCGCATTCATGTGTGCGGCGCAGCAATTGCAGGGCGGATCGAGCGCGCCGCTGTTCCAAGTGCGCTTCCGTGGCCGGCCGCGTGCGGGGGCATCGTTCGAGATCCCGCGCAGCTGCGCGGCGTACGAGCTCGAGCTCGAGCTCGACGTCGCCGCCGACGGGGCGCGCGAGTTAGTCGCCACCTTTAGCACCGACCTGTTCGATCACGGCACGGTCGAGCGGTTGCTCGAGCACTGGGAGGTGCTGCTCGTCGGCGGGGCGGCGGAGCCCGTGCGGCCGGTATCGGCGCTGCCGCTGCTTGCCGAGGCGGAGCGGCGCCGGCTGGTCGTCGAGTGGAACGCGACCGCGGTGCCGCTGCCGCCGGATGTCCGCGTGCACGCACTGTTCGAGGCCCAGGTCGATCGCACGCCCGATGCGACCGCGGCAGTGTTCGGCGAGAGCTCGCTGTCGTACGCCGAGCTCGAGCTGCGGGCCAACCGCTTGGCGAGGCGGCTGATCGCGGCCGGCGTCGGGCCCGACGTACCGGTCGGGCTCCGCGTCGAGCGCTCGCTCGACCTCGCCGTCGGCGTGCTCGGGATCCTCAAGGCCGGCGGTGTTTACGTGCCGATCGATCCGGCGTACCCGGCCGCCCGCGCGGCGTGGATCTTGACCGACGTCGCCGCGCCTGTGCTCGTCACACAATCTGCACTTTCAAGCATGTCGCTGTCCGACCGGGCGCGTATCGTGCTGGTCGACGCCGATGACGACGCGGAGCTCGACTGCGGCCGCGTGTCGGCCCCGAACGGCGCCGGCGACCTCGCCTACCTGATCTACACCTCGGGGTCGACCGGCCACCCGAAAGGCATCGGCCTGCCGCACGTCGCGCTGACCAACCTGATCGAGTGGCACGCACGTACTCTGCTCGGCGGCGCGCGAACACTACAATTCGCGTCGATCAACTTCGACGCCAGCTTTCATGAGATGTTCGCCGCTTTCCGCACCGGTGGCGAGGTGCACCTCGTCCCCGACGATGTCCGCCGCGACGTCGCGGCGCTCGCCGCAGCGATCCATGGTGCGAAGATTGAAAAGGTGATCTTTCCGGTCGTCGTCCTGCAGCGGCTCGCCGAGGAGTACGTCGATCAGCCGCAGATACTGGCCAGCCTGCGCGAGGTGACGACCACCGGCGAGCAGATGCACATCACGGCGCCGGTGGTCGCCCTGTTCAAGCAGCTGCCGTGGGTCGGGCTGCACAACCACTACGGCCCGTCGGAGAGCCACGTCGTCACTGCGTACACGCTCGCGGGCGACCCGGACCGGTGGGTGTCGCACCCGCCGATCGGGCGGCCGATCGACAACTGTCGGATCCTCGTGCTCGACGCGTACATGAATCCGTGCCCGATCGGCGTCCCCGGCGAGCTGTATATCGGCGGCGTGTGCCTCGCGCGCGGCTATTGGAACCGGCTCGACCTGACCGCCGAGCGCTTCGTCACCGATCCTTTCGCCGACGATCCGGGCGCACGACTGTACCGCACCGGCGACGTCGCCCGCGTCCGCGCCGACGGCGAGATCGAGTACCTCGGCAGGCGCGACGATCAGGTCAAAATCCGCGGCGTCCGCGTCGAGCTCGGAGAGGTCGAGTCGGTGATCAGTCGCCACCCCTCGGTGCAGGCGGCGACCGTATTCGCGCGCGAGGATGGCCCTGGCGGCCACCAGCTCGTCGCCTACGTGGTCGCGCGCGGCGGCGGGGTCGAGGCGGGCTGGGCGCTCGCCGCAGAGCTGCGCGCCTTGCTGCGGCAGACGCTGCCCGAGGTGATGGTGCCCGCAGCGATCGTGCCGATGGATGCACTGCCGCTGACGGCGAACGGCAAGGTCGATCGCCGGGCCCTGCCCGCCCCGGAGGCTATCTTGTCGCGGTGCTCCGAGGCGATCATTGCTCCGCGCTCCGAGATCGAGGCCGCGCTGCTGTCGATCTGGCGCGAGGTGCTGCGGGTCTCAAGGATCGGCGTACACGACGACTTCTTCGCGCTCGGCGGGCACTCGCTCGCGGCGACGCAGGTGTTCTCGCGGATCCGCCGGATCTTCAACGTCGACGTGACGTTCCAGCAGTTGTTCGCCGCGCCGACGATCGCAGGGCTCGCGGTGGCGATCCGAGCCCGGCGCGCCCCGGCCGGCGCTGTCGGGGCGATCGAGCCTTCGCCGCGCGGAGCGACGATGCCGCTGTCGCCAGCGCAGGAGCGCATGTGGTTCATGCACCGGCTCGCGCCGGACAGTACGGCGTACAGCTGCCCCTACTTCTTCATCCTGCGCGGCCCGCTCGAGGCCGACGCGCTGGAGCGGGCGCTCACCGACGTTGTGCAGCGGCACGAGGCGTTGCGCACCCGCTTCGTCGAACAGGGCGGCCGGCCGCGGCAGGTGATCGCCGCGTGCGGCGACTGTGAGCTCGAGCGTGCCGACCTGCGCGAGCTCTCGCGCGACGAGCGGGAGGCGGCGCTCGGGCGCCGGTTCGCGACTGAGGCGGCGCGCCCGTTTGACCTCGAGTACGGGCCATTACTGCGCGCCGGCTTGGTCAAGCTCGCCGGGGACGAGCACGCGCTGTGGCTGAACACGCATCACATCGTGATCGACGGCTGGTCGATGGACGTACTGCTGCGCGACCTGGCGGCCGCCTATGCGGCCCGCCGCCGTGGCGCTGCGCCCGAGCTGGCGCCGCTCGCTGTGCAGTTCGCCGACTGGGCCGCGTGGCAGAGCCGGGGGGCCGACGGAGCTGCCCTCACGGACATGCTCGCGTGGTGGAAGCAGCACCTCGCCGGCGCGCCGGAGCTGTCGACGCTTCCGACCGACCGCCCCCGCCCGCCGGTGCAGAGCTCGCGTGGCGGCGCGGTGCGGCTGCGCCTCGAGCCCGGCGACGCAACGGCGCTGCGCGAGCTCGGTGTCCGACGCGGGGCGACGCTGACGATGGTCCTGCTCGCCAGCTTCGTCGCGCTGCTACACCGCTACACCGGCGAGGATGACTTGGTCGTCGGCCTACCGGTCGCCGGGCGTGACCGCGTCGAACTCGAGCCGGTCGTCGGCCTGTTCGTCAATACGCTGCCGATCCGCGTCGACGCGTCCGGCGACCCGTCGTTCGCCGAGTTGCTCGAGCGCGTCCGTCGGGCCTGCCTCGACGCCTACGACCGCGACGCGGCGCCCTTCGACCGCCTCGTGCAGGAACTGCGGCCCGAGCGCGACCTCAGCCACGGCCCGCTGGTCCAGATCGGCTTCGCCCCGCAGCCGGCCGGCGAGCGCGACCTTCGATTGGCCGACCTTGAGGTCGAAGAGATCGAGGTCGACGCGCAGAAGACGATCTTCGACCTGACGCTGTACGTGTGGGAGAACGCGAATGCGGTCGAAGGGATGTTCGAGTACAGCGCCGACCTCTTCGATCGAGTGACGATCGAGCGTGCGCGCGAGCACCTACTGGCCCTGCTCGCGGCGGCCCGTGCCGAGCCCGAGCGGCCGGTGTCCCGCGTGCCACTGCTGACCGACGAGCAGCGGCGGGGGCTGCTGGCGTGGAGCTGCGGCGTGCCGCCGGCCGTCACGTGCGAGCGCGTCCACGAGCTGTTCACCCGGCAGATCGCCGCGGACCCGGGGCGGTGCGCGGTGATCCTCGGCCCGGAGCGGCTGAGCTACATGGCGCTCGAGCGCCGCGCCAACCAGCTGGCGAACTTCTTGCGTGGCCGCGGCGTCGGGCCGGGCGCGCTGGTCGCGATCGGTGTAGAGCGGTCCTTCGAGCTCGTCGTTGCGGTGCTAGCGACACTCAAGGCCGGCGCCGCGTTCGTCCCGCTCGACCCCGGCTACCCGCCGGAGCGGCTCGCCTTCATGCTGGCGGATTGTGGGGCAGCAGTGTTGCTGACACAAGCGCGGTTGACCGCACGGTTCGCCATGCCCGAGGTCGTGCTTCTCGACGCCGACTGGCCGGAGATCGCGCGGGAGAGCGAGCGCCCGCCGGACGAGCGCGCCGGCCCGGACGACGCGGCGTACGTGATCTACACCTCCGGCACGACCGGCCAGCCGAAGGGCGTGGTGATCGAGCACCGCGGCGCGGTCAATTTGGCACACGCTCACAAGGGCATTTTTGAGCTATCGCCGACGAGCGTCGTGTTGCAGTTCGCGGCACTCAGCTTCGACGCATTCGTGTGGGAGCTGCTGATCGCGTGGTCGGCCGGCGCCGCGCTGTGCCTGGTCCCACCCAACCTGCCGGCGCCGGACGACACGTTTCTCGAGCTGCTGCGGACGGAACGGGTGTCGCTGTGCGTGCTGCCGCCGTCGCTGCTCGCCGCGCTGCCGGACGCGCCGCTGACCGACCTGACGCACGTCGTCGCCGGCGGCGAGGCGTGCAGCGCCGAGGTCGTCGCCCGCTGGGCGCCCGGCCGCCGCTTCATCAACGCGTACGGGCCGACCGAGGCGACGATCTGCGCGACGACCGCACGCTGCGAGCCCGGCGACCGGCCGCCGCCCATCGGCCGTCCGCTGGCGGGCGTGCACACCTACGTGCTCGATCGCCACGGTGAGCCGACGCCGGTCGGCGTACCCGGCGAGCTTTACATTGGCGGCGCCGGAGTCGGCCGCGGCTACCTCGGCCGGCCCGAGCTGACACGCGAGCGCTTCATCGACGACCCGTTCGCCGGCACGCCCGGCGCCCGCATGTACCGCACAGGCGACCGGGTGCGCTGGCGATCCGACGGACAGCTCGAGTTCCTCGGGCGACTCGACCACCAGATCAAGCTGCGCGGGTTCCGGATCGAGCTCGGTGAGGTCGAGGCGGCCCTGCGCGCTCACCCCGGCGTGCAGGACGTCGCGGTCGTCACCCGCCCGGACCTCGTCGCCTACGCCGTGCCGCGCGGGGCGGCAGTGTCGGCCGAGGAGCGCGGGCTGCAGGTTGAAAACTGGCGCGCGCTGTACGACGACACCTACGAACGCACGTTCGGCGACGGGATGTTCGACATCACCGGCTGGGTCAGCAGCTACACCGGCCTGCCGATCCCGGTAGCGGTGATGCAGGCGTGGCGCGACGCCAGCGTCGAGCGATTGGTGGCGCTGCGGCCGGGGCAGGTGTGGGAGATCGGCTGCGGGACCGGCTTGCTGCTGCTCCCGCTCGCCGGCCGCTGCCGGCGCTACGTCGCCACCGACCTGTCGGCGACGGCGATCGCCCGCCTGCGCGCGCGAGTCGACGCGCTCGGCCTGCACCACGTCTCGCTTGAGCGGCGCTCCGCGGACGACCTGCGCAGCTTCTCCGACTCCGGCTTCGACCTCGTGATCGTCCACTCTGTCGCGCAGTATTTTCCTGATGCGACGTACCTGCGCAGCGTGCTGGCCGCGGCCGCGGCGCGCGTGGTCGACGGCGGTGTCGTGTTCGTCGGCGACATCCGCGGCCTCGGCCTGCTCGCGGCGTTCCACGCCTCCGTCCAGCTCGCGCAGGCGCCTGCCGACGCCCCGGCCGCACGGGTGCGCGAGCGGGCGCTCCGCGCGGTCCGCAGCGAGAACGAGCTGGTGATCGACCCGCAGCTGTTCGCCGAGCTCGCGGCCGAAGGCGGCCGGGTCGGCCACGTCGAGGTCTGGCTGCGGCGCGGCGCTGGCGACGACGAAATGACACGTTTTCGCTACGACGCGCTGTTGTTCGTCGGAGACCCGCCGCCGCCCGTCGTGGTCGAGAAGACATGGTCGTGGGAGCAGCTCGGCTCGCTCGCCGAGCTCGAGCGCGCGCTCGTGGGCGTGGGTGGGACGGTCGAGGTCCTCGACGTCCCGAACGCCCGCGTCGCCGGCAGTGTCGCCGCGATCGATCGCCTGCTCGCCGTTGAAACGACTGCCGGCGCCGTGGTCGCGGCCGCGGCGCAGGTGACTGCTGCCGCCGTCGACCCGGAGTCCTTGTGGCTGCTCGGGCAGCGGCTCGGCCTCGCGGTGCGCGTCACCTTCGCCCGCAACGGCGACCCGGCCGCGGTCGATGTCCTGTTCGAATGTGGCGGCGACTCCTCACGGCTGCGCGCGTGGTCGGGGGCGCGGCCGCCGGCGGACGGGCGCGCCCAGGCGGCGACCAACAACCCGGTGCAGGCCCGGCTGCAACGCCAGCTCGCCCCGGCGCTGCGCGAGTTCGTGCAGGCCCGGCTGCCGGCGTTCATGGTGCCGTCGGCGATCGTGCTCGTCGAAGCACTGCCGACCCTGCCGAACGGCAAGGTCGACCGCCGGGCGCTCGCCGAGCGCGCCAAGAACATGTCCGAGCGGACATATCACTACGTCCACCCGCGCTCGGAGGTCGAGCGGGCGCTGGCGGAGATCTGGCGCGAGGTGCTCGGCGTCGAGCGGGTCGGCATCGACGACCCGTTCTTCGAGCTCGGCGGCCACTCGTTGCTGCTCGCCCAGGTACGCGCCGCGATCGCGGCCCAGCTCGGCCGCGAGCTGGCGATGGTCGAGCTGTTCCACCACCCGACGATCCGCACGCTCGCCGCCCACCTCGCCGGGCACGCCGGGGCGGCCGCGCCCAGGCCCGCGCGCCCGGCCCCGTCCGTGCCGGCGGACACGGTGGCAATCGTCGGTGTCGCTGGCCGCTTCCCCGGCGCGCTGACGGTCGAGGCGCTGTGGGCCAACCTGTGCGCCGGTGTCGAGTCGATCACCTTCTCGACCGCCGACGAGCTCGCCGCCGCCGGCATCGACCCGGCCCTGCTTGCCTCGCCGCGGTTTGTGCCGGCATTCGGCGTACTCGATGACGCCTTCTGCTTCGACGCGGTGTTCTTCGGCTTCAGCCCGCAGGAGGCGCGCCTGCTCGACCCGCAGCACCGCGTGTTCCTGGAGTGTGCCTACACGGCGCTCGAGGACGCCGCGTGCGACCCGGCCCGCGGCTCGAAGCGCGTCGGCGTGTTCGGCGGCTGCGACGCGCCGCTCTGGTGGTTGCAGCAGCTCGGCGGCGGAAGCGGCGGTCAGGGCGTCGACGAGTTCCAGGCCAGCATCTCCAACGTCCCCGACAACTTGACGGCGCGCGTCGCCCACAAGCTCGACCTGCGCGGCCCGGTCGTCACGGTGCTGACGGCCTGCTCGACGTCGCTGGTCGCGTTGCACCTCGCCTGCCAGAGCCTGCGCGCCGGCGAGTGCGACGTCGCGCTTGCCGGCGGCTCGGCGGTCGCGCCCCCGGCGGTGCGCGGGCACCTGTACCACGATGGCGCGATCCTTTCGCCCGACGGCCACTGCCGGCCGTTCGACGCCGACGCGCGCGGCACCGTCGGCGCGAGCGGGGTGGCGATCGTCGTACTCAAGCGCCTGGCCGACGCGCTCGCCGATGGCGACGCCATCCGGGCGATCGTCCGTGGCTCGGCGGTAGGCAACGACGGCGCCGACAAGATCGGCTTCACCGCGCCTGGTCTGCGGGGGCAGGTCGATGTAGTCACCCGCGCGCAGGCGGCCGCAGGCGTCGAGCCGGGCAGCGTCGGCCTGATCGAGGCGCACGGGACCGCGACCCGGCTCGGCGATCCCATCGAGGTCGCGGCGCTGACCGAGGTGTTCCGCACCGTCGACCGGCCGCGGTCGTGCGCGCTCGGCTCGCTCAAGGGCAATCTCGGCCACCTCGGCGCAGCCGCCGGCGTTACCGGGTTGATCAAGGCAATCCTGGCGCTCGAGCATCAGCAGATCCCTCCGACGCTGCACTTTCGCCGGCCGAACCCCGAGCTGCGGCTCGACGCCGGCCCGTTCTTCGTGCCGACGACCCTGCGCTCGTGGGAAGCTCCGCCAGACCACCCGCGGCGCGCAGGCGTCAGCGCCTTCGGGGTCGGCGGCACCAACGCCCACGTCGTGCTCGAGGAGGCCCCCGCGCGTGAGCCGGGCGGCGCGGTGCGGCCGTGGCAAATTCTGGTCATGTCCGCAAAGACAGGCGAAGCGCTCGCCGGGCAGGCGAGCGCGCTCGCCGGGTACCTGCGCGACCATGACATCGCGCCCGCCGACGCCGCATTCACCCTGCAGCAGCGGCCCGCGCTCGCGCCGGTCCGGCGCGCGATCGTTTGTGCCGACCGCGAACAGCTCCTCGAGGGCCTGCGCGGCCACCGGCCCGCTGTGGTCGTCGACGGCGAGGTCCGCCCCTGCGCTCCGCGGCCGGTGTTCGTGTTCCCGGGCGGCGGCACCCACCACGTCGGCATGGGCCGCGAGTTGTACGCACACGAGCCGGTGTTCCGCGAGCAGTTCGATGCGTGCGCCGCGGGCTTCGTCCGCGAGCTCGGCGAGGACATCCGGCCGCTGCTGTTCGCCGGGGCCGGCGACGCCGGGGCTGCCGCGAGCCGGCTGCTGCTGCCGTCGCTCAATATGGCGGCGATCTTCGCCGTCGAGGTGGCGCTGGCGCGGCTGCTGATCGCGTGGGGCGTGCGCCCGGTCGCGCTGTTCGGACACAGCCTCGGAGAGTACACAGCGGTGCACATCGCTGGTGGTCTGTCCCTCGACGACGCGGTCGCCTTGGTCGCCGCCCGCGGCAGCCTGTGCGACACAGCGCCCGACGGCGCGATGCTCGCGGTGCCGCTGTCGGTGACCGATGCCGCAAACTGGCTCACGCCGGAGCTGGCGATCGCCGCCGTCAACGCTGCCGACCAGTGCGTCATCTCGGGCTCGCACGCGGCCGTCGAAGCACTCGTCGCCAACCTCGCGCGCGCCGGCGTCGATGCGCGCCGCGTGCCGATCTCGACCTCTTCCCACTCACCGCTGATGGACCCGCTCGCGCCGCGCCTGGTCGCTCGGGCGCGCGCGACCGAACCGCGGCCGCTGCAGATCCCCGTCGTCTCGGGTGTCACCGGCACGTGGTCCGACGGACATGGCCCCGAGTACTGGGGCGAGCACCTGCGCCGCACCGTCCGCTTCGCCGACGGCCTCGACGTCCTGCTCGCCGACCCCGATCGCTGCGTGATCGAGGTCGGCCCCGGCGCGCACCTGACGGGTCTGGTCCGCCGTCACCGCGCAGCCGGCCCGCAGCGGCTCGTCGCCGCGGCGATGCCTCCACCTCGCGCCGGGCGGGGCGAGCTGGAGGGGCTGCTGCTGGCCCTCGGAGCCTACTGGTGCGCCGGCGGGGAGGTCGACTGGGATGCGTTCGCGGCCGTCCAGCGGCGCCGTCGGACCCCGCTGCCGACCTACCCATTCGCCCGGGTGCGTCACTTCGTCAACGCGCCGCCGGCCCGCCCCGCCACACCGGCGAGCTCCGCGGCGCCAGCCGGGCCGAGCGCGGAGATCGCCGACGAGCTCACGCGCGCCGTCGCCGACGTCTGGTCGCGAGTGCTCGGCATGGGCGTGCGACCGGGCGACAACTTCTTCGCCCTCGGCGGCACGTCGCTGTCCGCGATCCAGCTGCGTGCCAGGCTGCTCGACGAGCTCGGCCTCGCCGTGCCGGTGCACGCGCTGGTCGAGCAGCCGACGCTCGCTGGCTTCGTCACGACGCTGCGCGCAGCCATCGGCGCCACTCGTCCCGCCTCGCTGCTCGTGCGCCTGCGCGAGGGTCGGGCTGACCTCGCGCCGCTGTTCCTCGTGCAGCCGATCGGCGGCACCGTGTACAGTTACCGTGCGCTCGCGCGCCGTCTGCGGACCGCGGCCTCGATCGTCGGGGTTCGGGCTTCGGGCATGGAGCCCGGCGAGCCTGTCCTCGAGGACATCACCGCGATCGCCGCGCTCTACCTGGCCGAGATCGCCGTGCTGCAGCCGACCGGCCCGTACCGGATCGCCGGCCACTCGGCGGGCGGCGTGATCGCCTACGAGATGGCGCGCCAGCTAGCGGCGCGCGGCGAGGCGGCGACGTTGCTGATGCTCGACGCGCCGTCGCTGCCTGCGGTGCAACGGCAGTCGGTCGCCGATGCCGACGACGTGCTGCGAGAGCTCGCCCCGTTCGCCTCGACCAGCTCGGCCGCCTACCAGGGCTTCGTCGCGGCGCTGGCCGAAGACGCCGGCCTGCGCTCGATCGTGCTGGCAACCTGGCGCGCGCTGGCCCGCTACGAACCGGAGCCGCTGTCGGCCGAGCTGGTCTACATCGCCGCGGCCCAGCAGCGCGATGCCCGGGACGCGCGCGCCTGGACTTACTGGCTTGAGCTCGCGCAGGCGCCGTACTCGCTGCACCGGACCGCCGGCGACCACTTCACGATGATCGACGAGCCCGCCGTCGAGCGCCTGGCGAGACTCGTCGACATGCATCTCGAGTCATAGTCGCAGGGCCATGACCATCGGGCATGTCCGGCGCCGCCGGCAGTTTGAACCAGAAGGTGCTGCCATCGCCCCGTTGCGCTCTCGACCCCGACACGTCCGCTGAGCCGCTGGACGATCCGGCGGACGATCGACAGCCCGAGCCCGTGTGGCGTGCTCGACGGTGTATGCGGCCCCGCCGAGCACTTCGGGGTCGCCATCGTCGATCGCTGCTGCGCCATCCCGCTCGCGGCCGACATGCTGAGCCTCCGCAGCCCCGCTCGCTGGTCGAGCGCGATGTGCGTCCAGGCGATTCCGGGTCACTTCTCATCGGGCCACCATCTCAGGCAATTCCAAGCGCGCGGGTTGGGCAAATCCGAGCCTCGAACACGGCAGGAATGCCAGTTTATTCCCCCGAATTAACGGCTAATGCTTGATCGCTCGAATGTGGGGCCGGTAACTTCCACAAGAGCAGATGCGTCTGCAGTTTCGATGACAGGCTTGCGGACTGAATCGCGCATGTACTCCATCGTCGGCCGGTCGACCCTGACCGATGCTCCCGTCTCGCGGATCGGATACACTGGCGACACCATGACAAGCGGCCTTGATTACGCCCTTACCCAGCTCATCGACGAGACCGAGAGCACCCTCACCTATCGAGGTTATCGCTGTTCGGACCGCTTCCCTGTCACGATCAGGTTGCTGCGGCACCCGAGCTCGTCGGAAATGGCGAAGTTCAGGCACGAGTTATCCCTTGTAAAGAATCTTCAGTTGCCCGGCATCGTGCAGGTCCTCGACTTGGAGAAGATCAACAATCAACCAGCGCTGGTGATGGAGGACATCGGCGGGATGTCGCTCCACCAATTCGGGAGCAAGCAACGGCTCGATGTCAAGCAAGTGCTGCACGTGGCGATCGCCCTCGCGGATACGCTTGAGGCGATCCATCGCGCCGGCATCATTCATATGAACGTCATGCCGCACAGCGTCATCATCGATCCTGTGGGGCTTACCGTCAAAATGACCGGCTTTGGCAGCGCCACCCACCTCTCGCAGGATATGCAACCTGCGGGCAACGTCGGAGCCTTTCGAGGGATGCTCGCCTACATGTCGCCGGAGCAGACCGGTCGGATGAACCGGGCCGTCGACTTTCGCACGGACCTCTACTCGTTCGGTGTCACGGTCTACGAGCTCTTGACCGGCGAACTACCCTTCCGCTCGTCGGACCCTCTCGAGATCATCCACAGCCATATCGCCCGGACCCCTTTGGCGCCGAAGGAGGTCGCGCCGGGCGTCCCGGACGTCCTCTCCGACATCGTGAGAATGCTCCTGGCCAAGAGCCCCGAGGAGCGGTACCAGAGTGCTTACGGTCTCAAGCTCGACCTCCTGGAGTGCCAGCGCCAGTTCGCGGAGAACGGGACGATCGCACCGTTCCCGCTCGGCAAGCACGACCGTCCGAGCGATCTCCGCGTCCCGCAGAAGCTGTACGGACGCGACGTGGAGCGCTCGATCCTCCTGGAGGCATGGGACCGGGCGAGTCACGGCCGAACCGAACTCGTGCTCGTCGCGGGCTATGCTGGCATCGGCAAGTCGGCGCTGGTCTACGAGCTCTACAACGCCGTCCTCCGCAGCACGGGGTACTTCGTCGCGGGTAAGTTCGACCAGCTCAACCGGACCATCCCGTACGCGGCTGTGGCGAACGCGTTCCGCGAGCTCATTCGGATGCTCCTCGCGGAATCCGACCAGGCGCTCGCCGCCTGGCGGACCAAGCTCCAGCGAGCGCTCGGCGTGAACGGCAAGCCTCTCGTCGAGCTCATCCCCGAGCTCGAGCTCATCCTCGGGCCGCAGCCGAACGTCCCACCGCTCCCGCCGACCGAATCGCAGAACCGGTTCAACCTGACGTTCCTCCGGTTCTGTCGCGCGTTCGCCGACGAGCAGCAGCCCCTCGCCATCTTCCTCGACGACCTTCAGTGGGCCGACCCGGCGACGCTGAATTTCCTCCAACTTCTGCTCATGGAGCCAGATCTCAAGCACGTGCTCATCATTGGCGCCTACCGCGACAACGAGGTCGATGTCAATCATATCTTCTCGATCATCGTGTCCGAGCTCGAGAAGACCGATTGCTCCGTCCGCAAGGTCGTGCTCGAGCCGCTCGATGCCGAGGTCGTGCGCCAGATCGTCGCGGACACGCTCAGCGTCGATGCTTCGGAAGTACAGCCCCTCGCGGAGCTTATCTACGCGAAGACCCGCGGCAACCCGTTCTTCATGAGCCAGTTCATGAAGACGCTCTACGCCGAGAAGTACGTCTCCTTCGATTATCATGCCCACGCCTGGACCTGGGACCTGCGTCGCATCCAGGAGATGAGAAGCACGGACAACGTGGTCGACTTCATGACGAACAAGCTGCGCAGCCTGCCGCAGCCTACCCAACACGTGTTGGACCTTGCGTCATGCATCGGCTACCAGTTCGACCTGAAGACGCTGGCGATCATCCGTGAGACGAGCCCTCGTGAGGTGGTCCGCGAGCTATGGGAGGCGCTTCGCCAGGGCTTCGTGCTCCCGTTAGACGCGGAGTCTCAGTTCCTCTACGCCTCGCGAGACGACGCCGACCTCGAGAGCGACACCGCAACAAACGCGACCTTTCGGTTCCTCCACGACCGGGTGCAGCAAGCCGCATATTCGCTGATTCAGGACGGCCAGAGACAGGCGGTACACCTGCGAATCGGACGGCTCCGGCTGGCGCGGATCGAGCAAGGGGAACTCGAGAACGAGCTCTTTAATATCCTGGGGCATCTGAACATGAGCGCCGCCCTGATCACAGACCCGGAGGAACGGGTCGAAATCGCCCGCCTGAACCTTTCCGCCGGACGGAAGGCAAAGGCCGGACTGGCCTACCAGGCGGCTGCAGGCTACCTGCGGACCGGCACATTGTTGCTCCCCGCTCCGTGGCAGGAAGAGTACACCCTGACCTTCGCGCTCCACGCGGAGCTCGCGGAGTGCGAGATCCTGGCCGGCCACACCGATGTGGCCGAGTCGCTGCTCGACCTCCTCTCGAAGCGCGCGAAGACCACGATGGACCGGGTGGACATCCACTGTACCCGCATCCCCTTCTACTCGATGCTCGGGAGGTTTACCGACGCCATCGCCACGGCTGTGGCTGCTCTCGCGCTCCTCGGCATCGTGATCCCGGAGGGGGCCGAAGAGCGCAGCGCCATGCTGAAGGCGGAGTTGAGCGAGCTCGACGCAAACGCCGTCGGCCGCGACGTCGCCACCATCTTCGACCTTCCAGTTTCGAGCATCCCGGAGATCAGCGCCGCCCAGCGGATCCTTAGCGACTTGATCTTTCCCGCGTATGGTGCGGACGCTGTGGTGGGCACGCTCGCCTTTGTCAAGCTGTGCAACCTCTCGCTCCGCTATGGGAACTCGTGCAACTCGGCCCGCGGGTACATGATGCACGCGTTTCAGCTCGTCACCGGCGGCGAGCGTTACGCGGAGGGGTACGCGCTCGCAAAGCTCGCCATCGCGCTCAACGAGAAGTTCAACAACCTGCGCATCGCCGGCACGCTGCTGTTCTTGTTCTCGAACTTCCTCCACTTCTTCGAACCCCTGCAGGCGGAGCTCAAGTCGTTCGCGCGCACCCGGCAGGTCGCTCTGGAGTCGGGCGACTTCACCTCCGCGTCCTACAGCTGTCTCCACACGATCTCCATTCGTCTGTTACGCGGGGACCCACTCGATTCGGTCCGTGATGAGAACGAACAGTTCCTGGAGCTGATGAAGCGCACCAAGGACCTCCTCGCCACCGTCGTTTTGATGGGGGCACGGCAGGTCATGGCGAACCTCATGGGTCTGACGTCGAGCCGCGACAGCTTGAGCGACACAACCTTCGACGAGCACACGTACGCAGCGGACATGTCGAAGGTTGAATTCACCTACATGGCCAGCTGGTATTACATCTTCAAGCTACAGCTCGCCTACATCTATGGAGATTACGAGGCGGCCCGGTCATACCTGGCGTACGCCATGGAGAAGACGAACTCAGGTTGGTCGAGCGCGTACTTCGCTACCGAACTCCCTTTCATGGCGTGTCTGCTCTATGCCGCGCTGTGCGATCAATCGTCTGACGCCGAGCGGGAGCGGCATCTCGCGCCCATGAGCCCTCACCGCTCCAAGCTCGCCGCCTGGGCGGAGCTCTACCCGGCCAGTTACCGGCACAAGTACGTCCTCGTGCAGGCCGAGCTCGCTCGGCTCGCGGGCAGGGACATCGAGGCGATGAGCCTGTACGACGAGGCCATCGAACTGGCGGCCCACAACGATTTCCCCCGAGACGCGGCCATCGCCAATGAGCTGTGCGGAAAGTTCTACCTCGCCAAGGGCCGCACAAAGAGCGCCCGCGTGTATTTTACAGACGCCTACTATGGCTACCTCAACTGGGGTGCGATCGCCAAGACCGACGACATGACCGCGAAGTTCCCGCAGATCATCGCCTCGTCCACGCTGTCATCCGAGTCTCGGGAGCAGCGGAAGGACGCAGCCGTGGTCGACGCCTCGGTCGCTTCGGCCAGCAAGCTGAACCGAAACCTCGTCGACGTGGAGACGCTCATTCGGGCAGCACAGGCCATGGCCGGTGAGGTGGTCCTCGAGGACCTGCTAAAGCGCCTGATGGACATCGTGCTCAAGAACGCCGGCGCACAGAAGGCAGTGCTTATCCTGGATAGGGAGGGATCTCTGGTGGTCGAGGCGGCCATGGCGGTCGATCCCAAGGTCATTCGTATCGGTCAACGCACTCCGATCGAAAACAGCGACGAGCTCCCCCTGTCTGTCGTGCAATACGTCGTGCGTACCCGGGAGCCGGTGATGCTCGGCGACGCCTTCCGCGATCCTCGCTTCGCCGCCGACCCGTACGTCAGCGCGCGCAACCTCAGATCGGTGCTCTGCCTCGCCATTGTTCACAAGAACCGCGCGATGGGGATCTTGTACCTGGAGAACAACGCCACCAACCAGGCGTTCACTCCGGCGCGCTTCGAGCTCCTCACGCTCATTTTGGCCCAGGCGGCCACCTCCGTGGAGAACGCGCTACTTTACGAGCACATCCAGCGCCGAACGGAGGAACTGCGCATCACGGAGGAGCGGCTCCAAGTCGAATTCGCCGAGCGCGCGCGGAGCGAAGAGGCGCGCATCGCGCTACAGGACGAGATCATCCGCGCGCAGAACGACCGGCTCGCCGAGATGTCAACGCCGTTGATCCCGATCACAGACCGGATCATGGTGATGCCGCTCATTGGGGTAATGGACAGCGCTCGCGCGCAGCAGGCGCTCAGCACCGCGCTGCAAGGCGTCCAGACGAGCCGGGCCGGGGTGGTGATCCTCGACGTCACCGGAGTGAAGTTCGTCGACACCAACGTGGCGAACACGCTGATTGGCACCGCCACGGCGCTGCGCCTCCTCGGAACGAAGACGGTGATCACCGGTTTGCGCCCCGACATGGCGCAGATGCTCGTAAGTCTGCAGGTCTCCTTCGGCTCGATCGTGACCAAGGGGACGCTACAGAGCGGCATCGCTTACGCCCTCCAGCAAACGGGGAGCCGTGAGCGGAGTTGACGACC
>Ga0066600_10000386_pt1 | contig 16672 bp, 16 predicted proteins | sample Lowcelwee11metaG_FD_59486 | JGI IMG/M metagenome (GOLD analysis project Ga0066600, IMG submission 59486) | Freshwater pond sediment microbial communities from the University of Edinburgh, under environmental carbon perturbations - Low... | ecosystem: Environmental > Aquatic > Freshwater > Pond... | reverse complement strand
ACCAGAAAGGACACCAACAATCAGCGCTAGACCAAAAAGGGTAAGGCTGCTAGACAAAACTTGTTCATTCTTCTCTCTGAGCTTTGTCTGTTTTTTCAAATTCTGGAAAAAACTATTTTTAAAATAAATAAAAATCAAAAAAACAATTAGTATAAAAATATGTACGTAAATCATGATTAATTATATTGTCTTGAAAACAAACTCAACTCGCCTGTTCTTTTTGCAGCGAACTTTTTACCAAAATAATTTGAATAACCAGCCAAAGACATGTAAATGTTAATAATAAAAACAAAAGTACCAACCAAAGTCAAGAATGAACCAAAGGTACACCACCAATTCCAATAACTGTAAACATCTGGATAATCAGGAATACGACGAGGCATGCCCATCAAACCCAAAAAGTGCATAGGAAAAAAAGTCAAATTTACGCCAGCAAAGGTAACCCAAAAATGAACTTGGCCAAGATATTCATCAAGCTCAAAACCAGCAATTTTGTCAAACCAATAGTAAAAGCCAGCAAAAAGTGCAAAAACAGCACCCATTGAAAGAACATAATGAAAATGAGCAACAACAAAGTACGTATCGTGAAGTGCGATATCCAAGCCAGCGTTTGCAAGAACTACTCCGGTAACACCACCAACTGTAAAAAGAGTAATAAAACCTAGAGCAAAAAACATTGGTGTTCTTATTGCCAATACACCACCCCAAAGTGTAGCCAACCAACTAAAAACCTTAATGCCAGTAGGAACAGCAATAATCATAGTTGCCGCAGTAAAGTAAGCCCTTACATCAATGTCCAAACCAACTGTATACATATGATGAGCCCAAACAATAAAACCAAGAACGCCAATAGAAACCATAGCGTAAACCATACCCAAATAACCAAAAACCGGACGATCAGCTAGCAGACTAACTACTTGACTAATAACACCAAAGCCAGGCAAAATAATAATATAAACCTCGGGATGACCAAAAAACCAAAAGAGATGTTGATAGAGAATAGGATCGCCGCCACCTACCGGATCGAAGAAACTAGTATTAAAATTCCTGTCAGTTAGCAACATAGTAATTCCACCTGCTAGAACAGGAAGAGAAAGAACAAGCAAAAATGCAGTAACAAAAATTGACCAAACGAAAAGAGGCAATCTGGTATAAGTAAGATTCTCACACCTCATATTCATAATAGTAACAATAAAATTAATTGCGCCAGCAATAGATGAGGCACCAGCAATATGAAGGCTAAAAATAGCAAGATCAACCGCAGCGCCATTATGAGCTGGAACAGAACTCAAAGGTGGATAAACAGTCCAACCAGTACCTGCACCAACTTCTAGCAAAGAAGACAAAACGAGCAACAAAAGTGATGGAACCAAAAGCCAAAAGCTAAGATTATTTAGCCTTGGATACGCCATATCAGGAGCACCCAAATAAAGAGGAACAAACCAATTACCGAATCCGCCAATCAAGACCGGCATAACCATAAAAAAAATCATGACAAAAGCATGAGCAGTAATAATTACGTTATAGTAATGATAATTATTACCCATAAAAAGAGAACCTGGATACATCAACTGAACCCTAATCAACATAGAGTAAAATGTACCAGCCAGTCCCGCCAAGAATCCAAAAATAATGTACAAAGTACCAATATCTTTGTGATTGGTGGAAAACAGCCATCTTTGAGCAGCCGGGGACAAGTAAAAATTTTGAAAGACTTTTTTCAAAGAATCCATAAAATATTTTTTTGAAGACTGCCAACAAACAGTGTATCAAACCCTTGCAAAATAGTAAAAAATTTAAAGATAATTACACGTAATTAAAGCTAAACTCAACTATAGGGCCAAAAACCATAAAATTGAGCCAATATAAAGCTAAGACCACTTGGGGCATAAAAAAAAATAAAACAATGTTACCAAATTGAGACAACTGTAAAAACGAAAATAAACCAACCAAATGAAAGAGGAAGTAGAACCTTCCAACCAAGTTGCATAAGTTGATCGTATCTTAGTCGGGGAACGGTTGCACGAACCCAAACAAAACTAAACATGAAAAACAAAACTTTGATTGCAAAAACAAATGAACTATTCCAAATAAAAAAATTAGAACCACCAAAAAAAAGAATAGTCGAAAGAATACTGCTAACAATAATATTTAGGTATTCACCAATAAAAAAAAGCGCAAAGGTAACAGCTGAGTACTCAACATTATAACCTGAAACAAGCTCCGCTTCCGCTTCAGGGAGATCAAAAGGGGGCCTATTAGTTTCAGCAAGGGAAGAAATAAAAAACAAAACAAAAGAAGGAAAAAGCGGTACAACCAACCAAATGTAAGTCTGGAATTCAAGAATGTCAGTCAAATTAATAGAACCAACAAACATCAAACAGGTTTGAATAATCAAACCAATTGATACCTCGTAGGAAACCATTTGAGCGGTAGAACGAAGAGATCCAAGCATAGCGTACCTGGAATTACTAGCCCATCCAGAAAGGATGATACCGTAAATACCCAAAGAAGAAATAGCAAAAACAAACATTATTCCAAATTCAAAATCTACCAAAACCTCATAAGATGAGAAGGGGATAACAGCTATAGACAGAACAGCGAGAAAAAAAGTAATTATTGGAGCAATGTAGAAAACAACTTTATCAGCAGCAGTTGGGTGGGTTAGCTCTTTCAAAAGCAACTTTGCACCATCGGCCAGTGGTTGTAGAAGACCAAAAAAACCTACAACGTTTGGGCCAGTACGAATCTGAACGGCCGCCAAAATTTTTCTCTCAAACAAAGTCAAGTAAGCAACTGCCAACAACATAGGAACAATAAGCCCGATGGCCCGTAGTGTATCAAAAATGATCAATTCAATCAATAGTTTCATTTTTTTTATTAAAATTTTAAAATTACGTGTAGTAAGCAAAACTAGAACGAAAATTAGTCTGCCGTTTTAGAGCAAGCAAAACGTTCAGAGATGACTTGGTAAACTTAGAATAACCAAAATGGGAATAAAAGTTATCATAAATAAAAATGGAATTATTAAACATGAAAAAAGAAGTGTAAAAATTTTGAAAAGATGAAAATTTTTTAGACATAAAATAAAAATTATATTGCGGCTCCTGAAAATAATTAATAGGGGAATCAAACTTTTGGAATTTATTATATCGAGGAAATACCTGATAAGAACTGAAAAAATGAGGAAGAAAAAAGGAAATTGCCGCAACGGTTTTAATCGGAAACGTAGAAAATGTTTCAGCTGAAACAAGAAATTTTGGATTATCAAAAAAACTGTAAACGTTTGAATTTTTATAATTAGAGATAATGGGATAAACATACGGGTTTGAAAAAATTACAGAGTCGGGTGAGTAGTAAACACGAGAAATTTGTGATTTGCCGCGTACAGTAGAGTAAAAAGATTTAATGGAAGAACCCAAATTAAGATCACCGAGAAGATTATTTGTAAAAAATCCAAAATTAAAAAAAAAAGCTTCCGCGGATGCCGAAAATTTTCTAAAAGATACGGCGAAAACGGGAAGTTGATATCTAAAATTAATGCCCAAAAAAAAATAATTTTTATATGTTTGAATGTTTATAAACTGATTAAAATCAAAAAAATAAGCGTTACGGTTATCAAAATTAATGCTACTAGTAAGGGATCTAAAATTTAGGCCTGAGAAATTAAAAATTCCTTTTAGTTGATTTGCTGAAACCAAATCAAAAAAATAAGAATCTACAGGAAAACGTTTAAAAAAAAAACAGATAAAGTTTTGCGAAAGTTTTGAAAGTTGAAAATTGAAAATTTTGTCAAATTGGGAATAATTTTCCAAAGAGTCGTAAGAAAATCTAACCCTATCACTAATCCATTCTGACAAAAGATTAGTATTAAAGTCTGGGAGTACACGTATAATCGTTTTACCGCGGAAGCTAACCTTAACCGAGGAAAAAAAAGTATCGGTACAATCGTAAGCCAAACGGTCCAAAAGCTCCCAAGAACGAGCAGCAAAACTAAAGGGCTTAGAGGTAAGAGCACCCATAAAAAACTAACTCCGCTAAAAAAAACAACAAGTGGGCGACGGGACTTGAACCCGTACATAAAAAACTATATTGAACCCTCAATCCAACGCGTCTACCAGTTCCGCCACGCCCTTTTAAGAGGAAAAATCGAAGTATTAAAGTTTGAATTGTTATAAGAAAAAGATTTAAAAAAAAATATACTAATAAAAATGCAAAAAAAGAAAGAAAAAGAAGTAGAAATAAAGTAATGCCTAAAAAAGAAAGAAAAAAGAAAAATATAAAAAAAGTTTTTTTTATTAACTGAGTACAGATAAATTGAACGCATCTTTTGGACTCGGCGGGAATCGAACCCGCAACGGCTACGTGCAAAACAGCTATTTTCCCTAATTAAACTACGAGCTCACTGGCTTAATCCAGCCACAGGTTCCCCTACGGCTACCGTGTTACGACTTCGCCCCAGTCACCAATTTGGCCCTCGAATTTTCGTTTGAAAAGACTTCAGACCAAACCAACTTCCATGGCGTGACGGGCGGTGTGTACAAGACTCGTTGACGAATTCACCGTGACTTTCTAATACACGATTACTAGCGATTCCGACTTCATGACCAAGAATTTCATCGATCAATCCGAACTGAGGTAGCTTTTTACGATTTACTCAAGCGAAGCTTTTGTAACGTATTTGTAACTAACCATTGTAGCACGTGTGTGGCCCAACCCATAAGGGCCATACTGACTTGACGTGGTCCTCTTTAAAACAAGTTAACCTTGATATTTTTAAAATTTAACTTAAAATGAGAGTTGCGCTCGTTACCGGAATTAACCGAACGCCTTAAAGCACGAGCTGACGACAGCCATGCAGCACCTATCAAAGTTTAAAAACTTAAAAATTATTTAAATTTAAAAAAAGGATTAAACTTTTAACAACTTTGTAGTTCAGGGTTGGTAAGATTCTGCGTGTTATATCGAATTAAACCACATGCTCCACCGCGTGTACAAGTCTCCGTCAATCTCTTTGAATTTCGACCTTGCGGTCATACTACTCAGGCGAGATCCTTTAACGCTTTCGCTTAAATTAAAATTTAGGATCTATCGTTTAGGGCGTGGACTACCGGGGTCTCTAATCCCGTTTGCTACCCACGCTTTCGTACCTTAGCGTCAGTTTAAAACTTAGATATCTGCCTCCGCGCACGGTGGTCCCCGATTGATTTCAACGGATTTCACCCCTCCATCAAAAGTACCGACATCTTCAGCCAAACTCTAGAATGCCTAAAGAAAAACAAAAAATACAAATAAATTGTGAAATGTCATGTTAACCAAAAGCAAACTGCCTACTAACCCTTTACGCCCAGTAAAGACGAATAACGCTTGCCCCCCCCGTTTTACCGCAGCTGCTGGCACGAAGTTAGCCGGGACTTCTTTTACACCTAAATCATAAATTTTTAAGTATCGAAAGAGCTTTACAACCTAAGGCCTTCATCACCCACGCGACATTGCTGGATCAAGCTTTCGCCCATTGTCCAATATTCCTCACTGCTGCCTTCAATCGAAGTCTAGACCGTTTTCAGTTCTAGTGTGGCTAATCCTCCTCTCGGACCAGCTAGGGGTCGTCGGCTTGGTAAGCTTTAGTCTTACCAACTACCTGATCCCGACAAGAAACTCAAATTGGCGATTAATCTTTTAAAAACTTAAAAAAAAGTTTGTTTATAGCTAATTTAACAACCGAGTTGTTTAATAAGCTACCAAAGTATTATTTCTTGTGTTCCGCACCCGTTCGCTACTCAACCTATTTATGGTTGCGTTAAACTTGCATGTGTTAAGCATGTCGCTAGCGTTCACTCTGAGCTAGAGTCAAACTCAAATCTTATTCAAGAAAATAAAATTTCTTTAAAAAAAAACATCCAATAATTAAAAAATTTGATTTAATTTTCCCAAGGGCCGTAAAGGATAATAAACACACCAATACCACAAAGGATAGCTACAAAAGTAAATTGAATAGGTTTTCTGGTAACTACCTGGATAGTTTCATCCTTTGCTTGCTCTACGGCATCCATTACGGTTTGTGCGGGTTCAGGATCCGTATAAATATGAAAACCAGGATAAAAATAAAACAAGTAGACTTCGATAAGAAAATTAGCAAAAACTAGTAGAGAATAGGCAAGAAGAATTGAACCAAAAAATCCCAAAAGACTTGATTTTATTGTATTATTAACTTTATTCATAATTTAAAAAATGATTATTTATAAGCGCAAAATATTTTGTCCCGAAATAGTAGTCATTGTCAATATTGCCAAGCCCATTACAGCAATTATAAACAAAACGATCTGGCCCGACTGAACTGATTGGTAATTCCAGCGTTTAACAAAAGCAGTATCGTTAACCAAATCCGTTACATCTTTATCAGTAAAAGTTTCCTTTTCCAAAACCCCAAGTCTGTATTTTGTAACATCAGAAACATCAACTTGTGGATACGTTGTATCAGTAATGTCATAGAGTAGCTCACAACTTGTCAAAATTGCGGTCACGCAAACAAGCCAATAAAAAAAAAAAAACGCTGACGGTATCGCGGAATAAAAAACCAAAATTTTTGGTTTTTTTTCTATTTTTTTGTAAAAATTTTTAATATACATAATCATTTTTTAAATTTTATTAACTTATTTAGCAAAACAGTCAAAGCAGTCAAAGCAGTCAAAGAAAAACAAGTACCGCAAAAAATAGCAAAAATCGCCCAGTTACGCTGTTGAGTTACTTTAACAGACAACAACCGAGTAACTTCTTCATCTGTTAGGGGTGTATCGTGAGAAATGCTAAGTCTTGTTTTAGTTTCAAAAACTTGCTCAGCTCCCGCAGGAACGGAAAAAAAATCAAGTAGCATAAATTCAGTATAAAGACCCGAAACAAAACAAATATAAAGAAAGGTCAAAACACTAATTCCAGAATAAAAAACTTTAATATTCATATTTAAACTTTTATTATATTTACTAATATGGCTTGTGTCCTCCCCAAACGTATACAATTGCAAAAAGAAACAACCAAACTACGTCAACAAAATGCCAATACCAAATAGCGGTTTCAAGACCAATATGTCTATCGGGAGTAAATTGCATACGCGCGTGCCTAAATTGACAAATACGCAAATAAATAGACCCAATTAGAACGTGAAAACCATGAAAGCCTGTTAGCATAAAAAAAGTAGAACCAAAAGCGCTGTCAGAGATGTTAAAGGGGGCCAACAAATATTCAAAAAACTGAATAGCCATAAAAGAGTAAGCACAACGCATAGTGTTATACAAACCTTGCTGAGCAACTTCAAAATTGTTTTGCAAAACTGCGCGGTGAGCATAGGTTACCGTAATACCAGAAGTCAAAAGAAACAGGGTATTCAAGAGCGGAAAACCCCAAGGATTAATGGTTGTAATACCAAATGGGGGCCACTGACAGCCAATATAAATTGAAGGGGAAAGCGCCAGGTAAAAAAATCCCCAAAAAAAAGAGAAAAAAAACATAATCTCTGAGACAATAAAAAGGATAAAACCCAATCTCAATCCCTTTGCAACAGGTTCGGTATGGTGACCCTCAAAAGATTCTTGGATAACATCAGCCCACCAAATAAACATAACAAAAAGAACTAGGGTAAGGGCAGAAACAAAAGAGAAAATACCAAAAGGTGAAGGGAGAAAATTATGAATAGAAGCTACGAAAGAAAGGATAGTAATAAAAACACAAAATGCAAGAGTAATGGGCCAGGGGCTTGGCGTAACAAGATGAAAAGGATGACTAGCGTTGATTTTATTTGAGGACGAACTAATTTGACTCATATTAAACACTTATTCTAACACAAAATTTAAACGTGTGGAGGACGGGATTCGAACCCATGCGCACGTAGAACGGTTTTACAGACCGTCGCTTTCGACCTCTCAGCCACCTCCTCCTAAATAAAGAAAAATGTATTTATTGGAAAAATTAAAGATATAAAAATTTTTGTTAAAAAAAAGCAAAAAAAAGGTAAAGTAAACAAAAAAAAAATTATTATTAATAGAAGAAAAAGAAACTGAAGAAGTTCGGGAATTAAAGTAAAAAAAGTAGAGCCTGTTGGAAGCAAAGTAAAAAGGATAATTTGACAAAAAAAAAAAAAGATTAGAAAAGACTACATATCTATAATAAGGTTGAAGAGAGTTAAATACAAAAATTTTAAAAATTTTGCGGTCTAGATAAGTCTGCAATTTAACAAAAGTTAGCAACACCTCAAAATAAAAAACACGCAAATTTACAAATTTAAAGTAGATAAAAATAATAAAAATAATAAAGAAAAACAAACCAAAATTCATGTAAAAATAACATTAATAATAAAATATAAATATAAGGTGGTGATGGGACTTGAACCCACAGTTTACCGTGCCTAAAACGGTTGCGTCTACCAGTTCCGCCACACCATAAAGGTCCCGACAGGGATCGAACCTGTAACCTAAGGTTTAACAGACCTTCGCTCTACCATTGAGCTACGGGATTGATAAAATCCCTGTTTTCGGCTTATACAGGCAAAGATACGTGTGTGACAAAAACAGGGATTTAATAAAAGTTTAAAAAAGGATATTGGTCTTGTCAGACCAATCATTGAGGAAATCGGGAGAAACGGGATTTGAACCCGCACCTCGTGGGACGACAACCCAGCACTCTACCATTAAGCTATTCCCCCTGACATAAAAAGAATGGGCAGTGCAAGAATCGAACTCACAGCAACTCGGTGTAAGCGAGTTATGTTACCATTACACCAACTGCCCGCACTTAGTATATAAATATAAGGTGGTGATGGGACTTGAACCCACAAAAAAACTCTTTTTGAGAGAGTCGCGTCTACCAGTTCCGCCACACCATAAACTCCATCTATGTTTCGTTATAAATTTTTGTGCTTATATCTCTTATATACGTTTAAAAAAAGTTTTGATTTTTGTTCAAGGCAATTTTTAAGGTTATAGCTAAACAAGCTCGCATAACACCCATAAAATATTTAAAATTTAAAATTTTAAAAAATCAGGAAGAAGAAACGGGGAAAATAGGTGAAAGTGAAAGTGAAAGCTGTAAAATTTTAAATATTTTATTTCAAAAAAAATTATACGAATAAATTAAGGATTTTGCAAAAAGTTATACGTTTTGCAAAATCCTTAATTTTTGTACATTTTTTCCTGATTTTTTAAAATTTTAAATTTTAAATATTTTTATTTTTTAGATAGATTACTGGGGGAAAAAATAAATAAAATTAATATCAAGAAATTACAGAAAAATTAAGGATTTTGGGGGTGATAAAATTTAAAGAACTTTTTAAAAACGAGGAGAGCGGGGATCGAACCCGCATATTCAGATTATGAGCCTAACGAGTTACCAGTTACTCAACCTCCCCAAAAAAATCAAAAAGCGCTTAATGAACAGGATGCAAGGAGTCGTTTAGATAAACACAAAAAAGCACTGAAAAAACATAAGCTTGAAGAAAAGAAATCAGCAATTCAAGTGTAAAGACAGCAAAAACGAGAAGAACGCCGGTTGCAAAAACAAATGCACTAGTAACGAGTCCAATATAAAGAGTTATGGTACAAATGAACAAAAGAGTATGACCTGCCATCATATTTGCAAAAAGTCGCAAAGCCAAGGAAAATGGTCTCAACAAATAAGTAGAAATCTCAATAACAAAAACCAAAGGAATCAAAAAAACAGAAATTCCGCTTGGAATAAAAAGCCTGAAAAAAGTAAATTGATGCTGATAAAAACCGATTACAATCAAGCCAAAGTTTAGTGACAAAGATAGAAAAAATGGAAGAAAAATTTGTGCTGTACTAGTAAAACTAAAAGGAATAAGTCCCAAAAAATTACAACAAAAAATAAAAACAAAAATAGTTGTAACCAGTGGAATATAAGCGAAACCCGAAAAACCAGTCTGTGAACGAACCATGCCAACAATAAAGAGATAAAAATTTTCAATAATATATTGAGAAGCAGTGGGTACAATGTACGAACGGGATAGATTAAGCAAAAAAAGCAAACAAAAAAAAATAAAAGAAAACGTCAAAGCGATAGAAAAACTCGTAATACTAAAATCATAACCAAGAATTTGTAGAGGATAAAACAAATGATTTTCAAACTGCTCAAGTGGACTAAACATAAAATTTTAAATTTAAGTAATAAAAACTAAAAAATCTCATTAGCGATCAACCTCCCCAAAGACGATGTCCTGAGTACCAATAATAGTAACCAAATCGGCCAACATATGATTTTTGGCCATAAAATCCAAACCCTGCAAATGATAAAAACCAGGAGCTCGAATACGACATCGGGCTGGTCGTGAACTTCCGTTAGATTGAAGATAAACTCCAAATTCGCCCTTTGGTGCCTCTACGGAAACGTAAGTTTCGCCAGAGGGAACCGAAAAACCCTCACTGTAAAGTTTAAAATGATGAATAAGAGATTCCATAGAAAACTTTATAAAAGCCCGGGCAGGGGGTGTAATTTTTTTATCATCAGACTTTACAAAACCCTCTGGAATTGAGGAGATAAGCTGTTCGATGATACTCAAACTTTCACGCATTTCGTACAATCTAACTAGATATCGATCGTAGCAGTCACCGTAAGTTCCAACAAATACGGAAAATTCAGTAGAATCGTAAACCTCATAAGGCATAATCTTTCTCAAATCCCAACCTGAACCAGAACCTCGAAGCATAGGTCCGCTAAAACCAAATTCCAAAGCCTTAGAAATTGGCACAACGCCAACACCAATTAGTCTGTTTTTCCAAATACGATTGTTTGTAAGCATTTCTTCAAATTCATCAATACGACGGCTAAAGACCTTAGAAAATTTATGAATATCTTCTAGGATACCGGCGGGAAGATCCTCAGAAACACCACCAGGCCTAAAGTAAGCTGCATGCATACGAGCTCCAGAAACGCGTTCGTAAAACTCTATAAGTTTTTCTCTTTCTTCAAAGGCCCAAAGAAAAGGCGTAAGAGCACCCACGTCCAATGCATGAGTGCTGACAGCTAGCAAATGATTTAGCAATCTCGTAAGTTCTAGAAAAATAGTACGAATATATTTAGCTCGAATTGGAACAGTCAAACCCAGGAGGTTTTCAATAGCCAAACAATAAGCGTGCTCTTGAGCTATTATTGAAACGTAGTCAAGCCTATCAAAATAAGGCAAACCTTGAACATAAGTTTTATATTCAATAAGCTTTTCAGTACCTCGATGCAACAAACCAATATGTGGTTCAGAACGAACAACCGACTCGCCGGACAATTCGACCACAAGCCTCAAAACTCCATGAGCAGCAGGATGCTGCGGACCAAAATTAATATTAAAATTTTTAGTTTCAAGCATTTTTGCCTACCCAAGGGTTGTTAAACTCGAAAAAACGGTATTCTTGCGAAAGTTCAATTGGTTCAGAAACAATTCTTTTTAGAACCTCGTCATATCTAATTTGCAAATAACCACTAACCGGAAAATCCTTTCGTAGAGGAAAGCCCTCAAATCCATAATCGGTCAAAATACGACGAAGATCAGAATGATTATAAAAGTAAATACCGTAAAGATCATAAATTTCTCGTTCAGACCAATTAGCACCGCAAAAAATTTCCTCGGCTGTCCAAATAAAATTATTTTCAAGGGAAAGGGGGGAAACCAAGAAAATTTCCGAATTTGTAGATCTAAGATAAAGAAAAACTTTAAACCTTTTGGGGGTTGAAATTTCGTCAGATCCAAACTCATCGATAAAATAAGAAAACTGAAACTGGTATGAGTTAGACAAAAATTCTAGAAGAACCGACGAACGAGATTTTGTAACCAAAATATGAGTATCTCTAGACTTGCCGAAGCCGGGGTAAAAAAAAGTTGTCGCAATTTCCTTAGGAAATATTTGTTGAATTTGAAAAATAATATCCATATACTTATTAAAGTTTTATAAATTAACCCCTTGACCAATCTAGTTTACCTTTCCAAAATTCGTAAACAACTCCCAAAAATAGGAAAAAAATAAAAGAAATAGTAAACAAAAAATCCAACCCGTAAAGATAATTAATCGAAATTGACAAAGGGAAAAAAAAGATAACTTCAAGGTCAAAAATAATATAAAAAATTGCAACAAGGTAAAACCGGACATCAAAACTGAATCTAGTATGCTCAAATGGATCAAAACCACATTCGTAAGCAGAAAATTTTTCGTAATCGAAGTTAGTCGTGTTAATATTCAACTGTCCAAAACCAAAATTAAGGACGATTGTAATAACCAAACCAACCAAAAAATAGATAAAAAAATTGTAAATTTCAAACATAATTGATTAGTTATTTTCAAAAATTTCAGAAATAATTTCCTCATTGAAGTCCTTTAGAAGAATCACTTTATTTAGATTATCGCGAGACAAAGTCAGAAGACTCAAATCTTTTAGATGATCTACAAAAACAGAATCAAGAACTGACTCGATTTGCAAAGAAAATTGTGAAGAGTCGGATTCGACATTTTCAATATTTTCGGAGATTAGAACAAACCAATTCTCCAAAATAAAAACAATCTGTTCCTGAAAATTAATAACAGAATACTCAAGATCCGCAACCTCAGAGGACAACTCGGAGTTTTTTAGCATCAATTTTTTAAGAGAATTAATTTCAGTTGAAATAGCATCTTTACCCGCAGCATCCAAAGTTTTAAGATAGTAAAAAAAGTAAATAACTGCCAAAGACAAAATAATAAGCCACAAACCTTCGTTGGACAAAGCTACAGAAGCAGAACCAGTAAAAACATAGATAGAAAAAAAAGTTAGAAAAGAAGTGAAAATCAAAACATCGGAAGTGATTTTTGAAAAAGTATCAAGTTTAAGGTGATTAACAAGGTTTAGATAAAAAGAATAAAAATTTGAAATTCTTGAATTAAAAAAAAAGAGAGAAGTAAAAAAAAAGTTATTTGCGTTAAGATCAACTTTTTTGGACAAAAATACAAAAATTAGGGATTCAATATAAGTAAAAAAAAGAGAAGTAAAAAAAAAGATAGATTCAAAAAGAAAATAGATAGACAAAACTACGTTTTTACTGATATCCCAAAAATAATTAAGAATATTTGAAGAAAAATTTGAAAAGGAAAATTTCATGGCTGTGGTAAATCGTTAAAGGGCCTAGTTGGTGTTATCAAAGTCTTCGAAAATGGAAAAATTTAGGGATGCAATTTCAAACTCTACCAAGCTCGAAATAACAACAAAATTATTAAAGTTTAGATTTGAAATCTCAACCAAAATTTGTGAATTTTTAGAACACAATTCATTTAGATAAACATTAAAAATGTAAAAAGCTGTAAAAGAATAGAAAATACTTTCAAAGTTATCTGAACTCGAATTTTTAATAAAATATTCACGTGCAAAAATAGAAGCAAAAATTGTAGGAACAACAAAATAGTTTACAATAAAATAAAAAATAACAAAATAAATAATACCCCAAGTAAATTGGTTAGCGATACTAAAAAAATCAAGCTGTGGCATAAAAAATTAAATTTTGGTGCGCAAAACAAACCTATTATTTCGACGAGTTTTAGTCGAATAAAAATCATTAAATTTAAAAGGATCCCTGTTATAGATGTTAGAATTAAGATGGCTAAGCAGTCCAAAATAAAAAAACTTATTAAATACAAAAGGCAAAAAAAACGGTATACGACCAAATTTGCAACGCTTATAAACAAATTTTAGAATTTTTTTTATAATTTTTCTATAAAATTTAGTATTGCGCTTAATCAAAATAAGTTTACAAAAAAGTGCAAAATATGTGCTAAATCGCAAATTTCTAATAAATTTTCTACGTTGAATGTATTGTAGAGCAATAATTCTTGATTTAAATTTTTTTCGATAATTTTTTTTAAAATTTTTAAATCTAAACGGGATAAAATTCAAAAACACGGGAGAAACCATACAAAAAAATTTTTTAAAGTTTTTAAAAAAATAATAATACTGCTTAAAATTTAGATTAAAATGAATTTTAAATCGTTTAAAATTTGTATTTTTTAGCAAGTTATAAGTAGAAAAAAACTTGAAATAAAAACTATTTTGCGAATAATTAATTTTTTGAGGGTACAAAAAAAAATAACTAAAAAATTTAGAATTCAAAAATTTAGAAATTTTTTTTTTAGAAGCTGCTGAAGAGACAATTGGGGTGTCGGAAAAAAAGTAAGAGGTTATAAGGTAATTTTTAAAACCTATAAATTTAAGTGCCCCAAATCTATTAGAAAAAATTCTTGATCGAACTCTAAAATTAGCTCGGTATCGAAGGTAAACCATAAAAAACTGACGCTTAACAGACTTTTTAACCAAACGTTTAAAAAATCGGATATTACGAATTTTTTTAAAAGAAGTGCTTTTTGCATAGGAAAAAAATTGCCTAAAAAATAGAAGTTTCCTTCTATTTTTAAATTTTTTACGAAATTTTAGAAATTTTTTAAAAGCATAACGTCTAGAATAACGAATTTTTTTATAATTTCGTCTAAAATTAAAAAATCTAAAAACTTTGAATCTATACGATCGTCTTTTAAAATAAAAACGCTTATACCGATAAAATGTTTTTAGTGCTTTTATTCGCTTTTTAAAACTAAGTTTACGAAGCTTTTTCGGATTTTTATTCCACTTATGACGAAACCAGTACTTCTTAAACAAACCAGTAATTTTTTTTTTTTTTGCCAAAGGACGAAGAAGGTACTTTTTAATCCTAGAAATTCTTACCCTATTATTGTCCCAGAAAGGAACAAGTGCGTAAGAACGCAAAGTTGATCGAGTAGAACGAATAAATCTATTAGCAAAGTAGGCTGAATAACGCGTCTTTCGCCTTTTATAAATCCTTCTTTTTCTTCTACGAGTAAGAAAGGAATTTGTAAAGTAGTTTGTAAAAGTAAGAAAATTGGGAAAACTGGACGGAGATTTGATATAACGATAGTAATTAGATTTTTGCTCAAATTTTTTCCATTTCAAGTTGAAATATTTATAGGTAAAATTTGAATAAAAAGATTTATTATCAAAAGTCGGAACAAGTATACCGTTAAAAATTGAATCTTTTTTTGAAACAGCATTTGAAAAAAGATTCAATTTTATAGGCGCATTGTGCCCACTAGGGTTAAACTTAACGACCTGAAATTTGGCCGTTTTATCATAAAAAAAACCTTTAAAAGTATTTCTCATATTTTTTATTTAAATTTAATTAAATTTATAATTTTTTTTTATCAGGTGAGCAGCGGGACTTGAACCCACATCCTTGGTGCCACAAACCAAAATTTTAACCACCTAAACTATGCTCAGCCTGCAATTCTGGATGGCGGGACTTGAACCCACAGCACCCGCTCCCAAGGCGGATATGTTACCATTACACCACATCCTAAAAAAAAAATTAAATACGACGGCTGGCTCTTAGGCGCAATCCGTTATGGGGCTTATTCATATAATATCTGAAATAAACAAATTTAAGATTAGATTTAAATCCTCTTATCAAAGCTCGGGTCAAGTAATTAATTGGCGAATGAAAAACGACACCTACTTGAGAAATTTTTGAATTTTTAAGCAAAAGAGAAATAGCCTTTCCTATAGTTTCAATAGCAACTGGGCTAAGTCTTTTTGAACCTCGAAAATTAGTACGACCTGCCGAATAAGAATATAGAGTTCTGCCGCGGGGGGCACTAACATTAACAAACATATTATTAACCGAACGGAAAATATGAACAAAATAACGAACCTTAACCGCCTTTCGCTTAAAAAAATTATAGCGACTAGTTGGAATAGCACTAACAGCATGAAATTTCGAAAAAAATTTTTTAAAAAATCTAAAAAATTTTTTTCTTCGGCGCTTATAAACAAATTTTTTTCGGCCAAATTTTTTAAAGTAACCCAAATAAGGTATAAATTTAGAATATTTGCGACGGACAAAAAAAATTTTATTATTCAATTTTCTGGACAGTCGATCACCTTGAAGCTGAGAGAAGTAAAAGCGAAATTTATTAAATAGTCTTTTAAACCGACCAGGCAAACGAGACCTATGTTTGTATCTTATATAACGTGATTTTCTACGTTTTTTTCTAAAAGTTTTAAAAAAAACACCCAACTTTTTGCTTTTTCGAGTAAAATAATATGCCAAGGGAAGGTTTTTTTTAAAAAAAAAATTTTTAAAATAAATTTTTGGCAATCTTTTTTTAGTGTAAAACAATTGTTTTTTATTAATCTTATAAAAATTAAACGGACGTTTAAAAAAAACTTTGCCAGATTTGGCAAATCCTAGTTTAAGAGAACTTAGTCTGGAAAGAACCTTAAATTGGCGCTCGTTAAACCTCAGAGATTTAATTTTTTTTTTAATACGACGAGAACTCTGAGTTCTGAAATATCTAGGGCTATGTGGAAACTTATAACTAAGCCTGGTGGTTTGCAAAAATCTAAAAGTTTGGTTACGACGAAAAAAATATTTTTTAGATCTATGAACGTACCTTCTACGCAAAATTCTAAAACGTTTGTATCTGCGAGAACGGCGAAAAACAGGACGCAAACGATATTTTTTTTTCTTTTTAAAAGATTTTCGTTTAAATTTCTTTATTTTTTTGCTTTTTTTTTTAATTTTAACTTTCACTTTTTTTTTAGACTTTTTTTTAGAAGTTTTAATTTTAAGTTTTTTTTTTTTTTT
>Ga0066600_10000382_pt1 | contig 16765 bp, 26 predicted proteins | sample Lowcelwee11metaG_FD_59486 | JGI IMG/M metagenome (GOLD analysis project Ga0066600, IMG submission 59486) | Freshwater pond sediment microbial communities from the University of Edinburgh, under environmental carbon perturbations - Low... | ecosystem: Environmental > Aquatic > Freshwater > Pond... | reverse complement strand
ATCAAATCTTGAATTACAATTTGTTGGAGCAAAAATAGAATGGTAGAAGAAAGAAAAAATTTGAAAAAAGTCAGGACGGGTGTTGTTATCAGCGATAAAATGGATAAAACTATAGCAGTTTTAGTCGTTAGGAAAATAAAACATCCGACTTACAAAAAGTTTTACAACAGAAGCAAGAAATATATTGCTCACGATCCTCTGAACACATGCAAAGAAGGCGATACAGTTAAGATCAGAGAGTGCAGAAAACTGAGCAAGAGTAAATCTTGGTATCTAGTTGAAGTAGTAGAAAGAAAAAAATAATACTAAGGTCCAGAGATGATACAAGAAGAAACCAGGTTAACAGTAGCCGATAATACGGGAGCTAAATCAATTCTTTGTTTCAGAGTCTTGGGAGGCACCAAGAAAAGGTATGCAAGAATTGGCGATGTGATCGTATGCGCAGTAAAAAGCGCGATCCCCGGCGGATCTATTAAAAAAGGCGAAGTAGTAAAAGCCGTAGTAGTCAGAGTCAAAAAGGAATTCAGGAGACCTGACGGATCTTACATTAGATTTGATGAAAATTCGGCAGTCATCCTAGATGAAAAAGGTGAACCGAAAGGCACAAGGATCTTCGGACCGGTGGCTCGTGAATTAAGAGATAAAGGTTATATGAAGATTATCTCTTTGGCTCCAGAGGTTCTGTAACTTAAACAAGGGTTTGCAAAGATGAAAATTATTAAAAACGACAAGGTTAAAGTAATAGCCGGTAACGGAAGAGGGAAAACCGGTAAGGTTCTGAAGGTTATTACGGCTAAGAACAGAGTGATCGTTGAAGGTGTTAATTATGTAAAAAAGCACCAGAAACCTAATCAGATGAATCAGCAGGGCGGAATAATCGAAAAAGAAGCGGCGATAAACGCTTCAAATGTGATGATAGTCTGTTCAAATTGCAACAAGGCTGTAAGAATTTCCAAAAAAAGAAACGAAGACGGAACAGTTGAGCGGATCTGTAAGTCTTGTAACAAAGCTGTTTAAGGAAGAGGAAAATAATGGATAATCAACCTAGATTGAAAATCAAGTATCGCGAAGCGGTATGTCCTTATTTGATGGAAAAGTTCAAATACAAGAGCGTAATGCAGATTCCTACGATAACCAAAATAAAACTGAACATGGGTGTCGGAGAATCGATTAAGGATAGCAAACTTCTTGACGCTGCTGCGGAAGAACTTACGCTTATATCCGGACAGAAACCCGCAATAAGCAAAGCAAAAAGATCTGTGTCAAACTTTAAACTGAGAAAAGGAATGAAGATCGGAGCTCATGTAACTCTAAGAGGTTCCAGAATGTACGAATTCATGGACAGACTGATTGAGATATCTATTCCTAGAATAAGAGATTTCCAGGGAATGCCGGTGGAATCATTTGACGGCAGAGGAAATTATAACTTCGGAATAAAAGAACAAACCGTCTTTACCGAAATAAAGTTTGATAATGTTATCAGGGCTAACGGGCTTAATGTTACTATTGCGACTACTGCTAAAACCGATGAAGAGGCTTATGAACTTTTAAAAGCAATCGGTTTCCCGTTTAAGAAAACAAAAACCGAGGATAAGTAATGGCAAAGAAGTCAATGATAGCTAAGGCTAACAAAACGCAAAAATTTAAGGTAAGGCAATATTTCAGATGTCAGAGATGCGGAAGACCGAGAGGATATATTAGAGAGTACGGCATTTGTAGAATTTGTTTCAGACAACTGGCAAATTTCGGAGAAATAACAGGCGTAAAGAAGGCAAGCTGGTAATCTAAGGTTTATACTCACAAGGAGAAAAAGAAAAATGACAATGACAGATCCTATTGCTGATTTACTTACGAGGATAAGAAATTCGACTAAATCAAAACATAAATATGTCGATGTACCTGCCTCGAATATTAAGAGAAAGATCGTTAAAATCATGCTTGATCAGGGATTTATTGACAAATATGTTAATATAAGAGACGACAGACAGGGTATTTTAAGAATTTATCTTAAGTACGACGAATACGGAAAAAGTTTAATCAGCGGTCTGCAAAGGGTTAGTAAACCCGGTTTGAGGATGTATTCAAATATCGCCGAGATACCGAGAATTAAGAATAACTTCGGTATGGCGATTTTATCTACCTCAAAAGGTGTAATCACTAATAAAAAAGCCAAGGAATTAAATGTTGGCGGTGAAGTTCTGTGTTATATTTGGTAAGAGGTAATTAAGTGTCTAGAATAGGAAAAAAAATAATTATCCTTCCTAAAGGCGTCAGCATTAAGCTCGAAGGAAAGGATGTTGCCGTAAAAGGCAAAAAAGGCGAATTAAGCCTGGCATTACCTGAAGCCATAAGTGTTGAAACTTCAGAAGGTAATGTTGAAGTAAAAAGAAACGACGATCTGAAGACTACAAGAGCTCTTCACGGATTATACAGAGCTCTGATCAACAATATGGTTAAAGGCGTTTCTGTCGGCTTTGAAAGAAAACTCATGCTTAACGGAGTCGGCTGGAGAATGGAAATTAAGGGTAAGTATCTAATACTGAGCTTAGGTTATTCACATCCTATTTATTTTATGATCCCGGATGGGATAACTATGGAAGCAACTCAGCCGGTAAGCAACGCTTCCGAGTTGAAAATTTCAGGTATTGACAAAGAATTTGTGGGTCATATTGCCGCAAAAATAAGGTCTTTCAGAAAGCCTGAGCCTTACAAAGGTAAAGGATTCAGGTATTCAGACGAGACTATTATTAGAAAAGCCGGAAAAACTGCTAAGTAGTATCAATTGTAGGATAAAAGGAAAATGAAGAATAAAAAAATCGAAACGAGATTAAGAAGAAAAAGAAGCATAAGAAAAAGTATCTTCGGTACTCAGTCAAGGCCAAGATTAAGTGTTTTCAGAAGTAATCTGCATATATATGCGCAGTTAATCGATGATGAAAACGGTAAAACTCTTTTGAGCGCTTCAAGCAATTCAAACGAGGTTAAGACTAACGGTCTGAGCAAACCTGAAGATCTGAAAGGAAAAACAGGCGTAGCTTTTGCGGTTGGTGCTTTTTTAGGCAAGAAGATGATTGAGAAAAATATTGAAGGTATTGTCTTCGACAGAAACGGCTATCTCTACCACGGAAGAGTCAAAGCTCTTGCCGACGGCGTAAGAAAAGCCGGAGTAAAATTTTAACATGTATGAGGTGAAATTTGGCTCGAGAAACTAATAAAAAGACTTCTAAGACGAAAGACGATGCAACTCAATTGATCGAAAAAATGGTTAAGATCAACAGAGTAACCAAAGTTGTTAAGGGGGGTAAAAACTTCAGTTTCAACGCAATAATGGTTGTAGGCGACGGTAAAGGTAAAGTCGGGTACGGTCTTGGAAAAGCTCTTGAGGTTACCGATGCTATTGCTAAAGGCATAGAAGAAGCAAAGAAGAACATGATCGAAGTCGCTGTTGTAAAAGGTACGATACCGCATGATATCATGGCTAAATACGGCGCCGGAGCAGTTCTCTTAAAACCCGCAACACCGGGAACCGGAGTTATTGCCGGAGGCGTTGTCAGAGCCGTTCTGGAATGCGCAGGTTATACAAATGTATTGTCAAAGTGCATGGGAAGCTCTAATGCGCACAATATAGTTAAAGCGACTTTTAAAGGGCTTTCTCTTTTAAAAACCGAGGAACAGATCCTCAGGGAAAGAAAAATTACAAGAGAAAAGCTATATAATTAATTTGGCGGCGTGAGGAAACGATGACAGAAAAGAAGTTAAAAGTTACTTTGGTAAGAAGCATAATCAGACAGAAGAAAAATATTAAAGCGACTGCTTTTGCTTTAGGTTTGAGAAAGATAAATATTACCAAAGAATTCAACGATACTCCTCAAGTTCGAGGAATGCTCTTTATCGTAAAGCATATGATTCGAGTAGAAGAAATTTAACAACGGGTGTAAAAAATGAAACTTAACGAATTAAGACCTCCAAAAGGAGCCGTTAAAAAAAGACACAGAATTGGAAGAGGCGTTGGTTCCGGTAACGGAAAAACTGCCGGAAAAGGTGATAAAGGACAGAAAGCAAGATCCGGTTACAGCCGGGCTATATACAGCGAGGGAGGCCAGACTCCGTTAACAAGAAGACTTCCGAAAAGAGGTTTTACAAATAATTTCAGAGTCGAATACACCGTGATAAATGTAAGCGTTCTGGAAAATCTGACAGAGGATGTTATAACTCCGGATGTTTTGTACTCAAAAGGATTAATTAAAAAAGGAATGCCTTTAAAAGTACTCGGCAACGGCACTTTGACCAAATGTGTTGAAGTTCATGCGGATTCTTTCAGTAAATCAGCGGAAGAAAAAATAAATACAGCAAAAGGTAAAGTGGTCAAATTATGATCGATAAACTACAAACAATAATGAAGATCCCGGAACTGAGAAAGAAAATTCTCTTTACTTTAGGTATCTTATTCATTTGCAGAGTCGGCGCTCATATACCAATGCCCGGAATAGACATCGGAGCCTTAAGTTTTTATTTTAATCAGGCTCAGAATTCACTGTTCGGAATGTTCGATATGTTTACAGGCGGCGCATTTCAGAAAGCGGCTCTTTTTTCGATAGGTATCATGCCTTATATTTCGGCTTCAATCATCATTCAGCTTCTCGGTTCGGTATTTCCGACAATTTCAAAAATGATGAAAGACGAAGACGGAAGAAGAAAAATTAACCAGTGGACAAGGTACGGCACCGTAGTTTTGGCCGCTGCTCAAGGATGGGGTGTCGCAAAATTTCTTGTCAGTATGAATAACGACCATATGAGTGTTGTTCCGAACCCGACTACCGGTTTTTATCTGATGACAATGCTTACAATCGCTACAGGAACTATTGTACTTATGTGGTTAGGAGAACAGATAACATCTAAAGGTATCGGAAATGGTATTTCTCTGATCATAACTATAGGTATTATCGCAAGATTTCCATCTGCAGTGTTAGAGGAATTTGTCCAGTTAAGAACAGGAAACAGAGAATTAGTTGTCGAGCTGATAATTTGGGTAGGTATGCTTGGAATGATATCGGCTGTAGTATTAATGACACAGGCGATAAGAAAAGTCAATGTTCATTATGCAAAAAGACAGGTTGCAGGAAAAACATTTCAGAATCAGGTATCGCACATACCTCTAAGATTAAATATGGCCGGAGTAATGCCGATAATTTTCGCGCAGTCAATAATGTTTTTCCCGATGACAATCGCAGCATTTTTACCAGAGGGTGTTACTAAAAATCTTATTTCAAGCTTGTTTGATTACAGGTCGTTTTCATATATGGGTATTTACATGCTTGTAATTATATTCTTCACTTATTTTTACACTGCATTGACTTTCAATCCGGACGATGTGGCGAATAATTTAAAGCAGAGCGGCGGATTTGTACCTGGAGTAAATCCCGGAAAAAACACAGCCGATTATATAGACAATATAGTAACTAGAATATCATTACCGGGGTCGATATTTCTGGGATTAGTAGCAATAATGCCTAATATCATTACGATGATCTTTCCGAGTGTATCGTATAATCTGGCGGCCTTTTTCGGTGGGACGAGTTTGATTATTATGGTAGGCGTTGCTCTTGACACGCTTTCTCAGATAGAATCATATCTGCTGATGCATCACTATGACGGATTTTTGAAAACAGGGAAACTGCGCGGGAGAAAAGGTTAATGAATGTATTAATGCTTGGAGCGCCCGGAAGCGGTAAGGGCAGTCAATCCGAACTGATCGTAAAAGACTTCTCTTTTGTACAGATATCAACCGGAGATCTGCTAAGACAGGCGGTTGCGAACAAGACAAAAGAAGGCATCCAGGCTAATTCATACATGAGTAAAGGCGAACTTGTACCTGACGAACTTGTTCTGGATCTGCTTTCGCTCAGAATGCATAATCCCGATTGTAAAAATGGAGTTATCTTTGACGGATTTCCGCGGAATGTTAAGCAGGCTGAAATGCTTGATAAAATATTGAAGGATGAAGGGAAAAAGATAGATATAGTAATAAATATTGAATCTCCGTTCGATGTTCTTCAAAGAAGATTGACAGCCAGAAGGCTTTGCAGTAAGTGCGGAAAAGGTTTTAACATGATCTCGAATCCCCCTAAAGGCAATAAATGTGAGTGCGGAGGAAATATAATCACGAGATCCGATGATAATGAGGAAGTTATTAAGAACAGGCTGGAAGTATATCTCAGCAGTACAAAACCGCTTATAGAATACTATACTAAAAAAGGTGTTTTGGTAAATATCAACGGGAATAGAGAAATTGCCGTCATTTACAAAGAGGTCAAAGAAATGATCACTAATACGGGCGTAAAATAAATGGCAAAAGAAAACACTATAAAAGTTGACGGAGTAATAAAAGAAGCGTTACCAAACGCTACTTTTAAAGTTGAATTGGAAAACGGGCACATAATCATTGCTCATGTATCAGGAAAAATGAGAATGCATTATATAAAAATGGTTCCTGGAGATAAAGTAAAGATTGATATTTCACCCTACGATTTAACAAAGGGCAGGATTACATACAGGAACAAATGATTTTTTGGGAGTTATGATGAAAGTAAGAGCATCTGTAAAAAAAATATGCGAGAACTGTAAGGTTATCACCAGAAGAGGTGTGGTTCGCGTAATATGTAAAACTAAGAAACATAAGCAAAGACAAGGTTAAGGGAGGTAAATTTGGCTCGTATAGCTGGCGTAGATCTACCCAATGGCAAAAGAGTAGAGATCGGATTAACCTATATTTACGGTATCGGCCGTTCAACTGCAAGAAAAATTCTCGGACAGCTGAATATACATTTTGATACCAAAATAAAGGACTTAACCGAAGATCAGATTGACGCGATCAGAAAGATTATTACTAATGAATGCGTGATCGAAGGAACATTAAGAACTCAGACAAAAATTGCGATCAAGAGATTGATGGACATCGGCAATTACAGAGGTATCCGTCACAGAAAAAATCTGCCTTGCAGGGGTCAGCGTACCAAAACGAATGCCCGCACAAGAAAAGGCAGAAAGAAAATGGCTGTAAAAAACAAAAAATAATTTCTAAGCAATATGCTCAAGGGAGGATAGCTTGGCAGTAGCAAAAAAAAGAAAAAAGCTAAAAAAGAAAGATAAAGTTGATCCTATAGGAGTAGCACATATAAAGGCTACTTTCAACAATACGATCCTATGTCTTTCCGATAGTTATGGGAACATCATAAACTGGTCCAGCGGCGGTAAAGTAGGATATAAGGGTTCTAAAAAGAACACAAGTTTCGCCGCTCAGATGGCTAGTGATCAGATCGCAAAAGAAGCGATGGGTCTGGGACTAAGAAAAGTTCATGTAGTAGTTAAAGGACCAGGCGCGGGAAGAGAATCCTCAATCAGAGGATTAAACGCCGCGGGACTGGAAATCCTTTCTATAAAAGACACTACGCCTGTTCCCCACAACGGCTGCAGACCGAAAAAGAAAAGAAGAATTTAATCATCATCGGAGAAAAAGAGAATGGCAAAAGACTTAACACCAAGAGGTAAGGTAGCCAGAAAATACGGCGAAAACCTTTTTGGTAACCCTAAGTTCGATAAAATCGTTCAGAAAAGACCTTACGATCCGGGTCAGCACGGCGCGGAAGGTAAAAGAAAAAGAGTTTCTGAGTACGGTATGCAGCTAAAAGAAAAGCAGAAAGCGAAGTATATTTACGGACTTTTGGAAAAACAATTCAGAAATATCTATGACAAGGCGAAAAACGATAAGGGAATCACTGGAGATAACCTTATGGTCAGACTAGAGTGCAGACTTGATACTCTGATTTACCGACTGGGTTTCGCGCCCAGCCAGAGAGCTGCAAGACAAATGGTATCGCATAAGCACTTTTTATTGAACGGAAAATCTGCTAATATTCCTTCTTTAGTCGTAAAAGTCAGCGATGTAATTTCCGTGAAAGAAAAGTCTAAAAAATTAGAGATCATTCACGAATCTTTGAAAAGAGTTAACGAAAATCCCAGACCTTATCTGAAAGTTGACAAAGCTGCAATGGAAGGGACTCTTTTGGAATTGCCCAAAAGAGAAGATATTCCTGTTAATATCAACGAACAGTTGATAGTTGAACTTTACTCTAAATAAAGAGAGAAAAAAATGGCTGTATTACCTTTTAAAGTACCAGAATCAATAGAAATCAAGACTCTCAAGGAGAATTACGGAAGATTCATATTATCTCCTTTAGAAAGAGGTTACGGTATTACTATTGGCCATGCGATGAAAAGAGTTCTTTTATCGTCAATACAGGGAGCCGCAATCTATAGTATAAAGATCGACGGAGTGTTGCACGAATTTTCAAGCATATCGGGCGTAAAGGAAGATGTTGCGGTTATGATTCTGAACCTTAAGCATGTCAGGCTTAATCTTAACGAAGGAAGGACATCTAAAGTTACCGTAAACCTTAAAGGGCCGAAGATTTTTACCGCGAAGGATATTGAAGACTCATCCGGCGGAGAAGTAAAAGTATTTAACCCCGAGTATAAGATAGCTACTCTAAACGAAGACGCTGAATTCAGCATCGAGCTGAATATAAAGATCGGCAGAGGTTATGTGTCTTCTGATGCGAACAGGGATGAGAATGATCCCATCGGTACTATTGCGATAGATTCAATATTCTCACCGATAGTTAAAGTAAGCTACGATATCGAAAATACCCGTGTCGGAGACAGAACCGATTACGAAAAACTTGCTCTGGATGTTTTTACGGACGCTTCGATCTCTCCTGAAGAAGCTATTACTTATGCAGGTCAGATATTGAGAGACCATATTAACCTGTTCATTAAATTTGAAGTCGAGGAAGATTCCGACGGATTCGAGGATGAAGATCCTGATATTTTGAAAAAGAGGAACCTGCTTAAAATGTCAATTGATGAATTAGAGCTTTCTGTAAGATCTTATAATTGTTTAACAGATGCAAAAGTAAAAACGATCGGCGATCTTGTAAGAAAGAAAGAAAGCGAAATGCTTAAGTTCAGAAATTTCGGTAAAAAATCATTAGCCGAACTCAATAAGGTTCTTAAAGAGAAAGGACTTGAGTTTGGAATGGATGTTGATAAATATCTGAATGATACGCAATCAAAAAAGAAGAAATGATAGAGGGATAATAAGATGCGTCACAATGTTAGAGGTAGAAAATTAAACAGAACTTCCAGCCACAGAAATGCTCTATTCAGCAATCTGGCTGCTCAGTTGTTTGAGCATAAGCAGATCGTAACGACTCTGCCTAAGGCGAAAGAAGCGAGAAAATATGCTGAAAAAATGATCACTTTAGGAAAAAAAGGTGATTTAAATTCATTAAGACAGGCCCTTAAATTTCTCAAGCAGAAAAAAGCGGTATTTACTTTATTCAACGATATAGCTCCAAACTACAAAAAAAGACCGGGCGGATACACAAGAGTTTTAAAACTCGGGCTCAGAAAGGGAGACGCTGCCGAGACTGCCATGCTGCAGCTTGTTGAATACGATGATTCCACCGAGGTACCCGCTAAAGTGAAAACTGTTGAAAAAGAAGAAAAGATTCCTAAAGCGAAAAAAGAAAATAAACCAGAAACTGCCGATACTTCAAGTTCAGAAGAAAAGAAGTAGAAAGCCGGATTTGTAAAGAATTAAAAGAAATTGATGTTGTATAACTGAAATGTTATACTTATATTTCGGCACTTGTTCGGGGTGTGGCGCAGCCCGGTTAGCGCACCTGCCTTGGGAGCAGGGGGTCGGAAGTTCAAATCTTCTCGCCCCGACAACAGGATGTATAGAAAGGGTTATCAAGCCCTTTTTTTTATTTGAAAAAAAGCAATGTTTCACTTGAATTTATCATAATATTTTGTTTTATTGTATGTTAATATTAAATGTAATTACGGGAGGGGATTTAATGATATGTAAAAAGTGTAATACATTAAATTCTAATGATGCAAAAGTGTGCGTAAACTGCGGACAGAAACTTTCAGTAGTCGTAGCTCCGCCAAAAGTTGAGAAAAAGCCATCCGCAACTCAGGCACCGGCGCCAACAGGCAGATTCGCATCTACTCCAAAACCTCCGCCGGTAAAGCAGAATTTACCCGGAGGCAGTCCGAAAAAATCGTATATGGGTATTTTACTGATAGTTCTATTGGTTATCATTGTAGGTGTCGGGTATTTCTTTGTTAACACCGAAAGCGGCGGGCGAGCTATTGAGGACCTGAAAAGCAATCAGTATTTCGGCGAGTATATTGCTTTAGCGGACAGCTTATTACGATCAAGCGCACTTGCGGAGTATATTCCAAGAATAAAAGCCGAGGAAGATGCGAAAAAGCAGGCGGCGCTCGAAGCCGCTCAAGAAGCAAGAAAGAAGTTTGTAGCCGATTCTTTAGCTGCTATAGAATTAGCGAAAAAGGCTGCGGAATTAAAAAAAGCTGCACCTGTAGCAGATCTGAAACCAAAGATAAAAAGAATAAAAAGAAATATGCAGTATTACAGGGCTTTAAAAGATAATATGAATATGGTTCTGATTCCGGCTGGTCCTGTTAAAATCGGTTGCGAAATGGAGAGCGACAACGAAAAACCGGTGCATGAAGTAAATCTAAAGGAATTCTACATAGATGAGCATGAAGTTACAAATTCCCAGTTCAGAATATTTGTTGAAGAGACAGGATACAAGCTTCCTAAGCATATTTTATTTGACAGATTCAACGGAACGCAGCAGCCTATTGTAGGCGTGTCATACGAAGATGCTGAAGCGTACGCAAAATGGGCAGGAAAAAGACTGCCTACCGAATTCGAGTGGGAAAAATCCGCCAGAGGGGGATTGGAGAATCTGAAATACCCTTATACAAACGATATTGACCCTCAGATCGCCTGCTATGATCTTAATCCCGAATTAGACGGTCCCGCAGATGTTAAAAGCTATGAGCCGAATGATTATAAGATTTATGATATGGACGGGAATGTTGCCGAGTGGACTTCATCAATCGCAGAACCTTATCCGGGAGGAAAACTGATGTCTGTTTTCGGACAGGATTACAGAGTTATCCGCGGTGGAAGCTGGAAAGATATAAAATCGAGTCTTACGGTTTCAAAAAGAGATTTTAAAGGTAAAAAGTGGTCTGGAAACGGTGTAGGTTTCAGATGCGTTATGGATTATTAATTTCATAACGATGAATAAATTTAATGGATATAAATCACTTCTTATTGAAATTATCAGAAGCGATGTAAAAAACTATCTGGGATTTGTTAAATCTGTTTACGCAGCGCATTTACCGGTAGATCAGAATGATTTTAAGATCAATTATAAACTCATTAAAACAAATGCGGATACTATCTTGAAACATAAAATACAAAACAATTCGGAAATATACACTTTATCAGAATTAGAAGAAATTGTTTCAGCCTGTAAAAAATGCGGTCTTCATTCAACGAGAAAGAATATAGTTTTCGGGAAAGGGTCAGATAAAGAAAGGCTTGTAATAGTAGGCGAAGCGCCCGGCGCGGAAGAAGATGAAACCGGCGAACCGTTCGTAGGCAGAGCGGGCCAGCTGCTCACAAAAATGCTTTCAGCTATCGGGATTGAAAGAGAAAATGTTTATATCTGCAATGTTTTAAAGTGCCGTCCCCCGAATAACAGGGATCCGTTACCGGAGGAAATTATTCAATGCTCATTTTATCTTGACAGGCAGATCGATTTACTTAAACCCAAATATATTCTTGCTCTGGGCAGAATCGCAGCGATAAGGCTTCTCAATAAAAACTCGACCATGAAAGAATTGCGTGAAGGAGTACATGATTATAAGGGTACGCCTGTTATTGTAACTTACCATCCATCAGCTTTATTGAGAAATCCTAATTGGAAGTTACCCGCATGGGAAGATTTGAAGAGACTAAAAGAGCTTCTGGAAAAGTAAATGGACGATTTATCCGAAAAGATAAGATCCTTAAGAAAAAAAATAAAAAAATACAACGATCTTTATTATAAAAGCGGAATTTCCGAAATTTCTGATTTTGAATATGATAATCTGCTAAAAGAACTGGAAAATTTAGAAAATCAGATCTCTGAACAGAGCTTATTCAGGAATGAAGTTTCATTTGAAACTTCTCCCGCTGCAACTGTCGGTTCAGACCTGACCGACGGGTTTAGAAAAATAAATCACAAAAGGAAAATGCTTTCTATCCCTAACAGCTACAACAGCACAGATCTGATCGAATTCGACGCAAGGAATAAAAAAATCCTGGGAGATGATACGGAAATTGAATATTGCGTAGAATACAAGATTGACGGCATAGCAGTATCAATTGTTTATGAAAAGGGCAGTTTTATTTATGCCGCAACAAGAGGCGACGGAGAAAAGGGCGATGATATAACTGCTAATTTTCTTACGATTAAAGATCTTCCTTTAAAATTTAATGAAGAAATTGATTTTGAAGTCAGAGGCGAAATATATATGAATAAGGCTGATTTCACAGCGTTAAACGAGGCTAGAGAAAACGAAGGGCTTGAATTGCTCGCTAATCCGAGGAACGCCACAGCCGGATCTATAAAACTTCTTGACCAGAATGAAGTCAAAAAAAGACCTTTAAGACTGATATGTTATTATCTCGGCGGAGAGATTTCTAAAAAAAGACATTCATTAAATATCGAATTATTAAAAAAAATGAATTTTCCTGCTATAAGTTTTTGCAAAGTTTGCGGAAATATTTTAGAAGTGATCCAAGAATGCAGCTATTGGGAAAGCAGGAAAAACAGTCTGGATTACGATATCGACGGCTTAGTAGTTAAAGTGAATGACATAGCACTTCAGGAAAAACTGGGAGACACGGCTAAATCACCGCGCTGGGTTATGGCATATAAATTTGAGCCGGACAGGATTGAAACCGGACTTTTGGATATTCAGTTTCAGGTGGGAAGGACCGGAGCAGTTACTCCTGTGGCGATCCTGGAGCCGGTTCTTTTATCCGGAACAATAGTAAAAAGAGCAACACTGCACAATTCTGAAGATCTTAAAAGCAAGGATATAAGAAAAGGCGATCATGTTATAATTGAGAAAGCAGGAGAAATAATTCCGCAGATTATATCTGTTAATCTGTCAAAAAGAAAAGAAGATTCTGTTCCCTTTTCAATGATTGAGACTTGTCCTGTATGCGGTGAAAAACTAATAAAACCTGAAGACGAAGCAATATACAGATGTGTAAATTCCTCCTGCCCTGCCCAGATAGAGAGGCAGATCGAGCATTTTGCCGGCAAAGGCGCAATGGATATAAGCGGTCTGGGACCTCAAATTGTTAAACTACTTCTTTCAAGCGGACTTATAACCGATATCAGCGATTTGTATAAGCTTGAAAAAAATGAACTGGTAAAGATCGAAAGAATGGGGGAATTATCTTCGGCCAATCTGATCCAGTCAATTTCTGAAAGCAAATCAAAAAGCCTTGAGAATCTTATTTTCGGGTTGGGTATAAGACATGTAGGGAAAGAAGCCTCGGTTTCACTTGCAAGATATTTTAAAAATATTGACAGTCTTATTTCATGCGGATATGAAGAATTGACATTGATAAATGATATCGGCGATAAAACCGCGGAATCAATTATTTCTTTTTTTTCAAACAGAAAAAACATCGAAACAATTGAAAAACTCAGATCATACGGAATTAATTTCGAATACAGAAAGAACAGCGGATCTGATATTGAATTTTTTAAAAATAATAATTTTGTGATTACCGGATCTTTCGATAATTTCAGCCGCGAAAAATTACGGGATATAATTATTCAAAATAACGGAAGAGTTTCTTCAAGCATCGGAAAATCAGTAAATTATCTTTTATGCGGTAATAATCCCGGCTTGAAATATGAAAAAGCATTGAAAGGCGGAATTAAAATTATTTTTGAAAATGATTTGCTGAAAATTATTAAAACCGACATGCAATAATATACTTTTTATGCTTGACTATTTAATAACAAATAGTTAATTTTTAAAGCTGTATTATACAGTAGTTAATAAATGAAGGATTTAAAATGCGGATCAACATGAGAATACTGACGATAATTGCCGGATTGTTTTTAGTTTCGTTAAATCAAGAACATTCTTTCAGCACTTTATATGGCGGATGGTTTGATTCCGACACGGATAAAGACGGAATTATTGACGATTCGGATTCATGCCCTAATGAGGCTGAAGATTTTGACGGATTTGAAGATGGAGACGGCTGTCCTGAGGCAGATAATGATAAAGACGGCGTTCCGGATTTAAGCGATAAATGTACCGGTGATCCGGAAGATCTCGACGGATACCAGGATGATGACGGTTGCCCTGAGATAGACAATGACGGTGACGGAATAAAGGATGTTTACGATAAATGCCCGAATGAAGCTGAAGATTATGACGGTTACGAGGATCAGGACGGATGTGCCGAAAGCGACAATGATAAAGACGGGGTAACCGATAATATTGATAAATGTAAAAACGAACCGGAAGACTTCGACGGCTGGCAGGATCAGGACGGCTGCCCTGAATTCGATAATGACGGTGACGGTATATCAGACGAGCTTGACAAATGTCCAAACGATGCTGAAAATCTGAACGGTTTCGAAGACGGTGACGGATGCCCAGACGCCGTTATTTTAAAAAAGGACGAAAGGATCATACTCAATAATATTTACTTTAAACTGGATTCCGCTGAGCTTGAGCCTGAATCATTCGAGACTCTCAATTCGGTCAAAAGAATATTTTTAGATAATCCCGGAATCGTCGTTCAGATCGAAGGGCATACCGACAGCCAGGGCAGTGACGAGTACAATCTGAAATTATCACAGCTGAGAGCCGATTCTGTTGTGAATTATATTACTGATGTTTTGGGAATAAGCAAAAGTCAGATCAGCTCAATCGGATACGGAGAGTCTGTACCGATAGCTACAAACAAGACTTCTGTCGGACGGGCTCAGAATAGAAGAATTGAGTTCAGAGTCATCTCAACCGGAAGATAATAAATTATAAAGGAGTTTGAATGTCTCGTTTTGAAAAAAATAATGACAGCGGCTTAGAAGTTAATAAGTCTGAAATTTTCAACTCCGATTATTATTTTGATGATATAATCGAAGAATTAAGCGAATCGGGTTTGTATTCGGAGGATAATATAGCTGTCAAACCTGTCGAAGAAGTATCTGCGGACAGCGAAAAAATCGCATCAAAGATGGATTTGATCAAACAGGAAATCAATCAGAAAATCCAGAAGATCGAGCAAAAAGTACTTAATGTGAATGAGATGCTTTTCAATACAAAAAATGAATTCAGCCAGAATATTCAAAAAGTCCAGAATACTCTTCTATTGATGAAATTCGAAACTGAAGAAGGCATCGGGAAATTAAGCGATCTATTCAAGGAAAAGGTCGCTTCAGATTGCGTTAAGGATAAAGCTTTTGACGAACTTTATGCGCAGCTTGAATCATATAAAAGAAATTTTATATATTCAGCAATGAAACCGATCGTTCTTGACCTGCTGCTGTTTTATGACAGGCTGAATTCTGAAATTGAACATACTTCTGCAGAACAAAAAGAGGATTGCGCAAAACTGATATCGTTTAAGGACGAACTGCTTGAAATATTATACAGGAACGACATTGCTCCGGTTGAAAAGTCTGCGGAGGGTGAGAAATTCAATCCGGAAAAAAGTAATGTTGTTGATAAAATTGAAACCGGCGATGATAATTTAGACAACATAGTGAAAAAAGTTTTAAAACAGGGCTTTAAAAGAGGTAATGTTCAGATCAGGCCGGAATTAGTTCAGATCTATAAAAAATAACGCTAACGGATTAAAAGAAAATGTCCATATTCGATAAAATCAAAGATAAATTTAATAAAAAAAGTGAACCAAAATCTCATTTGGAAGAGATTAAAATAAAAAGGAGTCTGCAGCTTTACGAGGCGGCAGTAGCTTATTATAAGAGAAAAGACTATGCAAACAGTAAAAAATTCTTTGAAAAAGTTCTACAATATGATCCGAATAACGAAGACGCGAAGCATAATCTTTTAGTTGTCGAAAAACAGATATCTTTGATTGATGAGGATAAAAGATCCAAACAGGAAAAGAAAGACAGCGCTGTGAATAAAGAGATGTCTCAGGTAAGCGAAGATATTCTCAAAGAAGCTGCTAATACCGAAGAAAAAGACGAGAAATTTTATTTCAAAGCTCTCCGACTTGATTCGGATGCAAGTATTGAAGAAATAAGAAACAGAATAGACTCTGAATTCAGAAAATGGAGAACGAGGATCAACTCATCCAATATTAAGATGCGTTCGGAAGCGGAAGAAATGCTTGCTATAATTTCCCAGGCAAGGCGAGTTTTATTAAAATGAGGAAATTGTCATGAAACTTATAGGGATTGACTTAGGTACTACCAATTCAGCTATAGCTATGGTGAACGAATTCGGGAAGGCGGAAATAATCCCGAATAAAGAAGGGGAAAGAATTACACCCTCAGTCGTTCTTTTTGACGACGACCAGATAATTGTCGGAAGCATAGCTAAACAATCAAGTGTAGCTGAGCCTGAAAGAACAGTATCTTCAATCAAATCCCATATGGGATCCAGCGATTATATTTTTGAATATAAGCAAAACGAATATAAGCCTGAAGATATATCTGCAATGATATTAAGAAAACTTATTGAAGATGCCGAAACTTTTTTAAATGATAAAATTACCGATGTCGTGATAACAGTACCGGCGTACTTCAATGATAAGCAGAGAAAAGCT
>Ga0066600_10000368_pt1 | contig 16996 bp, 16 predicted proteins | sample Lowcelwee11metaG_FD_59486 | JGI IMG/M metagenome (GOLD analysis project Ga0066600, IMG submission 59486) | Freshwater pond sediment microbial communities from the University of Edinburgh, under environmental carbon perturbations - Low... | ecosystem: Environmental > Aquatic > Freshwater > Pond... | reverse complement strand
AGATCCACGGCATAATAACTCTCCCAAAGATTATTCAAAATTGACTGAGCCTGCAAATGAATATCATGACTCCCCCATTCTTCTTTCACAACATAATGCGTATACTCTCGCAAATATTTGCGAATTTCTTCTCGATTCACCTCAGGAAAAACAGCAGCATCACGCGTCAAATCGGCAAGCATTGTCGCTTCTGTGTGGATCGTTTCTTCTGCTGCATTGTATCGATCTTGAACATTAATCACTGTAAATCCTAGTATTACACTATACAGCACGCCTATGATGCTAAATGTAAATCCCGCTACATCATGATGGAGTCGTAATTTCTCTGCCGGCACCATTTTCCGAACCACCCAAAGAGCAAAAAGACTCACCGAAATAACAGGGATCACTATGATCAAAGAGGAAAAGACCCAAGACGTAAACATAAGACTTATATGTTTGAAAATTAATTTTTCGTCAAGACCTGAGCAGCAAAGCAGCTAATCGCCACGATCCGCGCTACAGTATGCATCTTATGCCAAACAGACGGCTCCGCCCCCTTCCCCAGCCTCTCCATCGAAACTATTTGTTGGCGCCTACGGCGACTACGAAGTGTTGAGAGGCTCCTACAAGAGCGATGGAACGTCCGCTATTTATTTCAAAACAAGAACTGTCTCTCAAACATTTGAGTTTGTTGCCCAAAGGTGCTCACCAAAGATTTTGAAAAACGGGACGAAAGGAAATCCGGTTAGATTTTCCGAAGAGCGGTATTTAAAAGATGCGGAAGAGAACTCAACTTGCACTATCTATAGCACTTCCACTCCAATCGCACCCATTGGAGAGGAACCAGTATATAGCACTTCCACTTCAACATCTTGTACCAAAGCGCCAAAACGCCTACGCATCAACCTGTAAATCTTGAAATATTAAAAGAAACGCCGCGGCAAACGCTACAGTTATTGGGAATACCTCGATCTATTGTCGGAGGGAACATGAAAAAGCCAAAACGCAACATAAAATACCCATGATCTTTAAGCTTTGCAGAGATTGCGCAATGAGTTTAGGATCAGAACTTTTAACTGGAAACAGCTAGCCTCTTCAGTTATATTATGTTTTACAATCTCAACGCTATAAGGATGTAAAATGGCGTGGTACGACAATTGGTTTTTGATAATTTTTTCCTGCATAACATTCCCACTTCTCGGGTGGGAACCTCCACCACAAATGACCTTGAGAGGTACTCTTAAAACCGCCACTCAGAAAAGCATTACTCGACATCCCGATGGTACAGAAGAACACCATGACAACACACGTACTGTTCTAGTACCCGAAGAACCTATCACTTTTTCCCGCTCTATCACGATTGGAGACAAACCTCCTCTGGTACAGAAAGAAACTGCTGAATTCGTGCATCTTTTTATATCCGAAGAGTTTGATTCTCTCCTAGGAAAAGAAGTAGAGCTGCACGGCCATTTTGTCGCACCATCCACTCGCTTCTATTTTATTAGCGATATCCAATTCGATGTCGATGCAGCAATTGATATAAAACAGCAGAAAAAACGCCCAGCTCCCACTGTTTTCTATGAGCCGCACACTACAGAGCTCAAAGGCACCCTCCATCAGAAAACCTATCCGGGGCCTCCCGAATATTACAGTATAGCGGATGGCGATATTCCAGAATCTCCTCTTTTCTTAACCCTAATAGAACCCGTAGATGTCCTACTAGCAGAACGCGAAGAAGATCCACTGAATCGGCCGGAAATCGGCGTGCGCGAAATCCAAATCGTATTTTCAGAAGAGGGTCCGCCAAAAGACCTATGGAGCAAAGGAATCACTGTCAAAGGAACTCTTTTCTCCGCTCACACTGGACATCACCGCAGAAGGGTGCTCATGATGGCTAATTTTTGGGAACCAATCGCATCCACACTTACACAATGAAGAAAGAGAAGGGTGGAGCGTGATATTCCGGCCTTAAATAGCAAGAACCGTTTTTCAGATGAACGACAATCGCATGTAGTTGTTGCGATACCGCCATAGAGATAGCTTCAGATTTTGGTAGCCAAATGTCCTGCCCATTTTTCTGAATGCAGTACTCATAAATGACCCCGCGCTTCTTATGCACGCCAGAGATATACCACTTATCAACAAAAAATTCCCCTCCTACGGCCCATCCTTCATTTTCTTCTATAGCTTTCCAGTAGGTTTCAAATTCTTTGTCGTTGAGTGATTTGATGATTCGATCTGGGTCTAACTTGGATAACTTCACAATTTTGTGAATATGGCCTGGGTCTTCTTCTACATATCGCAGCGATGCCTGGCGCAAAGTCAGATGAAAGTATTTACTCCCCCTAAGCATCACGATGAGAGCTTCGTGGCCTGTTTGATAATCTGGATACACGGCGTACTTATATTTCGCATTGCCAGCGGTACCAATACACCGACGATCTTTACTGGTGCTGTAAGGACTAGCTAACATTGCCGCAGGGTTATTGCAACGCCAAGCTACCGAGCCATCGCTTCGGATGGTCATATTCCCTTGTTCATCAAAATATTGGACAGTAAATATATTCGGATCTGTTTCTTTTTTCTTTACATTCGGAGGGCCTTCTTTAGCTTTTATAAAAACCATAACACCAAAACCTTGTTTTCAAGGTCGGAGTTTATCAAGAAGCACCCAGGAAAATCTACCGAAAACCCCCTTTTTCAGAACTGCAAATTATTAAAAATTAGAATATTACAAGTTATTTTCCGGAGAAAGAATAGGGGCGGCGGGACTCGAACCAGCGAACTCCGAAGAGAGGAGATTTACAGTCATGGGCAAACCAATTCAACCCATTACAGCTATTACAAATCTAATAATCAATATGTTACGTATTGTCTTGTATTGACAAATTTGTTTTTGAACGAGCAGTTTTTGATCCTGACTGTCCCACCTATGTCTCATTTCACCCTTGACCTGAACATTCCTGAACAGGTATATTCCAGACCTAAAAGAAAATAGGCTTTTCTTTGAAGAAAGCGATTAAGAAAGTATTCTGGATTGGGTCGAGCTATAAGGATTTGCTGGATTTTCCCGATCTTGTGAGACGGGCGATGGGACACGCACTATTTTTTGCACAGGAAAGCAAGATGCATCCTCACGCCAAGGTTTTGTCCGGCATGGGAAGCGCCGGCATACAGGAAATCCGCGAAAATGACGGGAGCGGAACATACCGAGTGATCTACACAGTGGAAATGAAAGAGTACGTCTTTGTACTCCACGCTTTCCAAAAAAAATCGAAATCGGGTATTGCTACACCTAAGCAAGATCTTGAACTTTTAAATGCCCGCCTGAAGGAAGCAAAAACGCTTTACAAGAGTATGAATGTATGAAAAAGACCAAACTAAAAACAAAACACCTCGGCGACATCGAGTATACAGAAAGCTCCGGAAACATATTTGCCGATCTCGGCATTGAAAATCCAGAAGAGGCTCTTGCTAAATCAGAAATTGTCCTCAAAATTCAATCTATCATCAAAAAGAAGAAGCTAACCCAAGCCAAGGCCGCCAAAATCCTTAAAATCAGCCAGCCTAAAATCTCCCTTCTTCTCCGCGGTTATTTGGAAGACTTCTCTCTAGAGCGTCTCCTCCGTTTCCTCAATGACCTCGGTCAAGATGTATATATCTCTATCGTAGCCTCACACTCAGGCCACGGCTCTACCATGATCGGTGACTCACCAAGCACCGCCCGCATAGCAGCTCTCGGTAGATAAACCCACCTTGGTTAGAGTTCAAGGGATATAGCACTTCCACTTCAATGGCACCCATTGGGATTGAAATCCCAAAGTCGACATTGCGGGTGGAGTATGCTACTTCCTTTGGGATCGTTCTCGGTTATAAAACTAAGTGGGAATACCACACCTATATATCTCCCTCCTGTTGAGGTATGATTGTGTTCAATACCATCATCTTCGGAGCCGGCAGATAGGCTCATAAGCCTATCTGCAATGTGGAGCAAAAAACCTGAAGCCCTTTTCTTGGTTTGATACTAAATATCTATATTTTAATTACTTAACGTCTAGTAATTAATTTATTCCTCTCGATTTGGTAGTATAAAGGTATTATATCGAGAGGATAAAGCTCTCAAAAAGGATTCATCTGACGAAATTCGACTCCCCTTCTCTGAACAATGCATTGACCACCCCACATGTTGGCTTTGTTATACATCAGAAAGAGCTCTTTCGCATATATCTTAGTTTGTCATTCTGAAATGTGCCATAAGCACTTTTGACGACGATTTTATGAGACACAAATTTTGAGTGATTTTGTCTATGAATAACGGGGCTTGCCCCCGTTTGGATTTTGGAGCAAATTTCCTTCATCGCGACGAAGGGGCTGTACTCCGTACGCCCGAGGAGCGATGACGGAAATTTGCCCAAAAGACAAATGGGGGCGGTTGGACGGATTCAGAACGTTTGATTGGTCCTTCATAGAGCCAATACTCAAACCTTTTCTGCTTTGAAAAGCATCACAGATACTGGAATTTCCAGCCTTCCTTCTCTCTGAAATGTCTTTGTTTTTTGCTCTAGTTTTTCAATTATTTTGCGAACAACTTCTGATTTCTGAGAACGAAGAATTCCGCCTATGCGAACACCGCCTTTATAAAAGGCCTGAAATAGTTCTTCAGCACCACTGAGAGTCCAGGTAAATTCTATGCTGCTAACCTCAATCGTATCGAAACCAGTATTAGAAAGGATTTCTTCTGATGTATTTGGGTCACTGAACTTGAAAAAATCGGGGCCTTCAGGCAAGGATAAATTTAAATCTCCATCTTCTTTGAGCGCGCTCAGAATGAAGTCAAAAGGTCTCGCTCTTACAGGTTTATCCCAAACTGTAAAGAGAAACTTACCTCCAGACTTTAAAACCCGAAAAGCCTCCGCAACAGCTTGCTCTGGTCTTGCCAAGTGAAGAATACCAAAATTCATTAAAACAAAGTCAAAAACCCCATCGCTAAACTGTAATTCTTCTGCATCCATGACTTGAAAAAGTATTTCTGGATATAAGACTTTAGCTCTTTGAACCATTGCGTTCGAAAAATCAATCCCAGTTACAATCCCACCTTTTTCAGAAGCAATAGCTGCAACATAACCAGGCCCACAAGCAACATCCAATACTCTGTCATTTTGTTGAATCATCGCTCCATTCACTAAAGCTAGGGCCGCTTGAGGAGTAATCGAACCAAAACATTCATGATAGACATCTGCAACTCTTTCCCATCCCTTCTGCTCGAACTCCTTAAATGATAAATTCATGACTCTTGATTTCCCTTCAGATACTCAACAAGCACACGATCAAAATCCGACAAATATTCACGGTTTTGCTGTACGCGATACTTCTCATACTCTTCGTTTGCTTTGGCCACAGCCATGGCATGAGAAATTTGGCCAGCATGTCGCAAAATTTGTTGATCGGTCAAATTAAGAAACTTTTCCACCTGCTTCAGCCAATCTTTCATCGTCATCACTTGACTATTCAATGCTTTCAGCTCTGCAAAATCGATAAACATATTCACGAGTCGATCTAACTTAGAAACTTCGGCCTGGTTCAGATAATTTTTCGCAATCGTCACGTCACTCTTTAAAACCTTCCCTTGAGGGGAATTTTTCCAAGTAGTAAGCCCCATAAAAGGCTTGCCACTATCCACCCGTTCATAAATGATCTCGGCAGCGGTTTTGCCAGTGGTAGCAAAGTGCAACTGGTTTTGGACAATCTGATAAAATAGATGGGTTTCTTCTGCCTTGCTTTGATAATCACTACTACATTCCTGAAATACATCTGTAATTTTTTGATAAGCCCTTCGCTCACTGGCGCGAATCTCACGGATCTTTTCCAGCAATTCATCGAAATAATCTTTCCCAAAGGAGCGGCCATTCTTCAGCATTTGATCATTGAGAACAAACCCTTTGACAATGAATTCGCGCAGCGTGTTAGTAGCCCATATCCTAAAATGCGTAGCTTTCATGGAGTTGACTCGATACCCCACGGCAATGACTGCATCTAAATTATAAACTTCTATCTCGCGAATGACTTGACGTTCCCCTTCCATTTGAACTGTTTCAATTTTTGAAACAGTTGACTCCAGACTCAGCTCTTGACTCTGATAAATATTCTTTAAATGCCTAGAGATAGAAGGTATTGTTATTCCAAACAATTCAGACATAGTTCGTTGGGTCAACCAAAATGTTTCTTTTGCAAAAAAGACATCAGCTGTCACCTTCCCATCAGCAGCTGTGTAAAGAATGATTCGGTTTTGGGTGTCTGGTGAAGAAACTTGTTCTTTCATGGATTCACTACAAAGATTTTTTGCAAAGTACTGTAGCAGATTGTCTCTAGGCTATGCAAGAAAATGCATCAAGCCCTCTCGAGTTCTGAAGAAAGCAAAAAAAAGAAGTTTTGGATCTGATACTTCAGAACCCATCAATGAGGGTTATAACATTCTCATTTACAAATAAATAACAACATCCAAAAAACAGACTTTAAGAACCGTCCAAGAGAATGGGGGCGGCTGGACTCGAACCAGCGAACTCCGAAGAGGGGAGATTTACAGTCTCCTGCGATTGCCACTATGCGACACCCCCGATTAATTGCTGGCGAAAGGAATTGAACCCTCAACCATCCGATTACAAGTCGGGCGCTCTACCAATTGAGCTACACCAGCATAGGAAAGCCGACAGCTTATCAAATAAATCGTTTTCCAATCAAGAAGATTGACTCAAGGAGAAAAAAAAGGGTAAACTTGCAAGCCTTATGAAGATCCTGATCCCCATCGCAAAACCCCCTTGGACAGCTTTAGGCAAAGAACTAGAAAGCTGCGTTAGAAAAGCTATTTTTGATTTTTCTTTGATCGACCAAACAACGGAAAAGGTCGCAATTGCCCTGAGCGGAGGAAAAGACAGTTTAAGCCTGCTATTTCTTCTCCATGCATTAAGAGGGCGAGGATTCCCCTCCTTCTCCATCCATGCAATCCACGTGGGAGGAGAATTTTCCTGCGGAGCAGGAATTAGCGAAGGATTTCTCAAAGCCATTTGCAAAGAACTTGGAGTTGAATTCATTGAATGCATCTCTACGCAAAAAAGAGAAACCCTCGAATGCTATCGATGCTCCAGAGAAAGAAGAAAACTTATTTTTAACGCAGCAAAAGAAGCTGGAGCCACAACAATTGCCTTTGGCCATCATCGGGATGACAGCGCCCAAACACTTCTTTTAAATTTATTTCATAAAGCAGAATTTGCCGCAAACTTACCCAAAGTTCCAATGCATGATTATGGAATCACAATCATCAGACCTCTTATTTACGTGGGAGAAGAGTCTCTTAAAGAGTTTGCCAAACAATACGAATTTCAAAGAATCACTTGTCAGTGCCCTGTTGGTCAAAACTCAAAGAGAAAAGTTGTCGACGGCCTATTACGTGAAATCGAAATCCATTTCCCTCATGTACGAAGCAATCTTGCTCGAGCAGGGCTCCTTTACGGATCTGACAAAGCGCTTCAGCGCTGAGATTCAGATGCAAAGAGTCAAACTCCAGTGGAATTCATGTTTTATAACTGACTCTTGAGCTTATCACGTATAAATTGTATAACTCTCTGTATGATATCACCTCTTGCAATGACATATAAGGCCGTGGAATTCGGCGCATTTATTAGTTATTTTTTCGTACTTTTGCTGATCGCCTTGCTTTCATACCGAAAACAAAAATCTGAAACAGACTACATCTTAGGAAGCCGCTCTCTTAATTTTTGGCTAACGGCTTTATCTGCTCACGCAAGTGATATGAGTAGCTGGCTTTTTCTAGGATATCCAGCCTTAATTTTTGTCACAGGAGTTACCGGGGCCTGGGCTGCAATCGGTCTCGTTGTTTTCATGTTTCTAAACTGGCACTTTGTTGCTCCTAAGATTCGTACAATCACAGAGCAAACAAACAGCCTTACCCTAAGCGCCTATTTCGAAAATCGATTTGGAGATACATCCGGAAGCATCCGACTTGTTTCTGCCCTGATGTCTGTTCTTTTCTTTACTGTTTACATTTCGTCTGGCTTGGTTGGCATGGGCATTTTAGTCGAATCTCTCTTTGGACTCCACTACACAATAGGAATCTCGATTGGCCTTTTTACCGTGGTCGCTTATGTTTTCCTTGGGGGATATCGGACAGTTGCTTGGATCGATCTGTTTCAAGGGTTTTTCCTTCTTGGGGTCATTGTAATCATCCCCACACTCCTCATCATTAAAGCAGGAGGACTAACACCTATTATGCAATCTGTTACCGCACAAAAATTAACAACCTCCCTTCTTCCTGACTTTGCTCCTAAAACCCTTTTTGGGTATTTATTCATTGCTCTTGGGTGGGGACTTGGATATTTTGGACAACCCCACATCATCACTAAATTCATGGGAATCCGGAAAGTCAGCGATATGAGCAAAGCAAAATATTTAGGAGTTAGCTGGCAAACTCTCGCGCTTTTAGCAGCCACAATGATCGGACTCATTGGGATCTATACCTTCCCTGAAGGGAGAGAAAACCCAGAACACGTCATTTTAGATATTGTCAAAGGAACCCTTCCTTCTTTTTTTGCAGGTCTTGTTTTATGTGCTATTTTAGCCGCAACCACAAATGTCATGGCAGCTCAAATTCTAGTTGTTGCATCAAATCTTTCTGAGGATTTTTATAAACGCCTCATTCACCGAAAAGCGAGCTCCCCAGAACTCCTCTGGATTTCTCGAGGAAGCGTTATTTTCATCTCAATGATTGCGTTTATCATAGCCTTCTTCAACATCTCAACAATCTATCAACTTGTTTTCTATGCCTGGTCCGGCTTAGGCTCTGCCTTTGGGCCTTTGGTTCTTCTTTCTTTGTACCGCAAAAATATCAATAAATACGGAGCATTCTTTGGTATTCTCACCGGAGGGTTTACCGCTATTATTTGGCCTTATTACAATAATCTATACCAGTGGAATATCCCTTCCTTGATCCCTGGTTTCATTTTAGGCATTTTTGCAATCGAAATAATTTCCTATTTCACACGTAAACCTGAGACGATATGACCCAACGACCTTTTATTCTTATCACCAATGATGACGGAATTCACGCCCCCGGAATTAAACACTTATGGCAAGCGATCCATGAATTTACCGATACAGTAATCGTCGCGCCTCAAACAGAAAAATCGGGCAGTGGACTCTCCATTACCTGGACAAAACCATTAAGCATCCATTCAGTGCCCTGGGATTTGGGAACATCAGCCTGGAGTCTGAATGGGACTCCTGCTGACTGCGTAAAAATGGCATGCAATATCATCTTAGAAAAACCGCCCCAAATGATTCTCTCTGGAATCAACAGAGGATCCAATGCTGGCCGCACAGTACTCTACAGCGGAACCATCGGAGGTGTCATTGAAGGGACTTTGAAAAACATTCCTGGAATCGCCTTCTCCTTTTGCGATATTGATAACCCCCCTCTAAGTGCAACAAAAGAATTTATCTTCCCTATCGTCAAATATTTTATAGAAAACCCACTTCCCTCTGGCGTTTTTTTAAATGTGACATTCCCTCCTGCATGCAAAAAAGGAATCAAAGGAGTTCGCTTAGCGAAACAAGGGAGAGGATACTGGACAGAGGCCCCAGAGCGTAGACTCCATCCAGAAGGGCTTCCTTACTATTGGCTTGGCGGCAAGTGGAGCTCATTTGAAGAAGATCCTGAAAGTGATGTCGCTCTTCTAGAACAGGGATATATCACAATTGTTCCCATTCAAATTGATCAACTAACCCATCATGAGACTTTTTCAGGACAAAAACAATCTTTTGACCGAGCCTTTCTCAGCTTCGCAAAATCAGATATTGTAAATTATTCAGCTACCCATGTAGAATGACACATCGTTTTCGGGCGTATAGCTCAGTTGGTAGAGCGCCTGTCTTACACACAGGTGGTCATAGGTTCGAGTCCTTTTGCGCCCAACGACATATCTTTTCTCTTTTGCGGGAGTAGCTCAACTGGTTAGAGCGCCGCCCTGTCACGGCGGAGGTTGCGGGTTCGAGCCCCGTCTCCCGCGATTTTATTTGAAGAGAATAGTAATAAAAAACCCTCTTCCAAAAACAAATCGCCAAGCCTTCAAAAAGATCACTGATCTCGCAATGAAATAAATCCTCACTCGATGTTATTCCCTTGAATTTTGAGATCTTCCCCTCTAGAATCAAAAGGATCCTCGACATACCTTGTGAGGTATAAAATTTTGCAGACTTTTTATAGCTCTCTAAACAAGCAATCAAGGATCAAAAAATTATAAAAAAATAAAAAACTTAATTTATTAGAGATTATATGCCACAATACCTCCCTTTTTCCAAACGTCTCATCCGACATGCTTTGAATTACCTCGGAATGGCCATAGGCACATTTCTCGCTGCGCTCGCTCTCCGAATTTTTTTAGTCCCAAATGAACTGATTGATGGCGGCGTCATTGGTATCTCAATGATCTTAGCTCGTTTGTATGGCGGTGCATACCTCGCTTATTTTCTCCTCCTCCTCAACATTCCGTTTATTTTTCTTGCTTGGCGCTATATCCGAAGATCTTTTGTGATCTATATGTTTGCTGCAAACGTTTTTTTTGCCTTTTTTCTTGCCATTCTTGAACAAATCCCTTCATTTGGAGCTGATCAATTAGAAGCTATCGTGATTGGCGGAGCAATGCTAGGGGCAGGAGCAGGTCTTGTCATTCGCTACGGAGGATGTATCGATGGAACAGAAATTTTTGCGATTCTTGTGAATCGAAAAAAGGGATTCACAGTCGGACAGGTGATCTTATTCATTAACATTTTTATTTTTACTGCATATGGATGGATTTTCAATGATTGGCATATTGCATTACAATCTTTGATGACATTCATCGTCGCCTTTAAAATGATGGACCTTGTCATCGCAGGACTTGAGGAACTCAAATCTGTTTTGATCATGTGTTCCAAACCTGATAAACTCAGCAAAATCATCATGCATGAACTCGGTCTCGGTCTCACTTTCATTAAAGGGAAAGGTGGCTATTCAGGAGAAGATCGCGATATTTTATTCATCATTGTTGAAAGACTTGATCTAGCCGAGCTTAAAGAAATCGTTCTAAGAGAAGACCCTACCTCTTTTATTGCCATTGAAAATCTACATGAAGTAGCATACGGGAAGACAGCGCAAGTTGCAAAAAAACGAGTGCGCAAATTAGCTAAAGGATTTTTCTGATGCATTCTTCTGATGAATACACCCAAGACCAACTCACTTCCCACAAAAAAACTCATTCTCTTGATTCGTGGAGAATCTTTCGCATCATGGCTGAATTCGTCGAAGGCTTTGAAACAATGACCTTCCTGGGACCCTCTGTTGCTATCTTTGGATCTACAAACCAAAATCCCAAAGAAAGAAAGTATTATGATCTCGCTGAGAAAATCGCTGAGAAACTTGTAGAAAAAGGATTTGGCATCATTACCGGAGGAGGACCTGGAATCATGGAATGCGCAAATAAAGGCGCACAAAAAGCCAAAGGGAAAAGCTGCGGTCTCTGCATCGGATTGCACAATGAAGACAAACCCAACCCCTTTATCGATGTCCGCTTTACTTTCAATTTTCGTTACTTCTTTATTCGTAAAGTCATGTTTGTCCGCTATGCACAAGGATTTGTAGTTCTTCCCGGAGGATTTGGGACTCTTGATGAACTCTTTGAAGCGCTCACATTAATTCAAACCCATAAAATCAAACCATTCCCCGTTTATTTAGTTGGAAAAGAATACTGGAAAGGACTTCTCGACTGGATCAAAAATACAGTTCTTGAAAATAACAATATCCAACAAAAAGACTTAGATCTCATTCGCCTTTCCGATGACCCCGATGAAATTGCCGAAGGCCTAGCACAACACTACCGCCAATCCAAATCTTTAGAAAATTTTTAACATCTTTTGCCGCCGTATAATACCGGTTCCTCTTCAATGGTACCCGAAAATCGACGGAACCTAGGATTCGAAAGAAGTGCTATCAGTCTTTTTTCTGGGAATTTTTTAAAATAATAGGATTGAGGTCTGTTCTACCAAATCCATAAGCTCCCACATTTGCATTCTCAACTCCTATCAATTTTAAAAAACGATAGGTACAAAAATTAATCACCCGATGAGTGTAAAAACGGAAACCTCTACCTTGAATTGGGCCGAGCCAATCATTGCCTTCACAGTCTGGAGCAAGCTCTGATTGCAAAGCAATAAAATGTCTTGAAGTGTCTTTTAAGCTTTGTGAAGGGAAAAGTTGATTTTTTTCCTGTAATTTACGGACTTGCTGTACTGTTTTTCCCGGAATGATCTGTCCCTCTTCTGTTTCGCATAATGAAACACGATGATAGAGGATATGACGAATATGTTTACCAGACAAACCGTAATGGTTGATTTCTACTTTCTGAAGATCTCCAAGACGGTCCCCAGAATAGATAGGATCTCCTTTTTCATTCCATTCTTTGATGTTTCTTCCTTTTTCGTAGTGAGATGAGGCTCTTATAATTGCCTGACAATTGAATTCCCTTTCTAACAATTGACCTAGCTCCTCCTCAATAAGAAAATGAGATCCTTTATAAAAATGGAGCATAAGTTCTTTATACTTAGAAAACATTTGATCAGCAGGACTCTCTTGGACTCGATCCGATTTGTATATTGCTTGACTGATTAGCTCTAAAACCCTCCATTCATCTACATTCTTATTGCTGATAGTTCCATTTCTCCATTTAAATATAATATTATTAATGGAGCTAGGGGCGCAAATGACCTTAGGCAATTGTTTTGGAAGATCTGCCAGGAATTCCAATCGAAATACTTGCTCATGAACGAGATCCTCTCCATGTAAATCACACTCTTTTTGTAGTTGCTCTATTACATCAAAAGAAAGAGGTGAAGAGGATTTTTTGAAAAGTAAAAAATTTTTCAATCTCTCTAGACTTGATGGGGGTGTATTTAAAAAATGATGTTGTATAATCCTCAATGCAGCCTGAGATATGCGCCTCTCCTCTGGTTTGCATGTTTTATGTATATGGATCGCAGTACAAACAATTTTTGATAGATCTTGAGAGATCTTGCTCTGGTCATCCATTACAGCATAGGTATGCTGATTACGGTAGTTGCATGCGATCGCAAAATTAACAAGGGACCGAAGGGACTCTTTGTTCTCGCTCTTTCGGCGATCCCCCTCCACGAGAAATTTCCCTTTCTCTAAGGACTCCATAATTACTGGTACTGGAGAATGAACCGAAACCATAACAACCAAAATATTTTAAATTAATACATACATTCAAATGTTATTGATATTATAAAAAACACAATTTAAATTCAAAGGCACCCTTTCGGATTGATCGAAAGCTCTCGCGATTGAATTGCTTTTTAAAGGGGCCGTATTACACCGAACGCGATTCAAGAATTAGTTTTGAGCGGGTCAAAGCCAATTCTTGAATTATGTTCGGTATAAATTCAATACTTCCCCTATGTACATAAAGTGAGCGCTTTATTCCGAACAAGCTTTAAGTCTGCTTGCATCATAATTTTCACAAGCTCTGCAATCGTAGTGCTTGGCTTCCATCCGAGATTAAGAAAAGCTTTTTCCGGATTTCCAATCAGTATCTCTACTTCAGTAGGCCGAAAAAATTCTGAAGAAACCTCAACAAGTATGCGCCCTGTTGCCCGATCGATCCCTTTTTCTTGAATCCCGATCCCCTCCCATTCAATTTCAATACCTACCTCACGGAAACTCAGCGCGACAAAATCACGTACTAGAGTTGTTGTCCCTGTAGCCAGGACGTAATCATCAGATTTTTTTGCCTGAAGCATTCGCCACATCCCTTCCACAAAATCTTCAGCATAGCCCCAATCCCTTTTTGCATCGAGATTGCCCAACACCAACTTGTCTTGCAATCCTTCTGCAATACGCGCTGCCCCAAGAGTGATTTTTCTAGAAACAAACGTTTCCCCTCTTCTTGGGCTTTCATGATTAAATAAGATTCCGTTGCAAGCATATATGTTGTAAGCCTCCCGATAATTGACCACAATCCAATACGCATAAAGTTTAGCGACTCCGTAGGGAGATCTCGGATAAAAAGGAGTCTTCTCTGTCTGAGGAATCTCAACTACTTTCCCAAAAAGCTCTGATGTAGATGCTTGATAAAAACGAATCGAAGGATCGACGCTACGAATCGCCTCTAAAATCCGAAGGACCCCTAATCCATCAACATCTGCCGTATACTCAGGAACTTCAAACGAAACCTGCACGTGACTCATCGCGGCTAAATTATAAATCTCATGGGGCCTAATTTGTTCTATCATCCTTTTCAGACTTGAACCATCTCCGATATCTCCTTCATGCAATGTAATGAACGTCAATAAATGATGAATGCGACCTACATTAGAACTCGAAGATCTCCGAACCAAACCATGAACCTCATAGCCTTTATTCAAAAGAAGCTCTGCTAAATAAGAACCATCTTGTCCTGTAATCCCCGTAATTAAAGCCCGTTTTTTACTCATGTAAAAACCTCATTTGCAATTTTTTTCCCAATAGAAAAACTAGCCGTCGCCGCAGGAGAAGGAGCATTGATCACATGCAAAATATTTCCTTTTTTCTGAAATGCAAAATCGTCCATTAATTTTCCCTTCTTTGTCACAACCTGAGCCCGAATTCCGCATCCCCCCGGAATCAAATCTGTCGCCTGAATAGATGGCACAAGTCTTTGAAGATCTCTCAAAAATAGAGATTTATTCATTGAACGCATCAATTCATATGCACCAGCTCTCCAATATTTAAGAGCCATTTTCCAAAAACCAGGATGTTGCATTAACCAAATAACCTCTCCCCAATTGCCCCTCGCATAGGCTTCGCGACCCATCGCCAATACAGCATTAGGGCCTGCTTCTACTTTTCCATTCATCATTGGTGTTAAATGAACACCCAAAAAGGGAAATTTCATATCGGGAACGGGATAAATAAGACCTTTAACAAGAGAGGTTTTTGTGAGTTCATAATATTCCCCTCGAAATGGTAAAATCCAGTTTCCTCCTGCTAAACGATCTGAATAAAGTCCAGCACAATTAACGATCTTTCTTGCCTGAAAAGATCCCTTCGAAGTTTCTACACTCTGCCCAATTTTCAGAACTGTTGTCTGATAATGCATCTCAAAAAAAGACGCTAATTTCTCTGCTACTTTACTATAATCAATAATGTGACATTCTGGAATAAAAATAGCAGAAAAAGCTGACGCATACGGCTCAATCTCTTTAAGTCTCTCTGGACCTATTTTTTCAACCCCAGCAACTCCATTTGCCTTCCCTTGCGCATAAAGGATCTCCAACATCGGAAGTTCCTCTTTTTTAGTAGCGAGAATCACTTTATGGATTTTTTTATACGAGATCCCATATTCATCGCAAAAAGATACTAATTCTTTTCGTCCTGCAACACAATTTTGCGCCTTCAATGACTGTGGTTTATAATAAATGCCCGTATGAACTACACCACTATTGCGCCCTGTTTGATGCAAAGCAGGAGCTACCTCTTTTTCAAGAATCGCAATTGAACAACCAGGATCGCGAAGATGAATTTGATATGCCGTAGCAAGACCAACAATCCCAGCGCCAATGATAAGATAGTCATACACCATGGCGCAGGTAATCCCCGTACTCGTTTTTTACATAACGCTCAGAAAGAACCAAGAATTGTTTTTTATCAATATAACCCATTTTATAAGCAATCTCTTCGATACAGGCGATTTTAATTCCTTGCCTTTCCTGAATTGTTTGAACAAAGGACGATGCCTTATGCAAAGAATCAAAAGTACCCGTATCTAACCAGGCATGACCATGCCCTAAAAGACGAACTTTGAGTTGTTTTTTTTCTAAAAAGACCCGATTGATATCTGTAATTTCAAGCTCTCCTCGAGGCGATGGTTTTAAAGCTTTAGCAATCTCTACAACTTCCGGTCCGTAAAAATAAAGACCGGGTACCGCATAAGAGGACTTGGGATGGACAGGTTTTTCTTCGATCTGAATGGCCTGCATGCGTTCATCAAACTCAACAACTCCATAACGATGAGGATCCTTCACTCGGTATCCCAAGATCAGGCCCCCACTCTGAATAGAGGTCCCTTCTTGTAGAATTGCCGGCAAATCATGTCCATAAAAGAGATTATCCCCCAAAATAAGAGCAACAGACTGTCCTTGTAAAAATTCTTCTCCCAGTAAAAAAGCTTCCGCAAGCCCTTTGGGCGCCAATTGTTCTTTATAAGAGAAACGAACCCCCAAATGAGAGCCATCGCTAAAAAGTGTTTGAAAACGAGGAAGATCCGTTGGTGTAGAGATGATTAAAATATCCCGAATGCCCGCAAGTAGCAGAATTGAGAGAGGATAATAGATCATCGGCTTATCGTAGACGGGAAGAAGCTGTTTACAAATTACCGCAGAGACAGGGTGGAGCCGCGTTCCATGACCTCCCGCTAAAATAATTCCCTTCATGTCCCGATACCTCTATTTGTACACAAACCAACTTTTGAATTCATTTGTGTATAGATAAGGAAAATATAAACCCCTCGGCAATCAACTGATCAATTGTGGTAATCGTATAATTGTGCGTTAAAAATCGAGGATCCTGCAGCATGTATTGATGAAATGGAATCGTCGAATGAACACCTGTAATATGGAATTCTTTTAGAGCTCTTTTTGCTCGAGCAATTGCATCTTCCCTTGTTTTCCCTCTGACGATCAACTTTGCGATCATTGAATCATAATTCGGCGGAATGCGATATCCCTCGTAACAAGCACTATCGACACGCACATGAGGCCCTCCTGGAGCAATATAATGCTCAATCAACCCAGGAGAAGGAGCAAAATTATTAAGAGGATCTTCCGCATTGATACGGAACTCAAAAACATGCCCCCTGAACTCAATATCTTTTTGCTTAAATGTCAATTTTTCACCGCGAGCAATCCGAATTTG
>Ga0066600_10000355_pt1 | contig 17138 bp, 11 predicted proteins | sample Lowcelwee11metaG_FD_59486 | JGI IMG/M metagenome (GOLD analysis project Ga0066600, IMG submission 59486) | Freshwater pond sediment microbial communities from the University of Edinburgh, under environmental carbon perturbations - Low... | ecosystem: Environmental > Aquatic > Freshwater > Pond... | reverse complement strand
GATGTCGTCGTTGCGGCGGACCGATACTCGGGTCGCCGGCCGCCTGCCCGGCGAGCCCAGCAGCGCCGTGATGCTGCCGAGCGCGCCGTCGCGGCCGCGATGCAGGAGCGCCTTGCACAGCTCCGGGGCCGGGCGTCGCGGGTCGCCGATGTGATGCGCCGAGACCTCCGGCAGCGCGCCGCGGCGAAGGCTGTGGCGGCTGTGCGCGAGCAGCTCGAGCCGCGCGCGCTGGAGATAGGTGATCGCCGTCGGGCCCTCGCGGAAGCGGATGAATTCGCGGCCGGACAGGCGATCGAGCACGCTGGCGACCGCGGACGCGAGCTGCGGCAGCCCGCGAAAGCGCACCGCCTCGACGCGCAGCAGCTCCTGCAGGTCGAGGCCCTCCAGCCCGCGCTCACGCGTGAACACGTCGCGCACGCCGATGACGCTGCCGGCGAGGGTGAGGTCGCTGCCGTCGGCGTTGCAGCGCAGCTCGAAGGTCACGAGCTCGTCGATGCCCTGACGCCACGCCTCCTTGGCGACGGTGCCGAGCACGTCGAGGCTGTCGGCGCCGGTGCGGGCGCCGGCGGCCTGGCCCGCGCCGGGGTTGAGGCTGGCCTTCAGGGCGCCCAGGCTGTCGGTCATCGACGCGTAGGCCTTGAGGTCGCTGAAGCGCTTGCCGGTGCTCGCCTCGCTGCGCCGCAGGTACTCGCCCGCGAGCGTGCCGACCTGCCAGCCGATCGCCGGGTCGCAGCCCGGGGCGGTGGTGGCTCCGAGCACCGCGATGCTGCCGGACTGCTTCAGATCGATCTCGATGTCCTGGCACAGGTTGTGCGTCGACGTGCGCGCCTCCTCACCCAGCTGCTCGCGAAACCGGACCCCGCAGCCGCCCTTCTCGCAGCGGACCGCGACGAACTCGTGCTCGCCGGCGACCACCCCGAGGGTGCGACGCAGCAGCGGCACCCCGCGAGTGACCGGACGGCCGTCGAGCAGCAGCGTGGTCTCCGGGTCGACCGCGACCGACAGGCGCAGACAGCCGGCCTCGGGCTGGCGGTCCCAGATCGTGGCGTCGCGGGTGAGAAAGCCGTGCCAGGTCGCGGGCGCACCGGCGTCCTTGCGGCTCGCCTGGACGGTGACCATCGACCAGCGCGGGACCGCGACCACGAACACGCGCCGACCGTCGACCTCGACCGCATCGTCGGTCGACAACCACTGCAGCACGACGCGCTCGGCCGTGGCGGCCGCGACCAGCAACGCGGTGGCCTCGTCGGCCGGGATGGTCATGAAGTGCGACTCGGAGACCGCCGCCTGCTCGAGCCCGAGGCAGCGGTCGGCCCCGATCGTGTGCGCCGCGAAGGGCGGCAGCGGGATCTCCCCGGCGTTGCGATCCTCGAGGTACTCTTGCAGTGATGTGCGCATGTCCTTGCAGACAGGTGTGTATCCGGACCCGAGCACGGCGCGCTCGACCAGCGCCCCCCGCAGACCCCGCCGTAACGCCAGCAGGCGCGCCGCCGCGGCCGTGTCGGACCCGAGATCGAGGTGCGGCGCGGCGCCCCGCACGAGCTCCCCGACGATCGCCGCCTCCCAGCTCGCCCGGGTCACCATTGCGACCAACAACGGCAGGTCGGCCAGCACGGGCCGGGCCGTACGCGCGCACAGGTCCGCGAGTCTGGCTCGCTCCTCCGCCTCGAGCCCGGACACCCCCCAGGCGGCCACGCAGCGGTCCCCGGACGGGGCCGTCGCCGCCGTCGCCACGCGTGGCAGCGCGAGCATCATCAGCATCATCAGGACGCCCCACCACCGGCGCAGGAGCGCGACCGGGACGGTCCAGGGACGCACAAATAATCCTGAGAGCGAAACCACCACGAACGAAGCGAGCAGTATATCCAGGGTCCCGGGCGGCGATCCATCACGCATTCGTCGCAGCGCGAAACCAGCCCCCGCGCCGCGATCGCGCCGCGGCCGGCTGCGGGGGCGACAACGGCAACGTCAGCGTCGCGGCCGCGTTCGCGCGGATGCTGGCCAGCCACTCGCGGTGGCCGCGAAGCTCATCGCTCTCGGCCTGCAGCGCACGGCGAACCTCGCGGACGGCCTGCGTCTGGTCGACCGCCGCCGTCCGTTCGAACCCGCGCAAGGGCCTAAAATGACCTGTCCGAAAGTGCAGAAGATACCGAATTCGCGCAGTCGGGGCTATTTCAGGCTATGTGTCTGACATTGCCGTTGTATGCCACGTCGCCCGCAAACGGCGCCAATTCGCAGGACTTCGAGGTTCTGATCGGGTGGGTCGGGAAAACGAACCAGAAATTGAACCAATTTTGAACCGCGACGGGAGAGCGCGTCCCCCAACATGTGCACACGCGGGACCGCGAAACCTCGCCCGGGTCGGCGGCCTTCGGGCCCAGAAGGGACCGCAGGCCCAGGGGCCTGTCTATCCCCATGCGGGCCCACGAGATACCACCCGAGCACGAGCGTGGGCGCTCAACCGCTTCGCTCAAGAGGCCATGGTCCTCACCAGCTTGGATCATCCCGCGAAGTCCTGCGCAGCGACGACCGTCAACGGCCAACGCCGCGAGGCTGATCGTCTCGGTCAACCTGATAGCGCGAACACCACTGCCAGCGTTCGGGCAGCCGATGTCGCTACGACCCACGCCTGCATCCTGCGCAGGTGCCAGGACGACACCTACCGCGTGGACAATGAACGCGAGGCCGGTCAGCGCAGCGCGTCGCGCAGGCGATAGCCGACGCCGGGCTCGGTGATGAGCCAGGCCGGGCGTGCCGGGTCGACCTCGACCTTTCGGCGGAGGGAGGCCATGTGCACGCGCAGGTAGTGGACGCGGTCGACCGCGGCGGGGCCCCAGATCGCCATGAGGAGATTGTGGTAGGTGAGGAGCTTGCCGGCGTGATGGACGAGTTGGGCGAGCAACTTGTACTCGATCGGGGTCAGGTGCACCGTGGTGCCGAGGACCGTGACCTCGTGGCGGGCCTCGTCGAGGCGGATCGGCCCGACCTCCTTGATCGGGTCGTCGGGCGCATCGGGGACACGGCGGTGACGCAGCGCGACCCGCATGCGGGCGAACAGTTCGCGCACACCGAAGGGCTTGGTCAGGTAGTCGTCGGCGCCGGCATCGAAGGCCGCGACCTTGTCGTCCTCGGGGCCACGCGCCGACAGGACGATGATGGGCACCTGCGTCCACTTACGCAGGTGTCGGACCAGGTCGAGCCCGTCGCCGTCGGGCAGCCCCAGATCGAGGAGCACGAGGTCGGGTGGAGCCTGGGCGACGGCGGGCCCGGCCTGGGCCAGCGTGGCGACCTCGACCACGCGGAAGTCGTGGCCGAGGAGGGTCGCGCGCAAGAACCGACGCATCGGCTCGTCGTCCTCCACCACCAGCACGAGGGGGCCAGTCGTCACGGTCATCAGGTCGTCTCCATCGTCAGCGGGGGGAGCGAGTCGGTGGGCGGGGTCGCGGCGGGCACGACCACGCGGAAGCGTGCGCCGCCGCCCTCGGCGGCCTCGGCGGTGATCGTGCCGCCGTGCGCCACGACGATGCCGCGGCACACGGCCAGACCCAGCCCGACGCCCGGGGCGCGGCTGCCGGGGGCGCGGAAGAATTTGTCGAACACGTGCGCCTCGCAGTCCGGCGGCAGGCCGGCGCCGTGATCACGGACCGTGAGCTCGACGCTGTCGCCGACGCGGCGGGCGGCGATGTGCAGCGGCGGAGCGCCGTGCTTGATCGCATTCTCGATCAGGTTGATGAGCACATGCTCGAACAGCAGCGGATCGACCGGGATCAGCAGGTCCGCCGGCACATCCACGGTCAAGGGGCGCTCGCCCAGCAGGTCGGCGAGGCGATCGAGCGCCGTGCCGCACAGCTCCTCGACGGGCACCCACTCGCGGGTCGGCTGCAGGCCGGTCTCGACCCGCGTGATGCCCAGGAGGTTCTGCAGCACGCGCTCGAGGCGTCGCGCCTCGTGGACGATCGTGTCCAGCAGCTCGGCCCGCGTCCCGGGGTCGACCCGCGCGGCGTCGTCGCGCAGCGACGTGGCGGCGCCCGTGATCACCGCCAGCGGCGTGCGCATGTCGTGAGACACCGCGGACAGGAGCGAGCTGCGCAGCTCCTCGGTGCGCGCCCGCAAGGTCGCCTCGTGGGCCTCGGCCGCCAGGTGAGCGCGGTCGATCGCAAACCCGGCCTGGCGCGCCAGCGCATCGATCGTGTGGCGCTGCTCGAGATCGAGGGCGGCGATACCGCGCGATCCGTCGAGCACCAGCACCCCGAGGACCGCATCGGCGGCGTGGAGCGGGATCGCCGTCACCTCCGCGTGCGGCAGCATGGTCGTACCGCGGCCGGCTGGCAGCCCGTGCTCGAAGCTCCACCGCGCCGCATCACTCGCCTGGGCCGTCCGCGGCGAGGGCCCGGCGGCGAGCACCAGACGATCGTCCACGGGGATCAGCACCGTGGCTGCCGCCCCCTGGATGACCTCGACATGGCGGACCGCGGCGGCGGCGATCGCCGGGACATCGGCGGCGGCCACGACGTCGCGGGTGAAGGCCAGCAGCGCGGCGGTGCGCCGCTCCCGGTCGCGGGCATCGCGCTCTTTGCGGCGCAGGCGGGTGGTGAGCGTGCTGATCGCCAGGCCGGCCCCGAACATGATGCTGACCGTGGCCAGCTGGTGTGTGTCCCCGATCCCGAGCGCGAATCGCGGGGGCATGAAGAAGTAATTGAAAGTGAGGACCCCGAGCGACGCGGCCAGGAGCGCCAGCCAGGGGCCGACGAGGGCGGCCAGCATGATCGCCGCCAGGTACAGCATCGCCAGGTCGTCCATGTGGCCGAAGCCGACCAGGCCGAGCGTGGTGATGGCGACGAGGCCGGCCGCAGCCGCAACGAATGCCCACAAGCCGTCACGCGCCGGCCCGGCACGCAGCCGCGCCCACAGGGATGGCGGGGTGTCTGCGGTGACGCCGGTTTCGGGGCGCGGTTGGACGGGTGTGGTGGACATGGGTCGAGATATGGGCGCGCAGAGACACGCCCGGCCTCATGAGAGGTCAGCCATGCCGGGATGATTCAGATTGTGGGATCCTCGCAGGCGTACGGCACCGCCTGTGCCCGCGTCGATGGACGCCGTGCGACATTCGGTCTTCGTATCGAGACCTCGCCGTGGATTCAGCGTCTAAACGCGACGGGGCGGACCACGCGCCGAACAGGCGCCCATTCGCCGCGATTGTGGGCTCAACGTGCTCACATCGCGCAATTCAGCGCAGCCCGGCGCGCCGACCGGCGCTGTGGGTATCTCCACAACCGGTTTCGGCGCCAGGCCCGTCTTGGGCGCGGCCTCCTGGGTGTCGAAGTGCCGGCTGCGGGTGACGAAGGGGGCGTCCGGATGGTCGTTGACGTCGAATGCAGGCGCCGGGCGCTCGGGGGCCGGACCGGCGCTACTGACGTTCGCCAGGAAAAAGCAGCACAATACAGCCAGCAGCAGCAAGAGCGCTGAGCAGGTCGACCGCGAGCGCGTGACCGTGGAGTCCACGAATCATATTTCTATCGCTATTCAAGCCCAGTCGGCATCAAGAAAGTATTAAGATGTGTGTGCGCAGGCTCGCGGCCGCGCCGAACGTCGACGGGGGACGCCAATGAGCGCGGCATGCAATCGCGGAGGTCCGGCGCTCCATGGGGTGCTGCGAGGCAGGCGCCGTCTCGGTCTGCGCTCCACCTCTCAGATCCGTGATGGGCTCGCTGCCGCCGCGTTCATGCTGCGTTCCAGGCGCACGCACGGTCGGCCGCGCAGGGCGTTCGCGCAGGTCGGGCACCAGCGCCCCGCCCGAACCGCGGTCGCCGTGGCGTCCCAGCGGTGACCCGCCGCGCACTGCCACTGCAGCTTCTCCTGACCCCGCTCGTATGTGGTGGAGAGGCAGGCTCCGCCGCGCTCGCCGGCCAGCGCCTTCAACGAGGCGAGCGAGTCCGGGCGATTGTGCGCGCAGTGCGGGCACCAGGTGCCGTCCCGGAGCTTTCGCGGGCTCGCCTCCCACTCGTGTCCTCGCTCGCAGGTCCACCTGAGCCTGGTCTCACAGCCGAGGTACCGCGGCGACATGCAGCGTCCACCTCGCGCCCGGGCGAGCTCTTGCATGTGCGCGATGGTTCGTCCCTCGGCCTGCGCCTGACATTCCGGGCACCACAGTCCGCGCCGCACGCCGCGCAGCGGCGCCGTCCAGGTGTGCCCCTGCGTGCATTGCCACTCGAGGATGGCGCTCGCGCCGGCGCAGGAGGTGGACAGGCACAGCCCGCCCCGCTCGTGCGCCAGCGCCAGTGCCAGCGCCAGGCCGATCCGCGGCTTCGGCTGGCGCCGCTGGGCCTCGTTGGCGCAGGTGCGGCACCACGAGCCCGCGAGCACCCGCGCGGGCGGTGCATCCCACTCGTGGCCGCTCGAGCAGCGCCAGGTCAATGGCGTCGTCTTCCTCTCGACCGCGCGAGCGAGGCACTCGCCGCCGCGCTGCCTGGCCAGGGCTCGCAGCTGGTCCAGCGTCGGCAAGCTGCACTTGCGGCACCAGCCGCCCGCCAGAACGGTCGCCGACGGTGCGCTCCAGACGTGCCCGTGCTGGCATCGCCAGCGCAGGGCGGTCTTCGGGTTGACGTACCGGGTCGACAGACAGGCGCCGCCCCGGGCTCGTGCGAGCTCGGCCATGGTGACCAGCGGCGCGTCCAGGCGGCCCGCACACCGGGGGCACCAGGTCCCGCCGAGGACCGCGTCGGGCTCGGCCGTCCACTGGTGCCCGTGTGCACAGCGCCAGTCGAGCGGGGTCCGCAGGTTCACGTAGTCCTGGGCGAGACACGCTCCGCCGCGCGCGCTGGCGACGGCGTGCATGTCGCCGATGGTGTAGCGGCGCGACGCAGGCTCGCTGGCGCGGGCGATCGCGCGGGTCATGGGCCGTGGCTCCCGGCGGCGTCGCGGGGCTCCGCGGCGTGAACGAACAGCTTGATGAGCTGGCCGAGGCTCGGGCCGCGCTCCAGCGGGTGCTGCAGCGGGTGGTCGAGGCGCACGGTATAGAAGTTGCGGCGCGAGCTCCCGCGGACCGCGGTGATGTAGCCGGCCTGACGCAGCTGCTGGATGATCCGGCTGGTGGTTCGCGGCGTCATGCCGAGCAGCTGCGCCACCTCGCTCTGGCGACTGCCGTTGGACTGCGCCAGCAGACACAGCACGTGCATGTGCGCGGAGAGGAGGGCCAATTGAGGAGGTTTGCTCTGGAGCTTCACGTTGGCGTCCATCAGTTCCCGGCATCGACGCTCGGGGCGCGCCGATTGGCCTCGCGGGAGGACGGTGGTTCGAGCGCACGGCCCGGACGGTTCAGGATGCAGAGGGTGCGGACCGAGGCCGCCGCGGTGTGCTGAATGCAGCGCACACCCGCGGCCTACCCGCCACTTATCACGCAGGTGAACGACTCTGACAAGCCTCTTTAAATACGGGCGCAAGCGTTCGCTTCATAAAGGTGATGTTAAGACGTGCATGGCCGCAGAACGGCGGTTGGCGCGGTTTTCGTCCGATGTGCAGAGGCGCGCGTCGATGATATTAAGATGGTATAAAGCTGCGTCGATCCCGCTGGCGCCAACACGCCAAATGTTTCCTGATGTGCCCGCCAACACGCCAATTATTTCCTGATGCGTTCTCCGTTCTTGCAAAGCCGAGTTGTGTGGCGTAATGCTGGGCGAGGGATGTTTCATCGACGGGGACCAGGGCTGTGGGGGGCGTTCCTCGTGGCTCTCTTCATGCTCGCTTCGCTCACGGGGTTCGCCATGACCCCGCGGGCGCCCCTTTCGGGCGCCATTGAGGGCGAGCGCGTCGACGTCCCCCAGGCGCACGAACTCGCGCTGATCTCCCGCAAGACTGACAGCGACGACGGCGGGAACGGCGGTCTGCGCCTGTCCAGCGCCGAGCCGCCCTCGCCGCCAGTGACGGCCGGAGCGCCGCTGTCACTGTCGCTGTCCCCGCCGCGCTGTGTTCGGTCCATCGAGCCGAATCATCTGACACGCCGACGGTGCAGCTGGTCCGCGCGTGGACCTCCGATGCGCCGCGTCCTCGCCTGAGCGCCTCGCGCCGCGTCACGACAATGACGCTCCGCGCCCGCGCCCGATGACGCTCCACGCCCGCCCCGGCACGGCCCTGCTCGCAAACCACGCGATGGTTCGCTCGAGCTCCGCGTCAGCACACTGACGGCAGCCTCGCACCAAAACTCTCCGCCTCGTCACGGTCGTGTGGACGCGAAAGCGCCGCATGATGGCCGAAGGACTCGTCATGCCTATTGTTCGACCTGTGCCTGCAGGTATCCCCGCGTCGACCATGCCGTTCTTCTCTCAGTCTCTGCTCCGTCTGGGCTTCGCCCTCCTCCTGTGCGCCCCCGGGCTCGCCTGCAACACCTCCGGCGCCGCCCCGGTCGCGGTCCCCGAGGTGGTCCACACCCGGCCCGAAGGCGGCATCGGCGACACGAGCAAGGCCCCGGTGCGCCTGCCCGCCAACTCGCGGCCTTACGTGACGGTCCAGGCCGTCGCCCTCGAGCCCGAGCACGCCGCCATCCGGGCCCCGGCGCGGGTGGCCTTCCGTGACGGCGCCGTGTCGCGGGTCGGCGCGCCGATCCCCGGCCGCGTGATGAAGCTGCACGTGGAGGTCGGCGCCAAGATCAAGACGGGCGACGCGCTGGTGACGATCGCCAGCCCCGAGGCCTCCGGGTTCCACATGGACCTGTCGCGGGCCCGGATCGAGGTCCAGACCGCCCGCGACCAGCTCGAGCGCCAGACTCAGATGTCCAAGAAGGGCGTCGGCCGCGAGTACGAGCGGGTCCTCGCCGAGCACCAGCTCGCCGAGGCCCAGGCCGCGCTGCGCCACGCCCAGAAGGCCGTCGCGCTGCTCGGCAGGAGCCACGACGGGACCGTGGTCGTCGAGTCGCAGATCGACGGCACGGTCCTGCGTCGATACACCACCGTCGGCGCCCAGGTCGAGCCGGGAGGCGATCCCCTGATGGAGGTCGGCAACGAGGACGCGCTGTGGATCGTCGCCGAGGTGTTCCAGGACGATCTCCTCCTGGTCACCGAAAAGGCCCCCGTCACCCTCGAGTTCGCCGCGCTGTCCACCCCGGTCGCCGGCCACGTCGCGGGCCTCGGCGTGCTCATCGACACCAACGTGCGGCGCGCCCCGGTCTATATCGTCGTCGACGGCGAGGTCCCGGGCCTGACGCCCGGGATGTTCGCCCGCGCCAACATCCAGGCGCCCGCCAAGGAGGGCGTCACGGTCCCCAAGACCGCCGTGCTCATCAAGGACGGCAAGAGCTCGGTCGTCTACGTCGAGGTCAGCGAGGGGGAGTTCATCCGGCGGGAGGTCGTGGTCGGCCACACCTTCGGCGACTACGTGCAGCTGCTCTCGGGGGTCCAACCCGGCGAGCGCATCGTCATCACCGGCGCGCTGCTGATCGACGCGGCCGCCCAGCAGCTCCTCTGAGCCTCGCCCCATGCTCTCCGTCTCGACAAGGTGCAGCCCATGATCGGCGCTCTCGTTCGCATGTGCGTGAATAAGCGGTTCGCCGCGGTCCTGGTGACGCTGATCGTCGCGTTCTACGGGCTGTCGGCCTACTTCAAGACCCCCATCGAGGCGTACCCGGACGTCACCAACGTCCAGGTCAACGTCGTCGCCCAGCTGCCGGGCCTCGCGCCCGAGGAGATCGAGCGCCAGGTGACGATCCCGCTCGAGCGCGCCCTCAACGGCACGCCCAGCATGATCCAGATGCGCAGCGAGAGCCTGTTCGGGCTCTCGATCATCTGGTGCGTCTTCGAGGACGGCGCCGACGCCTTCAAGGCGCGCACCCGCGTGTCCGAGCGCCTCCTCAACGCCGAGCTGCCCGCGGGCGCCGAGGCCCGCGTCGCCCCCGACGCCACCCCCCTCGGCAAGGTCTACTACTACCGGCTCGTCAGCGACCGGCACTCGCTCTACGACCTCCGCTCCGAGCAGGAGTGGACCGTCGCGCGCATGCTCAAGCAGGTCCCCGGCGTCGCCGACGTCGTCGGCATGGGCGGCTACCTCAAGGAGTTCCACGTCGAGGTCGACCCGGCGCGCATGGCCGCCTACGGCCTGACCCTGGCCGAGATCACCGACGCGCTCGAGCGCTCGAACCAGAACGTCGGCGGCGGCTTCCAGCCGCACGGCGACCAGCAGCTGGTGATCCGCGGCATCGGCTACCTGCGCTCGGCCCAGGACCTCGAGGACGTCGTGCTCGAGAGCGAGGGCGGCACGCCGGTGACCGTCGCCGATGTCGCCCGCGTCATCCAGGCCCACACGCCCCGCCAGGGCACGGTCGGCTACAACGACCAGCGCGACATCATCGAGGGCATCGTCCTGCTGCGCCGCGGCGAGAACCCGGACACGGTGCTCCAGGCGCTGCACACCAAGGTCGACGAGCTGAACGCCAAGGTCCTCCCCGAGGGCATGCGGCTCGAACCGATGTACGACCGCAGCACGCTCATCGACTTCACGCTGCACACGGTCAACGACAACCTGCTGCACGGCTTCGTGCTGATCGTGGCGATCGTCTGGCTGTTCCTGCGCAGCATCCGCGGCTCGCTGATCGTCGCCGTCATCATCCCGCTCTCGCTGCTGACCGCCTTCGCCGGCCTCTACCTGCTGGGCCTGCCCGCCAACCTGATCTCGATGGGCGCGATCGACTTCGGCATCCTGGTCGACGGCGCCGTCGTCCTCGTCGAGAACGTGATCCACGAGGCCCGGGTCCACAAGCCCCAGACCCGCCGCCAGGTGCTCGCGCTGGTCACCCACTCGGCCATCGACGTGGCCCGCCCCACCTTCTACGCGATGGCGATCATCATCGCCGCCCTCATCCCGGTGTTCACGCTCGAGAGCGTCGAGGGCCGCATCTTCCGCCCGCTGGCCCTGACCTACAGCTTCGCGCTGGTCGGCGCCCTGGTGTTCTCCTTGACCCTCGTGCCCGCGCTGTGCGCGATGGCGATGCGGCCCAGCGACGCCAACATCAAGGACCCGAAGTTCCTCACGCTCCTGCGCGACGGCTACCAGTGGCTGCTGCGTCGCATGCTCCGGGCCCGCATCGTGGCCGTCGCGCTCGGTATCGGTCTGCTGGCCGGCACCGTCGTCGTCGGCTCGCGGGTCGGCACCGAGTTCTTGCCCGAGCTCGACGAGGGCGACCTGTACATCTTCGTCGAGATGCCGCCGAGCATCTCGCTCAACAGCGGCCAGGACATCCTGATGGAGGTCCGCCGCAAGATCATGGAGTTCCCCGAGGTCACGAGCACGCCCGCGGAGCAGGGCCGGCCGGAGGACGGGCTCGACAACGAGGGCATGAACATGGCCAAGGTGTTCGCCCGCCTGAGGCCCAAGGAGGAGTGGCGCCCGGGGCTCAGCAAGGAGCAGCTGATCGACGACATGCGCGCGTCGCTGAAGGAGATCCCCGGGATCAACTTCAACTTCTCGCAGCCGATCAAGGACAGCGTCGAGGAGGCCGTCAGCGGCGTGCGCGGCAAGATCGTCGTCAAGGTGTTCGGCTCCGACCTCAAGAGCATGCGCGCCACCCTGATGCACGTCATCGACGCCATCGGCGACGTGCCGGGCGTCGTCGACCTCGGCCTCTACCGCGACTCCAGCGTGCCGCAGCTGCAGATCAACCTCGACCGCGCGGCCCTGGCCCGCAGCGGCATCGCCATCGCCGACGCCGTCACCGTCATCGAGACCGCGCTCGCCGGACACATCGTCACCAACCTGTGGCAGGGCGAGCGCATCGTGCCGGTCCGCGTCCGCCTCCCGCCCAGCGAGAAGGCCGACCTCACCGCCATCTCCGAGCTGCTCGTCCCCTCGCCCTCCGGGGCCCGCGTGCCGCTCTCCGACCTCGCCGCCATCAGCATCTCGGACGGCCGCGCCTCGGTCATCCGCGAGGCCAACAGCCGCTACCTGGCCCTCAAGTTCAACGTCGAGGGCCGCGACATGGGCGGGACCGTCGATGAGGCCATGAAGGCGACGCTGGCCGAGGTCAAGGTGCCCGAGGGCGAGTTCCTGGTCTGGGGCGGGGAGTTCGAGAACCAGCAGCGGGCGATGGCCCGCCTGCAGGTCATCGTCCCGATCGCCCTGTTGATCGTGCTCGGCCTGCTCTACGGGGCCCTGGGCTCGGGCAGCAGCGCCCTCGCGGTGCTGCTGTGCACCCCCTTCGCGCTGTCGGGCGGGGTGTTCGCGCTGGCGCTGACCGGCATCGCGCTGTCGGTCAGCGCGGCGGTCGGCTTCATCGCGCTGCTCGGTCAGGTCTCGCTGGCCGGCCTGCTGATCGTCAGCGCGGTCGACCAGCGCCGCCGGGACGGCATGGAGCTGATGCCCGCCATCCTCGAGGGCGCGACGACCCGCTTCCGGGCGCTGCTGATGACGGCCTTCCTGGCCATGTCCGGCCTCATGCCGATGGCGCTGTCGACCAGCATGGGCAGCGAGACCCAGAAGCCCTTCGCGGTGGTGATCATCGGCGGAATGGTCACCACCCTGTTCGTCGCGCTGGTGATCTTGCCCGCGCTCTACAGCTTCATCACGCCGCGGCGCTTGCCGACCCCGGGCGATGAAGAGTCCCTCGCCGAGGAAGAGGCGCACCCGTGAACACTCATCGTGCGAAGCTGTTGACCCTGCTCGTCAGCGCGAGCCTGTGCGCACCGCTCGCGGCGCAGGCGGCCCCGTCCCCCTTCGGCCCCCAGTCCCAGCCGATCGCCCCCGGGCCGTCCCGGCAGGCCGCCCCGGTCGAGCCGGTCGCTCCCGCCCCGGCCGCGCCGGAGGAGGTCGACCTGCGCGACAGCGTGACGCTGCTCGAGGTCTTCGACATCCTCAAGCGTCGGAGCCCGCGCTACAAGGCGGTGCAGTACGAGATCGACGTCGCCAAGTCGGAGCGCCTGGCGGCCCGGGTCCTCCCGAACCCGATCTTGAACCTGGCCATCCTGTACCTGAACCAGGGCTTCAACCAGAACGGCGTCGCCACCTACTACGCCAACGCCACCGTCCCGCTGCTCATCGCCGGGCAGCGGCGCATGCGGGTCAAGGCCGCCGACAGCGCGATCCGCTCGGCCGAGGCCAACGTCGACGCCAGCTTTCACGAGCTCGCCCACGAGGCCCGCGCGCTGTTCGTCGAGCTGCAGGCGGCCCAGGAGAAGGTCGAGACCCTCGACGCGGCGCTCGCCGACCTCGCCAGGGTGCAGAACCTGATCATCGAGCGTCGGCGCTCGGGCGTCGAGACCGATTACGACGTGGTGCGCATGGCCGTCGAGGTCTCCGCGTGGAAGGCCCGACGCGCCGAGGAGGAGGCCAACGCCCAGGACATCGCCGGTCGGCTGGGCGTCGCGCTCGGCGTGCCGTCGTGGTACCCGCGGGCCGACGGCGAGTTTCGCCAGCTCGGCGTCCGCGGCGACGCCGATCGGATGTGGCCGGAGGTCGAGCGGACCCAGCCCGGCATCGAGGCCGCCCGCCGCGAGGAGGCCGTCGCCGTCAAGGGCATCGACCTCGCCCGCCGCGAGCGCTGGCCGGTGCCCGCGGTCACCGTGGGAACGGTCGTGATCCAGAACTACTACTCGCTCTCGACCTCGTTCGGCTTGACCGTGCCGCTCCCGGTGTTCGACTGGGGGCAGGGCCTGCTCGCGCGGGCCAACGCCCGCAATCAGCAGGCGCGGCTGCAGAAGGACGCCGTGGTCGCGGCGACCCAGGCCGAGCTCAAGCGGGCGATGCGCCTGCTCGAGCACCGCCGCCGCGCCCTCGAGACCTTCGAGCAGGAGGTGCTCGCCAAGCTCCCGAACCTCCAGGCGATGTCCGAGGACAGCTTTCGCGCCGGCCAGGCCCAGCTCATCGAGCTGCTCGACGCCACGCGGGCCCGCTTCGAGGTGAAGCTGACCCACATCGACATGCAGGAGTCCGCGATCCAGGCGGAGATCGACGTGCTCGCGGTGACCGGTCGCATCGAGGAGATCCGATGATGTCCATTCGCCCTCACCGCCGCTCCCCACGCCTCGGCGCCGGCATCGTCGCGCTCCTCGCCTTGCCCGTGCTCATGGGCCCGGGGAAGTGCGGCTTCGTGCTCGACTACACCGAGACCTTCCTGATCACCGACCCTGTCGAGCACGTCGTGCTGGGCGCCGACGACGGCAGCATCGTCGCCACCGAGTACGAGCGGAGCGCGACCATGCTCAAGCGCCACACCTTCGGCTTCGAGCCGAGCCTCGGCACCACCGAGTGGTCGGTCGAGGACGGCGTGCTCACGCTGGAGGCCCGCTGCAAGTACGAGGGCAACTGCCGCTTCGACCACATGTTCGAGCTGCCGCTCGGCGTCGGCTTCGACATCACCATGAACGACGCGCAGATCAGCCTCGGCTACATCGGCGGCGACATCGAGCTGAGCCTCCTGACCGGCTGGTTCCGCGGCGTGCGCCTGCTGTCGCCGAACGTCTCGATCGAGCTCGACGAGGGCGACGTGGACCTCGACTTCGCGGCCCCGCCGGAGACCGTCACCGTCGATGTGCGCGCCGGCGACGTCGTCGTCGCGGTCCCGGCCGGCTCGTACCGCTGCGTACTCGTCGCCGACGCGGGCGCGACGACCACCAACGGCGTGACCTGCGACGACGCCGCGACCGCGGTCCTCGACGTGCACGTGCAGACCGGCGATATCGCCGTGACGGGGGTATGAACGATGGCCGAGCATGAGCCCCGACTATGGCCCCGATTGTGGCGTCGACTCCGGCGGGTCGGCCTCACGCTCCCCGTGCTGGCCAGCGCTTGTATGTGGGGCGACGTTCTCTACGACACCAGCCAGCGCGCCTTGATCCTGGACCCTGTCGAGCGGGTGCGCTTCACCGTGGACAGCGGCGAGGTCGAGGTCTACGCGTTCAACCGGACCGCGATCAGCCTGTTTTACGCCCTCACGGGCTCGGAGGCCGAGATCGGCGAGGTCGGCTACGAGGTCGTCGACGCCGAGCTGCAGGCATTCATCTCCTGTGACGACCCCGAGGGGTTCTGCAACGCGAACTTCAACGTCGAGGTCCCGTACGGCACCCCGATCGTCGCCACGACCAGGAACGGCGGCGTCAAGCTCACCGGGGTCGACGCCGACGTCGTCGCGGTCCTGGCCGGCGGTAACTTCGAGGGGGTCGATCTGAACAGTCCCTCCCTCGAGGTCGAGGTCGAGGCCGGCGACGTCACGGCCAACCTGCTCACGACGCCGGTCACCGTGCGTGTCACGGTCGGGGTCGGCACGGTCGACCTCACGCTGCCCGCGGGCAGCTACCGCTGCGAGCTCCAGGCGCCGGGCGGGGCCGTGCTCACGACCGGGGTCCTCTGTGATCCAGCGGCCGCGTCGCTCGTGAAGATCGACGTGACGACCGGCGACATCCACCTGCAAGGGGCGCCCTGACGGGCTCGCCCGCGGCCAACACCAGCACCGAGGATTGACCATGCACACCCGCCTCCCATGCACCCTGCTCGCCCTGACCGTGCTCGCCGTCAGCGCCTCGGCCAGCGCGTCCTCGACGCCCGAGATCCTCGCCGCCAGCGGCTTCGGCGACGACCTCGGCGGTGAGCCGATCGCCCTCGAGCTCGCCGCCGACGGCACGACCTTGCTGCTCAGTCGGGACCCGCAAGGCCTGGGTGCCCTCCTCCGGCTCGACCCCTTCGGCGCCGCGTCGGGGCCGGCCCGGCCGCTGTCGGAACGCGCCGACGACCTCGCCATCGACCGCCGCACCGGCAACCTCTCGATCGTCGGTGACACCGAGCTCGTGACCCTGGGCCCCGACCTCACGCGGCTCTGGCACTACCCCTTGCCGCCTCGCCGCGACGGTGAGCCCGGGCGCCGCGTCGCCGTCGGTGAGCTCGGCACCGTCGCCGTGCTCGCCGCGGGCGAACTCCACACCGTCTCCGCCACCGGCCTCGGCCTCGGCCGCGTCGCCTCCGCGGGGCAGTCCCTCCGCGACCTCGCGGTCGTCGACGCGACCGGCGTCGTCGTCGTCACCGGGTCGAGCGCTCGCACGCTCTGCGAGCAGGCGGTCGACGTCGCCGTCCTCTCGGCCTTCGCCTTCGATGGTACGCCGCGCTGGCGCGCCGACGACCGCGCCCAGACGGAGGACTGCGAGCATCAAAACCTGGCGAGCGCGCGCGGGGTCGCGGTCGCTCGCGGCGGGGACGGACACGTCTATCTGCTCGCCGAGGTCGACGGCGCGACCAATCAGTTTCGCGGACCCGCCGAGCAGCCGGCGGCCAACGTCGCGTTCGACACCTACACCGCCCCGGAGGCCGGCCAGGCGGCGCTGTACGCCTATTACGCGCGGTACAGCGCCGACGGCGATCACGTGCTCGGTCAGTACTTCGCGCTGCCGGACGCCGGCTCGGTCGTGCGACCGCGGGCGATCGCCGCGGACCGGCACGGCAACGTGTACTTCACTGGCTCGGCCAGCCACAGCCTCGGCGCCGCCGGCGAGCGGGTGTACACCGAGCGGCTCGACGCGATGGCCGGCTTCTATCAGGTCGTCGAGCCCGACTTCGAGGCGCGGCGGGTGTGGCATCAGGCCGAGGCCGACGACATGACGACGGCGCTGTCCGCCCTGGCGATCGCGGAGGACCGGGCGGTCTCGCTGCTGCAGGCCGAGACGCTGCCCGGCCGCTCCGAAGCGGGCGCGCTGCCGGCCGGTCCCTCGCTGCTGAGCTGGGCCGGCGGGTATGGACCGGTCGAGATCGAGAAGCGCCCCGATCCAGAGACCCAGGGCACCTTCGGCTACGAGAGCGGCGTCTCCGGCTCGGATCCCAAGTGCCACTGCGACGCGCAGCAGGTCCCGACGCCGGCCGCCCTGCTCACGCTCGGATTGTTCGCCCTGGCCAGCCTCCCACGGCCGCGAAGGCGCTCTTGAGCGAGGTCGGCGTGTCACGGAGTATCCATGCCCAGCTTCTTCGCGATGCCGACGACCATGCGCACGAGCCGGACCTGCGGGCTCGTGTTATCGCTGACCATGACCCTCGCTGGCGCGCGGCCGGCCGCGGCCGCCGAGGCGACCGTCGAGGCGACCGCCGCCCCTGATCCCGCGGCCGCGGCCGCATATGCCGAGGCGCTCGTCCTGGTCGAACGCCACGAATATAGGGAGGCGATCGCCAAGCTCGACCTGGCC
>Ga0066600_10000347_pt1 | contig 17351 bp, 14 predicted proteins | sample Lowcelwee11metaG_FD_59486 | JGI IMG/M metagenome (GOLD analysis project Ga0066600, IMG submission 59486) | Freshwater pond sediment microbial communities from the University of Edinburgh, under environmental carbon perturbations - Low... | ecosystem: Environmental > Aquatic > Freshwater > Pond... | reverse complement strand
TTTTAGAAAGGGACAGCCCCATAATGTATGCTCCGATGATCATGGTCAGACCGGCCTGTTCAAAAATACCCGACAGAAAAAAAGCCATACCGAGCGCGAGGACTGTAATTGAGCTCCTGTCTTTGAATTTTTTTAAAAAAGAGCTTATTCTTGACGCAAAAAGCAGACCGGCGATAGTGAAGCCTATCCATATCAGGACAGCTTTTGTAATTATTACCGATATTCCGATCCAGTCAATGCTTCCGCCAATTGTTTGAATAGCCGATATCCCCGCCACGATAGCAAGTACAATAATTCCCAGAACATCGTCAATTATAGCCGCAGACAGAATTGTTACACCCTCAGGGGATTCCATGAATTTATTTTTGGATAAAATCGTAGCGGATATTCCTACGGAAGTGGCTGTGCTCATCGCTCCTAAAAAAAGACATCGGGGATCAATAAAAGAAGCGTCATACGCTATCATCCCGACAATCGCACCGGGTATAAAAGAAAATATCACGCCGCCCAACCCCACTATTCCCCCGCTGACGGCATATTTAACGAGCAGATCAATATCGGTTTCAAGACCGGTTATAAATAAAAGCATGATCGATGCGATTACTGAAACACCGTAGATTTCATTTGATAAAGGTATAAAACCTTCATGGAGCTGAAACAATCCTTCATGCATGCCTATGAAATCCAGCGGAATGCTTCCGAGCATATAAGGACCGAGAACAATACCTACCATAAGTTCTCCGAGAGTCCCGGGCAGCTTTACTTTTTCAAAAAGCATTCCTGCCATTTTCGCTGAAAATATTATTATTCCCAGCTGGAAAACAAAGATAGTCATATCATGAATTATTTCCGCACTGCCGCTCTGCGACCCGAACAGTAATCCGTATGATGAGAGTAATAAGATTGCCGTTGATTTCATCAGCGTCCTAATTTATATATTTCAAATTTAACAATCTGCGGAGTGAAATCAAGAGTTTTTTTGAATGTTTCTAAAAATATCTCAGTATTAAATAAATATGACTTATCAACACTGATAATAACATTAGAGGAACACTGTATTTAAGAAATCCCATAAAAGTGATCTTATGGCCGGCTTTTTCAGCAAAATTTGCGATTATTATATTTGCCGAAGCACCGATAAGAGTTCCGTTGCCGCCCAGACAAGCTCCAAGTGAAAGAGCCCACCATACGGGTTTTACTGCTTCCGCACCTAAATTTGCTCCCATATCTTGAACTAACGGTATCATCGTAGCTACAAAAGGTATATTATCAACTATAGCAGAAAACACTCCCGAGAACCACAGTATTATAACCGATGTAACTTTTATATCTCCTCCTGTTACTTCAAGCATTTTTGTGCTTACTATTTTAATTACTCCTGTTTCAACTAGAGTGCCGACCATAATGAAAAGACCTATGAAGAAGAAAATACTGGTCCATTCGACCTCCTTGAAAATATGATCAACATCAATTTTACCGAAAAGAATAAGCAGAGTTGATCCGGCAATTGCTATCGTAGCTACTTCAAGATGCAGCAGTCCGTGAAACATGAATGCAAGAATAACACCGGAAAAAATTACCAGTGAAACCTTTAATAACTTATGATTTTTTATCATTCTGCTTTCATCAAATTCCAAAATTCTGGCTCTGTTCTGGTTTGTAACGACCATTTTACCTCTGAATATAAAATAAAATATGACAGCAAAAACCACACAAATTATTGCGATTACAGGTGAAAGATGATAGACAAAGTCCATGAATGTCAGATTCGCAGCGCTGCCTATCATAATATTTGGCGGATCTCCGATCAGAGTTGCGGTGCCGCCTATATTGGAAGAGAATATCAGAACGATCAGGAACGGCATCGGTGAAATCTCAAGCTCTTTTGCCAGCAATAACGCAACTGGAGCAATTAAGATTACCGTTGTAACATTGTCGAGAAAAGCTGATGTGATCGCTGTTAAAAAGAATAGAATGGTCATAATCCAGTAAGGATTTCCTTTAACCAGTTTTGTTAATTTTATGGAAAGATATTCGAATACGCCTGTTTGCTCCAGTATCTTCATTAGTATCATCATGCTTATAAGCAGAAAAATAACATTAAAATCTATGTGCTCAAATGCTTTTTCCTGTGGTATCAGGTGAAACAGCATCATCATAGAAGCGCCTATTAGGGCAACTATCGTTTTATTTATTTTTTCAGAAGCTATAAAAAAGTAAGCTACGGCAAAAATTCCGATCGCAAAAATTTTGTCCATTTTATGCTCTTATTATTTTATTTAACATATCTCTCATCGATACTATTCCGATGACTTTTTCTTTTTCGTCAACCACGGTTATATAATGCATGTGTTCCTTTTTCATAACAAAACCGAGTTCGACGACGCTTGCATCAGATCTGATTACCCTTTTATGACCGGCTATATATACATCCTTTATAAGTACTTTATTTTCTTTGGCGATAAAATCCTCAAATGATCTGAGATTACTAAGAAACGAAAGATTATTCATCAAGAAAAGATATGATGGATAGGCGATTCCGAGGATGTCAAGAAGATCAATTTTCCCGATATATTCCTCTTTATCATTTACAACAGGCATATATTTTATGTTTTTAACTTTCATTATATCAAGAATCTGCGAAACAGTTTGTTCTGCTTTTGCGGTAAAAACATCTTTGCTCATTATTTCAGCTACAGTTAATGATTCCTCTAGTTTTATATTTGAATTGTTAATAACATTAAGCAATTCTTCAGGACTTATCAGATTTTTCAGTTTATCTTTATTCTCTTTGATTATCTTTACAATACCAGCCAGAGCCTTAAGGTACACATTCGAACCTGTATTACTTGTCATCAGAAAAAAGAAAAAATCGGCTTCGCCTTTTGCGAAATTGATTGTTTTTTTTGTTTTAATTACAATAATGATAAGATCATTGAAATTCTCAAGTCTTCCGTGAGGGATAGCAAATGTACCTTCGAAAATATCGTGACCCATTTCATACCGCTTGATAAATGAAGAATAAACTTCATCTTTGTTCAGTTTGAACTGATCTGCAGCCATTTGTGATGCTTTCTCAAAAAGCTCTTTATCATTTGAGATTCTTTCATCGTTTAAAAGTATTTGTTTTTCCTGGATCAAACTGGACAGTTTCATCAGGTCACCTCTTAATTTATTTTTTTAGTTTTTTTATACGGGTATAATTAGAATTTTACGAGTATTTAAAACAGAAAATTATATGAAGCAGTAAATTAAACATTTCCCACCGCAAGGTTTTAATTCGGCGGTAATGTAACGCGGGACTTTTACTTTGTCAAATTAATAATGATTGAAGAATTTATAAAATTATACAACAATATCTTACTTTCTGTGACACATGAAGATCTTATGTCTATGCTGCCGGAATCAATATTTTTGATCGGGAGAAACTCATGGCTGCTGTTCTTGACTGAGTACAAAAATATTTCATCCTCTTTTGAAGAAATCATCTTTACTTCGTCATCTGAAATACTGAAATTGCCGTATTCGTATCCCCTAGGAATATCAATTGATGAAATGACATTTAGAGTATTATCATATAGTTCAAGCTTGTTTCTGAATGGATTGTTTACCCGCAATCCGTCTGCAGTTTCCGCTATTGACACCTGCGCGAATTTCATTTCTGTTATGAGCGTATCGTTTAAAGGAATACAGCCGGTCTCACTTTTACTTTTAATGTCGATCAGCTTCAACAATATTTTTCCGTCTTCCGGTTTTCTTGAAGTCACGAACAGCTTTGAACCTATCACTGCGATCCTGTCGGGATTGAAAATCTTTATAGTATCTTCGATACTGCTGCCTGAGCTGACAAATATCTCGTCGTAAGTATTGGAATAATATACTTTATCACCTTCAATATCGAAATCCAATAGGAAATCCCTTCCGCCGATCTCAAGATCTCTGAATAAGCTCAATGAATCCTCATTCAGCCTAAAGATAGCTGAAGCGGTCGAGTTGAGAACAAATATGTCTCCCCCGATCTCTTTTATCATATTCACGCTGCCGAGATCTGAAAGCTCAAGAGTTTTTGAAGAATCAGCCGGTACATCAATCTTCTTACATGAAAAAAACAATACAACCGTAAAAATAAGTAATAACAGCGGTCGGAGCTTCATCTATTCACTTCCAGTTTATGGAAAGCTTTTATAAATGAGCTTGATGTGCCTGAGAACCTAATATGCTCAGGATACTCCAGAAGTCTCTTTTCTTCTCTGAAAGCAGGCGCGACATATCCGAATTTTGAATTCCTTGAAAAATATATTACGCAGTCAATGTTCCCGTCATCCCAGTCTTTGTGAACTTCCTGATAAGTACCTTTATCTTCAAATGTCTTTACCTGAATTCTGTAGAAATTCGGTCCGTCTGAGATCAGCACATCGGTCTGATGCCCGTCATCCAGCACGGGCTTAAATACCTGCCAGCCGTCCTGCATGAACCATCCGACAAGCACATTCTCGAATGACATATTCCGCATCGTTTTAAAAGTGCCTTCCTTAGTTTCAGTTTTTCGTACGGGCATTACAGCTCCTCCAGCAACGATAATTTCTCAACAGAATCTATCAGAATTCGTTTTTTAGCCGGATATTCTTCAAAAAGCTTTTTTTGCTTCTCATTTAGTTCCGAATAGTACTTTGATTCTATAATCACTTTATTATCAGTATAAAAATCCAGTTCTATCGAATTTTCCTGAATATAAAACAATTTACTTTTCAGGCGTAATTTCAGGTAAATGTAATTCTCGAAATAACTTCCTATATCCCTTTCACCTACGAATAAATATTTGATTCCGAGATCAGCAGCATAGATTTTTTTCGATGAAAGCAGTATCTGATTCGTCTTGCCCCATCTCGGCAGTAAATGTATTAGATAAGAAGCCTGAAAATACTCCAGATATCTCTTGGATGAGTCAACGGAAATATCAAGAATATTAGCGATCTTATTTATACTCAGCTGTTTACCGCTTCTTTCCATTAAAAGAGTAAAGTAATCTCTGAGTATCTGATGATTTTTCACGCCGTGATACGCGGTTATGTCCTTTTGAATTATATCTTCGATCAGGTTCATCAGATATTCTCTGCCCGGATCAAAAATATTTTCCGGCATCCCGCCCGATTTTATATATTCTAGAAAATAAGTCTGATAAAGCTTAATATCCCGGTTTTTGATGCTGATACCTTTAAACTGCAGATATTCTTCCAAGTCTAAAGGCTCTACTTCAACAGTCACTGCTCTGCCTGTGAGGCTGGCTTTTTTATCTCTAAGGAGAGATGCCGATGAAGATGCTGCAAAAATTTTGGTATTCTGATTATCATAGATGTTTTTAAGCTGAATATGAAATTCTTCTTTATAAGTTACTTCATCAAGGAAAAGATAAATTTTTTCCTCGATTTTTATCTTGTGGATCTTTCTGAATTCATCAATAATATCAATAATACTGCTTGAACGGAGCATGTAATCATCAAGACTGACATATAAAATTCTCTTCGGGTCAGTACCTTCGTCGGTCAGCCTTTTAATGAAAAGTTTCATCAGCGTAGTTTTACCCACCCTTCTGAGACCTGTTAAAATAATGATCTGCTTACTTTCGGAATATTTAACCATCTGAGCAAGATATTTGTCTCTCGGCTTCACATCCTGACAGTACTTGGCATCTTCCCACCATGGATTATATTGAAACAGAAGGTCTTTCATATCTCAAATATACGACTCCATCGGACATTTGTCAAGTTATTTATACGATTCCATCGAATATCTACTATTATACCTGATTCATTCATTTATTTCATTCCTTCCCCAGCTCTTCCATTATCTCTTTGAAACTTGCGAGGCCTGCTTCGATATTCTCGATTATCTCACTGGCCAAGATATCGGGATCGGGCAGGTTGTCGAGATCAGCCAGACTCTTATCCTTCAGCCAGAATATGTCAAGATTGGTTTTATCCCTTGCGATTATTTCATCGTAGCTGAACTTTCTCCATCTGCCTTCGGGATTTTCTTCCGACCAGATTTCTTTCCTTTTATGCCTGTTTCCCGCATTGTAGCATTTTATAAAATCTGCCATATCCTCGAACTGAAGCGGTTTCTTTTTAAGCGTATGATGAATGTTCGTTCTGTAATCGTAGAACCATACTTCTTTTGTCCACGCTTCTTTTGAAGCAGGTTTGTTGTCGAAGAACAGAATGTTAGCCTTTACTCCCTGAGCATAAAATATTCCTGTAGGCAGTCTAAGTACGGTATGAAGCTCGGTCGTTTTCATAAGTTCTTTTCTGACCGTCTCCCCCGCTCCGCCTTCGAACAGCACATTGTCAGGCAGTACGACTGCAGCCTGTCCGGTGATCTTTAAGAGCGTTCTTATATGCTGTAAAAAGTTAAGCTGTTTGTTCGATGTAGTAGCCCAGAAATCCTGCCTGTTGTAAACAAGATTTTCTTTTTCCTGTTCGCCTTCCTCGTTGGTGAATGTCATACTGCTCTTTTTCCCGAAAGGAGGATTTGTCAGAACATAATCAAATCTTTTACCGTCATCCGCTATAAGCGAGTCCGCCGATGAAATGTGCGTTTCGCCGCTGATTTCCCCGATGTTATGAAGGAACATATTCATAAGACAAAGTCTTCTCGTATTGGCAACTATCTCGTTACCGTGAAAAGTATTGTTCTTCAAAAAATCTTTCTGATCGCGGTTCAAGTCGAAATGGTTAACGATATAGTCATAGAAAGCCAGAAAAAATCCTCCCGTTCCTGAAGCCGGATCGCACATTGACTTTGACGGTTCCGGTCCGATGCAAACCACCATCGTTCTGATCAGAGGTCTCGGAGTAAAATACTGCCCCGCTCCGCTCTTGGTATCCTCTGCGTTCTTTTCAAGAAGCCCTTCATATATTCTTCCTTTAACATCGGCACCCATCAGGCTCCATTCTTCCTTATCTATCATATCTATGATCTTGGAAAGTTTTGCCGGATCCTGAATCTTATTCTGAGATTTAACGAAAATCTGCCCAAGTGTGCCTTTAGCCTGAGAAAGTTCTTTCAAAGTCCTGTTATAATGAGTTTCAAGCTCAGACCCTTTTTTATTCTTCAGCTCTTCCCAGCCGTATCCCGAAGGCATATTGATCGGCCTATTGTACGGCGGTTTTGAAAATTCATCGGCCATCTTTAAAAACAGCAGATATGTAAGCTGTTCAAGATAGTCTCCATAGCTCACACCATCATCCCGAAGCACATTCGCGAAGCTCCACACCTTTGATATAATACCTGATTCATTCATTTATTTTATTCCTTTCTTTTTATTTACAGTATCTTTCTTCGCAGAAATATCCGAATTTTTCTCAGACTCCTTAATCAGATTATTCTCAAGCAAGAAATTAACAACCTGGTCGAGCGTAAAAACCTCAACTTTACCTTTTTTTACTTCATCAATTCTCATATCTGAAATTGTTTCGTCCAAAGTTCTGATATTTATAGCTTTTTTCACTTCATTCCTCGGTAGTTTATTGTTTATAGGACTATACGACACCAACGAATATTTTTTAAGTTTTTTATACGATACAATCGAATACTCTCCTTATTTATCCTCTCCAAAAGCTTCATTTCTTGCCGCCGGTCAACTTTTTTACCTCGCGGTCAAAGTCTGAAATATATTTTTTGTCTTCATCTCTGCGATATTTATCATATTCCGATCGTGCCTTTTCTACAGCTTCTTCATGGCTGATCTTCCCCGAATGAGTAAGAAGCTCTTTATCACTGACTTTCAAAAAATCATCAAGTTTCTGTATCCAGTCTCTCATTTTCATCAATCGGCCGTTCAATGCCTGCAGTTCTCCAAAATCAAGATACATAGAGACAATCAGATTAAGCTGTTTCAGTTCATTTTCAGAAAGATAATTTTTGGCTATACCTACATCCCGCTTCGTAATATATTTTCCTTTAAAATTTGTAAGACCGATAAAAGGTTTGGAAGAATCCGACCTTTCATTTATAATCTCGGCAGCCGTTTTCCCGTGTACCGCATAATGCATTTTATTCTGAACCGCAGCAAAAAACTCTTTAGTCAAATTGTCGTCATCTTTATAATCTATGCTCGTTGAATAAATGTCCGTAACCTTCTGATAAAAATTCCTTTCACTGCTTCTTATATCCCGTATCCTTTGAAGAAGCTCCTCAAAATACCTTGACCTAGCACCTTCCTGTTTCAAACGGTCATCGTCCAGCGTAAAACCTTTTACAATATATTCAGCTATCCGTTTTGTCGCCCATTGGCGGAATTTCGTTCCCTGTGGAGACTTTACTCTGTAACCGACGGAAATTATTACATCGAGATTGTAATATTCTACTTGGTATGTTTTATCATCCGCTGCAGTTGTCGCAAAATTTGCGACAACTGAATTTCTCTGAAGTTCACCCTCATCGAATATGTTGTTTAAGTGCTTACCTATTGTTTTAACATCTCTATCGAACAACATAGATAACTGTTGCCTGTTCAGCCAGACAGTTTCATCCTGCAGAAGGGTCTGAATACGAATATCGTTGTTCTCTGTCTGATAAATAATTATTTCTGATTTCTGATCCAATCTGTTTCTCCTTTACTTATCTTTTACTTCCTATCCTTCTTTATCCTCTCAAGCAGCTTTTCAGCTTCCCATTTTTCCGAATATTCCGATCTTCAATCACCACCTGTTATTTCAGTATCTCTCGATTCAAAAATTGTCATATAAACCAATGAGAATAAAAAGGAATAACCAATAATAAGATACTCCAAATTTTACTACCATGGATTTTTTTTCAGATGGCTGACTTGAAAATAAGTAAGTAAATAAAATAATCCCTAACAAATGAATTAAAGCAATTATACCCAATATTACTAATTTTGCATAAAGATCTTCAATACCTTCTCCAAAAGAAGCCAATATCGGTAATCCAAATAACACAGAAAATATTCCAGCATAAGCCATGAAGTTTACGAATGAACCGGACTTTGATCTCTTTTCAGAATTTCCCATTTCTTCTGAAATATAGTTATTATTTACAGTTTCAATTCCTTCGCCATAGACTTTCGTGAATTCACCGCATTTCTTGCATTTTGCAGGTTCGCCAAGACTCAAGTGTCTTGTTACGATTTCTTCATTACAATTTTTGCATTTAAATCTATATTCCACTTCCTATTTCTCCTTCTTTATCCTCTCATTTCAACATCTCTAATATGATCGTGCTATGCGAAAACCAAGCTGATTATACTCGTGCTCAGGGGTATGGTGGCAACGATAGTCAGTTCTGCAGTGACTTGCTTTACTGTTCAAGCTGCCTCCTCGCAATACGAAAAACGAAGTCACGGTCCCTGATCTCAGGATTGAAGTAGTATAAGCCAACCCGGCAGTAATTATCGCCTGGGTAGATGCCGCTACTGCGAAGACTACGGTTAGACTGGTCACTTGGCCCTTCCCAGTACCATTCACAAACATATCCGCACACATCAAATATACAAAGTTCGTTCGGTTTTTTACTACCTTCTTGATGAGTAGTGTATTTGCTACAATTTCGATTATTCTTGTAATACATATCAACTTCATGAAAATTAATACTTTTGTTATAATACTTATAATAATTGCTTTGATTATCTTCTCTAATCGCTGAATATCCCCACTCATCTCTCGTTGGCAAACGATATCCGTTTGCTTTCCAGTTGCATTTGTATTCTTTTATGAAACGAAAACTACAAAAACCAGTACTTACCATTTCCTCTGTTTCATAATAAGTAGGCTCTAATCCTTCATTTTTGCTTAGTTTATTGCAAAATTCAACAGCATCATACCAGTTTACTGAATCAACGGGATTGTTTTCACCTTTGAAAAAACTCGGATTCTTTCCCATTATTTTTTCATATTCCTTCTGTGTTATAGGATACTTGCCTATAAAGAAACTGCTGATGCTTACATCGTTGTTAAAACAATTTTTAAATTCTCCTCCTTCAATAAAAATCATATCAGGCTTTACAAATCCGCATTTATTGCATACTCTCCCTGTCCATTCATGCGCACTGGCCAATATTCTGCCGCAAACTGTGCATTTACATCCGTCCCACTTATGCTGGTCGTTTCTCCATTTTCCACATACTGTGCATTTACATCCGTCCCACTTATGTTGATTGTCTCTCTTTTCACCGCATACAGAACATTTTTCACAATCTTTTTTCCAGTCATGCGCACTGTCCAATATATTACCGCATACTGTGCATTTACATCCATTCCACTTATGCTGATCGTTTCGCCATTTTCCACATACTGTGCATTTACATCCGTCCCACTTATGCTGATTGTCTCTCTTTTTACCGCATAAAGAACATTCTTCACAATCTTTTGACCAATCATGTTCTGCATCTCGAGTCTTTCCGCACACTTTACACTTGCAACCAATCCAATCGTGAAAACCAAGTAGGCATTTTATATTCATTTCAAACTCCAATATAGATTTTTTAATCCTGATCTTTCTCTATGTGGCATACTCTATTTTATTTCCTCTCCCTCTTTATCCTCTCCAAAAGCTTGTCCGCAGGCTCCCAGTCAGATTCCTTTCTGCATGCGTCAAGTTCAGCTTTACTCAAGAGCTCGCCATCAAAAGCTTTCTTTAAAATGCTCTGGCGTAGCGCTTCAGCTTTCAAAAGGCTTTCGTCTATAGATTCAGCCAGCTTGTCTGCTACGGAGAAACGCGTTTCGATTTCTTGAACGATTTCTTGTTGTTCTTTGAGTGGTGGGAGTGGTATCGTCGCTTCTTTAATTTTCTTAAGAATTATCCTTTTTATTGCTGTTCCTGTCATTTTCCCTATTATTTTTCTAAAGCCTGTTGGACTTTGAATATAATAACTCAAAAAATGGTTGTCCATTAGCTTTCTATTTGGTTTCAAAAGACATACACTTGATAATAAACTGAATGGCACGGTCAATGTGTTGATACATACATTACCTGTATTTACACCATCTTTTGTCAATAAAACATCTCCAAATTCAGGATTGCATCTTTTGTAAATACTTTCATGAAATTCTGAATCTACATAAGCTACATTTTTCAAATCTAGGTAATTGTTTCTAATATTTTTAGATGTTATATAAGGGTAAAATCCATCTTTTTTATATAAGATCTGATTTTGTGGAGAAAAATGAGACCCATCCTGTATTTTATCACAAATTTTATTTAATTCTACTGAATTCCATTTACCTTCAAAAGCCTTCTTTAGTACGGACTGTCTGAAGATTTCGAGTTTGTCTTTTGCCTGTTTCAGGTTAGAGACTGCGTTGTCGAGTTCGCTGAAAAGTAGTTCAATTTTGCTTACGATCGCCCTTTGTTCGGGAAGTGGTGCGATTTTTACGGGTATTTGCTTTAAACTGCTTTGAGTTAACTTCAGCCTTGTTGTTCCTGAGACAAAATCTTTCAGATTCACTTGGTTCAAGTAATACAGTAAAAATTTATTATTAAAATTGGACAATAAGATATGTGCGTGGTTATTTACCCAACATTTGCCGTTAATCAAGTATGCTACATCTTTATTGTAATCAAGAAAAGGTGCTCCATCCTCGCCAATTAAGATATATTCGCCATCCGACAAGTAATCGTCAATAAAACCTACTTGACCCGTTGCACCGTAGTATGGAAAAAGTTCTTTAGGATTTTTACCTGCAATTCGAGCTGCTCTTTCCTGCGAATTAATAGGCTTTCTTAAATTGTCGTATATTTTACATGCGTAATCTAATTCTACTTCAACCCAGTCTTTTCTCATTATCCGGCCAGCGCCTCATTTAGTTCCTGTATTATTTGATCGGTCTTGTCGCCGAAGAGTTTCCACATCTTTCCAAGTCCGCCTTTAGCATTAAACGGTTGCAGGTCAAAATCATCTTTTACAATATTGAAGCTATTGGCTATGTGGTCTTTGAGCATTCTTAGCCATTCCATCTGTTCGTCGGTGAATTTTTCTCCGCTTCCTGCGTGTTTTTTGAATACCCAGTCCTGAAAATTTTTATCCACGGTTTTATCGTAAGGCGACAGCTGTTTGTCTATTCCCGTGACTCTTCTTATGAGCGATACGAGCGCGGTGAGTTCGTTTTTCGGGCTGTTTCCCCTGACCTGTTCGATTTGAGCATAAGCACCCCAGACATAATGCGGAGCGAGTAGCGGTTTGTCCGTTTTTAATCTTTCGAGCACTTCCTTTATCATCTTAAATGTGAGTTCCCTTCTTCTGTAAGGCTGATCGTAAAATATGCTTAATGCGGTTATTTCGTCTTTATTGGCTTCAATGTATTCTTTGAATTCCTTTATGACCGACTGAGCTTTTTCGGTGGAGTAGCTGTCCCATTCGGCTTTGATTATCCTGTCTGAATTGACACTGTCTATTATCTGTTCGTGCGTTTTTCTGACATTTTCGATGTATTCGTTGAGTTTGCCGTTGAATACCGAAGAAGCGTTCTTCTTGAGTTCATTCCTTTTTGTTTCCTCGACATCGGGATCGTAAGCCTCTATGAGATTTTTTGCGACGCTTTTTATATCATGCCCGTTTGAGAGTTCGGTGAACCTTGCCCTTTCATCGTCTGTTATCTTTTTATCCAGCCTGATGAGCCTGTTCGCTAACGAAACGAATGTGTCTTCGTCTTTTACGCCCACTGCTACCGCGCCGAGTAGGTCTTTTAACGGAACTGCCGGCTTTCTTTCGAGCGGTCTGCTGTCGGTTTTCTTCGATTTTGTGGCTCCTACGGCATCCACTATTACAAAATGAGTTTTGGTGTGAGTTGCGGTTCTCGTGACCCTTTTCAGGTCATCGAAATTTAATGTTCTTGTGCCTCTGCCCTTCATCTGCTCAAAATAATTTATACTTTTGACATCCCGCATAAAAAGTAAGACTTCGAGCGGTTTTACATCCGTTCCCGTTGCGATCATATCAACGGTCACCGCGATCCTCGGAGCCCATGAGTTCCTGAAACGGTTAAGTACGGATTTCGGGTCTTCCTCTGTCTTGTAAGTTATTTTCTTGCAGAAATCGTTACCCTCCGCGAATTCCTCCCTTATCACCTGAATGATGTCGTCCGCGTGGCTGTCCGTCTTTGCGAATACGAGAGTTTTAGGCACTTCAAATTCATTATTATCGTCAAATCTATCCGGGAACATTACGGGTAAAGCGTCTTTATAGGCTTTTATCACGCTCCTGATCTGGCTTAAGTTGACCACATCCCTGTCAAGCTGATTTGCCGTATATTCATAATCGTCGTCGAGTCTGCCCCATCTGCTTTTTCTGGAGAGTTTTTCCCTTCTGTCAACATATTCCTGAGCTTTGATGACCGCTCCGTTCTGAGTGATCTCGGTTTCGATCGTGAAAACATCGTAAGGTACATTCACGCCGTCAATTACTGAAGCCTCATAAGTGTATTCGCTGACTACATTCTCGTTAAAAAAACCGAATGTTCTTTTATCGGGAGTAGCGGTTAAGCCTATGAGAAATGAATCGAAATAATCGAGCACCTGTTTCCATAAATTATAAATTGACCTGTGGCATTCGTCAATTACGATAAAGTCAAAATATTCTATCGGGATCCGTTCGTTGTAAACAACGGGCAGAGCTTCCTTCTTCTGCCAACCTTCAAATAAAGGCGAGTCGTTCGGATTATTCTCCTCAAGCGCAGGGTCAAGTTCTTCGCCTTTTAAGACGGAGTAAAGCCTCTGTATAGTTGAAATGCAGACCTGACTGTCTGAAGCTATATAACTTGAACTCAGCCGCTGAACATTATAAAGTTCGGTGAATTTTCTGTTGTCGTCAACCGGCTGATATTTCAAAAATTCCTGTTCCGCCTGTTCGCCTAAGTTTCTGGTATCCACAAGAAATAATATTCTTTTTGCTTTCGCATGCTTTAAAAGCCTGTAAACAAAAGTGCAGGCGGTAAATGTTTTTCCCGCTCCCGTCGCCATCTGAATAAGGGCTTTAGGTTTGTTGTCCTTGAAAGATACTTCAAGGTTGTTTATCGCCCTGAACTGAGCTGCACGCAATCCATCCGGCGGAAGTTCGGGAAGGTCGTGAAGTCTTGTCCGCAGTGAATTCTGCTCATTCAGAATTTTAATCAGCGTTTCCGGTCTGTGAAACGAAAATACCGGTCTTGACCTCGGTTTCGGGTCGCGCATATCTGTAAAATTGGTCACGACTCCCGTACTTTCATAAACGAAAGGCAGCGGATCATTGTTAAGATATCTTAATTTGCTTTTCGCATAATATTCGGCCTGATCCTCTGCGACTCTCAGATGCAGTCCTTCCGCTTCCTTTTTTGCTTCCAATATCCCGACGGGTCTTTTATCTGCGAAAAGCACATAATCCGCAGGTCCGATTTCTGTGTAATACTCTCTTACCGCAACGCCGTAAGAAGCCGACAGATTGATCTCGCTTTTCGACTGAACAGCCCAGCCTGATGCATTCAGCATTTTATCTATCTGCTCGCGAGCCTTCTGTTCAGGTGTCTGGTATAACATTATAAACCTATTTTTGATTTGATTTACGGAAAATATTTATAAATATCTTTTCTGTTTCGAATATTTTCTGATCATTTATTTTCTTTAAGTCCTTTTCAAAACTTGATTCGAAAAGAACTTTCACTTTTTACCGCCAAGAATATAATCAATCTTATCTTCACTGACCAAATTATTTTTTTTGCCTTCTTCGATGGCTTTATACAAACCGGCATCCTCAAAAGCTGAAACAATAACCTCATAAAATTCTTCATTTTTCTCATGAATGAAATCAATTATTACTTCCTTGAGAATTACTTTGATTCTATCGTCAGTAATTGTTTTCTGCATTAAAATTCCTCACTTCTTAGTTTATCATAATATAAACAACTTTCTAAATTATAACAAACATATTTTGCTTTTTACGGTCTTTTATCTTACTTTTAACAAAAAAAATGGAAGCGTTATGAAATTCTGCATTCTTACCCTTTTATCCCTGACTCTTGCCTTAAACGCCCAATACACGACTTCAAAATACGATACTTTGTTCATAAAAGCATCAGCTTCGTTTATAAATCACCAGCATTTTGTCGAGCCTGCGAAAAAGCAGATAATTGATATCGGGGAAGATATCGTTCCGTTCCTTGTAAGCAACTGCAGTTCGCAGCAGCCGAGAGAATATCATGCGCTCAGAGATTTGTTTTTGAAGATTAATCATAAACTTTCATCCCGCTACCTGATGGATGAAGTAAAGAAAATGGACAAGGAATCTTTTTCAACCGCCGTTGAATTTCTCGGCCTGTCGAAATACGATAAAGGACTTGATTTTCTTGAACCTTTCATGGACATAGATTCCGCATGGGTAAAAGTATCCACTCTGAGAGGAATAAGCGATCTTAATGATCCGCTATCGGTCAGAATAGCTAAAAAATATGCAAAAGATCCCGATTATAAGATCCGCTGGCAGGCGGCTGCGGTATTCGGTAAAATGAACACGGTCGAAGGCGACAGGGAGCTTGTTCCGATGCTGAATGATTCTCTTCAACTGGTTTCACACACTGCATTGAATTATCTGAATTCTCATTTGAGAGCGGATACTCTGAAACAAAGGATCAAGGTGATCGACAGGAAAATGGAATCGCCTCTTCTTGATCTGTTAAAGAAAAAATATATCGAAAATAAAGACGCTGCCCTTATTTCAGAATTGAAAATTGAAACCGTTGCTCCTGATTCAATGAAACTTTTTACGATCAAAAATCTTGTTTCGGAAAATTCGGTTATTGATACGGCTCTGAAAGAACTTTATATGGATGAAAATGATTTCTTTCTGCCTGTTAAAACTGAACAGGAATTATTTTTATTCCCTTCGATAGCAAAAATGTTCGCCGATCCAATGCTACAGGTTTCTCTACCGCATGAAGTCAAAGATGATTACAGCAAATTTCCGGAAATTGATTTTTCGAATGTGATATCTGAATTCAGATCGGAAATGCCTGCTGAAGCTTCAGGTACAATTGATATTAATGAGTTCGTTAAACGGCATAAAAACATTGCAGAAAGTTTTAATAAAACATGGTCGGGCTGCACTGAAAAAGACTCCATCGAATCGAAGGTTTTTGAGAGATCAATAAGCGATGATGAGGAAGATTCCGGTGAGGAAGAAATCTCTGCCGGATCGGATGAGGTGTCGGTCATGATCAAAAACAGACTTGATGAAAGAAGATATTACTCTGAAAGTGAAAAATATTATAAAGAGACGCTTAAAAATATTCAGCCTAAGTTTATCGTTGAATCCGGGATAAAATCATATTCTGATTTTCTTGCTTTGATCGTGTATATAAAAAACAACAAAATTGAGTCGTCAATAAAGGATTCTCCCTTCGGCCGCATTGTTATCGGTTCGGAAGGTGACGATATTTATGAGGGTAACTATTTTTTGATCATTGATAAAGGCGGAAATGATATTTATAAATTGAACAATAAGTCTCAAAAATTCAGCTATGTAATTGATCTTAAAGGGAACGACAGGTATATTTCAGACGAATTCGGTCCGGCTTCGGCTTTCAACGGAATTTCTTTCCTTTACGACGGATCCGGGGATGATTTTTACGACTGTAAAGATTTTTCTTTAGCCTCTTCCCTGTTCGGTTTTACCGTTTTACTTGATGAATCCGGCAACGACAGATATTTGTCGCTAAAACATTCACAGGCTGCTGCATCTTTCGGATATTCATGCCTCTGGGATAAGAACGGGAACGATGTTTATATCGGCGAAATGAAAGCACAGGCTTATTCGGGCGTGTTCGGTTATTCCGTTCTGAATGATGAGAACGGTAACGATAACTACACTCTTTCAGGAAATCAGGTTGATGTTCTCCGTTATGCAGATCATTTTATGTCTATGGGACAGGGATATTCCTTCGGCGACAGGGATCACGCCGGCGGAGGTTACGCCTATCTTTTCGACAGGCAGGGTAATGACAACTACATTTCCGACATTTTCGGTCAGGGCGGCGGATACTGGCTGGCTTTCGGATGCCTGTACGATCTGAAAGGCAACGATAATTACATTTCATATCAGTATTCAATCGGTTCAGGTGTTCATTTAGCGTTTGGAACGGTTATTGACGCTGAAGGCGACGACAGCTACAAATCAAAAGGGGTTTCGATAGGCTGCGGCCATGATTACGCGGGCGGAATGTTCTTCGATCTAAAAGGTAATGACAGCTATCAGTCCGAATCACTTTCGATCGGAGCTGGAAATGCGAACGCGATATCTATTTTCTTCGACGGTCAGGGAAATGACCTTTATGCTATGCACCTTGGAAGCTCAATGGGATGGTCGGACT
>Ga0066600_10000335_pt1 | contig 17732 bp, 11 predicted proteins | sample Lowcelwee11metaG_FD_59486 | JGI IMG/M metagenome (GOLD analysis project Ga0066600, IMG submission 59486) | Freshwater pond sediment microbial communities from the University of Edinburgh, under environmental carbon perturbations - Low... | ecosystem: Environmental > Aquatic > Freshwater > Pond... | reverse complement strand
GCTTCTTTTCGAAATCGGTCTCTTTGGCTGTGAGCTTATCTTTACCTTTTGATTTTCTATCGAGTTCTGCCAGCTTTTTATCCCTTTCAAGCTCGGCTTTTTCTTTTTTTATTAAAAGTGTGTCGAATTTTTCTTCGAGCATTGAATAAACGCCCATCCTTGTGTTCGGTCTTTTGCCTTTCCATCCGCCTGTAGAGCGGGGATTGTAACCCAGGGCCATTTTGTAGCCGTAATCTTTTAAAAGCGCGTCTTTCCTGTTCTCAGCCCAGTTCTTTATTATCATGGCTCTTCCGCCTATCAGGTTGCCGCTTCCGGGTACTACGCAGGAATAGAGAACTCCGAAATCTACCGCGTCCTTAAAAGCCCTGTCGTCAAAGTAAATGCTGTTAAGAGGATCATTAAGGGGCATGAACTGATCGGAGATATCGTTACCTTCGCTTTCGTCCGCAGGCTCGCCGTCGCGGAACATGCCTATATGAGAATGCGCATCAATAAATGCAGGCGTCACATAACCCTCATAATCTGCCTTAAGCGGTTTTTTTGAGACTTCAACGATCCTGCCGTTTTCTACGACCACCGTCTGTTCGGTAAGTTTCTTTTTTCCGTCGTACAGTACCTTCGCTCTTATTACTGTCTTATTTTCCATAATGAACTCCAGCTATTTTATAATTTATTTTTCAATTCTTCAATTTCTTCGAAAGTGTATAATTTTCCCGATCCGATCCCGGGACATGTCTGAGTCTCTTCGTCCCACTTCGCTTTCTTATAAAGAAGTGTTTTCCAGACCGGATATGTTCTGCACTGGGTAGGTCTCGCTTCGTATATTTTACAGCCCTTTACTATTGGATCCCAGAAAATGCAGGCTCCGTCCCCCCTGTCCCTAAATACTGTATATCCGTCAACGGTCGATAGATATGTACACTGCAATTCTTCAAGAGTTATTCCTGATTTTTCCACAAGTCTGTCAAGATCCTGCGGAAAAATGAACACATAACCCTGCACATTGCAGCAGTTGCCGCACTTTTTGCACTCGAACCGTATTCCGCCGTCATAAAAGGACATTCCCTCTCCGGTTTCTTAACTGTTCAAAAATAACAACTTCACAATATTTTATCAACTTAATTTTTATAATTTGACTAAAATTGAACTTTTTGTTACTTTTAAGACTTAAATAAACAAAAATTCATGAGGATTAAATATGAAAATTCTAATTACGGGCGGCGCAGGCTATATAGCGTCCCATACGAATGTTGAATTATTAAATGAAAATTACGATCTTATTCTTGTTGATAATTTTTGCAATTCAGTCTATGAAAGCGTTAAAAGAGTTGAGAATATTTCCGGAAAGAAAGTAAAATTTTACGAAGCTGACTTGAGAAATTACGATGATCTTGAAGAGATTTTTGAAGAAGAAGGGGATATTTTCGCGGTTATTCATTTTGCCGCTTTGAAAGCTGTTGGAGAATCGGTAGTAAAACCGCTTGAATATTACGAGAATAATATCTCGGGATCATTGAACCTTTATAAAGTTATGAAAAATTACGGAGTGAAAAATTTCGTTTTCAGCTCATCCGCCACAGTTTACGGAGATCCTGACGAAGTTCCGGTAAAGGAAGACGCTCCGATACGGGCAACAAATCCTTACGGTCAGACAAAAGCAATGATGGAGCAGATCCTGATCGATTCCGCAAAAGCTTACGGATGGAATGTAGTAATCCTCCGTTATTTTAATCCCGTCGGCGCTCATGAATCAGGATTAATAGGCGAAGATCCTGAATATCCTAATAATCTCCTGCCTTTCGTCAGTCAGGTTGCGGCAGGCATCAGAGAAAAAGTTGTCGTTTTCGGGAACGACTGGAATACTCCCGACGGAACAGGCGTAAGAGATTACATTCATGTTGTTGATCTGGCAAAAGCACATGTAAAAGCTGTTGACAAATTAAAAAATGATAAAGGTACTTTTATTTATAATATCGGTACAGGCAAAGGATATTCAGTGCTTGAAATGATCGGAGCCTTCGGAAATGCCTGCGGTCATTCGGTGCCTTATACCGTCGGTCCGAGAAGATCTGGCGATGTCGCAACCGTACTCGCTGATCCTACTAAAGCGGAAAAAGAACTGGGCTGGAAAGCTGAACTCGGACTTGAAGATATGGTCAGTTCAGCTTGGAAATGGCAAAAGTTAAATCCTAAAGGCTTTAAAAAATAATTATTTATATTTCGTTGACATAAAGCATCTAAAAGTTTAAATTTGAGCTTTTACGGGTTCAATATATTGAAATATGGAGAGAAAAATGGAAGAAAAGATACAATATTCCGTAAATCCGGCCGGAGAAACTTTTCAGATACCCGGCAAAGAGGATTTTAAAAACGAATGCAGAAGAATTGAAAAGCTAGCTCAAAAAGCACGAAAAGAAGGCAAGGAAGTTGTCGTCGTGATGGGCGTGGGGTTTGTCGGCGCAGTGATGGCTGCTATTGTTGCCGACACAAAAGATAAAAACGGAAAATATTCGAAATTTGTGATAGGCTGTCAGAGACCCAGCACAAGAAGCTACTGGAAAATTCCCATGCTGAACAGGGGTGAATCACCCGTGAAAGCTGAAGATCCAGAAGTGGATGAATTAATTACGCGATGCGTAAAAAAAGAAAAAACCCTTGTCGCCACTTACAATACAGAATGTTTGACCCTCGCGGATTGCGTAGTGGTTGATGTACAGTGTGATTTTTCGAAAAAAGAACTCGGCAACATGAAAACAGGCGAAGCTGACATGGCTGCCCTTGAATCCACTCTTAAAACTATCGGGCAGTACATTCAGCCGAAGTGCCTTGTTCTTATAGAAACAACCGTCGCACCCGGCACAACCGAATTTGTAGCATGGCCCATTCTTAAAAAAGAATTTGAAAACAGAGGAATAAAAGATACTCCTCTGCTTGCTCATTCTTTTGAAAGGGTAATGCCGGGAAAAGAATATGTCGCAAGCATAAGGGATTTCTGGAGAGTCTGCTCGGGATGTAATATTGAAGCCAGAGAAAGAGTGGAAAAATTTCTTCATGAGGTTCTGAATACAAAAAAATTCCCTCTGACCGTAATGGACAGACCGATAGAATCGGAAACCACAAAGATAGTAGAAAATTCATATCGCGCAACTATTCTGGCATATCTTAATGAATGGAGCATTTTTGCCGAGAGAAACGGAGTTGATTTGATAAAAGTTATCAATGCTATAAAAATGAGACCTACACACTGCAATATAATTTTTCCCGGCCCGGGGATAGGAGGATACTGCCTCCCGAAAGACGGCGGATTAGGGTACTGGTCATACAAGCATATTCTCGGTTTTGATGACGGCGATTCTATTTTTAAGATCACTCCGGCCGCTATAGACATAAACGATACAAGAGCTCTCCATGTAACAGAATTGACAAAATACGCTATGAAAGATATGAATAAACATATCGCCGGTTCAAAGATCCTTCTCTGCGGAGCAAGTTACCGTCAGGATGTCGGCGACACAAGATACAGCGGCAGCGAACTCGTTATAAGAAAACTTGTCGAAATGAGCGCGGATGTAAAAGTACATGACCCGTATGTCGATCACTGGTATGAATTTGAATCACAGGATACTTATCCCTCACCGGGACATTCGTGGGGAAGATTCTTCAGAAATCAGCAGGATCTTACCAGACTGAGGGTCGGAAAAGATCTGAAAAAAGAACTTAAGGGAATTGAAGCGCTTATATTCGCCGTTCCTCACAAGGATTATTTAAATCTCGACCCTAAAAAAATCGTAAAATGGGCCGGCAATCCGATCGCTGTAATAGACTGCTTCGGTATTCTTTCCGATGAAACTATTAAAGATTATCTTAAACTCGGTTGTGAAGTAAGAGCGCTGGGAAGAGGCCACATTCAAAGACTGAAAGAAGAATTAAAAAAATAAACTCGGATAATTTACTTTTATAAACGATAAGGAGGAATTTTTTCTCCTTATTTTTTTTAATATATTTTTAATAAAAAACTAATTAAAATGTATTGTAAAAGTACATAATATTTGTTAAATTAAAATATGTTAGGAAGTAATCAAATACAATAATGACTTATCAGGGCGGGAAATGAAAATAGCAATTCACATCACTCATGAAGCAGTTCAGAAAATTGGCGGAATAGGTTCTGTAATTGCGGGATTATTAACATCAGATTCATATAAAAATTATTTTGATAAATCTCTGCTGTACGGACCTCTTTTCAATTCCGAAGGAACAGCAACATCCAGATTAGGTAAAGACGGGCTTGTATTGTATTCCGGGATCGACAATTACGATACGGAAAAATACGCTTATCTTTTTTCAAATATAGAAAAAAAATATAATATCAGTATAGTTTACGGTAAAAGAATGATCACCAACGAAAGCAATTCAAATAATTTTACCGAAACGGAAACAGTTCTTGTTCACATAAATAACATGAAGTCCGAATATGTAAATAAATTCAAATTCGCTCTCTGGGAAAATTATCGGATACAGTCGGATAAATTTACCGACTGGGATTATGAGCAGTATTTAAGAATAGCCGTTCCTTATACTGAGATTTTAAATACTCTTACTTCAAAAGATGATATTTTAACTCATTTCTCACATGAATACATGGGAATGTCAGCTGTTTTAAAAGTAATTATGGATAGGGATAAAAGCAAAAGAAAAACAGACAGAACCGTTTTCTATGCTCATGAAGTTTCTACTGCAAGAAGCATAGTCGAAAACCATCCCGCGCACGACATATCTTTTTACGGCATTCTCAGACATAAAGATCTTAATAACAGGTCTATGGAAGAAATTTTCGGCGATAAATCAGGCTATTACCGCAATGAACTTGTTAAAAGAACCCTGCATGTCGATCATATCTTTGCCGTCAGCGATCTGATCGCGAAGGAACTGAAATTTTTAAATCCGAATATCGAAGACAATAAAATCTCTATCGTTTACAACGGCATATCTCTTAAAAAAATAAATTTTGAAAATAAGACCGCCAGTAAAGTGATATTACAAAATTATTGTAAAACTCTGTTAAATTATAATCCTGATATAATATTCTCTCATGTAACAAGACTGGTTTCAAGTAAAGGATTATGGAGAGATATTTTACTTCTTGAAAAGCTCGACGAATTATTTGAGCAAAGATCCGTCAAGGGATTCTATATTCTTCTTTCGACTCTTATCGGACCCGGAAGGCCCGCTGGTGAAGTAACAAGAATGGAAAGTGCTTACGGATGGCCGTTGCTTCACAGAGAAGGATGGCCTGATCTTGTCGGCATAGAAACTGAAGTATATGACCGGATCTCGCATTTTAATGCGAAATCTAAAGCGATAAAAGGCATATTTATAAACCAGTTCGGCTTCAGCAGGCACAACTGCGGCAGCAGAATACCGGAAAACGCGCAATGGATAGATCTGAGGATCGGTTCGGATGTTGAACTTGGAATGTCGGTTTATGAGCCGTTCGGAATTGCTCAGATAGAGACTATCCAGTTCGGCGGACTCGCCGTTTTATCAGATGCCTGCGGCTGCTGCGGACTGATAAAATCCAAGTATAAATCCAATGACAATTCATTTCATATCGTAGATTTCACTAAAAACAACGCGGATAATACGATTGAAAGCCTTCTTAATATGAACTCCAGCGACAAAAACAGGATCGAAGAAGACTCTATAAATGCTGAAGCAAAAAATATTTTTAATAAAATAAAAGCCGTACTTGATGAAAACAATTTCGCGGAGCATGTAAAATCATCACAGAAACTGGCTCACGAGATTGACTGGGATCATATTGTATCAAAAAATATCATACCGGTTTTAAATAAATATTAAAAGAGGAGAATATCATGGATTTCAATTATTATTATAACGAAGTTATGCATCACGAATGGGTGATCAGCAATAAAAAAGGCGGTTATTCAATGGGATGCGGCAATCTTGTTAACAAGAGAAAATATAACGGGCTCCTTATAGCCTCTGACGACAAATTAAAAAGAACGCATATCGTTCAGGCGCAGGAAGTGAAAGTCAAATGGAGAAGCAAGGAGATATACCTTGATTCGAATAATTATTCGGAGTGCATTTATCCAAACGGTTACGAACATATCGTAAAAACCTGGTTCCGTCCATATCCTTCCTTTCTTTATTCTTCAATACCTAAATCCGACGACTTTCTTATTATTAAAGATATAAAAATGCACCCGAATAAAAATATCGTAAAAATTTCTTTTACCAACTGCAGCCTCACAAATGTTGAGTTTGAACTCAGACCAAAATTCTCGTTAAGAGATCATCATTCCGTAAACACGCCTGAACTCTGGGATAAAATATCAACAGAAACAAAAATCGAGAAATTAACGGCTTCATTTAAACGAAACGACACCGGTGTTGAGGGATTCATGGCTGTATCCAAAGGAGAGATCTGGGAAGAAAAAATAATTTTCAGAAATGTATTTTACCCATCGGATTCAATGAGAGGGTATGATTCGGTTGAAAGCGTCGTGTCACCGTGCGGGATTTATTTTAATCTTGAAGAAGGCGAGTCCGCGTATGTTTTATTCTCTGATGCGCCGATAGAAAATCCTGAGAAAATAGCCAAAGAAATAGATAAAAGATATTCGAAAAGTATTTACCCAAAAGATCATCCGAAGAGCTGTAAAGCAAAATACTGCCTGGATAAAGTTTGTTTCTCCGATGAAAACTTATTCGCGGTTAAAAAATACCCTGAAATTCTGTCGGAAATATTCGATTCTTTTATTCTTAAAGACGACATAATCGCCGGATACCCGTGGTTTTCCGCATGGGGAAGAGACACGATGATAAGCATAAAGGCTCTTCTCTATGAAAATAAATTAGACCTGTATCTGAAGATACTTGATAAATACGGGAAACAGATACAGAAAGGTATTTTGCCTAATGTTATCGGCGAAGGCGGCGAAGGCACGAATTACAATACTATTGATGCATCATTATGGTTTGCGGTAAGGATCATGGACTGTTATGATCTGATTACCGATGAAAAAATCAAGATCAGACTGTTTAGTTATCTTACAGAAATAATCGGTAATTACAGCTTCAATAAACTTCTTCCATTCTATACCGACGATGACGGACTTCTGGAGATCAAAACTGGAGATCACGCTCTAACATGGATGGATGCTCAGGTTTACGGTAAACCTGTCACTCCGAGATGGGGTAAGCCGGTTGAGATCAACGCCCTTTGGTATAATGCTCTTAAAACATTCGAAAAGATCACAAAAGAAAACAATAAGAAAAATTTTAATCTTAAATATATCAAATTCAGCTTAAAGGACATTTCTGAAATCATCTCGAAAATAGAAAAATCAGCAGAAAAATTCATTGTTCATAATCATCTTGTTGACAGAATAGAGAATAACTCGCCTATAGATGAATTCAGACCGAACATGATAATAGCATTATCTCTGCCCCACCGCCTCTGGAGCCATGAAGTAATGGAAAACAGCTGGAAGCTGGCACATGAAGAATTGTTGACTCCATACGGATTAAGAACGCTGTCGCCGCGCAACAGCTCTTTCAAAAAGAAATTCATCGGCAGTCAGACTCAGCTCGATATGGCTTATCATCAGGGAACCGTCTGGGCATGGCTGTTCGGACCCTTCGTTGAATCGTTCTATATAATAAATAAAAAGAAGATGAAAAAAGCCGAAATTAAAAACGCTGTTGACCTATTCGTCGATAAATTCAAACAAGGTATTATAAAGGGTCATATCGATTCGATCGCGGAAGTTTGGGACGGAGACAATCCGCATTTTCCGAAAGGATGTCCCGCCCAGGCATGGAGCGTTGCGGCAATGATAACCGCGGAGCATATATTTGATAAACTCGAAAAGATCGAGGTGAAAAAATGAAAGTATTAATGTTCACATGGGAGTTTCCTCCTCTCATCTCGGGAGGACTGGGAACCGCATGCTACGGCATTGTGAAAGGACTTCTCAAGCAGGGCGTTTTTGTTGATCTTGTTTTGCCTACAAAAGAAGAAGTTTATTTTCCTATGAGAAAAGAAAGCGATGTTAATGACCTGCCCATAAAATTTATTTCTCCGCAGAAAGAAATTGAATTTACGAACACTGTTTTTAAAAATCATACTGAGAGATTTCAATTCGTAGGAGTGTCGTCTATTCCGGAATCTTATATCAGCCTGAAGGAAATTCAGACTTTCTCGACTTATTTTAAAAATTTCACTGAGAAATTTGAGTATAAATCAAAAATACCTTTTCAGAATATCCTTAATAACATCATGGGGCATGAAAATATTTTTGAAAAAGTAAAAGAGTTTACTTTTAGAGCACAAAGATATGCTCAAACTCTTGATTATGACATAATCCATGCCCATGACTGGCTGTGTTACCCCGCAGGTATAGTAGCTAAAACTGTGTCGGGCAAGAAACTTGTCTGCCATATTCACGCAACTGAATTTGACAGAGCCGGAGGCGCCGGAGACATCAGGATTCACAATATCGAGTATTCAGGAATGACCGAGGCGGATTCGGTTATCGCCGTATCGAGATATACCGCTGAGATGGTTATCTCGAGATATCTTATAGATACTGCAAAGATCAGCGTTGTTCATAACGCACATAATATCGACTGCCGTGAATTTAAAAACAAAAAAAGACTGTTTAAAGACCCCGTAATATTGTTCCTGGGCAGGATCACAATTCAGAAAGGTCCTGACTATTTTCTTGAAGCCGCGAGAATTATCCTCGCAAAATATCCAAAAGTGAGATTTGTTATGGCCGGTGCCGGTGATATGGAGAAAAAGATCGTGCACAAATCCGCAAAATACAGGTTAAAGAACCGCTTTTTATTTACAGGATTTCTGAACGGCTCACATGTCGCGGAAATGTTCGCTAATTCCGACATCTATGTTTTAAGCTCGGTTTCCGAACCGTTCGGAATAGCTCCTTTGGAAGCGATGTCTTACAGTCTGGCTACGATAATTTCAAAACAATCCGGAGTAGCGGAAGTAATACAGAACGCAATAAAAGTTGATTTCTGGGATGTAAAATTACTGGCTGAAAAAATAATTGAATTGATTGAAAATCCTGATTACAGAAAAAAACTGGGAGAAGACGGCAGGCGCGAAGTTGAACTGATTAAATGGGATAAAGCCTGCACTGAGATCATTGAAGTTTATGAAAAAACAATTGGAAGGTAAATATTATGATAAATCTCGTTTTTTATTTTCAGGTTCACCAGCCTTACAGGATAAGGAATTTCTCAGTTCTGGACATCGGAAAAGGTAAAGATTATTTCGACGATGAGCTTAATGGTGAAGTAATGAGAAAAGTGGCTAAAAAATGCTATCTTCCCACTAATAAGCTCATGCTCGAACTGATAGATAAATATGAAGGCAAATTCAGAATAGCTTATTCCATCACCGGCACAGCCATCGAACAGTTCAGGAAATACGCTCCGGAAGTGCTTTATTCTTTCAGGGACCTTGCAAAAACAAACTGTGTTGAATTTATAGGCGAGACATACTACCATTCGCTGTCATTCCTCTATGATAAAACTGAATTCATCGAGCAGGTGAGAATGCACAGGGATACGATACAGAAAGAGTTCGGTTTCTCCCCTATCACTTTCAGAAATACAGAGCTTATATATCAGGACTCGCTGTCCGATTATATTTGGGAGGAAGAAGGCTATAAAGTGATCCTTACCGAAGGAGTTGACCGAATACTTAAATGGAGATCGCCTCTTTACGCTTATAAAAATTGGAGCAAGAATATGTTTATGCTTCTTAAATTTTATTCTCTTTCCGATGATATAGCTTTCCGTTTCTCAAATAAAGGATGGGTTGAATATCCTCTCACCGTTGATAAATTCGTAAAATGGATAACTGATCTGAACATGATAGAAAAAGGTAAAAAGAACCTGTACCTGAATTTATTCATGGATTATGAAACTTTCGGCGAGCATCAATGGGAAGAAACAGGTATTTTCGAATTTATGAGACAGCTTCCCGGTAAATCTCTGAGATCTAAACAGATAGAATTTTCATGGCCTTCCGATGTGCTTCAAAAAACAAATTATCAGCCTGAAAGCATATCATTCCCAGAACCGGTCTCATGGGCTGATATGGAAAGGGATCTTTCCGCATGGAGAGAAAACGATATGCAGTACAATTCGCTTGAAACGTTCTACGAAATATTAGCTAAAGTTAAAGCTTCCGGCAACGCAGAACTTATCGAGATGGCGCGTAAACTGTCAACTTCCGACCATTTTTACTATATGTCGACAAAATATTTTCAGGACGGGGATGTTCACAAGTACTTCTCCCCTTACGGTTCACCCGAAACAGGCTACAGAAATTTTATGAACGCCATAACGGATCTGGAAGAAAGAATATAAATTTTGGAGATAAAAAAATGAAACTGAAAAATTTTTATGTGAAACCCGTAGTGCCTGATTCTCTTCAGCCTTTGTATGAAGTCTCTTACAACATGTGGTCAACCTGGGATAAAGAAGCCGAAAGACTTTTCCGAAGGATCAATCCGGAATTGTTCAGGGAAGTTAAACATAATCCTGTCGAATTCCTTCACAGATTATCTTTGGAAGATATGGATAGGCTCTCAAAAGATAACGGCTTTCTTTACGAATTAAATAAAGTTTACGATAAGTTCAAGAGATATATGAGTTTTGAAGGGTATTATACTGACGAGAACGGAAAAGACATTCCTTCTCATAATGATGATGTGATCGCGTACTTCTCGATGGAATTCGGGATGCATGAATCCGTAGCTATTTATTCGGGCGGTCTCGGAGTGCTTGCCGGCGATTATCTGAAAGCGGCATCGGACACGGGAATACCTCTTTACGGTATCGGACTGCTTTACACTTACGGCTACATGAACCAGAGGATCGCGATAGACGGTTTCCAGCAGGAAGAGTATCTTGAGAATAAATGGTATCTGAAAGCCGTTAAAGAAACTACCGACGAAAACGGAGAACCTTTAATGTTCCCTATGAAGATCAGAGGGCAGAATGTATGGATCAAGATATGGGAGATAGATGTAGGAAAGATCAAACTGTATCTTCTTGATACAAGCGTTCCTCAAAACGATCTTTCAACGAGATGCATAACTGACCATCTTTATATAGCGGATAAGCATCTCAGGATACAGCAGGAGATAATTCTGGGTCAGGGAGGTTTGAAAGCTCTTGATCTTCTCGGCATCAAGCCCAAGATCTTCCATCTGAATGAAGGTCATTCGGCTTTCCTGATTCTTGAAAGAATGAAACAGCTTATGCTTGATAAAAAAATGCCTTTTGAAAAAGCAAAGCAGCTTATTACTCAATCAACCGTATTTACTACACATACCCCTGTGATCGAAGGCAACGAGCATTTCGATGAAAGCTTCATAAGGGAATATTTCAAAGAAGATATTGAAGCATTGGGAATGACTATGGACAGATTCCTTCAGTGCGGAAAAGTCGATAACTCAAGAATTTTCTGGCTGCCTATATTCGCGATCAAGTATTCAAAATTCAGGAATGGCGTATCAAAACTCCACGGCGAGGTGTCGCAGCACATGTGGAAAGATGTTTTCCCTTATCTTCATGACGACGAAGTCCCGATCGATTATGTTACGAACGGCGTTCATCTGCAGACATGGCTGAGTATGGAGATCACATATCTGTTTGACAGATATCTCGGTCCGGATTATATGCATAAAGCCAACAGCGCCAAACTGTGGGACGGGATTTCCGTAATACCGAGCAATGAAATATGGGAAGCGCATAAAAGAAGAAAAGAACAGCTGATAACATTCGTAAGAAAGAAACTTGTTAAAACTCTTCAGAGAAGAGGCGCTCCGGCAAAAACTGTTAAGAAAGCTTCCAACGTTTTAAATCCGCAGTATCTGACGATCGGATTCGCAAGAAGATTTGCAACTTATAAAAGAGCCAACCTTCTTCTGCAGGATCCGGAAAGACTGAAAAAAATCCTTACTAATCCTCAAAGACCTGTTCAGATCATATTTGCCGGAAAAGCTCATCCTGCAGATGTAGCCGGCAAAACGATCATAAAAGACATATTAAATTTCGCTGTTGAGCATAATCTTGAAGACCATATAGTTTTTGTCGAAGATTACGATATGGATATAGCTAGGCACATGGTTCAGGGCGTTGACGTATGGCTGAACAACCCGATCAAGCCGATGGAGGCAAGCGGTACTTCAGGTATCAAAGCCGGGATAAACGGAGTGCTAAATCTGAGCGTACTTGACGGCTGGTGGCCCGAGTGTTTCAACGGAACCAACGGGTGGGCGATCACAGCGGGAGATTTCTACAGTGAAATGACCCTAAAAACATCAGCGGAGGCGCAGCAGGTGTATGATCTTCTTGAAGAAGAGATCACCGAGAAATATTATGAAAAGGGCGACAGTTATTTCCCTGAAGCTTGGGTGGAAATGATGAAAAGCTCCATATACAGCGTAGGTAAAGGATTCAATATGCACAGAATGCTTACGGAATATTTCAATAAATTCTATGAAAGAGAATTTGATATGCTTGATATTCTCGAAAAAAATAATTATAAGAAAATAGATGAGCTGATGGCTTTAAACAAATCTTTCAGCGAAAAATGGCACAGCATTTCGATCAAGGATGCGTTCTCGAATATAGATTCGCACAGCGTAAGTTCTTCCGAAAAAATTACCGTTGAGGTTTATGTTTTTCTTGACAGCATGATGCCGGAAGATTTAGCAGTAGAATTGTTCTACTGCCCTGATAATGACGACTGTAACATCGTGACGCTCTCATTTGTTGAAAGATATAATGATAACGTGGCTAAATATACAGGAAAATTCGCTCTTGAGGGATCAGGAGAGCAGGGTTACAACATCAGATTAAGACCTTCTGATGATTTCTTTTTTCAGCTTTATCCCGAATATGTAAAATGGCTTGTAAAATAATTATATCAAATGAGAAACGGGCTGTGCTAGCCCGTTTCTCCCCCCATTATTGAACCGTCTGATAGTAATATAAATAAAACAAAACATTTAAACTGTGTTTTGCGTCACAAATATTTTATCTTTAAATTATTTTATAACCACTTTCTGAATATGAAAATCAGAACAACAAAAAACGCCGCCGTAAATGAAATGCCCATCACTATCAGGAAAGAATGCGGGAACTGCTGGAACGGAAGCGGAATATTCATGCCGTAGATGCTTGAAACAAGAGTAGGGATAGCTATAATTATAGTTATAGCGGCCAAGAATTTCATTACGATATTCATATTATTTGATATGACCGATGAGAAGAACCTCATCATTTCGCTTAAAATATTACTGTAAATGTCAGCCATTTCTATAGCCTGCTTTATATCAATTGTGATATCTTCAAGAATATCGTCCTTTTCCTCGTCAATTATAAAAAGCCTGCTTCTTTTAAGCTTCTGGATCATTCTGTTGTTGGAGTTGAGAGAAGCAGTATATTGGATCAGCGATTTCTGAAGATTGAATATCTGGACAAGATCTTTATCGTTTAAAGTTCTTATTATATCGCTTTCGATCTCATCGGCTTTATGCCTGAGCTGTTTGAGATATTTTATATAAAGCTGATTTGTGCGGTTGAATATCTGCAGAATTGAAGCCGGCCGGTCGGTCAGAATGAATTTTTTTACTCTTTCGTTCACAAAATCCTTGATCAGATCATTTTCTCTCGGGGATATTGTGATCATCAATGTGTCTTTTATAACTATTATACCCAACGGCAGTGTCGTGAACTCAGAACCTTCATCGCTGATCTCATGTATAGGTATCCTCGATAAAAGAATATAATTATCGCCGTCAATTTCCAGACGGGCAACTTCATCAATATCTAATGGGTCGGTTAAAAAGTCGCGCGGGATGTCGAATTTTTCTATAACGGAGTTTATTTCCTCGCCTGACGGATGCTGAATATTTACCCAGCAGTCTTTCTCGTAATCGTTTATTTTAACTAATTTTCCGTCAGTATTTTTAAAAATCTCGATCATTTAACAGCCCATGTTTATCCGCCTTAAAAGGTAATTATAAAACGTAAAACTTGCAAGCAGAAATCACCAATTATTGTATTGACATCGTATTTTATATTTAGTATTTTGAGATTAAGTAAAAAATATAACCGCCAAAAGTGGTGACTATAATGCAGATGTTTTTCGATAAAGGTAATTTTTTATCGTATAAGAAAGAGATATCTCTACTCTATTTTACACATCCGTTAGAAGATACAAAATGCAATATCATAAAAACCATGAATACATTATACAAGGAGTCGGCTAAATGAAAAAACTACCACTCTTCATAATTATTATTTCAATATGTCTCCTTGCCGGTTATCAATGGGGAGAACCGGTGTTGATACACAGTCATCCGACAGCTACAATAAACGAAAATGATATGTGTATTGAAAAAAACGGAACGATACATATAGTCTGGAATGAACGATATGAGCATAACTTAAGTCAGATTATGTACTCCTATTCGACAGATGAAGGTACTACTTGGAGTATTCCATATAATGTTTCTCAGTCAGATACATCACTATTAAGTTATCCCGCAATTGCTTCTGATAACAATGGAAAGCTTTATGTCGCTTATGGGTGGAATTCATTAGGTTACGAGATCCTATTCGTAAAAACCTATGACGGTTCGACATGGAGTGAGCCTGCAAGATTGGATAGTAATACTTATCATTTGAATAACAAATTTGTCGTCGACAGCGAGGACAGAGTTTACCATTTTTGGGAGTTATTAGGTGTACCTTACTATAGATACAAGGATTTAACTGATACTACATGGTCGCCTATCATAGGTTCACTCAAAGGTTTTAATATTGAAGATATTATTGTAGATAAGAATAATAATTTACATGGAATTGGACGGAATTCTATAAATCCGGATGTACCTGCTTATACTTCTTATGTATCATATAATAAACTCAATAATTTATGGTCTGATATCGATGTTATTGATTCATCAGAAACAATAACAGCCAGCACAGGGGAAAGGATATGCTTATCAGATGACGGATATCTACATGTTGCCAGCCGAGAAATGGAGTATTATTGGAATTGGAAAGATTATTATCAATTCAAACAAATAAATGATAGTGTATGGAGTGAGCCTGAAAAAGTATCAGATTATTATTCATACAATTTTAGTGTAAATGACATTATCGTAGATCCGGAGGGCAATGTCCATATTTTTCAAGAATATAATGAGACGCCAGGAACTATTGACGAATGTATAAAACATGACAGCACATGGGTCATGGATTCATATATTATAGGTGAGTATGGAAGTGATATAGGTAAAATAATTGACTCAAACGGATTATTAAAAATGGTTTACAGGGGTTATAATACGAATGGTACTTATTATTTGTTTTTTATAAAAGGATTGTATGTAGGAATTGAAGAAGATCATAGTAATCTGGCTGAAGATTGTCTATTACATCAGAACTATCCGAACCCGTTTAATCCTGTAACCCAGATAAAATTTGATCTTGCGAAAACATCAAACATCAAGTTGAGTGTTTACAATATCAACGGTCAGCTTGTGTCTGAACTGGCAAACGGCGTTAAAAACGCTGGTTGCCATTCAGTTGACTTTGACGGAAGCAAGTTAAATTCAGGAGTTTATTATTACTCTCTTGAAATTGACGGCAGAGCTATCACGAAAAAAATGGTACTTATGAAATAGTGACATTTGTCCCATCTTCATAAAAGGCGGTCATTTGATCGCCTTTTTTATTTTATTTTATATTCACTTGAACTTAAGCGATAAATTTCGTATTTTACGGGCTTTAAAAGAACGGACTTTATTCAATGAGCATAATAGAGAAAATAGAAGCTGTTTTAGAGAAAGGGACGCTAGATTTCAGCCCGGAAACAAGGTATGTATTCAGAACGGACACTACCAAATTCATGGGCAATCCAGATGTTGTCGTAAATGTTAAAACAGAGAATGAGATCGCTAAGATAGTTGAAATAGCCGTGAAAGAAGGCATCTCCGTTATAGCCAGAGGAGCAGGAACGGGTATGAGCGGTGGCGCAGTGCCTATAAAGGGCGGAATACTTTTAAATTTTGAAACGATGAATGAAATAATCAAAATCGATCCTAAAAAGAAACTTGCATTCGTTCAGCCCGGCGTGATAACGGATGCTTTAAGAGATGCGGCCAGGGAATTCGGATTATATTACCCCCCTGACCCTTCAAGCAGCGCGGTATCAACGATAGGAGGTAATTTTGCTGAAAATGCCGGCGGCCTTCATTGCGTTAAGTACGGTGTTACAGCAAGGTATATTAAAGGTTTCAGATTTATTGATAATGCCGGCAATGTTCAGAAATGCGGAGTTTACGATAATGATAATACTTTCCCGGGATCATTTGTGATGATAGGTTCCGAAGGTACGCTCGGGATAATAACAGAAATAGCTCTCGAGCTGATTGATTATCCGCCTTTGTATGACACATATATCACTTATCACAGCAGCCTGCTGAACGCTATCAGCACGGTAATGAAGATCAAATCCATGGCTGTCAATCCTGCTGTAATTGAGCTGATAGACAAAGACGCCCTGTATGCAGCTATACAATACTCAAATATTTATCTACCGGAAAATACGGAAGCCGTCCTCATAATCAAGCTTGACTCATATTATCTTCCCGAGCTTCTTGAAAAATCAATACTGATCGAAAACATCTTTTCTCTGATGAAGATTTCAGAGTTCAAAAAAGCACAAAATGAAGCGGAGGAGAAATCTTTCTGGGACCTGAGGAAATCTGTTTCAACCTCAATAAAAAGAATATCGCCCGATAAAATGAATGAGGATATCTGCGTGCCGCTGACAAACATGTACTCATTTATTGAATCTACGCGGACAATTTCTGAAAAATTCGCGCTTAAGATCGTGGTTTACGGGCACGCTGGAGACGGAAATCTTCATGTAAATATTCTTTTTGATAAAAATAACAAGACAGAATCGAACAACGCGAGGCTGGCTTCGGAAGAAGTCTTTAAAAAGACCATTGAACTCGGAGGCAATATTTCCGGCGAGCACGGGATCGGTCTTGCCAAAAAGAATTTCCTGAGCCTGCAGTATTCGAAAAATGAAATAGCGTTTATGAAAAAAATTAAAAAAGCGTTCGATGCCGAAAATATTTTCAATCCCGATAAAATATTCAATGTGACCAAAGGATAATTATGCTTACTTTAGTATCATTTATAGTTCTTCTCGGAATAATAGTTTTTATACATGAACTCGGACATTTTACGGCAGCTAAATTATGCGGAATGAGAGTCGAGATATTTTCTCTCGGATTCGGTAGAGCTCTCTTAAAGAAAAAGTACGGCGATACTGAATACAGAATAGCCTGGATCCCTCTTGGCGGCTTCGTAAAGATTTGCGGAATGATGGATGAGAGTCTGGATGATAAATCAATTAAAGGCGAGCCTTATGAGTTCGAGTCAAAAAATTTCTTTCAGAAATCTTTCGTGATCCTAGCCGGTGTGACTATGAACTTTATTCTAGCAGTATTCATTTACGCACTGATCACTTATGCCAACGGTATCCCGGAAGTAAATTCGACAGTAGTAAAAGGATTCTCAGATAACTCGCCTGCTCAGGCTGCGGGAATCCTGCTGGAAGACAAAATTACAGGAAT
>Ga0066600_10000331_pt1 | contig 17813 bp, 13 predicted proteins | sample Lowcelwee11metaG_FD_59486 | JGI IMG/M metagenome (GOLD analysis project Ga0066600, IMG submission 59486) | Freshwater pond sediment microbial communities from the University of Edinburgh, under environmental carbon perturbations - Low... | ecosystem: Environmental > Aquatic > Freshwater > Pond... | reverse complement strand
CCGAAGAAGCTAAAATACATTTACTGAATTTTCTTTCGACTCTGCCTGATGATACAAAAGAGATAATTCTTTTGGGCGATATTTTCGACTTCTGGTACGAATGGATACATGTTGTTCCCGCATACCATTTCGATATTTTTTACAAATTTAAAAATATGATAGAGAATGGAATAAAGATCACTTATCTCGCCGGAAATCACGATTTCTATCTAGGAAAATATCTTAGAAACGAAATAGGTATCAACTGCGTTGATGATGAATATATTTTTGAATCAGGAGGAAAAAAGTTCTTCGCTGCGCACGGAGACGGACTTGCAAGATCTGACGGCGGTTACAGATTTTTAAAGAAAATCCTGCGGTCTAAAGTGTGTAATTTTTTGTTCAGGACATTTATACCGCCTGATCTGGGTATTTATATAGCTAATCTCACTTCAAAAAGCAGCAGAAAATACAGGAATGTTGACAGACTTAAATGGAAAGAAGAGTATTTGGCTTATGCCGTTTCAAAGATGAAACATGGATACGATTTTGTTGTTCTCGGTCACCTTCATTATCCGGAATTGATCGCTAAAGACAGCGGAGTTTATTTGAATACAGGAGACTGGATCGAGTATTTCAGCTACGGTGTATTTGACGGAACTAATTTAAAACTTGAGAGATATCATGAGCAATAATTCAATAGAACCGGATCCGAAAGAAAAATCAAAGGAAAAGATCAGCGTATTGAAGATGACAATATATTTGTCAGTTTTAGCTGTTCTCGGATTCGCAGCAGCTTTTTTTATACTTTATTTATACATTTCATCTTTAGCTGACGATCTGCCGGTATTTGAAAGGCTCGAAAAATACGAACCTAATCTTATCACAAAAACTTATTCATCTGACGGAGTTCTGATAAAAGAATTTTTTTCCGAGAACAGAAGCCCTGTTGATCTCGACAGCATTCCTCCTCATGTCATTCAGGCTTTAATTTCTACTGAGGACAGAGATTTTTTTAAACACTGGGGATTTAATTCAAGAAGAACAACACTTGCCGCAATTCTTGCGGTACCGCGCGCGCTTACAGGAAGGAATGTGCACGGAGCTTCTACGATTACTCAGCAGCTTGCAAGGAATCTGTACAATGAGATCGGTTTTAAAAAAAGCCTGGAGAGGAAACTTAAGGAACTTCTGACTTCAATGCAGCTTGAAAAAATGTATTCAAAAAAAGAGATACTTGAAATGTATCTGATGCAGTGTCTCTTCGGTGAAGGCACTTACGGCATTCAGTCAAGCGCTAAAATGATGTTCGGTAAAAAATCCTCAGATCTGAAAATAGAAGAATCGGCTCTTCTTATAGCGCAGCTGAAAGCCCCTGCTCATTATAATCCTTTCAAGCATCCTGAAAGAGCAATTGAAAGAAGGAATCAGGTACTTTTCAATATGTCAGCTATGGATTTTATTACTGGTGCTGAGTATGATTCCTTAAAAAAACTTCCTCTCGGCGTAAAGAAAGAAAAAGAAACATTTGAAGGTATGGCTCCGTATTTTACCGAACACATCAGGCAGCAGCTCCGGGATAATAAGATCAAATGGGAACTTGATTATCTAAAAGACGGACTGAAAGTATATACTACTCTCGACTCAAGAATTCAGGCAATAGCTGATACGGTCGTTCAGAGACATATTCCGATCCTTAATAAAGATGTGAAAAAAAGATTTATGAGGAACAAGTGGAAAGGGTTAAGAAAGTATGTCAGAGATAATTACGATTCCACTCGGTGGAAATTCAAGATGAAGGACACTCTGATGATAGATTCGCTGGCTCATGCCAAACTTGAACCTCAGGTTGCTCTGATAGCCTTGAATCCCAAAAACGGACAGATCCTCGCGATGGTGGGAGGAATAGATTTTAAAAAATTCAAATTCAATAATGCATTGCAGGCATGGAGACAGCCCGGCTCGATCTTTAAACCGATCGTTTATCTGACGGCACTTGATAACGGATATTCGCCCGCCACCACTCTGATCAATCAGCCGATCGTTGTTGTTATGCCTAACGGATCCAGATGGCAGCCCGGAAATTATGATATTGAGAATATGGGCGGATATATTTCGCTGAGAGAAGCGCTGAGGCACTCGCTCAATCTTATTTCAGTCCGTCTGATCATGGAGCTTATATCTCCGAAGGAAGTGATTTCATACGCGGAAAAACTGGGTGTAAACACAAAATTTATAGAACCGGTAAATTCAATAGCTTTGGGATCCGGAGCTGTCAGGCCGATCGATATCCTGACCGCATATTCGACTATCGCGAACAGAGGTACTTATATCAAGCCGTTCGATATAATAAGAGTTGAGGATAAAAACGGAAATATCATATCGCAGAATTTCTCTGAAAGATCAGTAGCGATATCCGAAGAAACCTCTTATCTGATCACCAATATGATGGAGGATGTGGTTGATAACGGGACGGGTCAGAGACTGAGATGGCACCACGACTTCAGGTATCCCGTAGCCGGAAAAACGGGTACGACGAACGATTTTACCGATACTTGGTTCTGCGGTTTTACTCCAAGCCTGGCTATTGTAGTATGGGTCGGGCTTGAAGATCCTGCTTTTAAGCTGGGTGAAGGAGCTACCGGAGCAAATACGGCACTGCCTATCTGGGGTGATTTCATTACTGAAGTTTATAAAAAATTAAATATTAAATCGGAAGAATTCATTGTTCCTGAAGGAATTGTTGAGGTTGAGACATGTATGGAAAGCATGAAACCTTCCGGACCTTACTGTCCGAGAATATATAAAGAAAAATACAATGCTAATTATCTCCCTGCAACAAAGTGCGAGATACATACTGCCAGAAATATAAACTTAAAAAGCAAAGGCGGAAGATACTAGTATAAAATAGTTATTATTAGGAACTCTTTTCGCCCTTTGCCTGTTCAAAACATTTTAAGGCCTGAGATTGGAAATATAAAGCCTTTTTATCCATTTTTTTCTTTATGCATATATCCGCATACAGGCTATAAAATTCTCCGGTTGTATTCAGATCCTCTAATTCTTTTGATATGTTAATGGTTTTATTAATTGCTCCGACAGCTCTTCTAAAATCTTTTCTTTCTAAGAATATTTTTGAAAGTAATATATATGATTCGCACAGATAGAACTGATTGTTGTATTTCAGCGATTCTTTCATCAGAAGATTTACTTTTCTAACAGCTTTTGTATAATCTTTTTTTTCAAAAAATATTTTTCCCAGCGAATACAAACTCATCAGATAAGTTTCTTTATTGAATCTTTTCTTTATGTGCGGAAGCGAAAAAGACAAAACTTTCTCGGCTTCAGATAATTCTGAAATATTTGAATAATACACTCCGACCTGAAAATTTATATGATGAACCAGAGAAGGCAAATTCATTTTATCCGCGTAATATTTAAATTCCGACAGACAGGCTTCAATATTTCCTTTTATTCCTGTTTCAGGATCAATATACATATACATCAGATTTGAAATATTGCTTATCACCTCATAGTAGTTCCCGTTAGCAATGTTATATTCTTTCGCTTCAAGCATGCGAATTTCTTAATCGCTGTAACGGGAAAGCTGTATTAGATATTGAGGACTTATACTTAAACACTGACCGATCAGTTGTTTATTATCAGTTTTAAATGCGTATTTATAATAAAAGTTACTTAACTTCTCAGCTTTATTAAAATTTTCAATCAGGTAATTCTTAAGATATATACTTCTGTAATACATACAGACACATTCATCATCTTTATTTTTTTTGAGCGACAATGCAGACTTTTCGAAATACTTTACTGCTCTATCAATATCCTGAAAAAATATAAGGCTCATGCCTATATAAAAATAACAGTCGCCGATTTCTTTTTTTAACCCGTTCTTTTTTGAAATTTTTAAAGCGTCCCTGAAAAGCATCAGAGCTACATGATAATCTCTTGAATTATAAAAAACGACAGCTTTTTTTATCAATATTGAAATTAATAAAGAAACATCAAAACCCATATTATGTAAAGCCATGTATGCCTTATTGTAATCATCTTTGGCTTTCTCATAATCAAAATTCAGAGCTGCCTTATCTCCCGATTCTTTAATTCTATTTAAAAGTCCATATATAGAACTTTTAGTTTCCGCAGGCATGAGAAGAGTTTCCCAGTCTGCACGGTTTACTTCATTTGTTTTTATGCTGTCAATATTAATTACCGAAGTCAGCAGCATATTCTCTAATTCTGAAGCGTTGTAATTTGCCAGGATCTTTTCATAAGATTCTTCGATAGAATCAGAAATGCTATTTTTCCTTTCATAATAGATATCAGGCACTTTATCAAACAGCTTTTTACTTTTTACTGAATTTCTCAGTTCGATCTGATATTTACTTTTTACTATAGAATCGAAATCCTTCTTTTTTAGAAAGATCATATTGCAGATTATATTCCGGATCTTGAACTTGTAACCTGTTTTAATCAGATTCTCAATTGAAAATCTGAGAAATAAACAGGTATTTTCGGATGTATATATCCTTGTAAATCCTATCGACAGAAGTTCACCTTTATAAGAGTGAAGTGAAAGCCTGTAGATGCTCTTTTTCTGATTCTTGAATACGGCATTCTTTATAGTTCTTAATTTAAGAAAAACTGTGTCATTTTTTCTTGGTTTTCTTTTTTTAACCAGATTTTTTTTTAGTTTTCTGCTAATAAGGGATATATCGCAGTCAATATTTAATTTTTCTTTGATTTCCGCAAGAGTAGCGTCAGGATGATTTCTTTTAAATATCTTTATCTCATTAAGTTTTATATCATCAAGTTTCTTAACTTGAGTATCATTTCTTTTTACGATGAATCCTCTGATGCCTGAACTTTTAAATTTTGTCAGCCATCTGCCGATCGTGTTTCTGTGAATGCCGTATAATGCGGAAGTTTCCAAAATGCTCTCTTTTAAAGCGTATTCACAGACTTCCGCTTTAAATTCTTTTGTATATTTAAGTTCTTTATTTTTCATAATCTAGTGAAAGATAATAACAAAATATGAAAAATAAAGCGAAATTATAAGTTTTACAGCTCAGTTTTAATTATGACAGTTACTCAATATTTTCTTCTCGATCTTGATTTCATTTTCGAGATTTTCAAGCATTCTGCGTAACCTGAGCATTTTAAATTTGTGTCTATTATCAAATGTAAGCAGCACAATGTCCGGTTTCACTGATAATTCTCTTTTAATATTTTCCATAAATCCCCTCCCCCTATTGTTGATAATACAAATTAATACTTTAAAATGACTTTATCAATCGCATGTATGTTTTTGATACATAATTGATGCAATATTATTGTACAATATTATGTAACTTATGGTATATTCAGAAGAAAAAAACCGCCTGATTTTCAGGCGGTTTTGGTTGTAATGGAGATGAGGGGAGTTGAACCCCTGTCCGAAAAAGCGTCCGAAAGAACCTCTACATGCTTAGTCTGGCTTTAAGTTTAACAGTTTTGACTCCGGTCAGACGCGGTATCAATCCTGCGATCCCGATTTATCGCGCTCTGGCCCTCGGGCGAGGCTTTGAGCAAACCTGTTCAGGATGACGTTCATTCGCTAAAGGAACAGGAACTCCGGCGGTGAACGAGCGGCTTAGTCTTAAGCTGCTAATGCGTAATTATTATTTGCATTTGTTTTTTTCACGAGACTTTTAAAGATTCACCCGTGGTTATCTGCATGCAATCCAATCCAACGATCAATCCCGTCGAATCCACAAGCACCCCCGTGGAATTTGTAATATATGAAATATTTTCCTGTTTTACAATTAGATTTGTCATATTCGCTCAGACTATATTTTTCAATACGAAACTCAGGCCTGAATGCACTAATAAGAAATTTAAATAGCAATAGGCCTTCCATTAGAAATTTTATGAGTTTCGTATTTCAAAAAATAATCTGATAGTGAAGAAGACTGTTTTTGAGAAGAAAAACTCTCAATCCTTTTCTGCCGGCTATCAATTTAAATCAAAGAAGTGATTGATTAATGGGTCGCAGAGATTTTCTTCGAAAAATATAGTCTGAAGTATCCAGTTGCATCAAAATAAAAGGTAATCGAAAGCCTTAATTTATTACTGAGCTATTTCAAAAATATTTTTCCTGATATCGTGCGGTATTTTTGCCAATTCTTAAGAAAGTTCTTTCTATAATAATACTTTCATTCAGATTTCTTAAGTTTATTGTAATACTCTTTAGCCTAACCGGCACTTAAAAGTTCTTTGTCTTCATTTTCTTCGATTAAATGAGCTAAACCATAATTTTCTAATACTTCTTCTAATTTCTCAAAAATCTTAACCGGTAACTGTACGGCCATCTTATTATTATGTTCATCAATCATATAAAGCTTACCATTTTTATTTCCATCACTTTTCCCTTTTCTTAAAAACTCTCATAACACAAGTAGTTTTTACATTCGTTTTCTTTTCGGGTGTTAATTTTATATTTTTTTGCCCTCCTTTTGCTTATCCGCAATATACACAATTTCTTCTAAACCCAATCCTGAATGTTGTAAACAAAACGCCATGTATGGATTATATTGATTTCTCCGGTTTCAGTGTGTATTACTTCTTCTTTATTTAATGTAACAATTATACCTGTATTCAATTTTAATTCTTTCATTGCTTCCGTAAGAGCAGATATTTCACGCTTTTTCGTTTTGGGGTCAGCCAGTGATTCGCAAACCTGAACCAACATTTTTTTACTACTCTGATTCATCACAATGAAATCAACTTCCTTTCCGCTTCCGCATTTATAATAATATACATTCTGCGTGCATCGTCTTAAAGTAATATATACCAGATTTTCGAGCAGATGACCTGAATTTACAAGAATTCCGGAGCTTACAGATTTTACCAGAGAATGATCTATACAATATATTTTCTTCGGGTTTGTGTTTGATCTGGCTAACGATGCGTCAAATATCCTTACGGTAAAGAAAATATAAGCGTCTTCGAACCATTGCATATAGTCTGATACGGATGATTTTGATACTTTATGCCCCAAAGACTTCAGATAGCTTGTAAGATTATTTACAGAATAAAGCGAAGCTGTATTATCTGACAGCCAGTGAGCAAGATCTGAAACAGCTTTCGGATGAGAAATGTCGTATCTTTCTATAAGATCCCTGAATAACATCGCGCCAAAATATTCCTGATGTATTTTTATTCTTAAGGCTTTGTCAAATCCTGCCGTTTCAGGAAATCCGCCTGTTTCTTGGTATTCTTCAAAAGTTTTCTCTATCAGCATACGGGATTTCGCGGAAAGATTATCAGGCGCATTGATACCTTTAAAACTAAGATATTCTCTAAAAGAAAACGGAAATATTTCCCATGATATTGCTCTTCCCCTCATTTGCGTGGCTACTTCCCTGGAAAGCATGCGGGCTGATGAGCCTGTTATATATATTTCACACTTTTCAGTACGAAGAAGCCTTTCTGTAAAAGCTTCCCACCCTTCTATCATCTGAATTTCATCAAAGAAATAATAAACGGTAGCCGTGCTTTTCTTTTCGGGATAAAGTGTATAGTAAGCTTCCACAATATCGTTCAATCCGTTAAGTTTTAATGTGTGAAGCCGTTCATCGAAAAAGTTCAAATATACAATATCGTTCTTTTGTACGCCTTTATTTATAAGCTTTTCAATTAGCTGAAACATTAATGTTGACTTTCCTGAGCGCCGTACGCCCATACAGACTGTAGCTTTTTTATGCACAGGTGTAATTTCGATAAGGCGGGTTACTCCTGTGTTGATAACAGACTGCTGAAAATCTAAAATCAACTCTTTAAATAACTGTTTCATTTTAACGATCTCCGGTAATAATTATTTCCGGTTAACTCAATATCCGGTAACCAAACTTACCGGTTTTGCAACAAATAAGCAAGATAAATAATCACTTAAGCTCAATAACGGTAACCCCGTAATCGCCCTCGCCGTACTCTCCGAATTTCTTCCTTTTGATATACGGGCATTTTTCAAGATAATCATTTATAAGTTTAGATAAAATTCCCTGCCCTTTTCCGTGAACGATCTCGCAGTAACTCATATTATTCAGCATCATATTTTCAATATGTTTTTCGACGAGCATGACAGCCTCGTCTCCCCTCTTGCCTCTCAGATCAAGCCTCAGTGAAACGGCATTATCTTCGGAAGGGCTGAATTTTATATTAACATTCACATCTTCATGGCGTTCAACAACATCCAATATATCAGAGAGTTTAACTTTAAGCTTCATGCTGCCGATCGTCACTTCAGCGTTCTTGCCTGAAATGCTTTCCACGATACCTGAAGTTGAAAAACCGCTGATCTTTACTTCCATACCGGGTTTGATCTCGCCTTTGAAAGTTTCTTTTTTCACTTCCGGTTCTCTTGTAAGAACCTCGATCTTTTTCTTTTCGTTCTCAATTACGCTTTTGATCTCTTTAACCACGGCTTTATCGGCATGTGAGGATTTAATCTCGGCGACAGCATTTTCTATAGCTTTATTTGAATTATCAATAATAGTCTGAGCTTTTTTCGCCGCTTCTTTTAAGATCTTTTTCTCGTTCTTTGAAATTTCTTCAAACTTGTTATTATACAGCTCTTTAAGCTCTGTTAACTGCTGATTGACATTTTTTGAGTGTCTCAAAAGGTTATTGTAGTTAGTGATCTTTTCATCAAGCTCTGAAATAAGACCTTCAAGATCCTGATGGCCTGTGCTCAGATATTTTTTTGCGTTGTCAATTATATATTGAGGCAGACCGTGTCTTTTTGATATTTCAAAAGCGTAGCTTGATCCGGGAATTCCCGACCTGAATTTATATGTAGGAGTGATATTCTCCTTATCGAATTCCATAGAGCCGTTCTCGATCCCTTTAGTTCTGTAAGCGAATGATTTCAGAATTCCCTGATGAGTTGTAGCTAAAGTGATGTATCTTCTCTTTGTAAGTTCAGTCAGGATAGACATTGAAAGGCTCGAACCTTCGTTTGGATCCGTAGCCGCGCCGATCTCATCCAGCAGAACAAGAGTATCTTTGTTCTTCGATCTGAGTATCTTAGAAATTTTCGTAATGTGAGAGCTGAATGTTGAAAGATCATTCTCGATAGACTGCCCGTCTCCTATATCAGTAAATATTTCTGAAAATACGCTGATATTCGAGTTGCTTTGCGCAGGAATGTGCATACCTGCCTTAATCATCAGGCAGAACAATCCCACAGTCTTGAGTGTAACTGTTTTTCCTCCGGCGTTAGGTCCGGTTATAACCAGAGTGCTGTACTTCTCCCCTATTTCCAGATCAAGCGGAACGACCCCTTTTTCGCCGTGAGTATCGAGAAGCAGCGGATGCCGTCCGTAATAAATATTTATTATGTTCTTATCGTTTATCTTAGTGTGATGGCAATGATATTTTACGCTGAATTTGGCTTTGGCAAATATCACATCGATTTCCGCAAGGATCTCATGATCCGACAGAAGTTCATTTTTCACATTGAATACTTCGGTTGACAGTACTCTGATAATCCTTTCTATTTCCTTCCTTTCCTGCCTGATCAGTTTCTCCAGTTCTGAATTAATCTCAATAGCTTCATAAGGTTCGATAAAAACCGTGTTCCCCGTAGCGCTTTCATCTATCACAATACCCTTTACTTTATTTCTCTTATCCGATCTGACCGGAATGACGAACCGGCCGTCCCTTATCGTGATCTCGCCTTCTCTTGTATATCCTGCATGATTATAAGCGTCAAGAACTTCCGCGGTTTTCTTTCTGAGCCTATTATGTGCGGTCTGAATTGAGTTTCTTATTGATTTAAGTTCTTTTGACGCAGTGTCAAGCACTTGTCCGTCCTCGTCAATAGACTTAAAAATATCTTCCTCTATATCTTCAAACACTTCGATATCTTCGCAAATTTCATACAAGTACGGATATTTCTCTTTTTTGGAGTACATAAAAGAGGAAACCTGTCTCGCAACGGCCATCGTTGAGGCTATGTTATAAAGATCGAGCGTATCCATTAATTGTTCGGGAGCATTTAAGTGTTCCAAAGCTCCGTCAATATCTTTGATGCCGTGAATAGGAAAATCACTTTCGCTAATAAGCCTTTTCATTTCCGTGACCAGGTCAAGTGACGATAAAATTACTGGCATTTCACCTGTCAATTCAAGTTCGTCAATATACTTTTTCCCTTTTTCCGATGTCGCAAAGGATTTCAGTTTTTCTCTGATTATATTAAACCCGAGTACTCTTTCTGTGAAAATGTCGTTCATTTTCCATCCGTTTTTTTCTAATAACTTTTCGGAGAGTTTTTCGGAATCACAATAATAAAATCAGCCTTGCCTTTAAAACCTTCTTCTGGCTTTGAGATATCATCGGTTTCAGCTATCGTAATATTCATTACTTTTATATCTTTTCTCGCGTAATTTATATAAAGTACTATTCCTTCTTTATTATAAGAATGGAAACTGCCGTTGAAATGATAAAAGATATTGCCTTTAGTATAATTTTTTAGAATAAACTGAGCCATTGTCGCGTCTTTTATCGCCTGTGCTTTGGCAAGATTGACAGGATCCATTTTATTATGACCCATTTTGTTTCCCATTTCGCTCATCCCTTTGATCATCGTCTTGTAGCAAGTCGCTTCAGGATCAAATTTTACCGGTAGATCCGCAATGAATGACTTAGCCTGCTTTGACAATTTATCAAGCGCCTGAAATCCGCCGTAATTGACCATGCTGGCGTATCTTCTCGGAATGTTCGTCGCGATAAATTTCAGCTTTTTTTCTTTTGCGAACTGCAGGATGGGTTTATAATCCGTTTTATAATTCGGCCACAGTCTTGCATCGGCTTCAAATTTACTGTCGTCGAAATAACCTGCAAGGTATTCGTCAACTATCATCTGGTTGTCGGCCTCGAACATCTCAGCTCCGAGCACAACCTTGTTTCCCGCGGATGAGAACAGATCTTTCGCCAGCTGAAGTTCGAGCGAATGACAAACAATGCTGTTGTGCGTCTCGCCGAAAAACACCATACCTGATGCTGCAGCTTTTTTCACTATTTCAGAATATTCTACCGGCTTCAGATCGGAATTATATATCTGATACTCATTCTTTTCCTGAGCTGTCATGTTCAAACTCCAGATAATTAATGTTAGTATTATTGCCTTGAATTTCATTTTATCCTCATATTTATTCAATTTTCCCGACCCTCATTTCTTTGTGCGGAAATTTCTTACGATATTTATCTATTTACTATTTAAATTCTCAACAGAAAGCTTATATTCGATCCCTCTTTCTTTCATATATTTAAGCATCTCCCTGAAACACTTTTCGTCTTCTCCTATAAATTCCGCAGGGCTCAGGCCAATTTTTTTATATAATCCTTTGGCAACAAGGTTTACTGCGGCAGTACAGGAATATCCGGTCGTTCTTGCCATAGAGGATGTCTTTGTTTTCTGGCAGTATTTATCAAGAAGATCGTAGGTATATCTCTTGTGAACTCCGTTTTCAGTACCTTCTACAATCACTCTCATAATCGTAAATTCTTCCTCGAAACGCCCCAATTTCCAGTTGCTGTCCGTGAATAATATTTTTTCAGTCATCTGCAGTGGAGAAATCTTTGTTCCGTTGATTTCAACCGGATGTTTGCTAAAAAAACCTGATTCTCTCAATATCCTGATCTTTTCGATATATCCGGGGTATCTCATTGTTTTCTCTTTCATGTTGGGCACACCGGGCATATTTTTGATCAATGATCTTAAACCGTCGCTGTTCCATGCTTCCAAAGTCCCGACTCCGTCAAATTCGAACAGTTCGGGATCCGATAACGCCGGTCTGATCACTTCCACCCCATTTTCGGTATATCTGGCAGGACGGACATATTCTTCGATCACATCACACGGCGAAAAAGGAGCTTTATATTCCCAGGGCCAGGTTCTTTTAACAGGCAGTCCGCCTACAAGACAAAGGTATGAATCCACTTTCATTCTTTTATTGTGGTAGCCGAGAATCACATTGCACATTCCGGGAGCTACACCTATATCCGTTATAGCAGTAATGTTATTTTTTTTAGCCAACTTGTCAAGAGGAGCTGAATCTTCGGGAAAAAAGGCTATATCAACGACATTCTTACCGCATTCGATAATTGTTTTAACAGTTTCATAACCCATAAATCCCGGTACTGCATCAACAACAAGATCAAAATCCGAAATTAATTTTTTCAGGATTTTTTTATCTCTCAGATCTGCCGTCTCAACATCAATTTTATGCTCTTTTTTAAGAATATCTAGAGCATTTTTATTTATGTCGGCAACTTTTACATTATAATTCTTTTTCAGGTCAACTGCCATGGCACTTCCTACCATTCCTGCTCCTAAAACAATAATTTTCATTTCGTCCTCCTTATTTCATTTTAGTCTAAAAGTTATTTATTTACTCATTAACATAAATCCTCGGAACCCTTGATGATATCATCGTAAGTATCTCGTATGGAATCGTTCCGATTTTATCACATAATTCTTCAAGTCTGAGTTCATCAGCGCCGTGCTGGCCGAATAAGAGAACATCGTCGCTGTTGAAAGCGACGCCATCATGTCCGAGATCCACCATCATCTGATCCATGCAGACATTTCCGACTACCGGATATTTTCTGCATCTGATGATCACTTCTCCCCTGTTCGATAAAAGCCTGTTGTATCCGTCTCCGTAACCGACGGGAAGTGTGACTATCCGTGTCTGCTTGTCACTAATGAAAGTATGATTGTAGCTTACGCCGGTTCCGGACGGTATGACCTTGAAGTACGATACTTTTGTTAAAAGGGTCATAACCGGTTTTAATTCGTCTTTAAAATCCTCAGGCATATCTGAATACCCGTAGAGCATAAGCCCGGGTCTGACCATGTTGTAATGGGAGTTTTTGAAATTTACTATTCCAGCCGAATTTGCGCAGTGGATATATTTAACGGTGAAGCCTTTTTTATTCATAAATTCAAGTATCCCGTCAAACCGTTTTATCTGAAGTTCTGTAAATTCTTTATCGCAATCTGATTTTGCGAAGTGGCTGAAAACTCCTTCCACAATTATATTCGGCGAATTGAAAGTCTCTTCAATGAATTTCTCGGCATTGTACCAGTGAACTCCGAGTCTTTCCATGCCTGTATCTATTTTGATATGAACTTTGGCTTTTTTCCCGAGGCTGCCTGAGGTTTCGTTTACAGCATGAGTTTTATCAAGTGACGAAGTAGTTATATCAATATCGTGTTTAATGAAATCAGGTATCTGTTCGACATTTATTCCGCCCATAACAAGGATCGGAGTTGTTATACCGTTCTCCCTTAAAAATATTCCTTCCTCAAGAAATGCCACGCCGAAATAATTTACGCCCAATTTAATAAGTTCATTAGCGACTTCAAGCATCCCGTGACCGTAAGCGTTGGCTTTTATTATTCCCATCACTTTTACTTCATTCCCGATAAAGGCTTTTAGAATCTCGTAGTTGTTTCTTAGGTTTCCGAGATCAATTACCGCCCTTGTCGGTCTGTTCTTATATGCTTGAATCTGCTTTATCATATTTACTTTCCTATACAAAATTTCCCGAATATATTATTTATAATATCAATACTAGTCGTTTCGCCCGTCAGTTCGCCGAGCGTATCAAGCGCTTGTCTGAGATCAAAGATTACAACTTCATTCGTCTGGGATTCAATAATTGATACCTTTGCCTGTTCAAGCTGAACGGCAGTCTCTCTGAGTATGTTCAGATGTCTCAAGTTTGAAATATAATACGGCTGATAGCTTAGATTTTCGTCAATTACGGTTTTGACGATCATATCTTTAAGATCATCAATTCCTTCGCCGGTCTTGCAGCTTACCTTGATCGAGCCTGCATCTGTTTTAACATCCTTAAGATCGCATTTATTAAATACTCTGATGATATTCTGAGCCTGAATTACCGGAATGTTCTCAGTTCGTGTCGAATCAATTATCTGAAGAACAATATCCGCCTCTTCGAGAAGTTTTTTCGATCTGCTTATCCCTTCCGTTTCGATAACATCAGTTGTTTCTCTGAATCCAGCAGTGTCGAACAGCCTGAGCAGATATCCGTGAACCTCGATCTTTTCCTCGATCGTATCTCTGGTTGTGCCTGCTATTTCGGTCACTATCACTCGGTCGGACTTAAGAAGTCTGTTCATCAGCGATGATTTGCCGACATTTACTTCGCCTAATAGTACAACTTTAATTCCGTCTCTGAATATTCTTCCCTTTTTGTAGCCCTGAATAAATTTATTTATTACTTCAAGAGCATTATCAACTTTATAAGCTATTTCTTCTTTCGGCGTGAATTCCAGATCTTCATCGGAGAAATCAAGTTCAAGTTCAAGCACAGATATCAGATCGATCAGCATTGAATTGATCTTCTTCAATTCTTCAGACAGTCCGCCTTCAAGCTGCTCCCTTGAAGCTGTATATGACGCGTCACTTTCCGCGTTTATCAGGTCGATCACAGCTTCTGCCTGAACGAGATCCATTTTGCCGTTCATGAACCTTCTCTGAGTGAACTCTCCCGGTTCCGCCTCTCTGACTCCTTTGGTCTCATAAAGAGCTTCAAGTATCTTCTTCACTATTATCGGAGATCCGTGGCAGTAAATTTCTGAGGATTCCTCTCCGGTATATGAATGTCCCTCCTCAAAAAAAACTGCATTAACTTCATCTATAAGTTCGCCTTCATTGACAAATTTTGAGAAATATATTTTATTGAATTCGATTTTGCCGGATACTTTTTTTGAGGTCAGAAATTCTCTGACAACTCCTGCGCTTCCCTTGCCTGAAACTCTAATGACCGATATTCCCGCTTTTCCGGGGGCTGAAGCCAAAGCTGCGATTATCATATTTTCCCTTCAGTGAATTCTTTTATTAATTTCCCCGCTTGAACTATCTCTTCTGCCGGTCTCGCGATATTGAAGCGCACATGCTTTTTTCCGTTATCCGAAAAGTGGATACCCGGAACGGTCGCGACTTTCTTTTTATCATATAGCTCCATGGAAAAGTTCAGGCAGTCGTCAAATCCGCAGGGAAGTTTCGCCCATATAAAATATCCGCCCTCGATCTTCGGGATCTCAAATCCGCAATTTTTTAATTCTGTGCTTAAAAGGCTGAATGAAATTCTCATTTTCTTTCTGAGATCAGCGACATATCTTTTCCCGAAATCGTATTTGTCAAGATATAGCGCGACCGCTTCCTGAAGAACTGACGGTGCGCAAAGTCCGGTGTAATCATGGATCAGCCTGATTTTTTTAATATGCTGCTTTGAAGCGATAAAATATCCTACTCGCCAGCCTGTGATCGAAAGGAGCTTTGAAAAACTGTTGATATAGAAAAAATATCCGCTTTTGAATAGCGGTTCAAAAGGTTTTCTTCCGAAATATATTTCAGAATATACGCAATCTGCCAGAACGAACACTTTATGCTTCTCGGCTATTTCTTTCAGTCTCAGAAATTCTTTTTCCGCCCATATCCTTCCGTACGGATTTCCCGGCGAATTTACGAAAATTATACCAACCTTGTTCTCGGCGACAGATCTTTCGAGGTTTTCAAAATCAACTGAGAGGTCTTCTTTAAGGAAAAATGACACAAATTTTCTTCCGAAAATACCCGGCAGCCTGGAATAACTTTCATAAACCGGATCAAAGCCGAGACATGTCCTGTTCTTGGGAATGATACCGTTCAGGTAAGTAAAGATGAGAGACACGGCCTCAGTCGCGCCGTTAGTTACCATGATATTGTCTTCAGTGTAAGGCTTATATTTTTCCTTAAGAAGCCCTATGAGTTTTAAATTCCCGTTCGCCGGCGCGTACTGGTGAATGTTGCCGGTAGAGATACTTGCAAGAATTTCTAAAAGACCGGCCGGGGGTGAAAACCCGGGAATTCCCTGCGCGAGATTGATCCCTCCATGCATTTTCACTTTATTGCTCATTAAACTGATATAAGATATTTTTTCCATTCTTCTAATCTATCTCCGCTTTCTACAACTGTGTAAATATAAGCAATAACATTGAATTATCAAATTGTTTGCTTTAAAATTTCTTTTATTTTCTTTACTATCTGATTAAATTTTGATATATTGGCACGCGCGTTTAAAATATATTAAACTGCGCAGGCATATAATTAGCGGAAAACTAAGGATAGATGGATTTATTCAGAGACATAACAGGACAGAAAAAGATAACCGGAAGTTTGTCTCAGGCGATTTTTAACAACAAACTGCATCATGCCTATTTGTTCACGGGACCGGCCGGTGTGGGGAAAGAAGCCGCCGCTATCGAGCTGATCAAACTTGTTAACTGCCCTGACAGAAAAGATGATTCCGGATACTGCGGTGAGTGCAGATCATGCAGAGAAATATCAGGTCTCAGTTCTGACGATCTTCTGTATATTTTTCCTACAATAAATAAAGCAGGCGATTCCGACAAAGTCATTAAAGAAAAGTCGGTAATGATCAGCTCGGAACTGAAGCAGAAATCAAAACTTAAAGGTTACGGCAAATTCAGCTTCAAGATGGGAAGATTTATCACGCTTTCCCAGATAGATGAAATAAAATTATTTTCAAGGTATAATTCGATCAGCAAATCTAAAAAGTTTGTAGTAATATATCCTGCGGAGCATATGAATAAAGAAGCTCAGAATTCGCTCTTAAAAATTCTCGAGGAACCTCCCGCTGATCTGTTTTTTGTACTCATAAGTGAAAATCCCTCTTATGTTCTTGATACGATCAAATCTAGATGTTTAAACATTCCTTTCCCTCTTCTTTCGGAGGATGACATCAGACAGTATTTATTAAAGTATCACGCTGAACTCGATAAAAATATTCTCGATGATCTTGTTCAGAATTCATTCGGAAGCATAGATACACTATCAAAACTGATGACCGATTCCGGCAGCAGACTTATCAGGCTCTACGAAGATCTGGTCGCGATTTTTTCCGATTCTCTGCCTCCAAAGACTTTAAACATGATTGATTCTTTTCTAGATGAAATAAAAGAACTGTCAGATACGGAAATTGATTTCATTTTAAGGAAAACTTTAAATAAACTTCTTAGTACAACTTTTGAGGACGATCTTAAAGATTCTATCGAAAGCAGAGGGATCATCATGGTTGACTTCGAAAGATTCGGAATGATGTACAGAAGAAATATAAATCCCAGGCTATTGTTAATCAACCTATACCTAAATTACAGAGAGGAATATAAAAAGTGGAAAACGAAATAGAACAGAATATAATAAATGATATACTATCCCCTACGACCGACACATCGGAATTAACGACCGAGGACAGAAAAGAATTTCTCATCGAAACAAATTTTAAGGGTGTCAGAAAACATTATTTCTTAAATCCTAAAGCCGTTCCTTTAAAAGTCGGAGAATACATAATCGTTGAGATTGAAGGCGGCGAAGATATGGGTATAGTGAGCGGAATAACTATTAAACAGCTTAAAAGAGAGAACATAGAAATAATCGGCAATATCATAAGAAAGAGCAATCAGATAGATCTTCGCAGGCTTGAGGAGAACAGGAAGATCGAGGATTCGATCCTTGTTAACGCAAGAAAACAGGCTAAAATTTACGGTCTTGAGATGAAATTTATCGATGTTGAATATAAATTCGACCGAAAAAAACTTGTCTTTTATTTTACTGCAGACGGAAGAGTTGATTTCAGAGAGCTTGTAAAGGTATTTGCCGCCGAATACAGGACGAGAATAGAGTTAAGACAGATAGGCGTCAGGGATGAGGCACAAAAGATAGGCGGGATCGGAATTTGCG
>Ga0066600_10000330_pt1 | contig 17849 bp, 12 predicted proteins | sample Lowcelwee11metaG_FD_59486 | JGI IMG/M metagenome (GOLD analysis project Ga0066600, IMG submission 59486) | Freshwater pond sediment microbial communities from the University of Edinburgh, under environmental carbon perturbations - Low... | ecosystem: Environmental > Aquatic > Freshwater > Pond... | reverse complement strand
TCTGTTTCCAGAACTGCCAGAACCATTTAAAATACTCTAACATTTACCTTCCGTTTAATCTTTTTTTGCTATACCTGTCTGCGTCCAGTAAAGGTTCGCGTACAGACCTTTTAAATTAATCAGTTCATCGTGACTGCCCTGTTCGACCAGTTCGCCTCTGTCGAGGACGATAATCTTTTCGGCTTCCTCTATTGTCGAAAGCCTGTGAGCGATTATAATCGAAGTTCTTCCGCTGAGAAGTTTTTCCATGCTTCTCTGTATCTCCGCTTCAGTGTAAGGGTCTATTGAGCTTGTAGCTTCATCCATAATCAGAATTTCGGGATCGAAGGTAAGGGCTCTTGAAAAGGAAAGAAGCTGCCTTTCTCCAAAAGAAAGGTTCCCGCCGTCCTCTGAAAGTACGGTATTGAAACCTTTCGGGAATTCGGATAAATAATTATAAATACCCATTTTTCTTGCGGCTTCCTTCACCCGTTCCTCCGAAATGTCCTTTCTGAGAACACGAAGGTTATCGAGAATATCACCCGGAAAAAGGAATATATCCTGAAGTACCAGGCTCATCATAGATCTGAGTTCTTTCATATCCATATCACGGATATCAACCCCGTCAATTGTAATACTGCCTTCCACAGGGTCATAAAATCTTGTCAAAAGAGAAATTATCGTTGTTTTTCCTGATCCGGTCGCACCGACTATCGCCACAGTTGAACCTTTATCTATTGTGAAACTGATATTTTTTAGAACCGGCTTTTCGCTGTCGTAATGAAAAGAAACATTATTGAAAGATATTTTATGCTTAAATCCGTCAACTCTAACCGGTTTGTCAGTCTCTTTAACCTCAGGTTCAGTATCAAGTATCTCGAATATTTTATCGCCTGCACCGAAGGCTCTCTGAAGTTCCCTTATCTGTTCGGATATCATCACAAGCGGCTGAACGGCAAGATGAATATACTGAATGAACATCCAGACCGTACCTATCGTTATCGTACCGGCTTTTATCCAGTCAACGCTGTTATAAAGGATCAGATAGATCACGATCTGAGGGCAGAGCATCATTACGAACCATACGCTCTGTTCCATGATAGATATCTTGAACTCATACCATCTTTTATCCTGATTTATCTTATCGAATTTCTTTATTGACCATTCAAGATTATTCAGGTTCCTCAAAAGAGGGATAGCTTTGATATGTTCGCTTAAGAATCCTATGATCCTCGAATATAATTCCCTGTCTTTTCTGAACATAGGCCGCATTTTGCTGAATACAATATACGCTCCGAGCAGATAGATCGGGGAAATTGAAAGAACGATCAGAGTGAGCTTTACATTTGTAAAAAGCATTATGCTTACCGCGATTATGATGTTCAGAAACCCGCTTAAAAGCGACAGACCGATCGAGGAGAACATCATGTAAAGTTTCTGAGAGTCAGATTCGATTCTGCTTATAAGTCTGCCTGTTCCGTGCTTATCAAAGAAAGATATGGAGAGCGTAAGAATATGCTTAAGAAGTGTTTTCTTGATGTTGTTGACAATATCAATACCCATGTAGCCGATCACTAGCTGCTCGAAATAGCTGATAGTGCCGAGGAAAACTATTAGGAGGAGATAAGCGAAAGCGTAGATCAGTACCTGATCCATCATTTTTGACGGAATAGCTTTATCTATCATCTCTCTGAAAACTAGAGGAAGCGCGGCATTCAGTGCCGTTGCCAGTATAACCATCACCGTAGCAAAAATAAGCGCTTTTGAATGGCCTTTAAAAAATACAAGTATCCTTTTAAAAGTCGCTCCAGTTATTTTTGCCGCAGTTTCTTCGCCGTCTCTCTTCATATTCAAATAAAAGGGCGGAAGTACCGCCCTCTTTACCTAGGTTCTGTCCTGTTTAATCTTTTTTATCAGTATTTCAAGTATTTTTATCGCTGAATCCGCTATTACCGTACCGGGTCCGAAGATCGCGGCCGCTCCGGCTTTGTATAAAAAATCATAGTCCTGAACCGGAATTACTCCGCCGACTATTATCATTATATCTTCTCTACCGAGTTTCTTAAGCTCTTCAATAACATCGGGAACAAGAGTTTTATGACCGGCAGCCAATGAGGATACGCCGAGTATGTGAACATCGTTCTCGACCGCTTCTTTCGCGGATTCTTCCGGTGTCTGGAACAACGGTCCCATATCAACATCAAATCCGAGATCCGCAAAGCTGGTTGCAATTACTTTAGCGCCTCTGTCGTGACCGTCCTGACCCATTTTAGAGATCATGATACGCGGTCTTCTTCCTTCAAGTTTCTCAAATTCCGAAACAAGTTTTTCAGCTTTTTCAAAAGCCGAGTTGTTTTTTGCAACACCGGAATATACTCCTGAGATCATTTTAACCACCGCCTTATGTCTTCCGAAAACTTTTTCGCACGCGTCTGAAATTTCACCTAATGATGCTCTGGCTTTTGCAGCTTCGACGCTTAATTCAAGAAGATTTCCTTTTCCGGTCTTTGCGCATTCTGTAATAGCGTCAAGAGCTTTTTTTACGGCGCCGTTATCTCTATCGGCTTTAAGCTGTTTCAGCCTTTTTATCTGAGAGTCTCTTACGGCGGTATTATCAACCTCAAGAACATCTATCGGATCCTGCTTTGACAGTCTGAATTTATTTACTCCTACGATCACATCTTCCTTTGTATCTATCTTAGCCTGTTTTCTGGCGGATGCTTCTTCGATCCTCATTTTGGGAAGACCGCTTTCAATCGCTTTTGCCATACCGCCCAGTTTTTCCACTTCTTCTATATGCGCCCATGCTTTTTCCACAAGTTCCTGAGTCAGTTTTTCCACAAAATACGATCCGCCCCACGGATCAACAGCTTTTGTGATGCCTGTTTCTTCCTGAAGATAGATCTGAGTGTTTCTTGCTATTCTTGCAGAAAAATCAGTAGGCAGAGCGATAGCTTCATCAAGCGCGTTAGTGTGAAGTGACGAGGTATGTCCGAATGCTGCCGCCAAAGCTTCAGAGCATGTTCTTACGACATTGTTGAACGGATCCTGTTCCGTCAGACTCCATCCTGAAGTCTGGGAATGGGTTTTCAGCTTTAAGGATTTTGGATTTTTAGGATTGAAATTATTTACAATTTTCGACCATAACAGTCTGCCAGCTCTCATTTTTGCGATTTCCATATAGTGATTCATTCCGACGGCCCAAAAAAAGGAAAGTCTTGGAGCAAAAGCATCAATGTCAAGACCGGCTTCAACTCCCGCTCTTAGATACTCCCATCCGTCGGCGAGAGTATAAGCAAGCTCGATATCGGCAGTAGCGCCTGCTTCCTGCATGTGGTAACCTGAGATCGAAATGGAATTGAATAGAGGCATTTTCTGCGAAGTGAATTCAAAAATGTCTGAAATGATCTTCATAGAAGGTTTCGGAGGATAAATGTAAGTATTTCTTACCATGAACTCTTTAAGAATATCGTTCTGTATCGTTCCGGAAAGTTCATCCAGTTTTGCACCCTGTTCCAGAGCCGTAACTATATAGAAGGCCATAACCGGAAGAACAGCGCCGTTCATGGTCATTGAAACGGACATTTTGTTCAGTGGAATATGATCAAAAAGGATCTTCATGTCGAGAACGGAGTCAATTGCCACGCCTGCTTTTCCAACATCGCCTTTTACTCTGGGATGATCGGAGTCATAACCTCTATGCGTAGCAAGATCGAACGCAACTGAAAGTCCTTTCTGACCGGCAGCCAGGTTTCTCCGGTAAAACGCGTTTGATTCTTCTGCGGTCGAAAATCCTGCATACTGCCTTACAGTCCAGGGAGCAGTTGCTCCCATTGTTGAAAAAGGACCTCTCAGGTACGGAGTAACGCCGGCATCATAATCAAGGAATTCAAGTTTTTCAATTTCCTCTTTTGTGTAAAAAGGGTCTATTTTAATCTGCTCAGGCGAAATATAAGGTTTTTTTGATATTTTTTTCTTTGCTTTTACAGCTTTTTTCAGCGCCTGATTATATTCTATCTTTGAAAAATCGGGTTTCATTTTATCACCTGTAATTTAATTTTATATGATTCCGAGTTTTGCCTGAACATTATTGATCGTTTCTAAAGAATCGGATTTAACATGAATGAAATCGTCAACTCCAGATTTTTTCATATCTTCAATTATCTCTTTGGGATATCCGGCAATTATTACAACTACTCCGGGATGAACGGATTTGATCTTTGAAGCTATCTCAGGCGCGTACTTCGGATACTCTTCATCGCTTGAGCAGATAACGATTATTTCAGCTTTTGACTTATAGGCTTCTTTAACCGCCTCATCTGCATCTTTAAATCCGTTGTTGTCAATAATGCCGAATCCGCCTGCGGCAAGATAAGCCGAGGAGAATGAAGCTCTCGCTTTTCTCATTGTAAGATTGCCGATCGTCGCCATGAACGCGGTAACTTTTTTTCCGTTCTTTTTATTAAAATCTTCAGTGATCTTTCTGACTTTCTCAAATTCTTCGGCAAGTCTGTACGGTCTGACTTTTTCTATATTTAATTTTGAAGATTTATAAAGCTCCTGTTTGAATATTTTTATAGTCTGCACAGATTTTTCCGGCTTTTCAAAACAATTCTGAACTTCGGTACCGTTCGGTACATGGTTGGTTCCTACAAGGCTGTCCTTTCTCATCGAGAAATTTGACAGTCTTTTAACCTTAAGTTCAGCCAGCTCTTTCTGAATATCTCCTCTTTTAAGCGCTTCAAATATCCCGCCTCCCGCTTCGATATCCTGAAATAATTTCCATGCGTCTTTTGAGATCAGATCGGTAGCTTTTTCGATAAAATATGATCCTTTTGAAGGATCAATGAATTTATTCAGATGAGCTTCTTCTCTAAGTACGAGCTGAGTATTCCTTGCTATCCTTGACGAAAATGTATCAGACTCATCAATACAGACATCGTAAGGCAGAACGGTAAGAGAATTGCATCCGCCTATTACAGCCGACATAGCTTCAGTAGTCGTTCTGAGCATATTTACATGAGGATCGTAAACTGTTTTATTAAAAAGTCCTGTTCTTGCATGAATGTCAACGGGTAAAATATTTCCTTTTTTATCGTAAGCGGTACCGAGATTCGACCATAAAAGTCTTAAAGCTCTCAGACCCGCTATCTCAAGCAGGTAATACTGTCCGACTGCATAAGATAATCCGATACTTTCCGAAAACTCGCTGAAAGAAATATCTTTCCCGACTTTTTCTTTATAGAAGACAGCCGTAGAAAGCAGGTAAGCGATTTTCTGAACGATAGTTGCGCCTGAATCGTGAAAATGATCGTTGGATATCACGAGTCCTTTAAAATCAGGATATAATTTGCACTCTTCGAAAACAGATTTCATCTCTTCGAATCTTTTTTTCTCACCCTTTGCAAAATCACCGTTCAGAGCAAGTTCTTTTAACGGGTCGTTGTCGATAGAGCCTTTTGATTTTTTATCAAGAGATCCTTTCAGCATTTCAAAAATTTCTTTTGACGCAGCGCCGGCTTCAATATTTACTGAAGTTTTTTTCAGATCAACGCTTTTCAATAGTTTTGCCAGATCATTCTTTGTATTTATAATGATCCCTCTGGATTTTTCTTTCGAACATTCGCATTTACATTTGCAGTTTGTTTTTCCGGAAGTCAATACGCAGTTAAGTTTCAGATCAATACCCTCTACCCCGCCTTTTACCGCTTCCGCAATGATATCAGCGGCTTTTTTAGGATCGGAGTTGGAAATTTCCTGTCTGATTATCCAGTTGTTTTCCAAAGAAGCGGGTCTGTTGCTCCTTAAATACGGAAATTTTCCCGGCTGGTCATCAGGAATATTCAGATTTTCGATCTCGTAGCCTTTATAATAGGGTTCCAGTTCAAAACCTTCGTAGGTTTTCCACCAGATCTTATCGTAAGGTTTACCTTTAAGGTCTTTTAAGACTTCATCCATCCATGCCTTTTTAGTCTTTTCGGATGAAAACTCTTTAAAAAATTTCTTCAATTTTAAGCTCCCTCTTTTATTAGAACTTTTCAATTAACTTAGTTGCTTCTAAAAATCGCTGTGTAATATAACTTAGCTTATATAAAAAATAAATAGTTAAAGTAATTTTTTTATAATAGGTTTTGATGAAACGGGCGTTATAAAGAGCTTAGATAATCATCATAAGATTCAAGCTCGTCAAGGGTCAGAAGACCGTTCACTATTTCGTCCTCAGAGCTAAAGATCTCGGAGCTGTCGGAACTCCATTTGTCTTTGTCATATAAAACAGCGTCATAATCAACCATATCTTGAAAATCCTGATCAATATATCCTAAAGAGGCATAATCAGCTTGTACGGCTGAGGTTTTTACGGTATCTGTAATTGAGGCTATTGCTGGCGCTATGGGGATATTTTTATTAAAATTGAAAGTTAATGTCAGAGTAATTATCAATAATATTGAAGCGGCAGCAGAATAAATTAAATACCTATTTGAAAAAATAGAATTATTCTTAGGCAAATTTTCTATAACCGATCTGTTAAGACCGTCAGGAACTTTATAAGATTCTTCAGACAGATTTTTTAAAATATTTTTTTCTAAAAACAATTCATTTCTGCAAGACTCGCAAACAGAAATATGTTTATCAAAATCAATCATTTTATCATCCGGCAGTTCTCCCGATATGTATTCGGGGATCATTTCTTTATAATTTTCGCAATTCATTCTATTTTCCTCCATTAATGCCGAGTTTTATTTTATCAACGGCATATCTGTATCTGCTCAGGACGCTGTTTACGGAAATGTCTTTCATTTCAGCGATCTCTCTGAAAGTCAGACCTTTAGACCTTAACAGGATCACATCTTTCTGTTCATCCGGCAGTCCGGCTAAAGCTCTAGATACCATTTCCTTTTCCTCTTTTGACTCATTTTCTTTTTCGGGATCATCAGATCCGGACGGAAGATTTTCTATAAAATCCCTTTCCTCACTTTCTTCCGTTCCGCGCAAAACCGGATTATATATGTTTTCATTAGTCTTCTTCAGGTCGCGTAAGTAGTCAAAACACGCATTTGTCGCTATAAAGAACAGAAAATTTGAGAATTTGCCTTCATCTTTATAGCCGGTAAGGTTCGAAGCTACCTTGAGCCATACTGTCTGATAAACATCTTTCGCGCTTTCCTGATGTCCTATCCTTTTTACTATGTAATTGAACAGCTTTTTATCGTACATATCAACGATCCGGGAAAAATATTTTTGGTTCCGGGTGGAAATATATCTTCCGATAAGCTCATTCTCATTCATTCTGCGGATATCTTCCACGCTTTTCCTCTTACTATTTCCCGGTTAAGTTAACGGTTTAAATCTGAGTTTATTTTAAATCTATGAAAAATTTACCGGAAAATAAAGATATTTTCATTGTTAAATATTTTTTTGAAAAATTACATTATATGTTTATATTATCAGTCTGTTGGAGAAATAATAGTTAATTTTTAAAATACAGGAGCTTCTAATGAAAACACTAACCGTAGATTCGCTGGAATTAAAGGGAAAACGGGTACTCGTAAGATGCGATTTTAATGTTCCTTTAGACGATGGACTTAAGATCAGGGACGACAAGAGAATTGTTGACGCACTTCCGACAATTAAAAAAGTGATTAAGGAAGGCGGAAAACTTATTCTGATGTCCCATCTCGGAAGGCCTGACGGCAAGGTTATTCCGGAAATGAGTCTTAAACCTGTGGCTGAAAGACTTGGCGAACTCATTAAAAAACATGTGATTCTTGCGCCTGACTGTATCGGCGATGAAGTAAAAGAGATTGTATCAAAAATGAATGACGGGGATGTTGTACTTCTTGAAAATCTTCGCTTTCATCCTGAAGAAGAATCCGGAGAAGAAGAATTCGCCGCAAAACTCGCTGAATTGGGCGATCTATATATTTCAGACGCATTCGGCGTATGCCACAGAGCGCACGCTTCGGTATCAATAATAGCAAAATATTTTGACAAAGTAGCTTCCGGATATCTGCTCAAAAATGAAATTGAATATATAGGCGGAGCAATGTCGGATCCGAAAAGACCTCTTGCTACGATACTCGCGGGCAATAAAATTTCCAGCAAAATAGATGTTATTATGAAGCTTATTGATGTGTCGGATAAAATATTCATCGGCGGAGGTATTGCAAATACAATGCTTCTGGCTAAAGGAATCGAAGTGGGAAAATCACTGGTCGAGGCCGATAAAGTGGATGTAGCCAGGGAAATTCTTAAAAAAGCCGAAAAAAAAGGTGTCAAGATACTGCTTCCTCTGGATATGCTTTGCGGTAAAGAATTTAAGAACGAAACAGAATTGAAATACTGCGATACCGACAAACAGGAAAAAGACTGGATCGCGATGGGAATAGGCGAGAAAACAGTAAAAAACTACAAAGATGAGCTCGCTGATTGTAAGACTGTGATCTGGAACGGGCCGATGTCGGTATTTGAATTCCCGAATTTCGCGAAAGAAACATTTCAGATAGCTCAGATAATAGCGGATTATACTCAGAACAACGGGCTTATCTCAATCATCGGCGGAGGTGACACAGCCGCCGCAGTAAAAAATGCCGGACTGGATGATAAGTACTCGCATGTTTCAACCGGAGGCGGAGCGGCGATGGAATATATGGAAGGTAAAAAGCTTCCCGGCATATCATGTCTGACGCCTAAAGAGTTCGATGGGAAAAGAAAATTCCTGATCGCGGGAAACTGGAAGCTGAATAAAACCCCCAGAGAAGCGATAAAATTCGCCAAAGATATAAAAAAAGCTATTATCAATGATGATGATGTGGAAATAATGGTCGCTCCCGTATTCAATTCGATATATCCTGTTTATAACGAACTCAAGAAAACTCACATAGACATAGGATCACAGGATGTATTCTGGGAAGCTTCAGGCGCATTTACCGGCGAAGTGTCGGCAAAGATGCTCAAACTTTCCGGCGTTAAATATTGTATTATCGGACACAGCGAGAGAAGACAGTATTTTGGTGAAACGGACGAAACGGTCAATAAAAAGATCAAAGCGGTTCTAAAAGAAGGTCTGATCCCGGTTATCTGCGTAGGCGAGAGGCTTGAGCAGAGAGAAGCAGAGATTGAGAAAGATGTGGTTAAAGCTCAAATTGAAAAAGCATTGCACAGCATAGATTTGAATGATTATCTGAATATAGTGATCGCTTATGAACCTGTATGGGCAATAGGAACAGGGAAGAACGCTACTCCTGAACAGGCCGAAGAAATGCACGGATTCATCAGAAATCTGCTAAAAGCAAAATATGGAGAGATATTTTCTCAATCTACAAGGATACTTTACGGCGGTTCATTAAATGTTCAGAATGCAACTGAGCTTCTATCTCAGAAAAATATAGACGGCGGACTTATCGGCGGAGCATCGCTTAAGAAAGACGATTTCTGCAAAATAGCGGAAGCGGCAAAAAGTATCATGTAATTATATCATTAATCATAAAAGAAATGAAAAAAGGAGTTGCGAAACTCCTTTTTTTTATGTATAATAATTACTATGTAAAAAAAATGCTAATTAATATAAATTAGAGGTATGAAATGAAAAGAATAATGACTATTTTAGTGTTGATCAGCCTCAGTACGCTTTTTTCAGCATACAGTATAGGATCGACTGTCGCCGCTTCAGACAATATCAGCTGGACAGATAACTTCGGGTATTCATCCAATATTTTTGCCGAAGTGCAAAAAGGAAAAGTAGTTATGATCTTTTTCGGTCAGACCTGGTGACCGGGCTGTACAGCGGCGGCGCCGGTGTTACAACAGAGATGGACAAATACTTACGGACCGAATGCAACGGGTGAATTTGCGGACAGATCATATTGGCTATGCACAGAAAACTGGCCGAACCAGAATTATCCGAAAGATCTTGCTGTTTATAATAAAATGGGCGGATTTTCAAACGGATATGTTCCATTATTCATCATAGTCGGCTTCGAAAATAAAGTTTACTGGGACGGAAACAGCGAAAACTGGGAAACGGCACTTAAACTGGCAATAAGTCAGATGGCCACCGAAGGAGTATATTTAGATAATCCTTTTGAAGATCAGACACTCATTTTCGGAGATGAAAGAGACTTTGAATTATCCGGTATTTTCAGGGATATGAATGAAAATCCGGTCACTGTTTCTCTGGAATCAAATTCAAACCCCGATGTTGCGTCAGTAACTATAGAAAATAATACTATGACAATTACTGCGAGTAACACAAACTTCGGAACTACAACAATTACATTGATAGGTACAGCCGGCAGTTTTTCCGCAACCGATGAGTTCGATATAACGGTTTACGACTCGAATTATTACAATATTGAAAGCCTTGAGACAGGTACTTTTGATACAGGCTTATGGGGATTTTCGGGAGATGCCGGATGGTCAATAGACAACACTGTATATTACGACGGAAATTACAGCGCGAAATCAAATAAAATTACTCATAATCAGAAATCAGAAATGTATTTGGAAGCGGAGTACCCCACTGCAGGAAAAATAAGCTTCCGTGGAAAAGCGTCATCGGAATTAGGTTACGATCAATTGAAGTTTTTCATTGACGGAATTGAGAAAAAAAGAATCAGCGGGCTAACAGGCTGGCTTGAAGGGAGTTTTGATGTGGATACAGGGAATCATGTCTTTAAATGGTCATACCAGAAAGATGGTTCCTCTTCTTTATACGAGGACTGTGCCTGGGTAGATTACATAGTTTTTTTAGGAGGAATGCCAACAGGAATTGAAAATCTTTCGGTACCGGCCGAAGTCAGACTTCTGGGAAATTATCCTAATCCCTTTAATCCTAATACTATAATAAGTTTTGAAACTGAAATGAGCGGTTTGATAAAACTATCTGTTTATAACCAAAAAGGTGAATTTGTTCAGAATATATTCGAAGGAGATCTTAAAAAAGGTCATTACAATTATAATTTTAATGCTTCAGATCTTACAAGCGGTATATATTTTTACAAACTTGAAACCGAAAATCACTCTCTGATGAAAAAGATGATATTGCTAAAATAAAAAAAATAGCAGTTGTGCCTTTTAAAAAATTATTGTATTTTGTATCATAATTAAATTATGTTTAAACGACAGGAGGATGTTCGATGTTTAAGAGATTTATAATCTTGATTTTCTCAGCAGCTTTATATGTTTTTGCCCAAAGTCCATACTTGCCGGGAGAAACAGTTTTGCCGGAACACAATTTGTCATGGACAGACAACAATTCTTATTCGACGAATATTTTTGATGAAGTAGCTCTTAAAAAAAATGTAGTTGTTATTTTCTGGGGTGGCTATGGTTGATTGGACTGCTCGCTGGCGGCGCCGGTTCTTCAACAATTATGGGCAGATGTTTATAAACCCGGAGCGACGGGTTTAAACGGTGATTATGAAGGAAGATCCTACTGGGTGTGTACTTATGGATGGATAAATCAGGATATAAGTTACCCCATCGCCACTTCGCTTTACAATGTAGCTCTGACTTCAGGTTTTGCAACGGGATATACACCGACATACGCAATCATAGGATTTAACAATAAAGTTTATTATGACGCATTTACTCTTGACGGATTTACTGTTGCGCTTAATACGGCGATAGAGGAATATGTTACAGAAGGAGTTTATGTAAAAAATCCGATTTCGGATAAGTATTTTTTAGAGGATTTTTTTTACGAGGAAATTGATTTGAATAATGTGTTTGCCGAATACGACGGGAATCCTTTTACACTAAGCCTGCTAAGCAACACCAATCCCGCTGCGGCATCAGCGGAACTGAACGGGGACATCCTTTCAATAAACGGATGGGGCGGTATAATAGGGGAAACCACGATCACTGTACAAGCAGTTTCAGGTGAATTTACTGCAACGGATGAATTTAAAGTAATGGTAAATGATCCTTCTTTATTCACATATCTTGAGCAAGGTTTCGAAACCACGGGCTTTCCTCCACCTTTCTGGGAGTTAAAATACAATACAGCTGAAGACGGCGGACTGAGCGGTACTGGTTTAAGAGATCCAATACCAGGTGAAGAAACATGGTTTTTAAACACGCCTTCGAATCCGTATTACGGTCTTGACTATACTCATAGCGGTAATAATTCTGCTTTTATAGTTTACTGGGCACCTGATTTCAATTGGCTGATATCGCCTTATATGCAACTTGACTATGATGATTATGAGCTGAAATTCTGGTTATGGTTTTCAAGCTCCGTATATGAAACAAAATTCCATGTAATGATCGATGACGTATCAAAGGGATGGGTCTCAGTCTTAAATTATGACGGAAATACACCCGATAACTCATACGACAGTGAAATCAGCTTGAAACTATCTGAGTATGTGAATAAAACAATAAGGATTGCATTCGTATATGAAAATTGTAACGGGTATGAGCTCGCCCTTGACGATATAAGAATGGTCTCGCCAAGTAAAATTGAGGAAAATTCAATTCCTTCAAATATCGTACTGAGCCAGAATTATCCTAATCCTTTTAATCCCGAAACAAAAATAAGTTTCAGCATTCCGTCAGAATCTAATGTAAATCTTTCTGTTTACAACCAGAAAGGCGAAATAGTCAAAAAACTTTACGAAGGTAATCTTAGAAAAGGAACCCATGATTTTACCTTCAGAGCAGAAACGCTTACGAGCGGTGTATATCATTATATTCTTGAAAGCGATGGAAAAAGCTTTGGCAGAAAAATGCTGATGTTGAAATAGTAATTTCAGAATAAATCAAAGGGAGGACGAATGAAAAGAATTATTATGGTTGTGCTGCTGATGTCAATTACAGCAGTTTGGGCGGTTTATACGGTGGGAGCAACAGTGGCACCGGCTGATAATCTCACATGGACTATCTCAGGACCGCCTGGACATTATGAAGTAGGAAAATCAAGCGCAATTTTTAATAAGATTGCGGCAGGTAAACCCGTAGTTATTTTTGCAGGGCAGTCATGGTGACCGAGCTGTAATACGGCGGCGCCGTTATTACAGCAATGGTGGAATGAGGAATTCGGACCCACAGGTACTCTTAACGGAGGAGTCTATGCCAACAGATCTTACTGGATCTGTACTGAGAATTGGGGCGACCTGTACCAGAACCCGAGCCAGAACTACCCGATTGATCTGACTCTTTATTCAAAAGTAATTTCAAGCGGTTTCGGCAATGGTTATGTTCCTTTATTTTTTATTGTCGGAAAAAACAATACAGTTTACTATGATGCCAACGCAAATGATTTTAGAGCAGCTTTGAGAACAGCGATCAACGAAATGCCTGTTCCCGCAACACCGCCTGTAACTCCTGCTCTTTACTTACCACCAAACTCTGGTTTTACAGCTAGCTCGAGACCCAAGCTGACCTGGGAAGAAACCGGTTGGACAAATAACTATACTATTCAGATTGACAACAATTCTGATTTCAGCTCTCCAATTGTAAATAAAACAAATATTCTGTTTTTTTATACTCTGGAGACGGATTTAGCCGTGAACACGACATATTATTGGCGTGTTGCATCCAATAACGCAGCCGGATCAAGCAGCTACTCTCCGACATGGAGCTTTACTTACGCTATACCTGATGTTAATTTGACAGATGCATCTATAAGTAATACAACCGCTCCCGATGCGTCCGTAATGGACTCGTTCGGAATACAGAACACTGCGCTGGGTAGTCTTGACTACAGCATAAAAGTTGATTATCTGGATTATATTTATCCCCAAACTCAGAATTTTAATACTGAACTTGGTTGGGTAGCGTCCGGTGAATTAGTATGGGCAAGAAATACAGGTACAAGCAATCTTGACGGGACGCCTTTTGCTAAAATCGCAGCATCAACAAATGGAAGTACCGGATTTGAAAAAAACGGCACATTAACTTCACCGGTATTTGATGCGTCTTCCTGCTATAAACTCTACCTTCAGTTCGATCAGTACGCTGATTTCAATGAAAGTTCCGGAGTAGTTCAATACAGTATAAACGGAGGAACGAACTGGACTCAAATCTACAACATTGTAGCAACAACCGGAGCTTGGAGTAATCCGAATCATCAGAAAATTTTAATACCAAATACAAGTTCTACTATGATGTTTAGATTTACCGGCACATTTCAGAACAGAAGCGGTAAAAGCTGGAACATTGATAATATTCAAATTGGAGGTCCGCAGTACAACTGGTTTTCTTTTGACAGTGCAGTAAGCGGTTCAATTTTAGCGGCAGGCAGCAATACAATAAACATTACCTGTAGCGCAACCGGTGTTCCTGTAGGAACATACACAGCTAATGTAACTGTAACATCAAACGATCCTGACGAACCTAATGTTGTTCTTCCAGTAGAATTTATCGTTGCTAATATAGTTATTCCTGCAGTTCCGGCTAACATTACGACTTCAATCGTGAGTGGTGATGTTTACATCAACTGGGATGATTCTGCAAATGCCACTAGTTATGATGTTTATTATTCTACCGATCCGTATGAAATCCAGCCATGGTCTGGAGTAATAAATGTCCCCACAAGCGAATATACATACACTCCGACTGCCGTAAAAATGTTCTTCTATATCAGAGCAAAAAACGGTACAAAATCGTCTGCTAAGTCTATTATCGTTAAATAATCGTTGAGTTATATTCATAAAAAAAGCCCCGAAAAGGGGCTTTTTTTATAGTGTTCATTGATATTTATTTTATTAAAAGCATCTTGTTAACTATCGTAGCATTATCTGTTTCAAGTGTGTAAAAATAGATCCCGCTGATCAGTTTCTCAGCGTTGAAGTTTACGGAATGAATGCCTCTGTCCATTTTTTTATCAACGAGATTTTCAACGAACTGCCCGTTTGAATTATAAATATTCAATTTGACGTCCTGAATAGAAGGAACGGCAAATTTAATGGTTGTTTCAGGATTGAAAGGGTTAGGATAGTTCTGGAAAAGGGTAGGTTTTTCCGGTACGGAAGAAAATTCTTCTTCAATTCCGTTTAATCCTGCAGCCAAAACATTATCTATCCACGCACAATCTGAACCGCCGATAGTATTAACATCTTTTGAATAGGTCCATGTAAGAGTATGCGGTCCGGTCATTACAGGGAATTCACTGTAACTCCAATCAATTTCACCGCTCCACGATCCCTGAGATATTTCATCAATATAAAAAATCAATTTGTCGTAACCTGCTTCAGACGAGATTTTTTTGTAAAAACTGATGGTTCCGTCTTCAATAAACTCAAAGTCAATCATCATTGAAGAAGACTGATTGTCAAGAATTGAACCGGATTTAGAGGAGTATGTACCTGAATAAACAACTGAATCATCTATTATCCATTGCGAATCTCCAGAAAAATACCAGTTATTCTGAGAGAAATCACCGGATTCAAAGTTATCGGTCATACCGACATTCAGACTGAACGGATAAGAATTTTCATACCCGTTATCTTTAGTTAAATCGAGTTTGAAATTTACCTCAGTGCCATTATTAATTGATTCGTTAAATATAACGGTAAAAGTAACTTCAGCTGAATTTCCGGCAGATATAACAGATATTATTTGCGAAGCTGAAATTATTACATGATTAGAGCCAATTTCATAAAGGGTCGCGGAAACATCCGGAAGATCAGCGCTTCCGTTATTAACTATAGTGAATGTTATATCTTTGGTATCACCGGGATTAATATCACCATCGTGTGTATAAAAATAACTTAAAGAAGGAGAATTTGCCGTAAAATTAATATGTCCGTAATAAGTGTTTTTTGAAGTGTCGCTCATCACCAGATCGATCCTGATCTTTTCCAGATCCGGTGTTAAAGGAGATATTTTATAAGAAAAAGCGGAATCTTTATTCAGCGAATCTTTCTCCGCTATGCTGTTGTAATTCTCCTGATCGTCTGTAAAAGAGATAAATTCGCTGAGTGATGAAACAGTAACAGAGATTCCTTCGGAAATTCCAATTCCTATGTTTTTTAGTTCAAGGTTAATTGTTCCGGATTCCCCGAAATTAACTGAACTTAAATTATAATCATTTACCGTTAAATACGGACCATCGAGAGCAACGACAGGAACCGAAGCAAAATAAGGTTTTTTGAATTGCGAAGTTACAACAATATTTGCACTGCCTGTAGTGAACGGTTCGATCGGAACGACCGCATAACCGAATTCATCAGCAAGTGCCGCGCCGTGAAGAACACCGTCATCGTCTGTTATTCCGACATAAGAACCCTTTATTGCCTGAACAGTAAAGAAAGTATCGCCGGGATTTAAATCTGTATTGTGGCTGACAGTATTATTTGCGGGAATTCCTATATAAACCATTAAAGAAGGATCTCCGAAAAGATGGTATGACGACCAGTAAGAGCTTGTATATGAAGTATTCTCTTCTTCAACCGCCATTAATCCCGCGAACCTTATTCCGCCCTGAGTAGGATAATCCATCCTCATCATTCCGTCATACATTCCTTGATCGTCAGGAGTATAAGGAGGAGTGATGTCCCCGGTAACTACTTCTCCGATTCCCATAGCAAGATCCTCATCCCAATATGTTGACATTGAAGCTCCTATAAAGCCTATTCCGCCTTTATCTGGAGCATTCAGCCACGATTCGCCGAAACACTCGGTGTCTCTGAATGATCCGGTCAGACAGCAGTTCCCGACTACAAAAGGATATTTTCCAATGTTGGTCAGATTATCAACATTGCTGATATAGAACGACGGATCGCTGAACCCGCTGTTGCCTCCGTGTGCTGTATAGTTATAAAATGCAACTCCGGCTGAGACATTATTTATGATCTCAGTGTTTACACCGTAAGCATCTGACGCGGGATAATAATAAGGTATTCCTGTAATATTTACGACAGAATCATCAACAGGTAAAATATAACCGTTTTTAAAATAATAGGTCATTCCGTATCGTATTTGAGGGTTGCCGTAACTGGCAGCGTAGCTTGCATCAACTCCGGCGGTTCCCATTACATTTGAAAGATATGACAGATCTGCTTCAGATGTGAATTGAGTTTTTTCATACCAGATAGTTTTATCAACCTGAGCATCTAGATCAGTTAAACTGTTGACTGAAAATCTTCCTACATAAATAGAAGGAATGCGGTTGGTTGACGATGTAGTTCCGATCACACTGTAAAGTAAATCAGAGACCGTAACATTACCGGTGGATCCGAGTGGAGGATTCTGTTCTGTAGGTATAACATAAGTTCCATACTGGTCGCCTACAATTAATAGGAAAGTAGGTTTGGGAGTCAGAGTCTGATATTGATTTTCTACCCATGCATCAACATCGGCTGTTGTGGCTGTAGAAGCAAAATACCGGGTAATTACATTAAAACCTTTTGCAGCTTTCCAGTCAATGAATTCCTGCAGTTTGGCGTTTCCGTTCAATGTCTGATTTGCAACGATTAAATAGGTAACGGGATATTGTGTTAAATCAGATTTTGAAGTCAAAGTTTTGTGATTTATCAGTTTTGAGAACTGACCTTTAAAATATGGAGAAAAGTGTTCAGCTTTTGATAATTCGGGATCAGATTTGATATCAGTGTAAATGACATTCAATTTTATGTCAGTAATGATCCTTAATGAATTTTTAACGGGATTGTAAGAAACCGGTCTGATCTCAAGAACTCCGATATCAACGCCTCTCATGGTTCCGCTTTTTTTGACCCAAGCAATATTTTCCTTTGCCGGATAACCGTCAACAGAGTAGGATTCTTCATTCTTAACAAATTTTATTTCGCTTGGCGGAGTTGATTTTGAATAGCTCTGTTGAGCCGGAATGATTTTTGTCATGATTCCGAAATCGGTTAGGGAGATTTCAGTTTCTTTATAGGATACGATTTTCACCTGCGGGTTTG
>Ga0066600_10000327_pt1 | contig 17955 bp, 23 predicted proteins | sample Lowcelwee11metaG_FD_59486 | JGI IMG/M metagenome (GOLD analysis project Ga0066600, IMG submission 59486) | Freshwater pond sediment microbial communities from the University of Edinburgh, under environmental carbon perturbations - Low... | ecosystem: Environmental > Aquatic > Freshwater > Pond... | reverse complement strand
CGCGCGCTTCCAGCGCCGCGATGTTGGCGGCGGTAGTCGCGGCGACCAGCGTGCCGCAGGCGGCGCCGTGCGGGATGGGGAAGAAGGCGCCGAGCGGCGCGGCGAGACCATGCACCGCGCCGAGCCCGGTCTGCGCCAGACAAATCCCCGACAACAGCGCGGCATAGGCCATCTTCTCGCGCGCCTCGGGCGTTTGCCCGGCATACAGCGACAAGAGCGCATCCTTGACGGCCATGATGCCGGAGCGCGCCAGGGCGTCGGTCATGGGATTCGCGCGCGTCGAGACGAAGGCTTCGAGCAGTTGCGTGAAGGCGTCCATGCCGTCGGCGGCGATCAGCGCGGGCGGGCAGGTGTCGAGCAGGTCGGGGTCGACGATGGCCCACTCCGCCACCAGCTTGTCGTCGCGGAAGGATTTCTTGAATTGCCCGGCGAGCGAGAGCACCGCGTTCTTCGTCGCCTCGGAACCGGTGCCCGCCGTCGTCGGCACGGCGATGAAGGGCGTGGCCGGGCCCAGATAGGGCAGCTCGGGGCCGACGCCTTCGAGGTGGTCCATCACCGAGTTGCCGGGCTTGAGCAGGCCGGCGATGGCCTTCGCCGCGTCGAGCGCGCTGCCGCCGCCGATGCCGATCACCGCATCGAAACCCTCGGCGCGCAGGGCCGCCACGGTGGCGTCGATGAAACTCGGCGCTGGCTCGACGGCGACCTTGACGATTTCCCAGCGGATGTCGCGCTGTTTGAAGGAATCGAACAGCCAGGGGGCATGCGGCGCTTCGAGAAAACTTCGCGCCCCCGCGACGACCAGCACGCGCCGGCCATAGCCGGCCGCGATGTCGGGCAGCTTGCGCAAGACGCCCGAGCCGAATTCGATGCGCGGCAGCCGCGCGAGGGAGAAGGGCGCGATCACGCGGATTCCCGCACCGGGACGATGCCCCATTCGGCCACGCCCTCGGGCAGGCGCAGCGCGTCGTAACCCTTGCGCCGCAGCAGCGCGACGGCATCCTTGGCCATCAGGCAGTAAGGCCCGCGACAGTAGGCGACGATGGTCTTGTCGGCGGGCAGTTCGGCCAGCCGGCTCTTCAGTTCGTCGAGCGGCAGCGAGCGCGCGAAGGGCAGGTGGGCCGCCGCGAATTCGGTCGTCGGCCGCACGTCGATGACGATCACCTCGCCCTTTTTCGCCAACTTGGTCAGGCTGGCGCGGTCGTGCGGCGCGAGTTCGCGCGGCTTGCTTTCGATCTCGGCGAGCGCCATGCGCAACTCGACGAGCCGGTCCTCGGCCAGCGTGCGGATCGCCACCCAGAAGTCGGCGACGGCGCGGTTGGCGATGCGATAGACGACATGCTTGCCCTGTTTCTCCGTCTCCACCAGATGGGCGGCGCGCAGCTCGCGCAGATGGGCGCTGGCGAGTTTCATGCTGATGGCAGTCTCGCGCGCCAGCGTCTCCACGGTCTTTTCGCCCTGGCACAGCAGCTCGATCAACTCCAAGCGCTTCGGGCTCGACGCCGCCTTGCCGATGCGGGCCACCTGTTCGTAAAGCAGATTCTTGATGCGTCGTGTGTCGTTCATGGATCGCATCTTAAACCCGGTTTGAAATTTCTTGACAGCACGGCGAGCGGACGGGTAGATTAATCTAACGATCTTTAGATTATTAACCCGTATCGACCATGACCGAGCTTGCCGCCCACTGGGAAAACGTCTATGCGACCCGCCAGACCCACGAGGTCAGTTGGTATCAGATTCGTCCGGACACCTCGCTCCGGCTGATCGCGGAACTGGGCATCCGGCCCGACGATGCGCTCATCGACATCGGCGGCGGCGCCTCCAGTCTGGTCGACCATCTCCTCGACCTGGGTTATGGCAAGCTGACCGTGCTCGACATTTCGGACGCGGCGCTCGGCGCCGCGAAGGCGCGTCTTGGCCCGCGCGCGGCGGCCGTGCGCTGGTTGACCGGCGACATCACGCAAATGCAGCCGCCGGGGCCGTTTCGGCTCTGGCACGACCGCGCCGTGTTCCATTTCCTGACTGCGGCGGACGAGCGCCGCGCCTATCTCGCCGCGCTGTGCGCCGCCGTGCCGCCCGGCGGCCATGCCATCATGGCGACCTTCGCCGAGGATGGCCCGGAGCGTTGCAGCAACCTGCCCGTGCGGCGCTACAGCCCGGAACTGTTGGCCGCCGAATTGGCGCCCGCTTTCAGCCTCGTCGCAGCGCTGCGCGAAACCCATGTCACGCCGGCGCAGGGCGAACAGAAATTCATCTATGCTTGCTTCCGCCGCAACTGACCGATCCGCCGCATGGACCACAAGACACCCAGCAACCTCGCCCGCCTCGCCCTCTGCCAGGCGCTGATGCTTTCGGCCATCGTCATGTCGATGGCGATTGCCGCCATCGTCGGCGCGCAACTGGCGCCCGACGCCGGCTTGGCGACGCTGCCCATTGCCGCGATGGTGGTCGGCGTGGCCGTCGCTTCGTTGCCGGCGGCCTTGCTGTTGCGGCGCGTCGGGCGGCGGCCCGGCTTCCTGTTTGGCGCCGCGATCGGCGTCGGGGCCAGCCTGCTGTGCGTCTGGGCCTTGCAGGAGCGTTCGTTCGCTTTGTTCGTCCTTGGTCATCTCCTGCTCGGCGCTTATCAGGGCTTCGCCAACTATTACCGTTTCGCAGCCGTCGAGGCCACCGGACCGGCTCAGGCCGGCAAGGCGATTTCTCTGGTGGTCGCGGCGGGCATCGTGGCGGCCTTTCTCGGTCCGCAGTTGGGCCTGTGGGGACGCGACTGGTTCGCCGGCGAGGCTTTTCTCGGCGCTTATCTCGCTCAGGCGGCACTGAGCCTCGTTGCGCTGGCTTTATTGGCCGGCCTGCGCCTGCCGGCCGTCGGCGTTGCGCAGGGCGGGGTGGCTCGCCCGCTGCACGAAATCCTGCGTCAGCCGGCCTTGCAGATGTCCATTTTCGGCGCTGCGGTGGGCTACTCGGCGATGATCATGGCGATGACCGCCACGCCGCTGGCCATGCTCGGCTGCGGCCTGCCGGGTGCAAGCGTGACGCCGGTGATCCAGTGGCACGTCGTCGGCATGTTCGCGCCCTCGTTTTTCACCGGCAAGCTGATCAAGCAATACGGTGCGCCGCGCATCATGCAGATCGGCTTCGTCCTGCTGCTCGCGCATGTGGCGGTGGCGGTCTCCGGCCTCGAATTCCTGCATTTCCTTTCCGCGCTGGTTCTGTTGGGCCTCGGCTGGAATTTCGCCTTTATCGGCGGTACGACGCTCTTGACCCAGGCCTACCGGCCCGCTGAGCAGTTGCGCGTGCAGATGGTCAATGAGTTCATCGTCTTCGGTCTGGTTGCCGCCGCTTCCCTCTCGGCCGGCTGGCTGTACGCGCGCTTCGGCTGGGTGTTGCTGAACCTGTCCATGGTGCCGCTGCTGGTCGTCGCCCTGCTGGCGGCGAGCCGCATGGCGCGCGGCGGGCAGACGGTGCCCGCGCCGGCCTGAAGCCGGCGGCGTGCGAGAATCCACGGATCATGACGACATCCATGCTTCGTTCTGCGCTCGCCCTGCTGCTGGGCCTGAGCCTGGCCATGCCGGGCGCGCGCGCCGAGGAGGCCGTCGAATGGCGCCACCGCGCGACGCAGGGTGCGGCGACGCTGACCGCCAATCCGTTGGGCACGGCCTCGCGCGCGTCCTTCTACATCGGGCGCGGCTTCGCGGCGTCTGCGATCCAGCCCTATGCCGAGGCCTGCGGTTTTTCCTTCGGCATGCAGAACGCGGGCGGGGCGGCGTTGACGACGCGGCTCGCGGACTGGCACGCCATCGGCGCCGACGGCCGGCGTATCGCGCTGCGTCTGCCGCAGGACTGGGACGCTGAGTGGGCGCGGGCCGGCGTGCCGCAAGCCGCGCGCATCGCCTTCCGCTGGGCGCAGTTCCAGGCGGAAAACACTTTCGCACCGGGCGACTGGATCATGGGCATGGCGACGCTGGCGGAACGTCCGCGCGCGCCCTTCCGCCTCGTCGCCCCTTACTTTGACGACAAGGGAAATCATGCAATCGTTCTCGACCGACTGGCCTGCGCCGACTGAGCGCCGCCGCTTTCTTCTCGGCCTGTGCACGCTCGCGGCGGCGCCGGTTTGGGCGCAGGGCCGGGGCATGAGCGCCATTGCCGCCCAAGGCTCCGTCCCGCCGCTGCCGACTTTGCGTCTGCCCGACGACGACGGCAAGCCCGTCGATCTCGCGCAATATCGCGGCAAGGTGGTGCTGGTGAATTTCTGGGCGACCTGGTGCCCTCCCTGCCGCAAGGAATTTCCCTCGCTCGGCCGCGTGAGGAAGCTGTTCAAGCCGACCCAGTTCGAGGTGCTGGCGGTGAATGTCGGCGAGGAACCGGATACGGTGTTTTCCTTCGCCGGCAATATCGCCTTCCCCGTGCTCTACGACCGCGACGCGCGGGCGATGGCGGCCTGGGGCGTGCGCGGCTTGCCGACCACTTTTCTGGTTGACCGTCAGGGCCGGCCGGCCTACCGCGCCACCGGCGGACGCGAGTTCGACGACGCGGAGATCGTCGCGACGATCAAGTCCTTGCTCTGAGCGCGTCGTTGCCTTGCCGCTGCGGTGCAGGGAATAAACCAGCCGCCCGCGCCGTCACACCAGCGCCGACTTTCATTTCCGGGAATCCAATGCCATGACGCGCCTGCGCCGATACTGCCTGCCCTTCCTCGCCCTCCTGCTCTGCGCTGCGACGGCGCGCGCCGAATACCTGCCCAAGGCGGAAAAGGTCGCGGACAACGTCTATGCCATCGTCGGCCCGCTCGGCCAGCGCAGCGCGGAGAACGACGGGCTCAACGCCAACTACGGTTTCGTCGTCACGCCCGCCGGCACGATCCTGATCGATTCCGGCGCCAGCCGTCTCGGCGCGAAGAAGCTCGACCAGGCCATGCGCGCCGTGACCGACCAGCCCGTGCGCTGGGTCGTCAACACCGGTAGCCAGGATCATCGCTGGCTCGGCAACGACTACTTCGCCAGCCGGGGCGCGGAAATCGTCGCGCTGCGGCGCACGGCCGCGACGCAGGCGGCGCATGCACAGCAGCAGCTCGCCGGGCTGGCGCGCTTCCTCGGCCCGCGTCTGGCCGATACTCGCCCGCTGCCGGCGCCCAAGCCGCTCGCCGCCGCGCCCGCCACGCTCGAACTCGGCGGCGAGACCCTCGTGCTCATGCACACCGACGCGCACTATCCCGGCGACGCGCTGGTGCATCTGCCCCGGCACGGCATCGTCTTCAGCGGCGATCTGGTCTATGTGGACCGGCTGCTCGGCGTGCTGCCCGGTTCCAGCGTGAAGCACGGTCGACAGGCTTTCCGCGCGCTCGCGGCGCTCAAGCCGACGCGCATCGTGCCGGGCCACGGCCACGTCTGCGACTTGGCGCAGGCGCAACGCGAGACCGGCGACTACTACGATTTTCTTGTCGACAAGGTCGGCGCGGCAGCGCAGGACATGGAGCCGATGGACGCGGTGCTCGACCAGCACGCCGAGCTGCCGGCCTTCCGCCATCTGGAGAACTACAAAGACTTGCACCGCGCCAACATGAACCGCGCCTTCACCGAGTTCGAAGGGCAGTAGCTCGGTGGGCGTCCGCTAGCTTGCGGCTGCCAGCAGCGCCTCGATTTCCTCCGCCAATTCCTCGGGTTTGGTTGCCGGCGCGTGGCGATCCACGACCCGGCCTTGGCGATCCACGAGGAACTTGGTGAAGTTCCACTTGATCGCCTCGCTGCCCAGCAAGCCGGGCGCGGCGTGTTTCAGGTGGACGAAGAGCGGGTGAGCCCTGTCCCCGTTCACCTCGATCTTGGCGAACAGGGGGAAGCTCACGCCGTAGTTGACTTGGCAGAATTGGCCGATGATGTCCGCATCGCCGGGTTCCTGCCCACCGAACTGGTTGCAGGGGAAGCCGAGCACCGCGAACCCCCGTTCCCGGTATTGCCGGTACAGCGCTTCGAGGCCGGCGTACTGGGGCGTGAAGCCGCACTCGCTGGCGGTATTTACGATCAGCAGCACCTTGCCTCGATAGGCGGCCAGGCTTTCTTCGCTGCCGTCAAGGCGGCTCAGGGTGAAGTCGTAGATCGAGGCGGTCATGGGGGCTCCGGTTTACTTGGCAAACTTGTAGTAATGCTGCGCCAGATAGGCGGCGACATCCGCTTCGTCTTCCGGAAACAGGCCGGCATTGACCATGGCGTTGCAGGCAGCGACGCGCTGGCCCAGCGCCTGGCGGTCGCGAATGATCCGGTCGGTGCGCAGATACATTTGCGACCCGTCGCCGCCATAGCGCTTGACGTGGCAACTGACGCACTGCTTGTCGTGCAGCGCCTTGCCGCGCGCCGCATCGGCGGCGGCAAGCGACGGCGTCGCCCAGAGCGCCGACAGCAGGCCCAGAACCAGAATCATCGTGCCGCGCATGGATTATTTCCCCCCCATCGCCGGCATCAACTGGCCGCGAATTTCCCCGCCCTTGTGGGCGGCGCTATGCACATTGACGTAAAGCGCGCCGTCCTTGTAGGCCTGGAACTGGGTGGCGTCGAGCTTGGCGCCGTCCGGCACCTTCCAGCCGTTGTCGCCGTCCTTGGTCAAGCCAACGGCCACTGGCCCGTTCGCCCCTGTCTTGCCGACGTGGATGTGCGCCGCCGTCGCCATGAGGCCTGCGGTGGCGATGCTGCCGCTGACGCTCATGTCCGGATTGACGGCAATGCTGCCGTTGCCGCTCGCCGTGGTGGCGACCGGCGGTACTTCCATGTCGCCGGAGAGCATGACTTTCATTTCTTCGGCCAGCACCGTGCCGGAGAGTGCGACGCAGGCGAATGCGGTGATCGCGAGGATGGGACGGCGGAACAGTTGGGTGGCGTTCATGGCGGGCCTCTCTGGTTGTTGGGGTTTTTACAGGGGCCGCATCGCGATGGGCTTGCGGTCTTCCCTTATGGATAGAGTATCTGAGAGAAACAGTCAACAATGGCGCGGTGTTGGCTGCGGAAGGGTCTTTACTTCGCACTCGCAACAGTAGTCGCTGTACCAATGTTGTGGGGGTGGGTTGTCAAAAAATAGCATGATTGCTATATTTCAGGCATGCACTATTCCATCGAGTTCTACAACGCCAACGTTCAGGCCGAAGTAAGCGAATGGCCAGTCGGCATCAATGCCAGCTTTGTGCGCATTGCCGAACAAATGGTCGAATCCGGCCCCAACCTCGGGTTGCCATACACGAGACCGATGGGAGATGGTTTGTTCGAGATTCGCGCGCATGGAAATGAAGGTATTGGCCGGGCACTCTTTTGCACCTTGATTTGCCGACGCATTGTCATTTTGCATGGCTTTATCAAGAAGACACAGCAGACGCCGACCAAGGAATTGCAAATTGCCCGCAAGCGATTGAAGGAGATGCAACGTGCCCAAAACAACTAAAGACGACAACGCTTTTCAGCCGGTAAAGTTTGATCCAAAGGCATACGCCGCACGCAAGCGCGCCGACGACCCGGAATTTCGCGCGGCATACGATGCGCTGGAGGACGAATTTGCCGCGTTGAGTGCGCTCCTGCATGCACGCAAGGATGCCGGGCTGACACAAGCGGACGTTGCCGCACGCATGGGCGTATCACAACCCGTACTGGCGCGAATCGAATCCAGCCTGGGAAGCCGCAAGCACTCCCCCTCACTTGCCACACTGCGCAAATACGCCACTGCCTGCGGCAAGAAGCTTGTCATTCAGATGATCTGAGCGGGAAATCTGGCGCAGGTCATCGGACAGACCACGATTTTCCTCTCCGCCTGCCTGCGCTGGCAAAAGTCGGCGCAGGCGCGATGGAATGCCCTGAAGCGGGTACGGCACCCGCAAGCCGTTACCGTTCCTTGAGTCGTTCGGCAATCGCGGTCTGTACATCCGCAGTGGTCCATGTGCCGCGCGCACCAGGTGGGGTGCCCGCGACCGCCGGGAAGTTTACGAACGCCTGCATGGTGCCGTCCTGGCGCTTCACCCGATACTGGCCGTCAATGAGGATGACGACAGGAATGTGGCCGGAGAGGCCCACGGCAGCAAGCCGCTTTTCACCTTGCGCGCTGTCGATATCCGTCTCGACCAGCTTCAGCTTCGTCCCTTGGGCGGCCAGCCAGCCGCGCAATTCGGCCAGCGCCATCTTCACCGGGGGATGCGGCATGGCGAGAATCTCCACCGTCGGCGGCGCGGCGAGGGCGTGGCCGGCGGCAAGGGCGAAGGCAGAGGCGGCAAGGCTGGCAATGAAGTTGCGGCGGCGAGTCATGGTCGGTTCCTTTATTTGCAATTGTTATGAAGCTTCCACATTTCGGCGTGGCCCATCGCGACGGCCCAATCCGGCGGCGTGCATTTGCCGTCGGTGGCCGGGGCAATCACAGCCGGTGCGGCAGCCGCCGCGACTGCGGGGAACCAGTGTTGATCGACGAAGCCGATCAGGGCGAGAAACACGACCACGATCGCCGTCCCGCCAGCGCCGACTTTCTGGCTTTCATGGGGGGTGAATACCTCGCAGGTGCCGCCGGGGCAATGCTGCGCCTGCCGGCGCGAGAAGGCGTTGTAGATCTTGCAGGCGAGGCAGATGCCGAAGGCGCTCTCGAAGAACATCAGCGTCAGGCAGGTGGCGCAGACGATCAGGTTGATCGGGCCAATCACGCTGTTGAGCACGATCAGGTAGAACATGAGGACGGCCAGCCCCCAGCCCACTGCCCAGGCAAAGCGCTTCTGCGGCGCGCCGGTCCATTCGGGCTGTTGCTTCCGCACCGCGAAGCGGCCGAGGATCATGCTCGGCGAGTAGCGCGGGTTGATGAAGATGCGGATTGTGAAGTCGATCAGGAAGGCGATGACGAAAATCTGCGTCAGGCGGAAATTCCCCATCAGCCAGGAGTTCAGGAAGGACACCAGCGCGAAGAAGAACAGGATGCCGGCGGCGGCCCGCACCTCGCGTTCGTTCAGGACCGGCACGTCGTAGCCGGTCACCGTCTCGCCAAAGCCGATGAGTTTGTTCATTTGCATCTCCAATGCTGTCGATGCCGCTATTTGACCGCAGACCTGTAAGCGCCGGATGGCGGGAGGCGGGGGTTTTGCATCGCAGGTTTGCAGCCCGGCGGATTGATACAGTGCGTTACAAAGACAAAGCGCCGGCCGCTTGCCAGTCACCTGCCACCGCATCCCGTCCCGGTCAGCCTCAGCACCGGGAATTGGCGGCAGGCCGTGGTGATGGAGCGGGCGAGCGAACGGGGGAGGATGGGACGGATCATGATCGTCCAATGTGCAGTTTCAATGAACCATAGACGATATCTTGCCATGTCGGCGAAGGGGTTTCCGCGTTGCGTCTCGCGCGAAATCTATCGGAGTAGCCACCATGGCCAAGACAAGCGCGACCCGTTATGACGCTTCCGAACACCTCCGCACCCCGGAGGAGATGGCCGCCTATCTCGAAGCCTGCATCGAAGAAGCGAACGGCGACGCCGCCTTCATCGCCAAGGCGCTTGGCGACATCGCCCTCGGGCTGAAGAAGCTGCAAGCCGAAGCGGCACAGCCCTGACGAGGCCATCAGCGAGCTTCAAATAACTCGCCGTAGCACACTGAATGTGCCGCATTAAAAGTCGGCGCTGGCGGTACGGCGGTAGTCGGCCAGAAGCAGCTGTTGATCACTTTGCTCAGAAGCGGACAATCGGCTGCTCTAAGGGTATGCTATCGGAGTTTAGTAAAACGGTCGCTGGCGTAAATGTGGCTTGGCCCTTTTGATTTCACCACCTATTTTGCGAATTCGGAATCACTTTATGACAGCCACATCGGCAATAGCAATCGTCGCAGCAACTTCTCTTGTAAAGCGCATATTGGATGATGTTTACTCGGCGGCGAAAGAAGCCTCAATAAACAGACTCGCGAAGTCCCGATCTGATCTGCGTGATTCAGCAATCACCAAAGCGCTCACTTCAATCACAAAGATAAAGACACTTTGGAATGTCGAGAAGGAAGTCTCCCTCTACGAGTTCTTCTATCCGGCCCGGATCACGTTTCCGGGTGGAGTAACGAAGCCGATCAAGACACTTCGTGAGTTTTCCGTAGGTAAGAACTACGTACTCCAGGGAACTGCCGGCCAAGGTAATTCGGTCCTTCTCAGATATCTGTCTGGACAAGAACTTAGGGCGGCCGACAACACGGGACGTCTTCCGCTTTTCGTCGAACTCCGACGACTCCGTACCGATCTTTCGCTTGAGGAACTAATCCTTCTAACACTTGAAAAATATAAGCTCCCACATACGAATGAGGTTTGGAACTACCTTGCCGGTACAGGGAAGTTCATTTTGCTTCTTGACGCCTTTGATGAAATTGAACCCTCCTTAGTTGATCAAGCTGTCTCTGACATTGAGGCGCTTGCCGATCTTCACCAAGAAAGACTCCAGATTATCGTCACGTCAAGACCTGAGGCCGACATTCAGCGATCTGCCCGCTTCAGAGTACTCAAACTAGCACCGCTCGAAACGCAGGATCACCTCCCATTCCTAGAGAGAGTTTGTCCAGATAAGGAACAAGCTAAAAGTCTCTCACGAGTAATTACCAGTAGCAGCACTGACATCAAGGGCCTCCTAACGACCCCCTTGATGATGACTCTGCTCGTAATTCTCTACAAGTCTCTGCAAACCGTTCCTGATACTCTTCCGAAGTTCTATGAAGAGCTCTTCGATGTACTCTTCTATCGCCATGACCAATCAAAGCCGGGCTTCCGCCGAAAGCGGTATACGTTGCTTGACGACAGCCGAGTAAAAAAGGTCTTTTCAGCGCTCTGCTTCGTGGTTCGAATGGAAAGTCACGGAACCCTTTCCTCAGACAAACTCCGCGAATGCATCGCGACGGCAGCGACCGCCAGCAACGAGTCGGTGGATCCAGACAAGTTCCGGGACGAACTAACGAAGACCGTCTGCCTAATGCTTCAGGACGGCCTTGAGTACTCCTTCATTCACAAGAGCGTCACACAATACTATGCAGCGAGCTTTATCCGGGGAAGTGCGGAAGCCTTCGCAGAAAAATTCTACCAATTGGTTTCAGAAGAGCCACGGGGTGGGCGCTGGGACCTTGAGCTAAGGTTTTTGTCCGAGATTGACACTTATCGATTCATGAAGTGGAGGGAGATTCCGCTACTCAATCGAGCAGCTGCTGAGCTTGGATATTCTTTTCACTCAGCAAGTCCAGAGGCGGAGCGAAGCCTAAACAAACGAATGTTTAAAAAGATCGGCCTTCTCGCGCGAAATGGCTCCGTGTCTATATCGGGAGCCGGCAACCCCAACGATCTTCGCTTTTCTGCTTGGTCATACCAAGTCGAAAATGATCCTGTTATTGAAGTCCTAGGAAACCCTTGGGCTCGCCGGGTTCTTGCAAGATTATCTGAGTCGGATATGAGAGCTGAGTTGACTACCAAGCTTGGCCGGGTGACAACAGACTCCGACGGCGATGTAGATATATTGACTGGGGACTACAAGGAGGTAATTGAAGCTTACCTTCCCGACTTGAGTAAGGATGCACTGCAGGAAATGCAGAGCAGATACGAACGTGCAGCCTCCATCGTAGCAGCAGAGGAAGGTAAGACGAAGATGCTGTCCGCCTTGCTGCCGAGTAGGTGAGATTCGTGATCTTGTTTGCCCGGCGATGCCTAGCCCATTTAGTTAAATGGGCCAGAGTCGAATTGATTTTCCAAGCGGCCGCTTTGTAATCCAGAAACTTCTGCTTCGGGTCGTTTGCCGCCGTCCCACCAACGCCGACTTTTGAAAACCCATCCATGAACCAAGACAGCCCCGACCGCATCCTCATCGTCGACGACGATCCGGAAATCCGCCGCCTGCTCGTCGACTATCTGGCGAAGAACGGCTTCGAGGCCATTCCCGCCCGCGACGGGCGGGAGATGGTGCAGATGCTCGACCGTCATGCCATCGACCTGGTCGTGCTCGACCTCAACCTGCCGGATGCCGACGGCCTGACCTTGTGTTGCGACCTGCGCGCCCGATCAAATCTGCCGGTGCTGATGCTCACCGCGCGCGGCGAGGAGGCCGACCGCATCGTCGGCATCGAGATGGGCGCCGACGACTATCTGGTCAAGCCCTTCAGCCCGCGCGAGCTGGTGGCGCGCATCAAGGCGGTGCTGCGCCGCACGCGCGCGCTGCTGCACAGCCTCGTCGCCGACGAGCAGGCGCTGGGGCTGCCGGTGACACTGGCTGCCGCACCGGTCGTGCCGGTCGCGCCCTATGTCGGCCTCCTCTCTGCACTCAAACGTGCGCTCGCTAACCTGATCGACAACGCAGTGAAGTACGGCCATGAGGCCCAAGTGTTCGCTTGCGATGATGCCGGTGTCCTGCGTCTCGATGTCGCGGATCGCGGCCCCGGCATCGCTGCGGCCGATCTGGCGCGCGTGCTCGAACCCTATTGCGGCTGGAAAGCTCGCGCAGCCGCGCCACACCACTGCTATGCCCGCCTAAGCGTTGCCGACCATGCGCGTCGGCATCACCCAGAGATCGAACTGCTCGGCAGTTTCGCGCCAGAAGCCTTCCCTCGGCCCGCCGAAACACGCTATGCAAAGATGAGCTTGTGCTTGGAATTGGTAGCACTGGGTGAGATACTAAGACATGACCAAAAGCAAGGACACCTCAATACGCGTATTCAAAACTGCGTGGTTTGTGAAGGCGGCGCGGAAGGCGGGCATTGACGATGTCGACTTGTGTGCGGCTGTCCGTGAAGCCATGCATGGGCAGGCAGTTGATTTGGGTGGTGGCGTCTTCAAGAAACGGCTGAACGACAACATGCATCGCTCGATCATCCTGTCCAAGGCATATGCCGGGCTGACTGACAGGCAAGTTGCACAACTATTGCAAGACAAGGATCTGACGGAGGTATGCCATGACGACTAAGCATAAATTCAAGAGCGATGCCTTTGAGGCGATTCATTCTTCAGCGCAGGCCCTGTTCAAGGTCGGCGCTATTGGCAAGACCACACTGCGCCAGTTCGATGAGTCTTGCCTGTCTGTTCCGACGGAAATCGATCCGCAGCAGATCAAGCGCATTCGCGAGCGTAATCAGGTGAGCCAACCCGTATTTGCCCGTTTCCTGAACACCAGCGAATCGACTGTTCAGAAATGGGAAACAGGGGCTAAACGTCCTAGCGGCATGGCACTCAAGCTGCTGGCCGTGGTGCAGAAGCACGGATTGAAGGTGTTGGCATGAACTACGTCCAAGCGCCTATGTTCGCTTGAGAATACGGCACACCGGCCATCAATGCGCAGGCGCGGGCGAGTCTCTACAAAGCGCTTTCCAGCGACCGCAGCCCCGGCTTCGACATCATCCTGAAAGTCGTCGGCGCCCTCGGGCTGAAGCTGCATGCCGAAGCGCTAAGCCCTGACAAGGCCATCAACAGTTCTTCGAAGAGCTGGCCGCAGCACAATGGCCTGCCGGCAGCGTGAAAAGTCGGCGCTGGCGGGACGGCGGTTGAATCCAAAGCTAAGTGCTGCCAACCATGCGCGCCGGCACCACCCAGAGATCGAACTGTTCGGCGCTCACATAGTCGAGCGCCAGTGCCGCCTGCCTTAGCGTCAGGCCCTCGCGCTGCGCCAGCTTGGCGATGTCCGCCGCCTTGTCGTAGCCGATGTGGGGAACCAGCGCGGTGACCAGCATCAGCGAGCGTTCCATGAGTTCGGCGAGCCGCTCGGGGTTGGCGACGATGCCGCGCGCGCAGTGGGTTTCGAAGCTGTCCATGCCGTCGGCGAGCAGGCGCAGGCTTTGCAGGAAGTTGTGGGCGATCAGTGGCTTATAGACATTCAGCTCGAAGTGGCCGGAGGCGCCGCCGATGCCGATGGCGACGTCGTTCGCCAGCACCTGGCAGCAGAGCATGGCGAGCGCCTCGCACTGGGTCGGATTGATCTTGCCCGGCATCATCGAGCTGCCCGGTTCGTTTTCCGGGAGGGCGATCTCGCCGAGTCCCGAGCGCGGCCCGGAGGCGAGCCAGCGGATGTCGTTGGCGAGTTTCGTCAGGGCCACGGCCAGTACCTTGAGCGCGCCGTGGGCCGCGACCAGGCCGTCGTGGGCGGCGAGGGCGGCGAACTTGTTGGCGGCGCTGGCGAAGGGCAGACCGCTGTCGCGCGCCAGGATCGCCGCGACGCGCGCGCCGAATTCGGCATGGGTATTCAGTCCCGTGCCGACCGCCGTGCCGCCCACCGCCAGCGGATAGAGCGAGGGCAGGCTGGCTTCGATTACCGCGCGGGCATGGTCAAGCTGGGCGACGTAGCCGGAAAATTCCTGGCCCAGGGTGAGCGGGGTCGCGTCCTGCAAATGGGTGCGGCCGATCTTCAGGAGGGAGGCGAACGCTTCCACCTTCACTTGCAGCGTCGCGCGCAGGCGCGCCAGCGCTGGCAGTACGCGCCGTGCGATGCCCAGCGCTGCCGCGAGGTGCATGGCGGTGGGGAAGATGTCGTTCGTCGACTGGCCTAGATTGACGTCGTCGTTGGGATGCACGCCTTGTCCCTTGCCGAGCAGTTGCATGGCCCGGTGGGCGAGCACTTCGTTCATGTTCATGTGGGTCTGGGTGCCCGAACCGGTTTGCCAGACGGACAGGGGAAACTCGTCGGCATGGCGGCCGGCGATCACTTCATCGGCAGCCGCCGCGATGGCGGCGGCGGTATCCGGCGCCAGGAGGCCGAGGTCGCGGTTCGCCAGCGCGGCGGCGCGTTTGACCGTCGCCAGGGCGTGGATCAACTCGGCGGGCATGCGTTCGCTGGAAATGGCGAAATGCGCCAGCGAACGCTGCGTCTGCGCGCCCCACAGACGCGCGGCGGGAACGGCGATTTCGCCGCAGGAGTCGCGCTCGATGCGCATTGCGTCCATGGTCCGGCGCGGGCCGGCGCGGCTCAGGTGAGCTTACTCGTCCACTCGTCCAGTGCGACACAGGCTTGCGCCGTTGGTCGGCGCGGATCGTCCAGCAGGTTGATCTGGCAGAGGTATTCGTTGCCCTGAGCGTCGCGCAGGTTGCTGTAGGGCGAAGCCTCGTAAGGCTCGAAGGCGCTGGAATCGGCGTAGATGAAGGCGAAGTCGTTGCCGACCTCGATTTCCAGCCGGCCACCGTGGCTTGCGCCGTAATCGTGTCAACGGTGGTTCAGGTCGGCGCCTTCGATCACCGGCGACATGCGTGCAGCCTTTCTGTCATGCCAGGCGATCAGCACGGGCTCAATCACCTCCTTGTCCGCGTCGGCAAGCGCGGTCGCCAGTGCGACGGCGTGGCGATAGTCCAGATCGGTTGCCAAATTGGCGATGTGTGCTTGTCTCATTGATTTCTCCGGTAGGTGGTCATGCCAGGGTTCCGCAGTGCCGGCCAAGCGCCGGGTGGCCGAAATCCTCTGCTTCACTATAGTCGACAGATTTAATATGGAATAGCCCGGCTGGCGCTCGGGTATGATCCGCGCCATTCGTTTTCCCGTCTGCCCCCGTCTGGAGAGTCCTATGTCCCATCTTGCCGCCACCGCCAAGTTGTACGCCGCTACTCTGGTGCGCTCCGAGCGCATTACGCCGCCCGATTCGAAAGATGATGTGCGCCATCTGGTGTTTCACCGTACCGACTTGTCGATCCGGTGTCAGGCCGGGCAGTGCATCCGCGTCATGGCGCCGGGGCAGTATGGCAACAAGGTGCATCCGCGCCTCTATCTCGTCGCCGATCCCGATACCGACCGCGACGGCGGCACGGAGTTCGCCATCTGCGTGAAGCGCCACGATTACATCGACGACTTCAACGGCGAGCGCTATCCGGGTATCGCCTCGAACTACCTGTGCGACCTGAAGCTTGGCGACAAGGTCGAATTCGCCGGTCCCTTCGGCTATCCCTTCGAGGTGCCGGCAAACCGCAAGGCGGACCTCCTCATGATCGGCATGGGCACGGGCATCGCCCCGTTCCGTGCGCTGATCCGCCTGATCTACGAAAAGATCGGTAGCTGGGACGGCAAGGTGCGCCTGTTCTACGGCGCGAAGACCGGTCTCGACATGCTTTACATGAACGACATGAACATGGATCTCGCGCAGTACGTCTACCAGCCGACCTTCAAGGCTTTCCAGGCCATCAGTCCGCGTCCGGCCTTCGACGCGCCGGTCGATCTGGACAAGGCGTTGGCACAGAACGCCGCCGAGGTGTGGGCCATGGTGCAAGCGCCCGACACGCACCTCTATCTCGCGGGCGTTAGCGACATGCTGCCGCGCGTTGAAAAGGCGCTCGCCGACATCGCCGGGTCAAGCGCTGCGTGGAATCAGGCGAAGGAAGCCATGCGCGAGGGTCGCCGCTGGCACGAGGTTCTGTACTGAGGGTGCTGGACTAAGGAGCGTTGACTGCGGGCAGGCTCAATACCGCCCGCAGACCACCCAGAGGCGAGTCCGTCAGCGCCAGATGGCCGCCATACATGCGCGCCAGGTCGTCGACGATGGATAGTCCCAGTCCCGTGCCCGGCACCTGCTGGTCGGCGCGGACGCCACGCTGGAGCATGGCCTCGCGCTGCGCGGCGGCGATGCCCTTGCCGTCGTCATCGACCGCAACGATGAGCTGGCCCAGTTCGCTGCGGGCCTGGATTTCGATGCGCGCACTGGCCCACTTGCAGGCGTTGTCGATCAGGTTGCCGAGCATTTCCTGCAAGTCGTGTTCTTCGCCGCGAAACGCCAGCGTTGCCGGAAATGGCGCTACGACCAGGTCCAGCTTGCGCCCGGCATGGATGCGCCGCATGGCGCGTACCAGGCCGTCGACGACGGGGGCGAGCGGCGTGCGCGCGCCGGGCAGGCGCGCTGTGGCGGCTGCCTGGGCGCGCGCCAGATGGTAATCCACCTGCTTGCGCGCCGTTTCGACCTGAGTTTCCACCAGGCGGGCGAGTTCGTCGTCCCTGCCGGCGTGCGCGTGCGCCGCGTTGGCGAGCACGCTCAAGGGAGTTTTCAAGGCGTGGGCGAGGTTGCCGGCCTGGGTGCGCGCGCGCTCGACCACCGCCGCGTTTTGCGCCAGCACGCTGTTGAATTCGTTGACCAGCGGCATGATCTCGGTCGGAAAGCTGCCTTCCATCCGCTGCGCGTCGCCGTCGCGCATGCGTCCGAGCGCGGCGTGCAGGCTGCGCAGCGGCGCCAGTCCGACGACCACTTGCACCAGCGCGGCCAGCGCCAGGCCGAGGCCCAGCACGCCCAGCGCCAGCCAGAGTTGGCCGTTGAAGCGGGCCACCGGCTCGACCATAAGGTTTGCGTCGGCGGCGACAATCAGGCGCAACGGCAGATCGTCGAGCGTGATGCGGCGTTCGAGTACGCCCAACATCGCTTCGCGCGGGCCGGCGATGTGGTGCCGGTGGTCCGCACCGGCGGCAAGGGCGTCGTCGCTGACGCTGAGCACCTGATCCCACAACGAGCGCGAACGCAGCGCGCCGGCCGTGGCCGGAAACTCGGCGCTGGCGAGACGGTCGATCTGCCAGTAAAGGCCGGCGAATGGCTTGTTGAGGCGCGGGTCGCTCGGCGGCAGCGCCAGCGTCGGTCGGTTTTGCGCATCCAGCGCCAATTGGGCGGTCAATTGGTCCAGATGGGTTTTCAGTTCGGCATAGAACTGCGTTTCCACATGCTGGTGAAACAGCTTGCCCAGACCCCAGCCGGCGATGAGGATCGAGGCGGCGATCCAGAACAGCGTGCCCAGCAGCAGGCGAAAACGCAGCGAGCCGCGCAGCGTGGCCGGAATCATGGCGATCCGGTCATGGCGGACTGGCGAGGCGGTAGCCCAGCCCGCGCACGGTTTCGATCAGTCCCGGCGGCAGCTTCTTGCGCAGCCGGCCGATGAAGACTTCGACGGTATTCGAGTCGCGGTCGAAATCCTGCGCGTAGATGTGCTCGATCAAGTCGCCGCGCGAGACGACTTCGTCCCGATGGTGCATCAGGTAGGCGAGCACGCGATATTCGTGGCTGGTCAGCGCCAG
>Ga0066600_10000326_pt1 | contig 17983 bp, 17 predicted proteins | sample Lowcelwee11metaG_FD_59486 | JGI IMG/M metagenome (GOLD analysis project Ga0066600, IMG submission 59486) | Freshwater pond sediment microbial communities from the University of Edinburgh, under environmental carbon perturbations - Low... | ecosystem: Environmental > Aquatic > Freshwater > Pond... | reverse complement strand
CTACATCTACGGCAGCCCGGACACGGTGCCGTTGCTTGAATGTTTACTTGAGTAGAGGTAACTCAAAGACGTAAATCACGCCTAAAGCATATGCCTTGGTCGATTGGGCGGTACGCTTGTCCAGATGGCCGTAGTCGAGATAGGCATAGGTGTTCTTGAAGATTTCACGATTGACGAAGAACTCGGTCGCATCGTTTCTGGTCTGGTTATTCTTGCCAAAGTTCATACCCAAATTGAACCCGGCTACCGGAGCGACAAAACCAATGCTCGGTCCTTTCCAGTTCAATCCGTAAAAGCCATCGGAATAACCGACCATCACCTTGGCAATATCGAAGTCGTAGCTGCTTGCGACGCTGGCAAAACGTTCGCCCCCTGCGGTGCGCCGGGTTTCTCCAGCGACGCTGGCCGAAAACTTACCCGCCGCATAGGTTAGGGCAGCCGAAGTGGCCGATTTTGCATTGGCCACGCCATCTTCCTTAGCGGCAAAACCAAGCTGTGCCGTAAAACCGCTCATGTTCGGGGAAAGATATTGCAGGGACTGCGTCTGGCGGCCACGCCCCCAGACCGCGACACCGGCATTGCCGAAGGCGGAAACAGCGTTTGCTGCTGCATTGAAATCGTAATTGGCCATCACCTGGAACGGAATGGAATCCTGACGACCGAAACGCACCTCACCGAATCCACCCGATACGCCGGCCCACGCTTGGCGGGCGAACAGGGTCTTGGATTCCTTGCCGATCCGCAGATCACGATCAATTTCGGCCGATTCGAACTTGAAGTTCGCCTTCAGTCCGTTGCCGATGTCTGCACCACCCTTGAGACCGAAACGGGTTGTCGAGTTGCCTTGTGATCCTCCGCCACCAGCACCATCATCGCCGCCCGAGTGAAAGCGGGCGCTTTTGCGATCGATGTTCTCGTTTTTGCCGTAGCCGAGATCGACCAAACCATAAAAGTCGAGGCCCGCATGTGCGCTCCCCATGGCTGCGAGCAATGCCACAGTCGGGACAAGGTGTTTTGTTTTCATCGTCAATTTTCCTTGCTGTGATGTGTTTGTTTGTCAGTCCTGAGTTATTTGATGATTTTGTCGGCCTTGCTCAAAAATTCCGGCGTCAACGTAACGCCCTGCGCGGCGGCGGCTTTCTGATTAATCACCAGGCTGAACTTTTCGACCGGCCCCCAGGGAATATCGCCGGGCTTGCTGCCTTTCAGAATCAGCCCGGCCTTTTTGCCGGCCGAGTAGCCGACCAGGTAGTAATCCAGGCCATAGGCCGCCACCGCACCGCTGGCCACGCTGTCGACATCACCGGCAAACAAGGGGATTTTTTTGTCGTTGCAGACCCGCACGATGGAGGCTAAATCGGCGACGGTCGTATTGTCCGAGGTGATGGTAATGGCATCAACCTTGCCGACCAGCGACTGGGTCGCTTGGGCGACTTCCTTGCTGTTTTTGACGTGGACTTCCGTCAGGGTGACGCCAAGCTTTTGCAGCGCATCGCGCATCACCTTGATATGTTTGATCGAATTCGCTTCGGCCGGGTTGTAGATAGTGCCCCAGCGCTTGGCCGTTGACAGCAACTTGACGTAAATCTCCATTTGCAAGGCCACCGGCCATTCGTCGCTGACCCCGGTCATGTTGTTGCCGGTTTTCTTGCCTGGCGCACTGTCTTTCGGCACGATGCCTGCGCTGATCGGATCGGTAATCGAAGAAAAGACGACCGGAATGGTCTTGGTGTGTTTGACGATGGCCTGGGTCGTCGGTGTGGCAATGGTATGTATCAGATCCACCTTCTGCTCGACAAACTGCTTGGCAATTGCCTCTGCCTTGACCATATCGCCTTCAGCGTTCATGCGCAGATAGCGGATATTGACGCCTTCCTTGAAGCCGACGCTGGCCAGTCCCGCCTCGAAGCCTTTTTCATCCGCATCAAGTGCGGCATGCGTGGCGATTTTGCTCACGCCAATCGTGATCATCTTTCTTTCCAGGGCCAGCGTCTGCGTGGCGAGCAGCACACAGATCAGCAGGCTGATGATGTTGGTTAAGCGCATATTTTTCTCCTGTCAGGGTAGCCGGAAGGCTAACACGGTGATGTCGTCGCGCTGGGGGCGGCCGGCACGATAGTCATCGATGGTTTCGATCAGACGCTGGCGCTGTTCATCGAGCGACAGATACGCATGCTGCAAGGTCCAGTCGCGGAAGCGCCGGTTGCCAAAGCTGTGCCCGTCGCGCCCTCCCGCCTGGTCCAGCAGCCCATCGCTGACCAGATAGTAGGTATGTATGTCCGCCACAGGGCGCGTCACATTCTGGTAGGTGCCGCGCTTGCGGTCGTTGAGGCTGCGCCGCCCGCCGCTGATTTCCTCGCAGATCACGCCATCCGTCCAGAACAGGGATTGATGGGCACCGGCAAAGCTGAGCACGCCGGTCGCTGTGTCGACGTGGCAAAACGCTGCGTCGATACTGGCGACGATGCGGTTATCCAGGGGCAGCATGTTGCGCACCACCGCATCGGTCTGCACCAGCAGACTGGCAGGATCAGTCCAGGGAATGGCCTGGGTCGCCACTTCGATGGCGGCATGGGCGGCCATGGTCATGCAGGCTCCTGGAACGCCATGGCCGGCACAATCGATCACGCCGAACAGCTTGCCGTGGGCATTACCTTGATAGAAGTAGAAATCGCCGCCGACCACGTCGCGCGGCAGCCATAAGACGAAGTGCCGTTCAGCCATTTCCTCAGCCAGTTGGCGGTCCGGCAGAATGGCATTCTGGATCAGGCGCGCATAGTCGATGCTGTCGGTCAGGCTAAGGTGCGCTTCCTCGAGTTCCCGGGTACGTTCTGCCACCAGCCGTTCGAGGTTTTCGGAATGGGCCTTGACGCGTTGCGCCATGTCCTCCATCGATGCAAACAGGGTAGCGACTTCCCGGATCGGACTGAGGGCAGGCGCCGTGGCCGGCCAGTTGCCGGCGGCCAGGCTAACGGAGGACTGGCTCAATGTCCGTAGCGGTCGCGCAATCCAGTCTGAGGTAAACAAGCCGATGATGATGCTGAACAAGGCCACGGCCAGCGCAAGGTAGACGATATTGCGAAGCATGTCGCTGGCGACGGCGGCGTAGGGGGCCTGGGGCAGCAAGACCCCGACGGTCAGACGCGGTCCTTCGGGCAGTTGATGGCTTTGCCATGTGAACAGATGACGCGCGCCGTCAATGTCGGCGAATGTGCTGCCATCAGGCTGATCGTCAGTCTTGAGGCGATCACCCGCCATGCGCAGCAGGGGATTTTCGCTGGCAGACAGTTTGAGGCGGATGACCTCCCCGTTCGCTACGCGATAGATTGCTTCGGGCGTCGATGTGGCCAGCAATTCGCCACCGCTTTCAGCGATAAAGGCAATGCCGCCAGTTTTCGCGGTCAGTTCGCTAAGGTACTCGCTGAGGTGAGAAAGCGCGACATCGGCCGTAATGACGCCGATGAAGTTGCCCAACGGGTTAAACAGCGGGGCGGAGACGCCAATCCCCATGGCCTCGTAAGCATCGGTGCCGTCGTTGATCAGATAGCGATAGGCCGGGTACCAGGCAATCCCATGTCGGCCCGTGGTGGCCGCATACCATGGCCGCTGGCGTGCATCGAAAGGCTGCTCACCCTTGGACAGAAGTTCTGCGGCCTGACCGGTTTCACCCACCCGATAGACATGCAGTTTGCGTTCGTCGGCGATGCGCGCATGAAGAATGCGCAAGCCCCGGTCATTGCCTCGTGGTGGCCGGTTGCCGCCATAGTATTCACCATCGGCCATGCCGATCGAGACGAAGGTCAGCAAGGGCTGCTGGCGCAGTTGCAGCAAAAACTTCTGCACCATTTCGTCGCGCTTGTCCTCGCCGAGCAAGCCGTTATCGGCAAGATCCTGGTTGTAGGCGAGCACCCGGCGAGGAATCTCGAAAAATGCCAGTACGCGCTCCTGAATGCGCTCGCCAACCCCGTTGGCCATGGCATAGGTAAACTGCTCGGTGGCCTGTGCAGCGTTGCGATACGAGACCCAGCCGGTGATGGCAACGATCGGCAGGAACACCAGCATCAGCGCGCCCATCAGGAACAGGCGGAGACTGACCTTGCCGTGCTGTTTCATCTCATCCGCAGTGGATTTGTCGGCCATGTCGCTGCGCCGGGTGATTCGTCAAGGGCTGCCGACAACGCAATTGCGTCCGGCATCCTTGGCCCGATAGAGCGCATCGTCGGCACGTTTCAGCGCGGCATCGATCGCTTTCTCACCCGGAAGAAATTCGGTAAAGCCGATACTGGCGGTGAGTTGCAGGCCGGGATGCAGGTCAGCGGTCGCGATGGCGGCCACACCCAGCCGTACACGTTCGGCAAGCTGGGCAGCGTTCTGCTTGTCGCAGCATGCAAACAGGATCAGGAATTCCTCACCGCCCCAGCGTGCGCAGATGTCATAGTCGCGCATGCTGTCACGCATGCAAGCCGCGACGCGTGTCAGCACCACATCGCCGATCGCATGGCCGGCGCTGTCGTTGATGCGCTTGAAAAAATCGATATCCACCAGCGCGATGGAAAAGGCTTCGCCGTTGCGGGTGGTATGGGCAATGGCCTGGTTCAGCCGTTCCTGCATGTAGCGGCGGTTCGGCAAGCCAGTCAGTTCATCATGGGTCGAGATGGCGGTGAGACGTGCATTGAGATCCTGCAGCATGGATTGATAGCCGTCGCTGATGCGCACGATCTTCTCGACCTGGCGCACCTTGCGCTGCAGTTGCTCGGCGTAGGACAGGCCGCGTTCCCGCTCGGCCTGTTGATACTTGTCGGAAATCTGCGTCAGGCGATCCAGCATCTGTTGCTGGGTACGGCAGCGCTCATACAGGTCAGCCAGGGCCGACCGCATATCGGTACAGGAGGCTGCCGGGTCGTTCAGCAAGCCTTCAATGCGAGAGGCAAGTTCCAGGTCCATCAGGACTTGACGTCGATACTGAACGGGAAGGTACAGTCTTCGCAAAACTCTTCCGCCAGTTGGCCGACCCGTTCATTGGCCGCATCGTAGGACCAGCGTGCGCTGACCGTCTGTCCTTTTTTGTGGGCAACTTCCATCTGGTCGAAGATGTCCATCATCGAGCGAATGCTGCTGGTATTCAGATAAACCAGTTCCAGTTCAAGATGCAGCGGACGACCTGCCTTGGCCAGATAAGCCTCTACCCAGTCGATCAGTGGCTGAAACAGTTCGAAGGAGTTTTCCGGATAGGAATCCCCCCTCATGCTGATCACGCCTGCATTCCAGTCAGCGGCGATGGCAGGCGAGGACGGAGATTGAGCGATGATCAGATTGTCCATGGTTGTTCCTAGAGAATGACGCGCAGGCTGAATAGCGCACGTCCGTTATCGAGTGTTTGCAATGAGTGCTGCAAAGGGGCGGTTGCCTTGCGCGCCATGTCGATCAGGCCAAGACCGGCGCTTCCGGACAAGCTGCTGCGCGGTTGGCGCAACTGGGTCTTGAAAGCGGCTTTCAATGCCTCCTTGTCGAGATGGAGCAATTGCTGAATGCGCTCGACCAACGTGTTTCCATCCTCATGCCGGACGACATTGCTGGCCGAGATGACGTAATGGCCGGCTGCATCACGGGAAATGAGGATGGTGGAGGCTTCATTCTCAAACGCCTGCGCCTGCGCATAGCGGCGAATATTCTGGGCCATCTCGATATAGACGGAAAACACGTCGGATACCGCAGAGGGCGACTCCTCCAGCCCCTCCATGTGCTTGCGTAAAGCGGTGCCGATTTCCTCAATCAACGGAGCAGTGACCGGACCGTTGAAGCACAACATGATGTTCTGTCGATTGAAGATTTCCCGAATTGCCAGCAGATCGATCGGGGTGTCTTGATTGGGCATGGTCATAGGGCTGCATCCGATTATTGCGTTGCATTATATAGTTGCCCTGCCCGCCTTTTTTGGGCCCGTTATTGCTGGAGGATGGCTGGGTTGTGGACACGGGTGTGATGTTGCGACTTGAACTCATGAGGCGTCAAGTAATTCAGGGACATGTGAGGCCGGACTGAGTTGTAGACTGAGCATTGGGCATGCATTTGTCAACAGGCCGGATTCAGTCTGAAGCACCCATTCAGGCCGGCAACTGCCAGGATGCACCGTCACCGTCTCTTCCAAACTGACTGCTGCCTGCTGACATCGGCATAGCCAATGGCCGGTCTACTTCGAAACCTGACGGATAATCGATTCCCGGTTCTCGGCCTTATGTGGATCTCCACATAAGGCCGAAATCCTGCCCCCGCCGGAGCGGCCGTTCAGGTCCGCCCGCTGGAGGAGCAGCGCCCAGCCAAAAGCCCACAGTTGGACCTTCTGCGCGCACCCGCCATTCGCGCCAACTGTTGCCATCTTTCGGTTGACCGCGATCATCCCGATTCAGGTTTCTTGATTTTCGTGCCACCCGTGGCTAACATCGCCCCGCGTAGCCAGATTCGGCTCGCGTTACATATCGAGGTTTGGATGTTGGAGATTGCAGTAGTCCGATAACCCGATCCCTGCGCCAGCGGGGCATTCAGGTTATCGCGATCACAAACGTTTAGCAGGCCACCCGCAGGTGGCCTGCTGTTTCTGTTCGTTTGGATTACTGCCAATGGATTTCCAACATGACCACTTCCAAGCCGAAGCAACCGCTTCTTCAAACATTCGCCAATGGTGGCGGCATCTCTGATGCATACCCTGATTCTGAGCACACTGCGTCTGTCGCGGGTGACCGCCATAAAGGCTGTGCACCGCCCGACCGGTTTTGTGATTCTGGCGTATCCATCGCCAGGGTGACTGCGGTTGATCGCGATCAATACATCATCAGAAGCGCGAAGAGTGAAATACCCGCGAAACTGACTGGCCGGGCCGCCTATGCCTGCGAATCTCCCGCCGACAAGCCCTGTGTCGGTGACTGGGTCCGCGTGAAGTATCACGACTCGGGTGCGCACGCGAGCATCCTTGATGTACTGCCGCGGCAGTCGTTTCTGAGACGAAAAAGGCCCGGCGATATCGTCGAATTACAGATGATCGCCGCCAATATCGATGTGGCCTTCATTGTTCAGTCCTGCCATTTTGATTTCAATGTGCGCAGACTTGAGCGCTATCTCGTGATGGCGAGCGAAGGACATATTGAGCCTGTCGTACTGCTGACCAAGACTGATCTGACCACCTCGGTGGATCTGGAGCAATTGGTCTCGCAGATTCGCCATGCCGGCATTGGCGCCAGAATCATCGCGCTGAGCAATGTCAGCGGAAAGGGCGTTGACCAGCTCCGCGAGCTAATTCAGCCCGGCAAGACCTACTGCCTGCTTGGATCATCCGGCGTCGGCAAGACGACACTCGTCAATCGTCTGGTCGGCGGTTCCGACCTGGCAACAGGAGCGCTCAGCCATTCCGGAGAAGGCAGGCATACAACCACTCGGCGTCAGTTGATCGTGCTTGAGTCGGGGGGGCTTTTGATCGACATGCCCGGCATGCGCGAATTGGGGATGCTTGGCGTCGGCGAAGGAATCGATGATAGTTTTGCCGATATCCAGACGTATTCACGGCAATGTCGCTTCGCCGACTGCACCCACACCAGCGAGCCGGGCTGTGCCATCCTGAACGCCATTGCGCAAGGCGAACTGGATTCGGCGCATTTTCAGAACTACCTGAAACTCAAGAAGGAAGCTGAGTTTCATGACATGTCTCAACTCGAAAAGCGCAAGAAGGATCGGACGTTCGGAAGGCTTGTCCGCTCCGTCACCAAGGCCAAGGGGAAACGGAAGGAATGCTAGCGTCGATATTGCCTGGGGCTGTTGCCGGTGGATTTCCTCATCAACCTGCGCAGAGCCGTCGAATCGCTATAACCGACAGCGGCAGCTATATCCTCAACGGACATACGACTCTGCTCCAGCAGAGTCCTGGCCTTACGCAAACGTATTGCTTGCAGTAGCGCCGTGGGATTCTTTCCGGTCGCCTTATTGACGTGACGCGCCAAGGTTCTTTCAGAGATGAGGAATTCTGCCGCCAACCCAGATATGGACGGCATTTCAGGAAGCCTCTCTTCGATACGCGCCACGATCTTAGCTACCAACTCATCCCCGCTGGCCAGTACCTCGGGAACCACATATTGAGACTGGGCTTCACGAGCATCCACAAGTAGAAAACGCGACAACAAATCGACAAGCTTTGCACCACAAAGCTCATTCAGGATATGCAGCATCAAATCCTTTTGCGCGAAAGCGGCTCCTGCAGTTATGAGTTGCCCGTCGGAGCACACCATGTTGGCAGCATCCACCTGACATTCAGGATTCATCTGCTGAAGAATGGGCGCAAGCCACCAAGCGGTCGTTACGCGCCGCCCCTTCAGCAGGTCAGCTAGCTCTAGCAGGAACACGGCCGAGCAACCCGCCGCAATTCTTCCGCCCTTTCTCGCGTGAGCTTGCAACGCGCCAACTACCCCCTGCACATCCTGGCGTGTCCGGAAGGTATGTACGTCATGCCGGTTATTTACCCCGATACCTGGAACAACCCATACCGAACGGTCGGACACGGCTCTTCGGGGCAACCTGGCGGTTTCAACCAATAACCCCGAATGCAGCCGAACAGGGCCGCCATCGATCGAGCAGATACGCCAGCGCGGAATTGGAGCGCCAACTCGCGGCGCAATCGCACAGGCGGCGCGCAGGATGTCCAGAGTTGCGGCCACGCCAGATCCAAAACTTCCCTCAAGGACGAGGACTGTGATGTCATGCATGTCTGATTAGGCCTGTTTCATGTCAAACGCGACACTTACATTCTGGACGCGTCCGGCGTTGAATGCAACCCATCGTCCGACCGAGCGCATGCCATGACCCTCCATCTCCCGCCACCGACCATGTTGGCCACCGCTATACCGCCTCGAGTGAAGAAGTCAAACTATCCAGAACCGTTTGCGACCCTGGTGTCAGGCCGAATCAAACGTCAACTCGGGGATTCTTTCGGGCTGCGCAACTTTGGCGTCAATTTGACCAGCCTGCCACCGGGCAGTATTTCCGCCTTGCGCCATGCGCATACGAGGCAGGACGAGTTCGTCTTTGTCCTGGAAGGACAACTGGTGCTGGAGACCGACGTTGGCCCGACGGATTTGTCTCCCGGTATGTGCGCGGGATTCCCGGCAGGGACCGGCAAGGCTTACCAATTGCGCAATGCCTCGGATGACATGGCGACCTATCTCGAGATTGGGGATCGATCTCCTGGAGACGAGGCGTCCTATCCAGACGATGATCTTGTGGCGCGGAATCAAGACGGCCAATGGGTCTTTTTCCACAAGAACGGAGAGCCCTACTGATGTGTGCCCATCAGTGCCCCAGCATGAGTTTCGCTTCCTACCGGGACAAGCATGCCGACAACCTCCCGGTCGATAAACCATCCCCTGTCGCCCGGAATCAATCCAAGACATCTCCTGACGAAGCGGCCCCGGAGTCATCCTCCTCGGAGGTGAGCTTCGTGGCTACTGACGGCCACCTCCTGCGCGGTCGCTTGTGGCGTTCGCTACCCGCGCAGATGCCCGCAGACAGACCCATCGTCATCATCAACGCGGCGACATCCGTCCGGGCGACGGGAGTCCAATTACAGATGAAATGCAACAGGCCGCCTGAACCATCCACCAGGCGCGCCGTTGAGGGCGAAAATCAGCTACGGGCTATGACCATAGGGAATCCCCGTGGGACGCCCTCCGCTGCTTCCCGCCCTCAACAGAAAAAGCGGACAATTCATTTGCTACAGATCCGGACAGGTCTAAAAACCCGCGACAGACGACTGAAAACAAAAAAGCCCGGATATACCGGGCTTTCTGGTGGGTAGTGAGACCACCCTAGACGACGCTAGACTTCACTTAAGTTGCTCATGCAGCAAGCCGAGAATCTTGCGCGACGTTTCCGAAACATCGACGCCGCCCTCGCGAGTCAAAATGCGCACGCTGCTGTCGCCTCCCATGCTGGCTACATGGATACGGTATTGGGCCTTCGGGTCGACCTCGGCCTTGCTACTGTTCCAGAAAGCCAGCTTCGACAGCCAGCCTTTGTCTTCATTCTTCTTGCGGTTATCGACTTCCGGGTCGATATAACGGACAAAATACAAGCCTTGGGAGCGATCCCGATCCTCGACGGTGAAACCGACGCGATCCAGAGCCAAGCCAACGCGGCGCCACGCACGATCAAACGGCTCCTGCAAAGTCAGCGCACTGGCACCGTCGGCAGAACGTGCCAGCTTCGCACGCTCCTGCTTGGACTCGGCAACCAACAAGGACTTGGCGCGACTTTCATCGGAACCCAGACGCACCATCAGGCGCCGCAACATTTCGGCTTCAAGATCCGGGTCAGCCGGACGCGGTTGCCATTTAGTATCCGACTTGCCTTCGTTGACATAAACCTCGTACATGCCACGATGGCTGATATAAATCTCGGTAGTACCCGATTCGGCGCCATTTTCAAGACGGGTGCGAAACTTGTCGCGCTCCGCCGTCGAATAGAGGCTATCGAACACTTTACCAAGGGTAGAACGGACCATGTCCTGTGGCAGTTTCGCCCGATTCTCTGCCCAATCGGTTTCCATCACGCCGGCCTCAAGCACTTCAACATCGACGATAAAACCGGTTTCCTGCCAAAACTCCTTGATTGACGGCCAAAGTTTATCGGGTGTCCCTGGAACGACCAACCAACGCTGGGTGCCGGCGCGCTCGATGCGCATCTTGTCGACACTCGGCAACACGACCGAAGAAACTACCGCAGCGGCCGCGCCAGTACGCTCTCCTGCATAAGCGGAATAGGTGGCGCTACCCTTTGGCGTCACGTCGGGAACCGCATAGCGTTCGTCGCGCGTCGGCTGCGTGAGGTCGGGAGGTACTTCGAGCGTAGGTAGTTTGCCCGCCGACTTGTATTCGATTTTCTTCGAGTCGGGCATGATATTGCCGGAACAGGCCACCAAGCAGGTCGCGGTGGCGGCCAGCAGGCCGATATTGCTCAGGGAACGCAGGTTGATTTGGCTCATCGTTTTCATTGACTCAAACATTCACGCCGGCTTCGCGCATGGCACCCAAAACCCGCTCATAGTATTCGGGCGAAAGCGGGGTCAGTGGCAGGCGCAGGGAATTCCGGATCAGGCCCATGCTGGCACAGGCCCACTTCACCGGAATCGGGTTCGCTTCGCAAAACAGGTGCTTATGCAGACCGAGCAATTGTGCATTGATTTCGCGCGCTGCCTGGACGTTACCGGCCAATCCGGCGACAACCATGGCATGCATCAATTTTGGCGCCACATTGGCGGTCACTGAAATCACGCCATGACCACCCAGCAAAACCAGCGCCAGGGCCGTGGCATCGTCGCCGCTATAGATGGCGAATCCCGGCGGGGCACGCTTGATCAGGTCCGTACCGCGCTCGATGTTGCCGGTGGCATCCTTGATGCCGACGATGCCAGGCACTTGGGCCAATCTCAGGGTCGTATCGTTGGCGAGATCCGCGACCGTACGTCCCGGCACGTTGTAAACGATCATCGGCAAGTCGACCGCCTCGGCGATGGCTTTGAAGTGGCGGTAAAGGCCTTCCTGCGTCGGTTTGTTGTAATAGGGCACCACCGACAGGTGGGCGGTAGCGCCTACGGCCTTGGCGCATTGCGTCAGTTCGATCGCCTCGCTGGTCGAATTGGCGCCGGTGCCGGCAATCACGGGCACACGGCCGGCGACATGCTCGACAGTCGCGCGGATCAACGCGCAATGCTCGTCCATGTTGACCGTCGGCGACTCGCCGGTCGTGCCAACGACAACAATGGCGTCGGAGCCTTCGGCGATATGCCAGTCGAGCAGCTTGCGCAGGCCCGGCAGATCGAGTGCGCCATCCTCGTGCATGGGCGTGACGATAGCGGGAATTGAGCCTTGGATCATCGGTAAGGTCATCTCGAAAAAGTTCTGATTCTAACGGATACGCCCACACTCTCTGAGGGAGCGCAACGGTCCCGAGTGTAAGCGAAAATGATTAAAGTTCGGCCAATGCCTTGATGTGAGAAGCAACGCTACGTGCCAATGGGGAGAGAACATAGCCGCCTTCCAACATTGAGACGATACGTCCTTCGGCGCTTTCCTTCGCTACCTGCATCAGTTGTTCGGTAACCCAGGCGTAATCGGATTCGAGCAGGCCCAGATTGCCCATATCATCCTCGTAATGGGCGTCGAAACCGGCAGAGATAAAGATCATCTCGGGGGCGAACTCGCGCAAACGCGGCATCCAGGTTTCGGTGACGATCTCGCGGAAGACATCGCCGCGCGAACGGGCCGGCATCGGCACATTGCACATGTTGGGCGCCGGATCATCGTCGCCGCAGTAGGGATAAAACGGATGCTGGAAGATGCTCACCATCAGCGTCCGCATGTCGCCTTCAAGAATGTTCTCGGTACCGTTGCCGTGGTGCACATCGAAATCGATCACCGCCACGCGCTTCAAGCCCCAGACATCGAGCGCATGGCGCGCGGCCACAACGATGTTGTTGAAAAAACAGAAGCCCATTGAACGCGCATGCTCGGCGTGGTGGCCAGGAGGGCGGACGGCGCAGAAAGCCGACGGTACCTCTTTTTTCATTACCAGATCGGTCGCTAACACGCCCGCGCCTGCGGCACGGAGTGCAGCCTTCAGGGTACCCGGGCACATCGCGGTATCCGGATCGAGGTGATGAATACCGTGCGCGGGCACGCTGGAGAAAATCATGTCGATATAACTTTGCGGATGCGCCCGGCGCAAATGTGCGTTTTCGGCAATCGGCGCGTCATAGTAGTTCAGATAGATATCCAGCCCGGCAGCGATCAGCCGATCCTGAATGGCGCCGAGCCGGTCAGGACATTCTGGGTGATGCGCTCCCATGTCGTGCAGCAGGCAATCGCGATGGGTAATGAAGGCAATGGTCATGGCGTAACGGATTAATCAGGGAAGGCTTCGCATACAATGAACGGAAACAGCATTATGACTCTTTCGAGAGAATTTTTCTCATGCCCCCATCGCATCGCAATACCGCCCTCGGGCCTGTCCTCGCCGCTTCCAGCGATATCATTCTCGGCAAGGAACGCCAGCTACGCTTGGCGCTCGCCTGCCTGCTTGCACGCGGTCACCTGTTGATTGAGGATCTGCCCGGAGTAGGCAAAACCACCCTGGCGCACACGCTCGCCCGGCTGCTCGGACTGGAATTTCAGCGCATCCAGTTCACCAGCGACATGTTGCCGGCCGACATCCTCGGCATCTCGGTATTCGACCGCGAGCGCGGCGATTTCCGCTTCCATCCCGGCCCCATCTTTACCCAGGTGGTGTTGGCGGACGAGATCAATCGCGCCACGCCAAAAGCGCAAAGTGCGCTGCTCGAAGCCATGGAGGAACGCCAAGTCACCGTCGAAGGCGCAACCCGCCCTTTGCCCCGCCCCTTTTTCGTCATCGCGACGCAAAACCCCTCGCACCAGATCGGCACCTTCCCTCTGCCCGAGTCGCAACTCGACCGTTTTCTCATGCGCATCGAACTCGGCTATCCCGACCGGGCCGCCGAACGCGCGCTGCTGGAAGGGCGCGACCGGCGCAGTCTATTGGCCGAAGCCAAGCCGTTGCTGACGCCCGATATCCTGATGGCCGAACAGGAACGTGCAGCCGCGCTGCATGTCGCCGCACCGCTCATCGACTATGTGCAGGCGCTGGTGGCTTACACCCGTGTTGCACCAGACTGGAAAAACGGCCTGTCGCCGCGCGCCGGCCTCGGCCTCGTCGCCGCCGCGCGCGCCTGGGCGCTACTCGACGGGCGCGACCATGTGCTGCCCGAAGATGTGCAGGCGGTGCTGCCGGCCGTCGCCGTACATCGCCTGGACACGAGCAATGAGCAACGCAACGCCGACGAAATCGCCCGGGCCCTGATCGAAGCCGTACCTTTGCCGTAGGCCGCCATGCTGCAGGCCCTGCGCCGCAACCTCCACAACCGTTTTGCCGCCTGGGCATTACGCGTGCGTCCGCCCGAAGCGGTGCCCGTCGTACTGAGTCAACGGCGCGTCTATGTCCTGCCGACGCGCGGCGGCCTGTATTACGCCGCGACGCTCGTCGTCCTGCTCGTCGGCGCGATCAACTACAACCTCAGCCTCGGCTACGGACTGGTCTTCCTGCTCGCCGGTTTGGGCGTTGTCAACATCCTGCATACCTTCCGCAACCTTGCCGGAATCTCGCTCACCGTCGGCGCCTGCGCCCCGGTATTTGCCGGCGAGACTGCACGCTTCCCGTTGATCCTGCGCAATCCCGACGCCCGCGCGCGCCACCTGATTCGCCTCAACCTGCCCGACCAAGCGCCAATCGTGACGGACGTGCCCGGCGGCAGCAGCGCACGCGCCCTGTTGCCGCTGCCGGCGACGCAGCGCGGCTGGCTCGCCATGCCGCGCGCCACGCTCGAAACCGTCTGGCCGCTCGGCCTGATCCGCGCCTGGAGCTACACCCAGCCGGCACTCCAATGTCTCGTCTATCCGCATCCCGCCGACGCCGTCCCGCCAGCGCCGAGTTTCGGCGACCTGCGCGGCGGTCGCCACCCCAGCGACACGGGCGACGAGGATTTTGCCGGTCTGCGCCGCCACCAACCAAGCGACCCGCCCCACCATGTTGCCTGGAAAACCGTTGCCCGCCAGGGGCCTCACGCGGCCTTGCAGACCAAACAGTTCGCCGGCACTGCCGCTCAAGCTCTTTGGCTCGACTGGGCCCGCCTGCCTCCGCAGATGGATAGCGAGACGCGCCTGTCGGTGCTGACACGCTGGGTACTCGACGCCGAAGCGGCGGGCCTGGCCTGGGGCCTGCGCCTGCCCGGCGAGGAAATCCCCCAGGCACACGGCCCGGATCACACCCACGCCTGCCTCAAGGCGCTCGCTCTGTATGGCCGCTAAAACCAAAGCCAGCGTACATCCGCTCACGCCCGTCCAGGCCTGGTGGCTCTTGGCGACCGGCTTGGCCGCATTCCTGCCGCTGGTCGCACGCGCCCCGCTCTGGCTCGCCGCCATTGCCGGCGGCGCCTTCGCCTGGCGCGCAGCGCTGGCCTGGTGGCGCCGCCCCTTGCCGACGCGCTGGCTCATGGTCTTCGTCAGCCTCGCGGGCGCCGCTGGCGTGCTGCTCGAATACCGCACCTTATTCGGCCAGAAAGCCGGCGTCGCCCTGCTGTTGATCCTACTCGCGCTCAAGCAACTCGAAGCGCACGCCGCGCGTGACGGCTTGGCCATCGTCCTGCTGGCCTACTTTCTGACCCTCGCCCAGTTCCTCGAAAACCAGTCGCTGGCCGTTGCCCTCACGATGATCGGCACCACCGTCGTCGCCACCGCCGCGCTCGCCAGCCTCGCCGACGCCCAGGCCCGGCCGGTCGGCCTGTTGCGTCTGGCCGGAACGATGCTGGCGCAGGCGCTGCCCTTCATGTTGATCCTGTTCGTCCTGTTCCCGCGTATCTCGGGGCCGCTCTGGGGCCTGCCGGCCGACGCCCAAAGCAGCATGACGGGCTTGTCGGACAGCATGTCGCCCGGCGCGATCAACAACCTGATCCAGTCGGACGCCATTGCCTTCCGCGTCAAATTCGACGGCCCGGCACCGCAACAAAGGGAACTCTACTGGCGCGGCCCCGTGCTGTCGCGCCTTGACGGGCGAACCTGGCAACCGGGCCACAAATCATTCGGCATGCGGCTGTTCTACCAACCCGACAGCGACAAGCAACCCCAACGCTATACGGTGACACTGGAACCGCACAACAAACCCTGGTTGTTCGCGCTGGAATTTCCCACCGCGCTGCCGCCCGACGCCATCGGCACCTCGGACTTCCAACTACTTGCGCGCAAGCCCGTGCGCGAGCGCATGCGCTACGAAATCGCCTCGCAATCGGAGGTGAGCTTCTTCCTCGAATCGTTCAGTCGCCGCGCCGACAATCTGGCCCTGCCCAACAACCTCAACCCGCGCACGCTCAAACTCGGCGCTCGCTGGGCGGCGGAAGGCGGCACGGATCGCCAGCGCTTGCAGCTTGCCCTCGACTTCATGCGCAGCCAGCAGCTCATCTACACCCTGCAACCGCCATTGATGCGCGAGCATGTCGCCGACGAATTCCTCTTCGATTACAAGCGCGGCTTTTGCGAACACTTCTCCTCCGCCTTCGTCATTCTGATGCGCGCTGCCGGCGTGCCGGCGCGTGTCGTCACCGGCTACCAGGGTGGCGAACGCAACCCCGTCGACGACACCTGGGTAATCCGCCAATCCGACGCCCATGCCTGGGCGGAAGTCTGGCTGGAGCATCAGGGCTGGCTGCGCGTCGACCCCACGGCCGCCAGCGCACCGACGCGCATCGAGCAGAACCTTGCCGCCGCCGTACCCGAAGGCGAGCCCCTACCCTTCCTCGCGCGCGCCGGCCTCGACTGGCTGCGCGACATACGCTACCGCTGGTGGGCGGCCAACAACCTGTGGAACCAGTGGATACTCGGCTACAACCCACAGCAACAGCGCGAATTTCTGGAAAAACTCGGCATGCAGGCACCCGACTGGCGCAAGATGACGATCATGCTCGGGGTACTCTGTGGCGGCGCGCTCCTGGCGCTCGCCGGCTGGATGCTCTGGTGCCGCCCCGCTCTCGATCCCGTTCAGCGGCAATGGCAGCGCGCCACGCGCCGCCTCGCACGCCGGGGTCTGGCGCGCCAGCCCTGGGAAGGCCCGCAAGACTATGCCCAACGCATTGCCACCGCGCTACCCGGCCAGGCCGACCAAATCGCCGCCATCGCCTGCCTGTATGCCCGCCTGCGCTACGGTGGCGCCCCTTCCACCATGATTGCAGAACTGCGCCGCCGCGTCGCGGCATTCAAACCATGATCCGAACTCCCCTGCTCATCTGCGGCCTGATGCTGGCCACCTGTACCGATGCCGCCGACGACATCCAGTACGCCCAGCGCACAGAAGTCCAAACCTTCATCGCCGACATGGAAACGCGCCATGGCCTCGACGCCGCAAACCTCGCCGCGCTGTTCGGCAAAACACGTCCAATCCTCGCTGTCCTGAAAGCCATTGCGCCGCCCGCCGATCCAGGCATCCGCTCCTGGACCGCCTATCGCCAGCGCTTCATCGAACCGCGCCGCATCGCCGCCGGACTCGACTTCTGGCGCAAACATCGGACCGCGCTAGCCCGCGCCGAAGCGCTCACCGGCGTGCCCGCCGAGATCATTGTCGCCATCGTCGGCATCGAAACCTTCTACGGCAAGCATCTCGGCCGCTTCGACACCTTTGCCGCGCTGACCACCCTGGCTTTCGACTACCCGCCGCGCGCCGACCTGTTCCGCCGCGAACTCGAAGCCCTGCTCCTGCTCGCACGCGACGAAAAACGCTCGCCCGCCAGCTATCGCAGTTCTTACGCCGGGGCCATCGGCCTGCCGCAATTCCTGCCCTCCAGCATCCGCGCCTACGCCATCGACTTCGACAACAACGGCGCGGTCGATCTCGTCGCCAGCCCAACCGACGCCATTGGCAGCGTAGCGAACTTCCTCAAGGAGCACGGCTGGGAAACCGACGGCCCGGTCGCCATCCCGGTCAAACTCGGGGCTGACGGCACGGCACATGAAACCCTCATCGCCGAAGGCATCAAGCCGGTACGCCGGCCCAGCGAAATGGCCGACTTCGGCGTCGCCATCCCCGACGGCACCCCCGATGCCCCCGCCGCCCTGATTGATCTGGTCAGTCCTGCCGCCCCCACCGAGTACTGGCTCGGCTATCGGAATTTCTTCGTCGTCACACGCTACAACCGCAGCAGCTTCTATGCAATGGCGGTATTTCAATTCGCCCAGACATTGAAAGAACGCCGACTGACGAACGACAAGCTCAACAGCGAACGAATTCCCAAAAGCAAACGGGCCAACCTAAAAGGCTGACCCGTAAGGACAAATTTGGTAGGCGCGATTGGACTCGAACCAACGACCCCCACCATGTCAAGGTGGTGCTC
>Ga0066600_10000319_pt1 | contig 18153 bp, 18 predicted proteins | sample Lowcelwee11metaG_FD_59486 | JGI IMG/M metagenome (GOLD analysis project Ga0066600, IMG submission 59486) | Freshwater pond sediment microbial communities from the University of Edinburgh, under environmental carbon perturbations - Low... | ecosystem: Environmental > Aquatic > Freshwater > Pond... | reverse complement strand
ATTCATTAATCATTCTTGACTGTTCTTTTACCAGTTCAAAAACTCTTGGTTTTAAATCGTCAAACCTCTGGTTGTTCCCCTTGGGTACCGCGCCTGATATAACTAAAGGAACCCTTGCCTCATCGATCAAAATTGAATCTACTTCATCAATCAGACAATAATTAAATCCTCTCTGAACCATATCTTCAACATCTATCACCATGTTATCTTTTAAGTAATCAAAGCCGAATTCGTGATTTACACCGTAAACAATATCTTTTTTGTATTGTTCTTTTCTGTGCGCGTGATCCTTAATCTCGGATGTGATCACGCCGACAGACAATCCTAGAAATTCAAGAACATACCCCATCCATTCGCTGTCTCTTTTTGCAAGATAATCGTTCACGGTAACTATATGAACGCCTTTGCCTGAAAGAGCATTCAGATAAGCCGGAAATAGTGCAACAAGCGTTTTTCCTTCTCCTGTCGCCATTTCAGCTATTTTTCCTTCGGCAAGTACTATACCGCCCATCAGCTGAACATCGTATGGGAGCATATTCCATTCCTGCATCCTGCCGTCTATCATCCATGATCTTCCGATCATTCTTCTGCAGGCTTCTTTGACCAGCCCGTAAGCCTCCGGCAATATGTCTTTTTCTTTCTCGCCGTCAGTAAGTCTTTTTTTAAACTCGGTTGTTTTATTTCTGATTTCGTCATCGGTCAATTTTTCATAAGTTTTATATAACTCGTTGATTTTTTCAACCAGAGGGTTAAGCCTTTTTACTTCTCTGTCCTGTTTCGTCCCGAACAATTTATTCAATATTGCTGATAACATTTCTGCCTGTTTTTTAAAATTTATCTTCCTACCATAAGCCTTTCGCCTAAAAACTCATTCAGGCCGGCTTTTACAATTTTTTTATATACGGTTTTTATATCGTATTCCTTTCTTTTAAGCTCATATTCATTAGCTTCAGAGTCCCAAACAACATAACAAGCTTTGGGGTTTCCGTCCCTCGGCTGACCTATTGATCCAACATTAACGATCATTCTCTGGTCTATAGACCTGAACATTTCAGGTCTGTGGGAATGTCCGATGAAACATGCTACTTCGGTGAAATAATTGAAGTGCTTTTCAGCGCTGTGCTGAGTAAGGATATAGTTCCAGTCCTCTGGGATCAGTGGTGTTGAATGTACAAATAACAGATCATGATCGCTTATCTTAAGCGGAAGATTTAAAAGATATTCATAATTTACATCTTTGATCATTCTCCTTGTCCATTCGGTTGATTCTCTTGCGTATGAATTGAAAAGCATCATGTCTGTCTGATTTATAACCGCACTGTCGTGATTGCCGATAACGACCTTGTCGGTAACTGATTTTACAAGATCGATACATTCATTCGGGCTTGGTCCGTAACCTACAATGTCGCCTAAGCAGTAGATTTTATCAACTTTATCGTTTTCCAATTCACGGACTACCGCCTCAAGAGCTTCCAGATTCGAATGGATGTCTGAAATAATTGCAAATTTCATATGTTCCTTAAATTATTGTTGTTTTTGTAAGTCATCTTTTCTCAGTTCGTCTTTGAGTTTGTTTAATATTCCGTTGATAAATACATTACTTTTTTCGGTACTGTATTTTTTCCCGAGTTCAATTGCTTCATTAATTATTACTTTCGGAGGAATTTCGGAAAAATATTTCATTTCCACTATTCCCATTCTTAAAATTATTTTATCAACTATCGAGATCCTTCCGAAATCCCAGTTTTCAAGATTCTTTTTTATATCTTCATCTATAGTTGATATATTAAAAAAATAAGATTCGATATAAAGCCGGAAAAATTTAAGGTTTTCGATGTTGTTAAAAGAAGATTCTTCTTCAGTATTCCATTCATCCGATATTTTATATTTTCTGAGCAACTCTGTTGCTTTGCTGAGAAACCCGTCATAACCGTTCAGACTGTCCATCTCCCCGAAAGTTAAAGTGATTTTATCTTTAATATACGGTACCTGAAATTCTATCAGATCTCCGGTTTCAAGTTTTGTTATTTTTATATTATCAAAAACTTCTTTAATTGTTTCTCTGATATTCTCTAGCTTGTCTTCTCTTTTTATTTCATTTATCGAATCCAAAAACCTTTTAGTTTCATGATCCGAGATTGTTTTCTCTGAATTCATAAACTCTTTGCTGTAGAAAAACATGAGCAGATTTTCTCTTGTGTTTCTTCTATTCGATAATAGAGTGTTTGTCATTGTTGTTTTGAGTCGTTATTACTTAATATTTCGTTTCTTGCCATCTCGTCGCACTCTTCGTTATATTTATTTCCGTCGTGTCCCTTTACCCAGTACCATTTTGTATGGTGAAAAGCAGAAAGTTCAATTATCTTTTTCCATAGTTCGATATTTTTAACCGGTTTTTTTGCGGAAGTTTTCCATCCGTTTTTCTGCCAGTTTAAAAGCCACATGGTTGCAGAATCAACTACATACTTTGAATCTGTATAGATATCAATTTTACATTTTTCTTTTAAAACACTCATTCCTTCTATTACTGCTGTCATTTCCATTATATTATTGGTGGTTTCCGGATTGAAACCGGATATTTTTTTAATTCTATCACCATATAATAAAACAGCCCCCCAGCCTCCTGGTCCGGGATTTCTGCTGCAAGCGCCGTCGGCATATAAAGTAACTTCCTTCATTTGTTCCTTGTTAACCTCCTTTTTTAAGGGAGTAGTAAAATTATAACATTCCGGACAAATTTGCAAAAAATATTTTGATTATTTTCTTGTCCAAAATTTTAAAAAATTCATTTTATAAAATTTTCTTGTTTTTATTCAATGTAATTCGTTTATTTCGGATAATATTATAATAGGAGTTATTGTTATGAAAGGACTTTTTACCGCTATTGTTACACCATTCAAGAAAGAAGGATCTATAAACTATGTTAGTTTAAAGAAATTTTTAAGATTTCAGGCGGAATCGGGAGTGAACGGAGTTGTGCCGGGAGGAACTACCGGAGAAAACCCGACATTCTCCGATGATGAATTCATTGAATTGTATTCTTTTGTCTGCAGATTTTCAAATGAGGCGGGTCTTAAAGTGATTGCCGGATGCGGAAGTAATTCAACTGAAAAAACCATTTCGCTGTGCAAAATGTCTTCTGAAGCAGGAGCTGATGCAGCTCTGGTTATAACTCCTTATTATAATAAACCGAATCAGGAAGGTTTATACCGGCATTTTTCCACGGTTGCTGACAAATCTCCTATACCTGTCGTAATGTACAATGTGCCTTCAAGAACCGGAGTTAATATGCTACCTGAAACGGTTGAAAGGCTGTCTTATCATGAAAATATTTCCGCTTTAAAAGAAGCGTCGGGATCAATTTCCCAGGTTCAGAAAATTATTTTTTCTGTTGAAAACCGAATTACTGTTCTCTCAGGCGAGGATGATCTTACATATTCGGTCATGGCTTTAGGAGGCCAGGGAGTTATCAGCGTGGCTTCAAATGTAATTCCTAAGCAGATGAGCGCTCTTGTTAATTCCATGCTTGAAAATGACTTTGAAAAAGGATTATCCCTCGCAAAATACACAAATGAGATCTGTCATTCAATGTTTATTGATACAAATCCTATTCCTGTAAAAAAAGCATTGAATCTGATTGGATTTGAAATGGGTCCGATGCGGCTGCCCCTGGTTGATCTTGATGACAATAAAACCGCACAGCTTGTAAAAGTTCTTGAAAAGTATAACCTTACAGCTAAATGATTTCAAAAATAAAAGATAATATATTTTCAATAGTTGTCGGTCCTATCGAAGTTAACTGCATAATTTTGAAATGTCCGTTAACATCCAAAATAGGTATCTTTGATCCGGGTGATTGCAGCAGTGAGATCATAAAATTGATCAGTTCAATTGGCGGACAACCTGAAATCATATTAAATACACACTGCCACTATGATCATATTGGAGCTGTGGAAGATTTGAGAAAAGAATATAGAATTTCTTTTCAGGTTCATGAATCGGAGAAAGAATATTCACTCGATCCCGAAAAAAATTACTCATCAATGTCCTGGCAAAAAATCAGAATTATGCCTGATGATCTTTTTAAGCACGATGACATAATTAATATCGGGAAGATCGAAGTTAAAGTTATCCATACACCAGGTCACACACTGGGAAGTTCGTGCTTTTATTTCGCGGATATTCTGATCTCAGGAGATACTCTTTTTGCCGGCTCGATCGGACGGACAGACCTGTATGGAGGAAGCACGCCGGTTATTCTTAAATCTATTAAAGAAAAACTATTGAAACTTGATGAAAACACTTTGGTTTTACCCGGTCACGGCAGATTTACGACGATCAGAGATGAAAAAAGATTTAATCCATTTATCTAAATTATTTTACAGCGATACAGTCAATTTCAATCATAGCGCTTTTTGGCAGTGCGGAAACTTCAAATGTAACTCTTGCAGGCGGATTCTGGGGAAAATATTTGGAATAAATCCCGTTAAACGCATTGAAATTTTTAAGATCGCTTAACATACAGGTACATTTAACTATGTCGCTCATAGTATATCCTGAATCTGTCAGTATAGAATTAATATTTTTCATTACTTGAGTAGTCTGTTCAATTATACCGCCTTCCACCATAACATTTTCAACAGGTTTCAAACCTATCTGTCCGCTCACAAAGATCATTCCGTTAATTTCTACGGCCTGACTGTACGGTCCTATTGCTCTAGGCGCGTTCTGCGATGCTGTTATCCTTTTCATAATTTCTCCTTTTCGTCATATTCTCTGATTATATATACCAGATAATCCCCTAAATATTTAAAATTGAAATTTTCATATAATTTTATAGCCTTGAAATTGTCTTTATGAACTTCCAGTTTAATCTGAAGGCCATTTTTTCTGCTGAAATCCAGCGACATATCAAGAAGTTTCTGGGCTAAACCGCTTCCTCTGAATTCTTCCCTTATCCCGAAATGGTGCAGATAATTCCTTCTTTTATCCGTTGTCAGCCACGAACTACCAACTATCTTTCCTGATTTCTTTTTCACGACAAACATATATCCGCCGTTATTAATTGTCTCATCGATTATTTCGGGCGTATCTCCTCTTTTCGCGCCTCCGAGATGAATATCCTCCCACAGACATATCAGGTCTTCATAATCCGCTCTTTCATATTTTACGATCATAAGATCTTTGAATTCCATTTTTCTCTCCCATCGTTTTTTTAAACAGGATGCAGTTTGTCTTCAATTACGCGTTTAACCTCTTCGATCTGCCATATAGGAGTTGAAGCGCTCCCTGATACTCCGATAATATCATTCTTTCTGAACCAGCAGAAATCAATTTCTGATTTATTCTCTATCAGATAGGATCTTTTATTGTATTGGCTGAATTTTTCGAACATCACTTTTGTGTTTGAACTGTTTTTTCCGCCGATAAATACAATTACGGTATTGTTTTTAGCGAAATCAATTAATTCTTTTTCTCGCTTTTCCACAAACGGACAGATAGTGTTCGATATTTTAAGTTCTTTTATAATAGGCCTTAACAGGTTTATCATTTTTTTGAATGTTTCTGTAGAAACGGTTGTTTGAGCTATAAGAAGTGACTTCAGCTTTGTATCAATTTTATAAATGTCGTTTTCGTCCGAAACGCAGACGCCTCTATTATCGCAGTAACCGAGCAATCCCTGAACTTCCGGATGATACTGCTTGCCGACAATAATGATCTGATATCCCTGCGAATAAAAATCTTCAATTATCTTTTGAGAATTCGATACCTTGGGGCATGTAGCGTCAACAACCAAATTATTGTTTTTTGTTGCGAGATCAATTATTTCCTTAGATACTCCGTGGGTTCTTATGAACAGAATATTATCTTTTATCTTATCAACCTTTTCTTCTACTTTTAAACCGCAGTCGATAAGCCTTTCCATTTCAAGCCTGTTATGCAGAAGCTCTCCATTTACATAAATATCTTTCTTTTTATTCTGATTGATCTCTTTTTCAACCATTTTTATGGCTCTTTTCACTCCGCCGCAGACACCGGAATTTTCATCTATTACGACTTTTATTTTCATAATATATTTTTGATATAATTTATAATCAGGTCGGCCTGTTCTTCAATGCTCAACATGCTTGTATCTATAAATATTGAATGTATTGAAGGTTTCAAAGGTGAATTCGATCTTGAACTGTCCCGCAGATCTCTTCTCTCGATATCCGCCTTAACATCCGCGAAATTTGCTTCAATCCCTTTCTCCTTAAGCTCATTCAGCCTTCTTTCAGTTCTGATATTTATATCCGCGATCATGAAGAACTTTAAATCAGCGTCAGGAAATACAACAGTACCGATATCTCTGCCGTCGAGGATCACATTGCCTTTACCGCCCATTTTTCTTTGAAGTTCAACCAGTTTTGTACGAACTTCTCCTATTTCACAGACGCTTGTGACCCCTTTTGAGATTTCAGGTGTTCTGATTTCGTGCGAGACATCTCTGCCGTCGAGAAAAGTTTTTGTGTCTTTGGTTTCTGGGTCTATAACCTGTTCGATTATTGTATCATTTAGAAGTTGAACTACATTTGCTTTATCATCAAAATCGAATCCCGAATTCTTTACTTTTAACGCCATAGCCCTGTACATCGCGCCTGTATCTATATAGAGAAAATTCATTTTTGACCCTACAAGCTTAGCAGTTGTTGATTTACCTGAGCCTGCAGGCCCGTCTATCGCGATAATCATATATGTCTCTTATTTTTGTTCACATTTTTTATCTTGCTTATATACCATTGAATTATGATCGAATTCCTGTTTTCTCCGGATTCGTCAATTTTTTCCCTGGAATTCTTTAAGTCTTCTATCATTTGCTCGGTTACTCCGAAATTATAATAAATATCGCTATTATTTTTAAATCTTTCTTTATAAAAATTAATTATTTTCTTTGGTAAGAATTTCTTCAAAATATTTTTTGCGTTTTGAATTTCAAGATCAGAGTGAGTCGGATTTGTTTCGTTTTCAAAATTAAGATCTAAATTTTTAAAAATTTTATCCTTTAGTACTTTATCATATAATTTTTTTCCGAATTTGAGTTCCGGAGAAACTTTGGCGAAGAAATCCATAAGCCGTGAATCCATTAACGGCAGTCTGTACTCAAAGCCGAAGAAATCGTAAATTCTATTTGAATTGATAATGAATTTAGCCTGTCTTTCTTTTAAATCCCAATTTTCAAAATCCAGAAAATTATGAGTACTTTTAGTGCTTAGAGAATCTTCAACTGAATTATATATTAATTTATAATCGGGTTTTTCAATTTTCTTGTTTGAAAAGTGCTTGGCAATTATCTCTTTAATAATATTATCTTTTGAAGTTGAGTTTATAATTTGCCTGTTAAGGTGGCTGCCTGCGAAAAAATCTCCGGAATGTCCGGGAATTAAAACGGCATTTCCCGGTAATATTTCTTTTAGTTTCTCCATAGCAAAATATTCCTGGAGATAGAACATAGAAGTGTGGTTTGAAGCTTTGGGATAATAATCGTTGAATTGCTCCGAGTTCATGTATCCCCGAACAATATCTTTATTGTATTCGATATAATTCCAGTTATAATTTAGAATTCCGGCAACTCTTTCAGATAACTCTAACTCAGGATTGTCTTTCCTGCCGTATGTAAAAGTTATTACATTGTTAAAACCGCGTTTTTTTAACATGCACGCAATTAATCTGGAATCAAATCCGCTGCTCAAAGGTATGACAGGAGTTTTTCCTTCTAGAGATACAGCCAGATCATCCCCGATTTTATTAAGAATAAACTCAAGTTCAGCTTCAAGATCAGTTTCATTATTTGACAGCTCTTGTGTTCCGTAAGTATGATAAAAGTACCTGTTAAATCCTTTATCACTGTTAAGGACATACTCTCCAGCCTGAATCTGAAAAACATCTTTTAGAAGAGTTTTACTGCCTGTCGAATAACCTGTATGCAGAAATATTTTTACTGATTCTTCATCAAGATCATCTGACTTTTTATTAAAATTCCCTGAATCGTCAGTTATCATTAATTCATTATTGTTGACAGAATAAAACAGCGGGAATGATCTCATCCTGTCTGAGCATAAAAGAACCTGTCCTTCTTTCTGAAGAATGAAAGTAAATACTCCGTTTAATTCACAAAGCGATTTCTTTAAACTTGAGAAATCATTTATTTTCTGTGCTAAATATCGGATCGCATTTTGACCTGTCAGAAATCCTGTTGAAGTGAGAAAATAACCTTTTAAATAAATCCCGTCAGAGTTATACCATGTGAAACCGTTATTATTTTTGAGAATAATTTTTATATCATACATTCAATTACAGTCCTGCTTAAAATTATCGGCAGCATTATATAAGTTAATTTTGTTATAGTGAATTTAACAATGTCATACCTGTCTCCGCCCGCAGTTTTAATAATAAAAAAAGATAAATACATCCAGTAGATAAAGCCGGACAGTCCGAAAAGCAATACTGCTGTAAATGCGCTTTTAAAGATCATGCCTCCTATCATAAAAGATAAAATCCTTACTGTTAAAAGAAATAAATTTAATTTCAGACTGGTTTTCTGCTTTTCGAGAGTCGCGAAAACAATAGAAATCGGTGATGATGCAAATACCATCAGCATCCATGGCGCAAGTAATGCGGCATATAATCCCGAATCCGCCCATTTGTCTCCTAGAAATATTTCAAATATATGATCGCCGTAACCGGCAACTATAGAAAGCGGGATTATACCCAGCATAAATAACTTCTTATAGATCTCGGTAGTTAACCTGCTAATATCTTCATTATTGTTTTTCAGATCAGTTGTCTTTTTGTAATAAGCTTGGGAAATAGAGGAACCCAGCAAAGTCAGAGGCGTATTAATAAATTTCTGCGGGATAGCGTATAACCCCGCCACCGTAGAATCAAACATATTGGTTAGAAATATCACAGGCACATTTGATGAAAGATAATTCATAAACTCGCTGGGCATGAAATACTTCGGAAAATCCTTATACCTTCTTAAACTGGCGGTAATTGAACTTAAAGATATATCGTTTTTATGCTTATTTATATTCAGCATCAGATTTTTTGACTGTACTAAAGTGCCCAAAACATATCCCAGTACCGAACTGATTACCAAACCTGTGTAATTTTTAAGAAAATAAAGACCGTTCAACAGCTGAAGCGCAGAAACTGAAAAAGATCTGGAAATGTTACCGTACGCTGTAGTATGAAATCTGTTCTTCCGGTTGTTCCAGTAATTCAATATCCTGAATAATGCCATGAACAAAGCCATTATGCATATACTGATCACATATGCGTAATTATCAGATTTAATATCTATTCCTTTAAGCACTAATGAGTTTACCAGCGGGATCAATAAAAGTCCGAAGAGGAATATCAATAAACTCAACAATATCGCGCCGGAAGTAACATTGACCGCTTCTTTATTTTCTTTTGGCAGAACTATCGCGAATTCATAATTTCCCGTCATGATTATTGACATAATACCGCTCAAACTTAAAAAATAAGCCCAGAAACCGAAATCTTCAGGAGAAAAAATTCTTGAAAGGAACGGAAGAATGAAAAAAGGTATCAGCTGGGCTATAAAAGACCCGCCGAACAATTTGCCGATGTTTTTTACAAATCTTTTGTCTTTAAAAACTTCACTCTGCATTGATTTTCTCAACTGCTTCCTTTAATGCTTTTTCCCAAGACCTTATATTCAAACCGAATTCTTTTATAATTCTGCTGTTTTCAAGTGAGCTGTTAACGGGCCTTTTAGCTTTCATGCTCAGTTCTTTCGAAGAAATAGCGGTGATATTAACATTTTTATCGCTGAATTCGATAATTTTTTTCGCGTATTCATACCTTGTAACAGATCCCTCATTGCAGTAATGATATACATCCGAATAAGATTTATATTCTGAAGAAATCTTCTCTGAAATTATAACAAGATCATATGCAAGATCAATTACATAAGTTGGTGAGCCTGTTTCGTCATCAACTACTTTTAACACATCACAAGTTTTTATCTTATTTAGAATCTTGTTAAGAAAAGTCTGATGTGATGTTGAATACAGCCACGAAGCCCTGATGATAATGAATTGACATCGGGATCTCATTATTGCTTTTTCGCCTGATAGTTTGCTCTTTCCATAAACATTTATCGGATCGGGAATATCATTTTCATTGTAGCTTCCGGATTTCTCACCGTTAAAAACATAATCCGTTGAAATATGGATCAGTTTGAACCTGTATTTTTCAGATAACTTGGCTAAATTCTCTGCCCCTGCCGAATTAACTAAAAAGGAAGTTTCATGATCCTGTTCTGCTTTTTCCACATCAGTATAAGCTGCGCAATTTATTATTATTGAATTCTTTCTGTTGGATTCTTTGAGATAGCTATCCATCTGTTCATATCTTGTGATGTTAAATTCATTCTTCGAAAGAAATACCCATTTATATTGTCTGAATTCTTCTGAAACGGTTTGGAGAGCCATACCAAGCTGTCCTTCAGAACCGGTAATTATTAATTCCATTTATTCCTCATAAATAAAATTATTTTCCGCTTCTGAAAAAGCAGGAAAACTAAGATCTCTTTTTGCGATAATAAAATCGTTATATGAAACCTTCCAGTCGATTTTTAAGTCGGGATCATTATAAATAATTCCTCTTTCATGTTCAGGAGAGTAATAATTATCGCATTTATACAAAATGACTGTTTCGTCAGTAAATGCAGCGAAACCGTGAGCGAAACCTTTTGGAATAAAAATCATCCAGTTGTCGTCAGAAGATATTTCCATCGAGAAATATTTTCCGAATGTCGGTGATTTTTTTCTTATATCGACAGCTATATCCATAATCCTGCCTGACAGCACTGTAAGAAGTTTTGATTGAGCCATAGGATTTAACTGGTAGTGAAGACCGCGTAAAACTCCTTTCTTCGAACTTGAAACATTGTCCTGAATAAAATCGAAATCTAATCCGGATTCAGATAAATTTTTCTTACTGAAAGATTCAAAGAAATATCCTCTGTGATCTTTAAATCTCTTAGTTTCTATAATCTTTAGTCCTTCAAAACCGGTATCTATTATATTGAAACTCATCATTCCTCCTTCGTAAAAAGCCCTGAAAAATAATTTTTAAGGATCAGAATCAGTGTAAGCCTGAAAGTGTTATTAGTATATGTCTGGCTTTCCTTTTTGGGATCGATCTCTTTAATGTAATAATCCTGATAATCTGAATAATCGTTTGTTAAAATAGAATCTGTATTGGCAGCTTCATATTTATCAATCCAAGTCTTATCGTATTCAGGCAGATTATGGTTATAATTATTTATCGAAGTGTATGAATAATAAAGATCGGCTGAAACATACTTGTTGTATTTATAATTTAATTCAACATAATATTTGTTTGATTTCTCGACTGCTCCTCTTAGAAATACTTTTTTCATGTCCGAATATGAAGGCTGATCCCAAGAGCCCCATATCGGTTCTCCCCTGTTCTCTCTTGTAAAGCCTGCGTTTACAGATTTATCGAAGTCCAGCAGATAGCTTAATTTAAAATTGAGCGTTTCGCTGTCCGGACCTCCCTGCATTCCGAGAAAATAATCCATGTTCATATAACGGTTTATATGAAAATAATGACCATACACAAAAGGTTCGACCCGTGCGTATTCAAAATTAAATGACAGACCATCGATCGTGAGAAAATTGGAATTATAGAATCCTCCCGATACAGCCCATTTGTTCCCGTAGTATTCCGTCCAGCTTTCCGAAAAAGACTCGTCGTCAAATAATAATTCTCCATAAACAGAATAATTTTTTAGAGGTTTATATGAAAAATCAAAGCTGATCAGAGAATTGTCTTTATCTCCGTAGTAATGACCCATCCAGAAAAGAGGAAGAATCGGGACCATATAACCCAATTCTATTGATCTGTCTCCTGATATTACCATTTCGTTTATCCCTAAATTCAGATTGTCAAAAGCTTTCCACTCAAGTCTGTGGGCAGATAAATATTTTTCCCGTTTGAAATATTTTTTCTGTTCAGTTTCATTTATTATTGCATCGTACGATTCTTCGTATCTTGTTTGGGTGTCAGCCAGCAAAAAACCTGTTACTGTAGTAAATTTAATTTTCTTGCCGGAAACCGAGAACATCACATTTTCGTAGTATGCATCAAGTGCAGAAAGAGTAAGCGAATTCATCATACCTGACCCTATTGATAACGGGTACTTTCCGATTGAAAAGCTTATATCCTCTCCGGATAGAAGTAGTGATGTTTCCGTATAATCCTCGCTTGAAAACTCGTCTTTCTCTCCTGATTCGCATAAGACGAGGGTTTCGTATTCGTCTCTCATCAGTTTATCTCTTGCCATAGAATGTTTTATCATGACTCCCGTACTTGTTCTTAGAGAAAGAAAATCCTTGTATCCGATATAGGCATTAAGACCTCCGTCTGTGATGTGCTGTGAGATGTCGGGATAATCGTAAGTAAGTCTTGCCTGCCCGTAATCCTGAGACAAGTAATGATATAAACTCAATTTCTTGTACAGCGGTTCATCCGAAGCTTTCTGTGAAGTAAAAGATTGTTTAATGTAAGGATCGAACCATGCTGTAAAATTCTTGGATTCTGTTTTTCCGAACCTGTTATCTTTGTCGAGATATTCCTCTTCAAATCTTTTGATGAAGTTTTTTGTTTTGCCGTCAGGATCTTTTATTTCAAGAAGCATTTTATATATTTCATCGCTTTTGTAAGGTTTTGAGCCTGTAAAAGGAATATCTATACTGCCTGAAATGTTCAGGTAATCCAGATAATCATAAGTAGCCTGATCAGTCATGGGGATGTTGATAGGTGCGGACGCGAAATTTAATGAGTAGGCAAAAACAATAAAAATAATCATATAATACTTCACTCTCTTCCTCCAATTTTTAATAATAACTCATTGATCTGGGGATTTGTATTCAAAAAACAATCAATAAAATGATTTGTCTATGTCAAATTCTTTCCAAGCATACAAACGATTGCACAAAGCGAAAATAGTCGTTGTAAAGATAAATATCAAACATTCGTTTTTTGTTTCCTAACTTTTAAAGTCATAAACGCAGAATGTGAAACATTAATTTTTGCAAAAATATTACCTAATGGATAATAACCGCCTCCAGATATCTTTTCAACTTTAAAACCGCTAAGTTCAAAAAGATGTTTAATGCCTGAAACAGTAAAAACGATTACATGCCTCCATGAAGAACACTGAGAATGAGCTTCATTACTGTGAGGTGCAAGAGGATTACCTAAAGATGCTGTTCTATATGTGGTGTTAGCTAGAGAAAATGGTGTATATCCAAGGATTAAAGAAAAAACATTATGCCAGCTGGCTAAATTTTCAGTAGATATAACGGCGTAACCGCCTGGTTTTAAAATCCGATATATCTCAGCAACAAAATTATCGGGGTCTTGAAGATGCTCAATGACCTGGTTACTATGGACAACATCAAAGAAATTATCATCGAAAGGAAATCTATCGTTCAGATCACTCTGTTTTACTTTTACTCCCAAACTTAAAGCATCAGGAATTCGCTTATCACTAATCTCAATTCCGTAGATATCTTTTGTACCGATTTTATTTGCAAGGTAAACGCTCCATTTCCCATCATCACAACCCAAATCAATGAATTTTGCTTCACAATTTTTTTCTAACATGTTAAAAATATTTATTTTGTTTTGTTCCCATGCGGTATTCCTCTGCGTCATCATGATTCTTGTAAGTAAATTCATTAAGTTATCTCCTAAGTCCTAATAACAGTTACATAAATATAACACCTATTCATAAGTAATTTCAACTTTGAAGCCATATTTAACAATCCTAGTTGTTTATAACAATTAGTTTACTGCAACTACTTTATAAAATCTCTTCTGCTTTGTTGTTGGGGTAGTCCATGTATTACCATTGAATGTTCCATCAAAATCATCTTCATAATTGATATTGTCATCTGATGAGACAACTCTATAATACAAAGTGTTGGGCACTGCATTCCAACTTATAATTAAGTTACCTGAAGATAATGACATAGTAATACCCTCTGGAGTCAGCAATTGATATGGTTGTGAATTGAATTCGTATGCACCTACATCAATAGTATTGAATGTTCTTATATTACCTTTTATGTCTATTTCAAGTGGATATTGAAACCCCTGAACAGAAATCCCAGCACTTATACATGGCGAAGAAGATTGAAGTTCATAACTAAATTCTTTTGTTCCACCAACATAATCAGGATCCTCATCAATATTATTGACCCAATCACCTGAAAAATAACTGCCTGCGCCGGGACCTTCAAAACCTGCGAGTCCACCTTGGATATTATTATTATAAAAATCTGGATCACATGAAGTATCATTCAAATAGAACTGACTACCTGATCCTGAAGCCTCATTGTACCTAATAATATTATTATGAAATACCGGATTGGATTCTCGTAAAAAAAAACCTCCTCCATTAGTAGCATAATTAGATTTTATTGTGTTATTAATTATTTTAGAGTTACATCTGTACATCCAAAATCCACCGCCATTTTCTATATCATTTGAATTACTGTAAATCAAATTTCCAACCAATTGAGGACTTGATGAATGTATATAAAATGCTGCTCCATCGTAATTTTTATCACCTTTAGAGGATGTTACTCTATTATAACGAATTATATTGTTAATAATTTTTGCATCCGAGCTCAGATCCAAATATATTCCAGACCCTCCGGCATAATTAGCATTCCCTATGCAATTATTATACTCAATAATATTTCCTTTTATCATCGGAGTACTATACATCGTTATTGAAATTCCGCCACCCCATCCTGAGGAGGGGCCTTGACTTACATTATACCTAATTATATTGTCTTTTATCACAGGACTCGAATAATCCCTCAGTCCAATACCTCCACCTGCTGCAGCATAGCAGTTTTCAATTATGCAGTTAGCTATAGTCAGTTTTGAAAACTGTCTGAGATAGATTGCGCCTCCATGCCTTTTATTTGCAGGATCTGGATCTCCGGGAAGATCTTCAAGAATTGCACTGGAATTTAATAAATGGCAATACTCAATCAGTGATTCTGGACTGGATTGAGGAGTATAAATAAATCTTATGCCAAACCATTTTGTACTTGAATTGCATGAATTAAATGAAATTAAATCATCTTTTTTCCCTTTGGCTATTATTGAACCTTGCACATTTATCCAATAATGACCATAAAATATGACTTGAACTCCAGGCTCAATAGTTAGTCTTTCTCCATAAGGAATCTCTAAGTCTCCATAAATATTATACGGAGATCCTGATTTTGTCCACTTAGATGAATAAACATACCCCCCATTTATTGTAGTTTGACAGTTAATTGTACTAAAGCTAAAAACTATCAGCATCACCATCAACGATTTATACATTTTAACCTCCTACTGTTACATCTAATATAAATTTATGTATAATATATAAAAAGTCAAGTTGAATTTTTCCTCATTTTTTTTGAAAATAACGCTTTTCAAGAACTTTTATTGATACTACTCCTGTAATCAAAGTATATAACAAATTTACAACTCTATCTATTAAAGATGCAATAACGCCTAATGCGGCATCATTAAAAAGAAGATAAGATACACTAGCAACAAATCCCTCTTTAATTCCAAGACCCCCTGGAGTAAAAGACAGGAAGAATGACAGATTTGTAATAATGCCTATCAAAAAAGATTCATAGAGAGAAATTTCATGATTAGCTATACTGAAGCAAATATACATCCTCAAAGTAAATAAAATAATACCAACCACTATTATCAAAGAGATGTACAAGAGATTTAATTTGTTGTTTATTATAAGTTGTTTTTTGCTCAATAGCAATATATAGTATTGTGAGAATTTTAATTCTTTATTTTTTTTTGCATAAATGTATAAAAAGGATAGTAAAAGAATAAAAACTCCAAAGACAATCGTTATATTAAAAAAGTCAATTTTATCAAATATAAAACGGATTCTTTTATCGAAAAGGAAAAATAATGCTAATACTAAAGTGACAATTATAACCAGAATATAAAAAATAATTGACGTAAATACAAATTTATTCAGCGGGACATTTTTCTTTACTTTTAAAAATGTCCCTAATGACAGCATTCCGCCTTTTGCAGGAAGATAGTTCAATAAATTTGAAGCTAGAGAAAGATAGGCAATATTTGATCTTAGCTCATCAACATCCAGCATCTTCAATTGAATAAATATTGCAAAGAAAGTATTTATATATGATAGAAGAATTACTGTTGACAGCAATAAAAAGTCTATTAAATCCATTTTATAAATAACGCTGAAATCGAAGTCGGTTTTCAGAATGAAAACAACTAACAATATAAACAGAACTATATAAGCTATTATTTTTTTCATTTACCTCTCATTGCAAATAACTGAAAATTTCTTTAAACCTTTTCACCCAAGTGTGATTTTCAAGACACTTCTGTCTGAATTGTAATGCAATCTTTTCTCTCTTTTCTTCATTGTCCAGATAAAATTTAATTTTATCAATTAATTCTTCTTTATTTCTGTAAAACTCAATTTCCTTTCCTTCAGTAAAAAGTTCTGCTAAATCATGATTATAGCTGGTTAAGTAAAAAACACCGCATAAACCCACTTCAAAATCACGCCCTTTCAAGATCGGCTGGTCTGAATCTAATACTTCGCTGAAACCGATAGTTATTTTACTGCGGTTATAAATATTAATCATCCGTTCAATTGTAAGAAATCCGCCTTCAAAACCTTTTCCGTATGCCTGAATGGGAATATCATTCTCTTTTAAATATCTGATCGTACTTTCTCTGTTGCCGTAATTCTGACCGATAAAAGATACTTCAATATCTTTAATCAGATCTATATTCCTGAATATTTTTTCATTGCCGGCGGGTGGTAAAAATAAACAAAAAGCTTTTTGGCGGTAATAATCTTTAAGCCTCTCTTTGACTGTCGTTACATTAATTGTAAAATATGGGCAGATATCATGTACTCCCGCATAACCACCGGGTATGGGATAAGCCTTAAATTTTAATCTGTCGTCTAATGAAATATTAACAGTTGGGATCTCTATTTTTTCTATTTCTCTTATTGTAGCGGGACTAATTATCAGTGCTGAAACATAAAAAAAAATCAGATCAATCTTTTGACCGATTATGATTTCTTTCAATTCTTTTAAGAACCTTTTATTAAATTTCTTCTTTTTGTACAACAGCCACGATAATGAATAACAGTTTATCTCGTCCATCGGATATTCCGTAACATTTCCGAAACTCTTGAGCGCAGGCAGCAAATTAATATCTTCCCAATTTGTATTTTTATAAACTTTTAAAATATTTATTTTAGCATCTTCAGGTAATTTTCTGAATTTCTTTTGAAGCAGTAAATTCTCAAATAACAAATCATCCTGTGATAAAGGGTCTTTTTTTTCAAAGATACCTGAATTTAAATAAAAATCTACGATCTTTTTAACTATTTTTTTTAACATCACTGTTTTCTAAAAACCATTTATATGTTTTCTCTATTCCGTCATTCAGACTTGTCTGAGATTTCCACCCGGCCTTATTAATTCTGGAAACATCCAGTACTTTTTGAGGCATTCCGTCAGGTTTTGTGCTATCAAATATGATTTCGCCGGCATAGCCTGTTATTTGTTTAATTAAAAAAGCCAGTTCTCTTATCGTAATATCAGTACCTGTTCCGACATTAAAAAATTCGCTACCTGAGTAGTTTTTTAACAAGAACAGACATGAGTCAGCGAAATCCTCGCTGAACATAAGTTCTCTTCTCGCATTACCGGTTCCCCAAACTTCAACACAGGGTTTTCTGATGATTCTTGCTTCGTGAAATTTCCTGATTAATCCTGCGGTAACATGCGAAGTCTCAGGATCAAAATTATCTCCAATACCATACATATTGCAGGGCATTACGCTTATAAAATTTGTTCCGTACTGTTTATTGTACATTTCGCACATTTTCAAACCCGATATTTTAGCAATCGCATAGCCTTCATTAGTAGATTCCAGCTTGCCATCCAGCAAATATTCTTCCTTCATAGGTTGCGGAGCCAGCCTGGGATAGATACATGAAGATGCAAGGAACAG
>Ga0066600_10000318_pt1 | contig 18155 bp, 11 predicted proteins | sample Lowcelwee11metaG_FD_59486 | JGI IMG/M metagenome (GOLD analysis project Ga0066600, IMG submission 59486) | Freshwater pond sediment microbial communities from the University of Edinburgh, under environmental carbon perturbations - Low... | ecosystem: Environmental > Aquatic > Freshwater > Pond... | reverse complement strand
GCCGTGCCGATTTCAACCAGCCGCCGCTGGCTGGCGCTGGCCGGCTCGGTCGGCCAGCCGCGCGACGGCAACCCGGCAGCCTCCTATCTGCTCTACGACGACGCCTTGCGGCTACTGACCAACCACCGCGTCCCCTACGACTGGCTGCGCGCGGCGGATAAAATCCGCGCCGCCGGCCTGCCCGCATCGCTCGCCGCGCGGCTGGAGCACGGCGCATGAACAGCCTCGTCGCCGACCATCAAGTGCTGGAGCCCTTCCGTGCCGGCAGCATGGCGGAACTCTTCGTCGTGGCATCTCCCGACGGCGAACGGCGTCTGCTCAAGCGCCCCAAGCTCGGCTTCGGCAGCCATCCGGCCTGCTATGCCGGTTTCGAAACCGAACAGATGATCCTCGCACGCCTGTCCGGCCCGCATGTGCCGCGCTGCCATGCCCAGGGCGAGGACGACGCCGGCCCCTGGCTGATTCTCGAACAGGTCGCCGGGCCGTCCTTGGAAGCCATCGCCGCCGGGGCGCCGTTGCCGCCCGCCGAAGTCGCGCGTCTGGGCCTGCTGCTGGCCGACGCCCTGCACGCGCTGCACCGCCAGGATGTCGTGCATCACGACCTGACGCCCGCCCATGTGCTGCTCGACCCGGCGCGCGGCGCGGTGCTGATCGACTTCGGCCTGGCCTGCCACGGCGGCCTGCCCGATCTGGCCGGCGCGGAAACCGACAGCGCGCTCGGCGCGCCCGCGATCATCGCCCCGGAACAATTGCTGGGCCGGCGCGGCGACCCGCGCAGCGACATTTACGCGGCGGGTGCCATCCTCTACCGCCTCGCCACCGGACGCTATCCCTTCGGCGACGCCCGCAATGCCTGGGACATGCAACGCCGCCGCTGGTTCGACCCCGTGCCGCCGCGCCGCCTCAACCCGGACGTGCCGGCATGGCTACAGGAAGTCGTGCTGCGCTGTTTGGCGGTGCGCCCGGAACGCCGCTACGCCTCGGCCGCCCAACTGGCCCACGACCTCGCCCATCCCGACCAAGTTGCCATCGGTGCGCGCGGCCGGCAAGCGCGGCGCGGCGGGCTGCGGCTCGCACTGCGGCGCTGGTGGGCGGAACGTGCGTTGGCGGGCGCCGTCCCGGCAACGCCGACTTTGCAACTCGAACGCGCGCCGCATGTGCTGGTCGCCATCGACACCGACCATCACGACGCAGCGCTCGCCGCTGCGCTACAACTCGCCGTGCGCCGCCTCGTCGCCCACGACCCGCACTGGCGCATCACTTGTATCGGCGTGCTGGAGCCCTCCATCGTCACCGAACAGGAGGAGGGCGCGGAAATCGAACGCTCGCTCCACACCGCTCAACTTGCAGCCCTGCACCACTGGGCGCGCCCGCTGGAACTGCCGCGCGAACGCCTGCGCTTCCATGTCCTGACCGGCGGCGACGCCGCAGCGCTGATCGTCGACCACGCCCGCCGCGCCCACGCCGACCACATCGTCGTCGGCGCACGCGGCAGCTCTGCCCTGCGCCGCTTCCTCGGCAGCGTTTCCGCCCGCGTCGTCGCCGAGGCGCCGTGCTCGGTAACCGTGGTGCGCGCACCGTTTGCGCCGGATGCATATTGACATTGACACACCCGGCGCACCACGCCAGAATCTGCCGTCCCCCATCACTACCCTAACGGAGTTGCCCCCCATGAACATGCCAGTGAAAGTCTTGTCCCTGTCCGTCGCCGCCGCTGTCCTGATGATGGGCTGCGGCAAAGAAGAGCCGCCGCCCCCGCCGCCGCAAGTGCAAACCCCGCCGCCGCCGCCCGCACCCATCGCGGTCAAGATCGGCCACGTCGGCCCGCTCACCGGCGGCAGCGCCCACATGGGCAAGGATAACGAGAACGGCGCACGTCTTGCCCTCGACGAAGCCAACGCTGCCGGCATCAAGCTCGAAGGCAAGCCGGTCAAGTTCGAGTTGGTTCCCGAGGACGACCAGGCCGATCCGAAGGTCGGCAATACCGTCGCGCAGAAGCTGGTCGATGCCAAGGTTGCCGGCGTGGTCGGTCACCTGAACTCCGGCACCAGCATCCCCGCCTCGTCGATCTACAACGGCGCCGGCATTCCGATGATTTCCGGCGCATCCACCAACCCGGCGCTGACCGAACAAGGCTTCAAGGGCGTGTTCCGCATCGTCGGCCGCGACGACCAGCAAGGCCCCGCCGTCGCCAACTACCTGATCGCCACGTCCAAGCCGAAGACCGCCGCCGTCATCGACGATGCCACCGCCTACGGCGAAGGCCTCGCCAACGAGGTCGAGAAGACCCTCAAGGCCGCTGGCGTCAAGGTGCTACCGCGCGAGAAGGGCACCGACAAGACCGCCGACTGGAAGGCCGTGCTGACCAAGATCAAGGGCAAGAAGCCCGACGTCGTCTTCTACGGCGGCATGGACGCCACCGGCGGCCCGCTGCTGAAACAGGCGCGCGAACTGAAGATCGCCGCCGTGTTCAGCTTCGGCGACGGCGCCTGTACCGACAAGATGGCCGAGCTGGCCGGTCCCACCGCCGAAGGCATGATCTGCTCGCAGGCCGGCATCCCGGTGCAGGCCGCAGGCAAGAAGTTCCTCGAGGGTTACAAGGCGAAGTTCAACATGGACCCGGTCCTCTACTCGCCCTTCACCTACGACGCCGCCAAGCTGCTGGTCGCGGCCATGCAGAAGGCCGACTCGGCCGATCCGGCCAAGTATCTGCCGGCACTCGCCGCCATCGACCTGAATGGCGCCACCGGCAACATCCAGTTCGACGAGAAGGGCGACCGCAAGGACGCCGAGATGACCATCTTCACCATGAAGGAAGGCAAGATCGCACCGCTCGCCATCATCAAGAGCGGCAAGTCCTTGACGCTGGACGAGTATGCCGCACTCGGCGCACCGGCTCCCGCTCCGGCAGCACCGGCTGCGGAACCTGCAGCGGCAGCGCCGGCAGCGGCTCCCGCTGCGGCACCGGCGGCGCCCGCAGCCGCTCCTGCGGCTCCGGCGCAGAAGTAAAGAAGTAAGCCTTAAGTTGTAGCGCAAGACAACGGCACCCACGGGTGCCGTTGTCGTTTTATCGGCTCATCATCAGGTATTATCCGGCCCCGTGGACATCTTCCTGCAACAGATCATTAACGGCCTGACCACGGGCAGCGTCTACGCCATCGTCGCGCTGGGCTACACGATGGTCTATGGCGTTATCCAACTCATCAACTTCGCCCATGGCGAGGTAGTGATGATCGGCGCCATGGTGGCATTCACCGTGATTACCGCGCTGGTCGGCGCCGGCCTACCGCTCCCGCCTATCGTGCTCGTGCTCGCCGGTGTCCTGGCCGCTATCCCCGTCTGCATGGCTATCGGCTACCTGCTCGAACGCGCCGCCTACCGGCCGCTGCGCCATGCGCCGCGCCTCGCGCCACTGATCACCGCCATCGGCATGTCGATCATCCTGCAACACCTGGCCCTGCTGGTCTGGGGCCGCGATCCGCTCGCCTTCCCGCAGATCATCGACAATCCGAGTTTCGCCCTCGGCGGCGCGGCCATCAGCGCCGTGCAAATCGCCATCATCCTGCTCTCGGTGACGATGATGGCGGGACTGACCTGGTTCGTCTACCGCACGCGCTTCGGCATCGCCATCCGCGCCACCGCCGAAGATGTGCGCGTCGCCGCGCTGATGGGCATCGACGCCAATCGCGTCATCGCCGCCACCTTCACCATCGGCGCCGCCATGGGCGCAGTGGCCGGCGTGATGTACGGCACCTATTACGGCATCGCCCACTACACGATGGGTTTCACACTCGGCCTCAAGGCTTTTTCGGCGGCGGTACTGGGCGGCATCGGCAACCTCGCCGGCGCCATGCTCGGCGGCATCCTGCTGGGCCTCGTCGAAGCGCTTGGCGCCGGCTACATCGGCGATCTCACCGACCTCTGCCAATGGCCGCTGTTCGGCGATCTGCTGGCGGAGCGCTGCGCCGCCGACGGCCATGTCGTGCTGTTCGGCAGCAACTATCAGGACGTGTTCGCCTTTCTCGTGCTGATCGCCGTGCTGGTGTTCCGGCCCTCCGGCCTGCTCGGCGAACGCGTGGCGGAGCGGGCGTGAAGCATAAGAGTCCCGCCCAGTGGTTTGGCCTCGCGCTCGTCGCGCTGGCACTGCTGGCCCTGCCGCTGGTGCTGACCCAGGTCGGCACCGCCTGGGTGCGCATCGCCAACCTGGCCATCCTCTTCGTCTTCCTTTCGCTCGGCCTCAACATCGTCGTCGGCATGGCCGGCCTGCTCGATCTCGGCTACATCGCCTTCTATGCCGTCGGCGCCTACACCTGGGCGCTGCTGGCTTCGCCGCATTTCAACCTGCATCTGCCGTTCTGGGTCATCCTGCCGCTCGGGGCGCTGTGCGCCGGGCTCGCGGGCGCCGTGCTGGGAGCGCCGACTTTGCGTTTGCGCGGCGATTATCTCGCCATCGTCACCCTCGGCTTCGGCGAGATCGTGCGCATCCTCATGAACAACCTGTCGGCGCCCTTCAATGTCACCAACGGGCCGAAGGGCATCACGCGCATCGACGGCTTTTCCGTCGGCAACATCAACTTTTCCGCCAGCGACAGCCTGTTCGGCATCGCCTTCACCGGGCCGGCCAAGTATTACTACGTGCTGCTGTTCCTCTTGCTATTCGTCATCGTCGTCAACCTGCGGCTGCAAAAATCGCGCATCGGCCGCGCCTGGGTCGCCATCCGCGAGGACGAAACCGCCGCCAAAGCGGCCGGCATCGACACGCGCAATGTCAAGCTGCTGGCCTTCGCCATGGGCGCCTCCTTCGGCGGCGTCGCCGGCGGCATGTTCGCCGCCATGCAGGGCTTCATCAGTCCCGAGAGCTTCGCCCTGCACGAATCGATCATGGTGTTGTCGATGGTGGTGCTGGGCGGCATGGGCAATGTCTGGGGCGTGATCGCCGGCGCGCTGCTGCTCTCATTCGTACCGGAATTCCTGCGCTATACCGTCGAACCGGCGCAAAAGGCGCTGTTCGGCCGTCTGCTCGTCGAACCCGAGGTGCTGCGCATGCTGATTTTCGGCATTGCCCTGGTGCTGACGATGCGCTTCCGCCCCGCCGGCCTCTGGCCCGAGTCGCGCCACAAGCGCGAGATGAACGAGGGGCGCGCGTGAGCGAAGTGTTGTTGGAAGCCCGCTGTGTCGGCAAGCGTTTCGGCGGCGTGCAGGCGCTCAAGGATGTCTCGCTGACGATCCGCGAACAGGAGATCTACGGCCTGATCGGGCCGAACGGCGCCGGCAAGACCACCTTCTTCAACGTACTGACCGGCCTCTACGCGCGCGACACGGGCGACGTGCTGTTCGGCGGCCAGCCGCTGCAACTGGGTAGCCCGCATCTCGTCGCGCGCGCCGGCATCGCCCGCACCTTCCAGAACATCCGACTGTTCGGCAACATGACCGCGCTCGAAAACGTCATGGTCGGCCGCCATGTGCGCACGCACGCCGGTGTCTTCGGCGCCATTTTCCATACGCCCGCGCAGCGTGCCGAAGAGGCCGAAATCCGCCGCCGCGCGGAAGAACTGCTGCGCTACGTCGGCATCGAGCACCGCGCCGGCGACCTCGCCCGCCACCTCGCCTACGGCGACCAGCGCCGCCTGGAAATCGCCCGCGCGCTGGCGACTGAGCCCAAATTGCTGGCGCTCGACGAACCCGCCGCCGGCATGAACGCCACCGAAACGGCAGCCCTGCGCCAACTGATCGAAGGACTGCGCACCGACGGCCTGACCGTGCTGCTGATCGAACACGACGTCAAGCTCGTGATGGGCCTGTGCGACCGCGTCGCCGTACTCGACTACGGCGAGAAGATCGCCGAGGATGTGCCCGCTGTGGTGCAGAAGGATGCCAAGGTGATCGAAGCCTATCTGGGAGGCAGCGTTGGCTGAACCCGCACCCCAGGGCTACGCGCTGCTCGAAGCCGTCAACCTCGAAGTGCATTACGGTGGCATCGCCGCCGTCAAGGGCATCTCCTTCGCGGTGGAGGAGGGCGAGATGGTCTGCCTGATCGGCGCCAACGGCGCAGGCAAGACCTCGACGCTCAAGGCGCTGGCCCGCATGATCCCGGCGCGCGGCGAAATCCACTACCGCCGGGAGCGGCTCGACCGCCTGCCCAGCCATGCGCTGATCCGCCAGGGCCTGGCGCTGGTGCCCGAAGGACGCGGCATCTTCGCCCGCCTGACAGTGGCCGAAAACCTGGCAATGGGCGCCTACCACCGCGACGACACGACCGAAATCGCCGCCGACCGCGCGCGCATCTACGAAATGCTGCCACGCCTCCGCGAACGCGCAACGCAGGTCGCCGGCACGCTCTCCGGCGGCGAACAGCAAATGCTCGCCATCGGCCGCGCCTTGATGGGCCGGCCACGCCTGCTGTTGCTCGACGAACCGTCGATGGGCCTGGCACCGCTGATGGTCGAAAAAGTATTCGAAGTCATCCGCACAGTCGCCGCCCAGGGCGTCACCATCCTGCTCGTCGAGCAGAACGCGCGACTGGCCTTGCAAACCTGCGCGCGCGGTTACGTGATGGAAAGCGGCCTCATCACCCTGGCCGACGCAGCAGACAAGCTGTTGGCCGACCCGCGTGTGCGGGCGGCGTATTTGGGCGAATAAACGCTGTCGCACACATGAAAACAACTGCTTCCCTACGCATTTCCCTGCTTCTCAGCCTCGCCCTGACGGCGTGCAGCAACCTCCTGCCCTCCGGCGAAACCAGCACCGACGGCCCCTGGCAAAGCTATGCCGACGCACAGCGCGCCTTCGACCAGATCGTGCCCTACCAGACGAGTTTCGCGGACTTGCAGCGCTTCGGTCTCGATCCGCGCGCCAATCCCAACATCACGGTGCTCAACTACTCGGACGTGATCCGCCGCTTCATTCCCAGTCCCTCGGTAAGCCAGTGGAACCTCGATCAGGGCGTACTCGACTGCATCCGCGCCAAGGCCGACTGCGTCGGTTTCGAAATCGACAAGAAAGTGGTCCAGCGCAAGCGTACCGGCAATGTCGTCGCCGACGCCTTCAATTTTGAGCGCAAGACCGACACCGTCGGCTGGCGCTTCAACGGAATCATCCTGCTGAAAAACGGGTTCGTCGTCTACAAGCTGACCGGCGGCCAACCGTTCATCCACGAAAACGAGAAGAGCCGCAATCCGCTCGGCCCGTTCCAGAATGGTCTTGGCATCAAGTAGCGCGGCGTGTGACCAAGGTCACGTCCCAACGGAGGCACGGATGACACAATGCAGTCATGAAATCCTCGCGCAACGCCCTTCTCATCCTGGCTGTCATCCTCCTCCCCGGCGGACTGCTGCTGCTATTGCCCATCGCGTACAAGCGCTGGGCGGAGATACGGCCGCGTTTGTCCTTCCGCCGCGCCCGCACCACGACGCCTTGAGCGCGGCCATGCGCGCCATCGCGCATTTGCTCCACACGCTATTCCTGCTGACCCTCCTGATTGGTCACGCCCAGGCGGCTGGCACTACAGGCTGGGTGCTTGCCGCCGACCAGACCATCGTTGGCGATCTCGCACTGAGCGGCGGCACGCTCGATCTGAACGGCAAGACGCTCGTCGTGCAGGGCAACCTGATCCAATCCGGCGGCTTGGTTCGGCCGAACGGCGGCACGCTGAACGTCCTCGGCGACTATCGCCTCCAGTCAAGCTGCGGAACCACCACGCCAGCGCGCTACTGCACCTCCACTGGAGCCCTGGAGATGACGCGCACGGCTGACAAGGTCTTCGTCCAGCGCAATTTCGTCACCGAAAGCCTGAGTGGCGACAACAAGTTCACCGCCGGCGTCCTGGAGATTCAGGGCAACTTCACCCAGTACGCGCCGGACGCGACCAGCCGCCTGAATTTTTCCGCCGCCGGCACGCACGCCACCCTGTTCTCGGGCAGCGGCGAGCAATCGGTGTTCTTCACCAGCCACGGCGCCAACGAGGCGCACTTCGCCAATCTGGTGCTGCGCAACAGTTCGTCCGCCGGCATCAGCTTCCTCAGCCCGGTGTTCGCCACCGTCGGCTTCGTTGCCAACAACAGCCGCTTCGTCCTGTCCAACCCGGCGCAATCCTCGCTGCCGGGCTACAGCGCGACGGCCAGCGGGCCCGTGCTCAGCATTGCCGGTCCGGTGCTGGTCGGCAACGGCGGCCGGGCCAACTTCTCGGCGGCCAGCACGACGGTCGGCGGCACCGCCACGACGGTGCGGCCAAGCTGGTCCGTCTCTCCCGCCGAGGCGGCGAGCATTTCCGCCGATGGTCTGCTCACCGCGAATCGCGTCGCCAGCGACACGCGCGTGACGCTCAGCGCCAGCTACGTTCTCAACGGCGCGACGCTGACCGCCAGCAAGATCGTCACCGTCACCACCGCCACGCTCTCCGGCAACGCGCTGTCCTTCCTCAATCTGATCGGCCCCGCCGTCATGCAAAGCGGCGCCCGGCTCGGCCTGATGGCCAACGCCATCTATCAGGACGGTTCGACGCGCACCGTGACGCCGGTCTGGAGCAGTTCCAACCCGGCGGCGGCGCTGGTCGACAACGCCGGCATCATTTTCGCCGGTGCTGTCGCCAGCGAGACCGAAGCCACGATCACGGCGCGTTACACGGAAAACGGCGCGACAGCGAGCGCGACCCTGAAAGTAAAGATCCAGCCGAGCCGGGCCAAGCTGTCCAGCCTGGAGATCGCCGGTCCGGAAAATATGCAGGCCAACGGCCGCGCGCAATTCACGGTGGTCGCCACCTATGACGACGACTCGCGCCGGCCCATACTGCCCCGCGTCTGGAGCGTTTCCAAGCCCGCGCTGGCCACCATGGACAGCCGTGGCTTCCTCATGGTCGGCATGGTGACGGGCGAAACGCCGTTGATCCTGACCGCCACCCACGAGGAAAACGGCGTCAGCGTCAGCCAAACGCATGAAGTAACGATACGGGCGACGCCTGCCGCGCTCAAACAACTGACCATAGCCGGCGGACGCGGCACGCTGACCGCCGGCGAGACCCTGCAATTGCGCGCGGAAAGCCGCCACGTCGACGGCTCGCGGCGCGCCGTGACGGCCAATTGGAGCGTTTCCGATCCCGCCGCCGCCAGCATCACGGCAGCCGGCGCGCTCACCGCCGGCACGGTGACGCGCGACACGCCCATGCTGGTCACCGCCACCTACACCGAAAACGGCGTCACGGCCCGCGCCGAATTCCGCGCCTTGATCCTTGCCGGTGCCGCCGGCCCGCCGCTGTTGGCCGAGGTCGAAGCCACCGGGGAACGCAGCGCCTACAGTCTCACGCTCTGGTTCAACACCAACGCCCAGGCCGCCGACACGCGCGCAACGCGCGCCGCCGCCGCCTACCGGCTCTATGTCGGCGCGCTCGTGCCGCAGGGTCAGTTGGTCGGCACACCGACTTTCTTCATCCTCAACCGCGCCGGCGCCTGGCAACCGCTCGCCTGGCCGCTCGCCGAATTTTTGTCGGGCGTCGAAGCGGACACCTGGCAGGCGATCGAACTGCTCGACTCGCTCGACGCCACCATGATCTCCGGCACGCAGGTCTTCATCGGCTACGGCGAGGACGATGCGGAGATGATGCGGGCGGGGCGCTACCGGCTGGTGTATCAGGTGCCGTAACTCAGGTGCCGTCCCGCCGGCGCCGAGTTTGTCATTGCACGCCGAAGGCCTGGCAGAAACCGTTGCCGTAGCGGATGTAATACTTTCCCGAAGCGCCGTCGACCCACCAGAGATTGCCCGCCTGCGCGACGGGCGGCAAGCTCAGCGCGATCTCGGGTGTGAGCGCAAAACTCGCGCCCGCCTGGCGCGCGACATAGCGTCCCGCGCCGGCATTGGCGACCGCCAGGCCGGGCAGGGCGGAGGCGAAAGTGGTCGCGAGGTAGTCGGTATTGGCGAACGCCGGCAGGAGCGTCTGGCGGTTGCCGGCGACATCGCGCAAGACCAGCGCCCCATTCTCGCTATCGAGCCCCGGCCCCGGCACGCCGCCCGGCACCAGATGCGGGTCCGGCTGGGCGACGAAGCGCGACCCCAGCAAGGTGGCGCCAACCGCGCCGTCCGCCAGGATCTCCACCAGGGCGGCAGGATCGATCTGCTTCAGGAGCAGGTCGAGTTCCTGATAGCTCATGGCGGGCGCAACGGCGAACGACAGGCCCTCGGCGACGATGGCGGTCAGGTTCGCGGCGACATTGGCGCCGGCCGCCGCGCGTGTAGGCCTGCGCGTCAGCGCGGCGGTATCGACGCCCAAGGCGCCGACCGGCAGATAGCGGTAGCTGCCCTGAGCGGTAGCGAGGGTCATGATGCCGGTAATAGCGTCCTGGGTCAGGACCGCACCCGCGCTGCTCAGCCCCAGGCTGCCGGCCAGGGCACGCGCAACGCGTTGGTCCAAGGCCTCGCCGAAACGCGGCACAAGACCGGCAACGCGCGGCACCTTCAGCGTCAAGACGGCCAGCGGAATGGCGGCGATGTAGTCGCCGGCCTGGATCAGGTTCTGCGCCAGGGAACCGAAACGCACCCGATTCAGCACGCCGGCACTGCTCACATTCACCGTTTCGCCGGCGTACACCAGAACGCCGTCGGCGGAAACCTGGCCGGTCCCGCTCTGTATCAGGCGTACGGAACCCGCATCGACAGCGATCTCCAACTCGCGGCTATCGTTCCGGCCGATCGTCACGCGCGTATCCGCCACTTGCGTCACCAGCGTGAATGACATGCCGCCGGCGCCCAGCGCCGGAATGACGCTGCCGGCCACGGGTGCCAGGATGCGCGCGCTCTTGCCGATGACTTCGAGGTTCTTGGCGCCCGCGATGCTGCGCACCTGAAAGCGCGTATCGCTGCTTTCTGCCGTATAGAGCAGGCCGTTGCCGAAGGCGACGACGGCGATGCCGAGATTCTCTTCGCTGCGCACGACCGCGTTCTCGACGGCATCCGCCGCCAGAACCAAGACCTCGGCCGGCGCGGCGCGGAACCTGACGATACCCTGATCGTTCACCTCGGCAGTCTGGGGATTGACGAAGACCTGCATGGCCGCCGTCACCGGCTGGTAGGTGCGGGTGCTCACCGCGAAAGTCGCGCCGACGCCGCCTATGGTCACGCCGACGCCGACCGTCGCGCCGTAAGCGTCGGGGGTTTCAAGCCTGAGCTTGATCTCGGCACCCAATTCGACGCTGCCCGGCGCCGAGGTCCAGTCGCCGCCGTTGAGCGAGTATTCACCGCCCACCACGGCAATCGGCACGCCGACATCGATGCCTTGCACGACGATGGCGGCGGATTCGACATGTTCTTCCGGCATGGCGTCCGTCACCGGGGCAAAGCCGAAGGCGAGCGGCCCGGCCGCAACCGGGGCGATCCAGGCGATGCCCGCGAGAAAGAGCAAGCCTGCGGCGAAATGGCTGCGGACACTGGAGCGGATGGCGTTCATGGCGATTTTCCCGGTTCGACGATTGCGGATAAGGATAAGGTAGGCGCCATCATTGCACGCCGAAGGCCTGGCAGAAGCCGTTGCCGTAGCGGATGAAGAACTTCCCGGAAGCGCTGTCGATCCACCACTGGTTGCCCGCCTGCGCGGCGGGCGGCGCGGCGAGGACGATGTCCGGGCTGAGCGCGTAGCTCGCGCCGGACTGGCTGGCGGCGTAGAGACCCGCGCCATTATTGGCGACTGCGAGACCGGGCAAGGCGGCGGCGAAGGTCGAGACCAGATAGTCGGTATTGGCGAAAGCGGGATAGAGCGTCTGGCGGTTGCCCGCGCTGTCGCGCAGGACGACCTGTCCCTCGACCATGTCGAAAGCCGGCCCCGGCGTGCCGCCCGGCTCGACGAGCGACGCCGGCTGGGCGGAAAAGCGCGCGCCGGAAAAGCTGGCCTCGACCGCGCCGTCGGCGAGTATTTCCAGCGTGGCGGCGGGATCGATCTGGCGCAGCAGGACGGCGAGATCTTCATAGGAGGTCGCGGGCGCGACGGCGAAGGCCAGGCCCTCCGCGACCACGGCGGTGAGGTTGGCGGCGGCATCGATGCCGAGAGCGCCGATCGGCAGGAAACGGTAACGGCCCTGCGAGGTGACCAGGCTGATCACGCCGCTGGTTTCGTCCTGGCTCAGGCTCGCGCCGACGGTGCTCAATCCCAGGCGCGCGGCGAGCGCGCGCGCAACGCGGCGTTCGACGGCCTCGCCGAAACGCGCCGACGCGCCGACGATGCGCGGCACGCTCAGCGTGGCGGCCGCCAGGGGCAAAGCGGCGAAATAGTCGCCCAACTGGCCGCGATCCTGCGTCGCCGAACCGAAACGCACCTGACGCAAGGCGCCCGTGTCGTCGAGACGCATGGCCTCGCCGGCATGGACGCGAAAATCGTCCGCCGCCGTGCCGCCGCCGCTCGTTGTCTGGCGATACAGGGCGGAACCGGCGGCGACGGCCGCCACCAGCTCGCGGCGCGCATCGCGGCCGACCGTCGCCTGCGTATCGGCGGCTTGCGTCACCAGGGCGACATCGACGGCGCTCCCCGCGACGACGGGGATAACGCTGCCGGCGGCGGCAGCGGCGACGTTGGCGCGACCGCTGGACACTTCGAGGCTCTTCTCGCCCGCGATGGTGCGCACCTGAAAGCGCGTGCTGCTGCTTTCCGGCGTATAGACCAGGGTGGCGCCGGCCGCGACCACCGCCACACCCTGCCGGTCGTCGATGCGCACGACGGCGGACTCGGCCGCGTCGGCGGCCAGGACCAGGGGCTCGGTCGGTACGGCGCGGAAACGCACGGTGCCGTCGTCGGTCAATTCGGCGGTCTGCGGATTGCTGAACACCTGGGTGGTGGCGCTGACTCTCGTGTAGGCGCGGGTCGTGACGGCGAAGCTGGCGCTCACGCCGCCGAGCGTCAGAGTCGCGGCCGCCACTGCACCGTAGCTCGCGGGCGCGGCCAGGCGCACCCGAATCTCGTTGCCCAGCGCGACCGTTCCCGGCACAGACGTCCAGGTGCCGCCGTTGAGCGAATACTCGCCGCCCGTGATCGCGACCGGGATATCCATGTTGATGCCGCGCACGACGATCTTCCCGGATTCGACACTCTCCTCCGGGGCGACGTCGGTCGCGGCGGCGAAGGCAAAGGCGTCGGGCGTGCCGTCCGGCACCAGAGTTGCGGTGCCGGCGAAGTAATCGTTCATGCCCCCGGTGGGGGCGTTGTAATAGGTATAGAAGCGATAGCGGGTGCCCGGCGTCACCGCCGCCAGACCGGCATAGGCTGAGCGCGGCACGTCGAAGACGATGCTGTCGGCGCCGATGGAAATGTTGCCGGCGATATCGGCCTTGAAGTTGGCGCTATTGCCCTCCATGGCGCGCAGATGCATGCTGAACTGGCTCAAGGGCAAGGTCGATGGCAAGGCGCCGGCGACCTTGGGGTGCCAGACCCAGAAGAGCATGTCGCCGGCCGTGAAACCGCCGTCGCCGTCCATGTCCAGGTGCAGGCCCCAGAGATACTCGTTGTAGCCTTCGAGGGCATGGCTCTGGTTAACGTCGAAGCTTGCCGGCAAGCTCGCCATGCGCATGCTGGCGCGGAGCGCGGCGGCGGTAACTTCGAGCTTGCCGTCGACGATATCGGCAAAGCCCGGCAGGTTGCTCGTCTGGGCGCGCGCGTGGAGCGGCAAAGCCAGGGCCGTGGTCAGCAGCGCGGCGGCGAATCGGGGGCGAAAGCGGGGCATGTGTTTGACTTTCGGAGAGGGCGGCGGGCGATGTAAGACGTGAGCGTGAAAAACGTCCCGAAGGCGCCGGGGCGGCAAGGCCGCCCGCGCCGATAAGGGTTTATTCTATTGCGCGGTCAACGGTGGAGGAACGAAATCATGCGCGCACGAATTCTTGGATGCCTGGCTTGCGCAGTGGCGCTCGGCGCGGCAGTGCCGGGCGGGGCCGCCACGCCGACCGTCGTCGCCGGACAGGACTTCGTCCTCGCGCTCGACACTCAGGGCCGCGCCATGGCCTGGGGCTGGAACGACAGCAGCCAGCTCGGCAACGGCGGCGGCGCCTTCGCTACCACGCCGCGCGCGGTGGCCGGCTTGAGCGGCATTGCGCAAATCGCCGCCGGCGGCCTCAGCAGCCACGCCCTCGGCACGGACAATACGGTCTGGTCCTGGGGCGACAACGGCCAGGGACAACTCGGCGACGGCACAACACGCTCGCGCTACAAACCGGTGCGCACCCAAGGCATCGTCGGCAAGGTCGTCGACATCGCGCCGGGCGGACGCCATGTGTTGGCGCTCACCGACGACGGCGTCGTCTGGTCCTGGGGCGACAACCGCCAGGGCCAGCTCGGCGACAGGTCGACCGCCTCCCGTGCGCGGGCGGCGACGGTCGCCGGTCTACCGAAAATCCAGGCCATCTCGGCCGGTGCCGGCCACTCGCTGGCGCTCGACATGGACGGCAAGGTCTGGGCCTGGGGCTACAACGCCGATGGCGAACTCGGCGCTGGCGACACGGCAAACCGCGCCACGCCAACCGCGATCGCCGGTCTGGCGAACATCGCAAAGATCCGCGCCGGCGCCTTCCATAATCTGGTGCTCGACAAACTCGGCGTGGTCTGGAGCTGGGGGCGCGGCAGCGGCGGCGTACTCGGCGATGGCCAGACCGCCAACCGCGCGACCCCGGCCGCCATCCTCGGACTGCCGACGATCCTCGGCCTCGCCGCCGGCAACGTCAGCCTCGTGGTCGACAGTACCGGCGCCACCTGGGCCTGGGGCGACAACACGACTGGGCAGTTCGGCAACACCAGCGTGACCTCCTCCAGCGTGCCGCTGAAGATCTCGAACGGCGGCCTCAGCACCGCCTTGCAATCCATCAGCCTGGGCTGGTACCACACGCTGGCAACCCTACGCACCGGCAAGGCGCTGGCCTGGGGACGCAACGACCAGGGTCAGGTCGGCACCGGCGACACCTCCGACCAAACGACCGGCAAGCTGCTGTCCTTCACGACCAACATCGTCCAGGTCGCCGCCGGCGGCAAGCACTCACTCGCGCTTGACGCCAACGGCACAGTCTGGGCCTGGGGCCTCAATGCCAACGGCCAGGTCGGTCTGGCCGATCTGGCGCTCAACAACCTGCCGGAAACCCTCACCGGTCTCGACGGCGTCGTCGCACTGGCGGCGGGCAGTTCCCACGCACTCGCGCTTGACAACAACGGTCGCATTTATGCCTGGGGCGACAACAGTTCCGGCCAGCTCGGCAACGGTAGCGACCGTCTGGCGACGCGCGCCGGGCTGGTATCCGCCCTGAGTTCGGCGCGCGCCGTCGCGGCCGGCGGCAAGTTCTCGCTCGCGCTCGGCGCCGACGGCCGCGTCTGGTCCTGGGGCGATGGTGCACTGGGGCAACTCGGACGCACCGGCACCGGCCTGTCGCCCGCCCTGATAAGCGAACTGAGCGGCGCAACGCGCATCGCCGCCGGCGCCGACCATGCGCTGGCGGTGGACGGCAATGGCGCCGTCTGGGCCTGGGGCCTCAACACCTACGGCGCGCTGGGCAACGGCGGCAACACCAACGCCGATCGGCCGGCACAGATCGCCGCGCTCGCATCCATCCGCGAAATCGCCGCTGGCGAAGCCCACAGTCTGGCGCTCGACGCCGACGGCAAGGTTTGGAGCTGGGGTCGCAACGCCGACAGCCAACTCGGCGATGCCACGCAGACCGACCGCGCGACACCGGCGGCGGTCGCCGGCCTGCCTGCAGTCGTCGCCATCGCCGCACGCGGCGCGCAAAGCTTCGCCCTGACGGCTGCGGGCCAAATCTGGGCCTGGGGCCGCAACAGCGAAGGACAACTCGGCGTTGGCAGCACGCAAACGCGCATCGCCACGCCGACCGCCGTACCGAACATTACCGGCTTCGCCCAAATCGCCGCCGGCAATCGCGCCACGGTCGCCATGCGCAGCGACGGCACGCTCTGGGCCTGGGGCCGCAACGCCGAAGGCCAGGCCGGCGACGGCGGCTTCGCCCAGCGCAACCTGCCGGTCCCGGTCCTGGCGCCGGGCGGCGCCTCGATTCTCGATCTCGACAGCAGCGTAGCGAACAACATCCCGGCAAGCGCCATGCCGCCCTTCGGCCTGCGCGCCACGCGCCGGGGCGACAGCAGCACCCTGAGCCTGTCGGCCACGCTGGGCGGCGCCTTCGCGGCGGCGCGCGCCGCCAGCCGCGCCGGGGAAACCTATAACGTCTATGTCGGCGCCCTGGCCGGTGCCGACAACCTGCTGGCCTGGTATCAGCTCGACGCCAATCAAGCCTGGGGCACCCTGGCCTGGCCGATGGCCGCCTATCTGAGCGGAGTCGCGAGCACAAGCATCGACCAGATCACCGTCGAAATCCTCGACCAAGCCGACCTGACCGGACTGGTCGGCTCGCACATCTACGTCGGTTACGGCCTCGATCCCGACGAAATGCTCGCCAGCCTGCGTTACCGCGAGGTGTATACGGTCGTCGAGTAGGCGGCTACGCCACCCAGTTCTCCAGTTGCCGGCCTGCAACCCGCGAAAATTCGCGCGTGTTGTTCGTGACCAGCACTGCGCTCAGGCTCAGCGCATGGGCGGCGATCATCGTATCCAACGAGCCGATGGATTGGCCGCGTCGTAGATGTTGGTATGCAGCAGAATCATGCCGCGATCTCGGCACGCGTTTGCGGCTCCGGTTGATTCCGTTCAAGCACAAAACCCGGCTCGAAGGAAGCAAGCGCCATTTCCAGCGTCATCCAGGTATCAGCGTCCGGCGATAGGCTGTCTGCTCTCACGGCTGATCATCCAAGGAACAAGCGATAGGCCGGATTCTTCGACTCGTCCCAGCAGCGGTAGTCGAGGTTCTTCAGGAAGGCGCGGAATTCCTTCATCTCGGCGGGCGGCACCTGCATGCCGACCAGCACGCGGCCGGTGTCGGCGCCGTGGTTGCGGTAGTGGAACAGGCTGATGTTCCAGCCGGCGCTCATCTTGTTGAGAAAGTTCATCAGCGCGCCGGGGCGCTCGGGGAACTCGAAGCGGTAGAGCAACTCGTTCTTCACCTGCGGCGCGTGGCCGCCGACGATGTGGCGGATGTGCAGCTTGGCCATTTCGTCGTCTGTGAGGTCCAGCGTGGCGTAGCCGTGCTTCTTCAGGCTGTCGACGAGCTTCGCCGCCTCGGCGCGATTGGCCACCTGCACGCCGACGAAGACATGCGCCTCGCCGGCGTCGTGGAAGCGGTAGTTGAACTCGGTGATGTTGCGGCTGCCGATCAAGTCGACGAACTTCTTGTAGCTGCCGGGCTTTTCCGGCAAGGTCACGGCGAGCACCGCCTCGCGCTGCTCGCCCACCTCGGCGCGCTCGGCGACGAAGCGCAGCCGGTCGAAATTCATGTTGGCGCCGGAAGCGACGGCGACCAGCGTCTTGCCCTTGCTCTTGTTGCGCCGCGCCCACTCCTTGGCGCCGGCCACGGCCAGCGCGCCGGCCGGTTCGAGAATCGAGCGCGTGTCCTCGAACACATCCTTGATCGCCGCGCAGATGGCGTCGGTATCGACCAGCACCATCTCGTCCACATATTCCTGGCAAAGGCGGAAAGTCTCTTCGCCCACCAGCTTCACCGCCGCGCCGTCGGCGAACAGCCCGACCGACTCCAGTTTGACGCGCTTGCCGGCCTTGAGCGAACGCGCCATCGCGTCGGCATCCAGCGCCTCGACGCCGACGATCTTCGTCTCCGGCCGCAGCCGCTTGATATAGGCCGCCACGCCTGCAATCAAGCCGCCGCCGCCGACGCAACAGAACACCGCGTCGATGGGATCGGAATGCTGGCGCAGGATCTCCATGCCGATGGTGCCCTGGCCGGCGATGACCAGCGGATCGTCGAAGGGATGGACGAAGGACAGCTTCTGCTGCTTTTCCAGTTCCAGCGCGTGGGCATAGGCAGCATCGTAGGCATCGCCGAACAACACCACCTCGCCGCCGCGCTTCTTCACCGCGTCGACCTTGATCTGCGGCGTCGTCGTCGGCATGACGATGACGGCGCGGATGCCCAGCTTCTGCGCCGACAGCGCCACGCCCTGGGCATGGTTGCCCGCCGAAGCGCAGATCACGCCGCGCTTCCTCTGCGCCGGCGTCAGGTGCGCAATCTTGTTGTAGGCGCCGCGCAGCTTGAAGCTGAACACCGGCTGCATGTCCTCGCGCTTG
>Ga0066600_10000311_pt1 | contig 18333 bp, 17 predicted proteins | sample Lowcelwee11metaG_FD_59486 | JGI IMG/M metagenome (GOLD analysis project Ga0066600, IMG submission 59486) | Freshwater pond sediment microbial communities from the University of Edinburgh, under environmental carbon perturbations - Low... | ecosystem: Environmental > Aquatic > Freshwater > Pond... | reverse complement strand
CTGACATCCATCACATTTTGAATGATTCGGAAGCCAAGATCCTTTTCACCACCCAGAAACAGATGGAGAAAGTGCTGGGCATCCGCGACCACAAACTGCTGACCGTGATTACCCTCGATGACTTCAAGGCCGAAACCGACATATTGCCGGTCGAACCCATTTCCAATTTCATTGAGAAAGCGCGGAGCTTTTTCCGCCAGATCCCGGATAGGATCGGCCTGAAATCCACGGCGGTCAGTGAGGACGATGTCGCTTCCATAATTTACACCTCGGGGACATCGGGGCATTCCAAGGCGGTCATGCTCACCCATAAGAATTTCATCTCCAACGTGCTGACTACTTCCAACCATTTGCTGGAAATTCATCCCGAATGGACCTTCCTGTCCATTTTGCCCCTCTCCCATACGTATGAATTCACCTTGGGATTCCTGTTCCCGCTGCTGAACGGATCAAGGATCGTTTATGTCGGGAAAACGCCGACACCGAGCCTATTGGAAAAAATCTGCCGGGTGGAAAAACCGCAGGTCATCCCGGCCGTACCGTTGATCATGGAAAAGATCTACAAAAAAAAGGTCCTGGCCGCTTTTGAAAAGAAATTCTTCCTCAAGATCATCACCAAAGTCCCGGGACTGAAAATGAAAATATACCGGAAGATCGCTGATAAATTGGTTGATTTTTTCGGCGGCGAATTGAAGACCATGGCCATCGGCGGCGCGGCGATCAACCGCGAAGCCGAGGTTTTTCTCAAAAAATCGGGATTCCCCTACCTGATCGGCTATGGCCTGACCGAATCGGCGCCGCTGCTGGCCGGAGGCCCCTGGGGCGACGAGACCATTGCCGTTGGCTCCACCGGCAAACCCATCCCGGGGGTGGAGATCAGGATCGTGGATCCCGATCCCCGGACTGGCATCGGGGAAATCTATGCCCGCGGCGACAACATCATGAAGGGATATTACAAGAATCCCCAGGCCACGCGGGAAACGGTGGACGAGGATGGCTGGCTGCACACCGGTGACCTGGGCTATTTCGACAAATTGAACAATCTTTTCATCCGCGGCCGTTCCAAGAACATGATCCTGATGTCCAATGGCGAGAACATCTATCCGGAAGCCATTGAGGATAAAATCAATTCCTGCATGCATGTGGCCGAATCCCTGGTGGTTGAGGAAAACGGACGATTGGAGGCTTGGGTTTATCTGGATTATGACTTGATTGATGAGGAAACCAGGAGCCGGAGCCAGCAGCAGAAACTGGAGTATATCGACGGGTTGCTGTCGCGGCTGAAAGAGACCATCAATCCCCAGCTTTCCGCTTTTGCCCAGATCGCGCGCTTCGTCGAGCACAAGGAACCGTTTCAGAAAACCGCCACCAGCAAGATCAAGCGCTACCTCTATACCCACTGACCTGTTTTAAAAAAAGGATTGCTTTTTTGATGCCAAGGGGTTCAACCCATCAAACCCTGCCTCATTTTTTTGATTTTACTTTTTGATCTTGATGCTCAACTTGCCGTTTTGTATGGCCACGCTGACCCTGGCTTCGACCAGGTTGTTGGTCAGCATCTTGGTCTTGATGCTGTCGATGATTTTGTTTTTATCCCGATCCGTCTTGACGCTGGCTGGCAGCAATTCTCTGTAAGCCGCATATAAGGCCTCAAAACTGTTTTCGTCATTCAAATTCAAAGAAATTTCCCGGTGCTCCTTTTCACGCCGGGACGGAGGCGGCGTCGGGGAAGTTTTTTTCTTATGGATGATCTGAGCCCCGGATTCCAATTCATTGAGTTTTTTTAGCCAGAGGTTGTTGTAGAGGCTGAAGCGGGAGGCCAGGTTCTGGATAATCATGTCCATTCTAGGGGTTTTAGCGCCGCCATAGATCAATTTCCTGACCGATGCTTCAATGTACTCGCGCTCCTTTTCCGGCGGCTGTTTGGATTCACCGGCGAAAAAAAGGATGTATTTGGATTTCAATTCATCGATCTTTTTTTCCAGATCGGCTATTTGTTTTTCCGTGGCGGTCGAGGCAGGGTTCAGGCGGTCGTCGATCGGCATTTTTTCCCCTTGGCTCCATTCAACGCTGTGTTGGGCATTGTTTTTCTGTCAAATGGGCAGCGCTTAATAGTTTTTGGCCGCCTCTTCCCCGCTGATGATGCGGAATACGCCTTCGGCCAGGGCCTGCATTTCGTCTTCACCGGGATACACGTGCACCGGGGCAATGAATTGGATGCGTTGGCGAACCAGTTCGGTAAAGAATTCGTTGAAAGCGATGCCGCCGGTGATAAGGATGGCATCGACCCGGCCGTCCACCACGGTGGCCAGCGCCCCCGCCTCCTTGGCCACCTGGTAGGCCATGGCCTGCACCACTTCCATGGTGCGCGCCTCTCCTTCCAGGTACTTGTCCTTTATCTTCAGAAAATCCTTGGAACCGAGATAGGCGAACAAACCGCTGCTGCCGAAAACCATTTTTTCGAATTCCTTGTATTTCAGGTTTTGGTCACAAATGTGCCTTGCCACTTGCAGGATGGGCAAGCCGCCGCTGCGGTCGGCCGAAAACGCCCCTTCTTCGGAAGGATTGACGGCATCGATCATGCGTCCATTCCGGTGCAGGGAGAGGGAATTGCCCGTGCCCAAATGAATGACCAGCAGCGTGACCTGCGGGTAAATCAGCCCCTTTTCCCGGCAAAAGCGCTTGGCCACGGCCTTCATATTCAGGGCGTGGGTAAGCATCACCCGGCTGAAAAGGGGATGGCCGGAATAACGGGCCAATGGTTCGGCTTCGTCCACGGAGACCGGGTCCACGATATAGCAGGTGATCCCTAGCTTGACGGCCAGTGAATGGCCGATCTGGGCGGCCAGGTTGGAGGCGTGCGACCCCAGGCGGGCTTCGGCAAGGTCAGCGACCATCTCCTGGTTGACCGCATAGGTGCCGCTGGCCAGGGGCCTGAGCAGGCCGCCCCGGGCCGCCACGGCGCGGATTTTGGCCGGGTCGATGCCCTTTTTTTGCAGGAATCCGTTGATCAGGTTTTCGCGGAAATCCTTCTGGGCGTTGATGTCATGGAAACGGGACAGCTCTGTATCGCTGTGCTTTATGGATTCGATGTGCAGAGGCGTCACTCCGTCGTAAATCGCGACCTTGGTGGAAGTATTGCCGGGGTTGATGACCAGTATCAATTCTTGGGGCATGGCTTCCTCATATGCGGGATTTGATGTATTTGCCGATGATGAGCTCGAGTTTTTTGTAGGTCTTTTCCGGGATCAAGGGCGGTGCCGTGATGATGGAACCGGCCAGGGCGCCGGCGCACGGGCAGGCGTCCCTTTTTGCTGGGAGTTCCTGGATGATCATGGGCAGAAGTTTTTTGATCTGGGCTACGCCTTTGTTCAGATTGGCGATGACCATTTCCACGGTGACCGATTCCTCGCTTTGGTGCCAGCAATCGTAGTCGGTGACAAAGGCCAGGGGGAGAAAGCACATTTCCAGTTCCCTGGCCAGCTTGGCTTCCACGGCTTGGGTCATGCCGATCAGGGAAAAGCCCAATTGCCGGTAAGCCATGGATTCGGCGCGGCTGGAAAACTGTGGTCCCTCCATGTTGCAGTAGGTTCCACCCCGATGGGCGGCCAGGCCCGCTTTTTGGGCCAGACGGAAAGCCAGCTGCCCCAGCGGCGGACAGGTGGGGTCGGCCAGGGGGACGTGAGCCACCACGCCGTTTTCGAAGAATGTTTTTTCTCTCTTGAAGGTCAGGTCGAAGTATTGGTCCGGGATAACCAGTTCACCGGGCCGCAGCTCTTCCTTTAGCGAGCCCACGGCGGTGATGGAAAACAGGTATTCCACTTTCAGCATCTTCAGGGCAAAGAGGTTGGCCCGGTAATTCACCTCGGAGGGATTCAGGCGATGACCGTGGCCATGCCGGGAGAGGAAGGCCACCGAGCGGCCGTGCAACTTGCCCAGCATAATCTTTTCCGACGGTGCGCCGAACGGGGTCTTCAACCGGACGCTATGCGCGCCTTCCAGGCCGTCCAGGTCATAAAAGCCGCTGCCGCCTATTATTCCGATCTCCGCATATTCCATGATGTCTCCTTTCTGGCCCTGAAGGTCTCCGGTGATAAGGATTTCGCCAGTCTTGATTATTAAAAAAAAAACGGCGAAAGTCAATCGGGAATTCTTCCCGGTCGGGAAATTTTTCATTATTTTCCGTCTCATTGGCTGCGGCAAAAAAGAGGGACGGCATGCAGACCATTTTGGCAAGTACTTTATTTATTCGTTGCGACCGGGGCAGGATAAATGCCCGGAAACTTGACAATGATCCCGTTTTATTGGTTATAATCGGGTTCATGAATGGGTTTTTGGACAGCGAAGCCCGTCTGCTGAAGGCGATACTTGGGGGTGATGTCGCCGCCTGGCAGGCATTCATTTTGAAATATTCGAATTTCATCTACCGCGCCACCATTAAATATACCGACGACTATGATGAAAAGATGGCCGTCTACCTGCACATCCTTGAAAAACTGCATGAAAACCGCTTTGAACGACTGCGTCGTTTCGCTTTTCAGGCCAAGCTTTCCACCTGGCTGACCGTGGTCTCCCGTCGCCTGGCTCTGGATTTCTTGAGGAGCCGATACGGACGCGATTTCCGGTTAAAAAAGATCCACGTTGTCTCCATCGATGCCGAACCCGGTTACCTGAAACTCTTGGCCGATAGGACGACCCCGGAAAAAGAAATGGCCGCAAACGAACAGCAGGAACAGCGGGAGCAGCTGGAAAGCGACCTGCAGCTGGCCATGGGTGCTCTTTCCGACCAGGAACGAATGGCCATGCAACTGGTTTATTTCCAGGGATTGAAGATTAAAGAGGTCGGCAAGCTGCTCAAGCTGCCATCGGCCTACAAGTTTCTGGGCCATGCCCTGCAAAAGGTCCAGGCTGAGATGAAAAAGCGGACCCGGTTCAGCAAGGCCCAGGTACGGGATGCGTTGGAGGGGGAAGTCCATGAATGACCATATTGCCGGCGAAGATCTGGCAGCCTATGTGGATGGCGCCCTGCCGGACGGGAAGAAAGCGGAGCTGGAGTCCCATTTTTCCCGGTGCTCAGATTGCCTGGAAGCGCTGGCCGAGATCGTCGATATCCAGAGCGGCCGGGTGAAGATCCCGGGCGAATTTTTGCGCCGGGCCCTCAATGTCCCCATCCATGGGGCCTCTGGAGTCCCCGCTGAGGGGGGCCTGGGCGAAAAGCATGTTGCCCGAAAACCGGCTTTGCCCATGCGCCTGGTTTTCGAGATCGCCGCCGCCTTTCTGGTCGTGGTCGTCATTGGCTATTTTTTTCTTGGCGGCAGCCGTTTCTGGCAGGCCGGGCGCACTCCCATGGAAGAAAATGCAGTGACTGCCGACAAACCGGTATCGTCATCGCCTTCTGAGGTCGACAAAACCATCCCCGTGCTCGCCGGCAGGGCGGATTCTTCGCCAGGCAGCGGAGCAAAAAAACGGCCGGTTGAAAAAAGCGCCACGGCCGCCCCCGTCCCGGAGCAACCGTCAGAAGGAAAGCCGGAACCGGCCGCCGCGTTCAAGGACGGTGATTTTTCCCCGACCGCTGAGAAATTCATTCAGGAAGGGGAGCACAAGCTGGAAGAGGCGGCGGCGCCGGTGGCCCAAGCCGAAAGAGATAAAAGAAACGAAGCGGAGTCACTTCGTTCCCGTTACGCAGAGACAACGGCAACCGCTGGAACGGTGCGGCCGGCTTTGGCAGCCAAAGTCCAGGCCGCTCCACCCGCAGGAAAAGGAAAGGCGGATGCGCTGCCGGCGACTCATTACCATGAATACGGGATGGGTGATGAAGCACCGTACCGTTCACGATCCGCGAAAATGGCAGCCGTCGCCGGGGCGGTACAGCTGTTCCTGGCGGCTACGGGGCGCGCCGCCGCGCCGATTGGAATAAAAATGGCGGATTCGGGACCGCAGGCATATTTTCGTATCGAAGGCGAAGTGGCTTGGGCCGATCTACGCCAGCCCGAGCTTCTGGACGACTGGTACTGGTTCAAGAAAGGCATGATCCTGGAGCTGGCGATCGATTCGGCGGGAAGTGTGACCCAGGTGATGACGGTCGGACAGTGGGACCAGCCTGTGGCGGACAAAGCCGAAAAAGCGGCCAGGAAATTGCTGTTTTCCGTTTCCGAAAACAAATCGCGCCGGGCCAGAATATTCGTTTCCGCTTCTTCGCCTAATTGACGAAAAATTCTTTTTTGGACAGAAAATTGCCGTCCAAGGTGATCACCACCGTCCAGGCGCCTTTTTTATCGGAATAATATGATTGGGACAGCATGTCCCAGGCCGCAAAATAGGCCAGGTATTTGCTCCTGGCATTGATCTCCACGGTCTTGGACCGGCGGATCAGCTGGTTGTCGGGCGAGTACCAGTGCCATTGCAGCTTCAGTGGCTTGCTCACCTGCAGGACCTTGATCAACGCGTAAACCGCCGGGTCGCCGGCGGCGATCGGCTCGTCGCCGATGGGCTTTTCAAAGTCCATGGCCGCCGGTTCGGAGTGGACAATGGCCAGGCTGCCGACCTCGCATTCCGGGTCCAGTGGCACGATGACCCGGAAGCTGAAACAGGAAGTGACGCAGCAGAGAAGTCCGGTCAAAAACAGAACCCGGAAAGCGCCGCGCATTTTTTCAATATCCGATTTTGGGAATGCCATTGGCACCATTGTAAAAGATTTGCCCGCGCCTGGCAAGGCCGCCCGGAGCCAGGGTTTCCTTGACTTTGCCCGGCGAAGGTTGTATATTGATGCCCGCGGCTAGAGCCGTCGAGCCCGTTGCGAGACCGAATTTTCACCATATGCAAAACATAACAATTTCTATTCGGGGGGGCAAGCCATTAAGGGGGAATGTCGCCATCTCCGGCGCCAAGAACGCCACCCTGCCTGAATTGGCCGCCGTATGCCTCAGTGCCGAAACGATTGAATTTCTTAACGTTCCCCTGGTGGAGGATGTCAAGGTCATGCATGCCGCTCTCGGTGAAATCGGTGCCCAGGGGGAAATCGGTGACAATTCCATACGCGTGGCCATGCCGGTTTTGCGTTCGCCCCTGGTTTCCCTGCAGACCGCCAGGACCACGCGGGCATCGGTCCTGCTGCTCGGCCCCCTGCTGGCCCGCCATGGCTACGCCAAGGTCTCCTTTCCCGGCGGCTGTCCCATCGGTGAGAGGAAAATCAATTTTCATTTGCAGGGACTCGAGCGCATGGGGGCGGAAATCCATGCCGAGGATGAATACATTGTTGCCCGTTGCCGGCGCCTGAAGGGCATCGAATATGATTTCCCGGGCAAGACCGTGACCGGGACCGAGAACCTGCTCATGGCCGCAACACTGGCTGAAGGCACCACGGTCTTGGGCAATTGCGCCCTGGAGCCCGAGGTGACCGACCTGATCGACCTGCTGAAGGAAATGGGCGCCGATATCTCCGGGTCCGGCAGCGAAACCATCGTCGTTCGCGGCCAGACAGGGCTTCATGGCGCCAGCCACCGGGTCATCCCCGACCGCATCGAAGCCGGGACTTATCTGATCGCCGGTTGTTTCGCCGGCAATGACATCCATGTGCTGGGGGTGGAACCCGAGCACCTGGGCAGCCTGCTGGAGATCCTCCGGGGCATGGGCGCCGACATCACTGTCTCCGCCCGAGAGTTCCATATAAAAGGCGGGAAATCGCTGGCGCCGGCCGAAGTGACCACCTCGCCGTATCCAGGCTTCCCCACCGACCTGCAGGCCCAGCTGACCACGCTGCTGACCCAGGCTTCCGGAGTTTCCCGGGTAAGGGAAACGATATTCAACGACCGGTTCCACCACGCGGGAGAATTGAACCGTCTGGGAGCCGAGATCAAGATTGAAGGGGACACGGCGGTAATCAAGGGGCAGGCCCGGCTGCGGGGCGCGGCCTTGAAAACTACCGACCTACGGGCTTCGGCCGCCCTGGTCCTCGGCGGCCTGATCGCCGAAGGCAAAACCATCATCCAAAATTCCTACCAATTGTTCCGTGGTTACGAGAATATGCCCGATAAATTGCAAAAATTGGGCGCCGATATTAAAATCATCCAGGGGTAAAAATGGATTCATGCGTTTTTTGCAAGATTGCCAGCGGCCAGATCGAAACCCCTTTCGTTCATGAGGATGATCTGGCCGTCGCTTTTCTGGACCTGCAGCCCCAGGCTCCCACTCATGTTCTGGTGATCCCGCGCCGGCATATCGCCTCCTTGAACGAAGCGCACGATCCGCAGCTGCTGGGTCATTTGCTGCTGACAGCCAGAAAGACGGCTGAAAAGATCGGGCTCAGCCAATACCGCCTGGTGATCAATACCGGGCCGGACGCCGGGCAGTCGGTTTTTCACCTGCACGTGCATGTTTTGGGCGGGCGCCTGATGAACTGGCCGCCGGGCTGAGGAGTGACCATGAACATCACCTGGCTTGGGCACGCGGCCCTGAGACTCGAAGGAAGCCGCACGGTTTTCATCGATCCTTTTTTAAGCGGCAATCCCAAGGCGTCCCTGCGGGCGCAGGATATCACCCGGGCCGATGTGGTGGTGGTCAGCCATGACCATGGCGATCATTTGGGTGACAGTTTCGCCATCTGCCAGAAAACCGGGGCCACGCTGGTGGCATTGCATGAAATCGCATTGGCCGCCGCCGAGAAAAAAGTCAAGTCCGAGGGCATGGGCATCGGCGGAACCGTCAATGTGTCCGGAGTGGATATTTCCCTGGTGCCGGCTTTTCACAGCGCCGGATTGGGCGGCACGGCCGCGGGCATCATCGTGGCCATGGACGGCAAGACCGTCTACCACGCAGGCGACACCGGGCTGACCTTGGAGATGCAGTTGATCGGAGAGATGTACCGCCCGGACATCGCTTTCCTGCCCATCGACGGCCGCTACAACATGACCCCGCGCCTGGCCGCCAAAGCTGTCGAACTGCTGCGCGTGCCGCGGGTCGTCCCCATCCATTACGATACTTTCGCGCAGATCCATTCTTCGCCTCAGGAGTTTGTGAATTTGGTTGGGAGCAGGAGCGTCGTGACGATTCTGCAGCCGGGAGGGTCGCTCGAAATCTAAATGCCATATATTATTGACGGCAACAACCTGATCGGCTGCGCCCCGGAATTTTCCCTCTCCGACCCTGAAGCACGCGGCAAGATGGTCTCCATCATCAAGAAATTCCAGGAAAGCAAGAATACCAAGATCACGGTCGTCTTTGACGGCCAGCCGCAGGGCAGTGAGCTGCGCAATCCCATCAACTCCAAAATGACCGTGATCTATCCCCGTTACGGCCTCAGCGCCGACGATGAGATCAAAAGGATTCTGGAAAATTACCAGAATTTGAAGGAGACCGTCCTGGTAACCACCGACCGTGAGCTGAAATCCTTTGCCAAGGAAAAAGGCGCCAAAACCATCAATTCCATCGAATTCTATTTTACCTTGAAAAAAACTTTTGTGTCGCAGGGGAAAAAAGAGGAAACATTGAAACGGGTGAACACCCGGGTTTCGCAGAATGAAGTGGAACAGTGGCTGAAAATTTTCAGCAGTGATTGAATGAACCGCTTTTCCGTGATCGGCGCCTCGGCCACAGAACCTGCCTGGCGCGCCGGAGGGATCTGAGGGGTTGATATTGTTTCCGTTTTTTTATAAGATGGCGGCATGGAGGTGCGCATGGAAGAAAAAATCTATATTCCCGCCGATGTTCCCAATGATGTTCTCAATGAATATCTGAGCAATTACGATGAAATAACCTTGGGATCTGGGCGTTTGATGTTGTTTGCCGGAGACCAGAAGATCGAGCATCTGAACGATGACTTTTACGGCGAGGGCATTGCCGCCGATGACAGCGATCCCGAACATCTTTTCAAGATCGCCAGCCAGGCGGAGATCGGGGTGTTCGCCACCCAGCTTGGGCTGATCTCGCTCTATGCCAACGACTACCCGGATATTCCCTACCTGGTCAAGCTGAATTCCAAGACCAACCTGGTGAAAACGGCCCAGCAGGATCCTCTTTCCACCCAGATGGTCGATGTGCGCCAGGTGACGGAATTCAAGAAAAACACCGGCCTGAACATCCTGGGGGTCGGCTACACCGTGTATTTGGGCAGCGAGCATGAAAACGCCATGATCCGTGAAGCGGCCCAGGCGGTCTATTGGGCCCATCGGCACGGGTTGGTCACGGTGCTGTGGATCTATCCGCGCGGCAAGGCGGTCAAGGATGAGAAATCACCCGAGCTGATCGCCGGCGCCACGGGCGTGGCCGCCACCTTGGGAACCGATTTCGTAAAGGTGAATTACCCGAAAAAAGAGGGCCAGAAATCGGCCGAGATCTTCAAGCAGGCTATCCAGGCGGCGGGACGGACCAAAGTGGTCTGCGCCGGCGGCTCCAGCATGGAACCCAAGGCGTTCCTGCAGCAGCTGCATGACCAGATCTTCATCTCCGGCGCCTCGGGCAACGCCACCGGCCGCAACATCCACCAGAAACCCCTGGAAGAAGCCATTCGCCTGACCAACGCCATTACCGCCATTACCGTTTACGGCAAGTCAGTGGAGGAAGCTTTAAAGGTTTACAACGGAGCATAAAAAGCCGGCGGAATTTTTTTTAGCGGATGGCTATTTGTTTCCTCTCCACATTTTTTCCATATTCTTCAAAAGATAGTCCATTTGTTCTCGCAAGCGGTCAATTTTCTGCTCCATGCGGACAAGCCGGTCCTCCAGGGCGACGGTTTTGTCCCACACATCGGTTACGTTCGCCGCCCTTTGCAAGACGCGCTGCTGCTGCAAGGTGCCGTTGTCCTGGGGATTGGCGGGCTTGCTGCCTAAAAATACCACCAATACCAGGCACAACACCATGCCCAACAACACGCCCTGCCAGTTCGCATTGAATTTTTTGGTTTTCATCTCTGTCCTCCTGATTTACACGGCCTTCAAGTTACCACAGGCAAAATGCTAATGCAATGCAAGATGCGAATTTTCAATTGTTTTTTTTACTCACAATACCCATGGGTTGGATATTCAATGATTATGGCGATCCTATTGCCTCCCCATAAGATATTCATGCATGGAGCGGGCCGCGATGCGCCCGGCTCCCATGGCCAGGATAACCGTGGCCGCCCCGGTCACGATATCGCCTCCGGCCCAAATCCGGCCTATGGAGGTTTTGCCTGTTTTTTCCTCAATTTTGATGGTTCCCTTACTGCTGACCTCAAGATCGGGTTTGGACTGGGAAATCAGGGGATTGGGGCTGTTGCCGATAGCGACGATGCAGGCGTCCATGGGGATCTTGAATTCAGAACCCTCGATGGGGATCGGTTTTCGTCGGCCGGATTGGTCCGCTTCTCCCAGTTTCATCCGTTGGCATTCGATTTCTTGCAACCAGCCGTTGGCATCGCCCATCAGCCTCAAAGGCAAGGTCAGCAGTTGGAAAACAATCCCTTCCTCTTCGGCGTTTTCGACTTCTTCCAGTCGGGCCGGAAGCTCATCCCGCGAGCGGCGGTAAATGATATTGACTTCTTCGGCACCCCTGCGCAGCGCGGTCCTGGCGCAGTCCATGGCCACGTTCCCACCGCCCACGACCGCCACCCGGCCATGCTGCTTGACCGGGGTCAAGGAGTCGGGAAAGCGAAAACCGGACATGAGGTTCATCCGCGTCAGGTATTCATTGGCCGAATAGACGCCGTTCAGGTTTTCTCCGGGAATATTCATGAACCAGGGAAGCCCGGCGCCGGTGCCGATGAAGATGGCGTCGAATTGTTCCAGCAATTGATCCAGGGATTTTATCTTTCCCACAACATAGTTCGCAATCAACCTGACCCCCAATGTCTGAATGTAATTGATTTCCCGGCGCACGACGGCTTTGGGGAGGCGAAATTCGGGAATGCCGTAAGTCAATACTCCGCCTCCCTCATGCAAGGCCTCGAAAATGGTCACATCATGACCCAGAAGGATGAGGTCGCCCGCAACCGTAATGCCGGCCGGTCCTGATCCGACTACCGCGATCTTTTTTCCGGTGGCTTCTGCAATTTTGGGGATCTCGATATGGCCCTGCGCGGCTTCCCATTCGGCGGCGAATCGCTCCAGCCTGCCGATGGCCACGGGCGCGCCTTTTTTATTCAGGACGCATTTGTTTTCGCACTGTTCTTCCTGGGGGCAAACCCGCCCGCAAATGGCCGGCAGGCAATTTTTTTCTTTCAGGATGCGGATGGCGGCGGAAAAATCCTGCGCGGCGATTTTTTTGATAAAACCGGGAATATTGATTTCAACCGGGCAGCCCTCGATGCAAAAAGGTTTTTTGCACTGCAGGCAGCGCTTGGCTTCGTATGAGGCCAACTCGGCTGAATAGCCCAAAGCCACTTCTTTGAAATTCCTCTTCCTGATATGCGGCGGTTGCTTGGGCATTTCCTGGCGCTGCAGATCCAGTTTTTTTATTTCACTCATCGCTCTCTTCTCCCGCAGCCTGAATCGTGGACCAAAAATGCTTCTTCATGCAGATACTGTTTTCGTCTTTTCAACAATTCTTCCCAATCCACCAGGCGGCCGTCAAAATCCGGGCCGTCGACGCAGGCAAACTGCGTCCGGCCGTTGACGGTCACCCGGCATACCCCGCACATGCCGGTTCCGTCGATCATGATCGGGTTGAGGCTGACGATCACCGGAACGTTGAAGTGAGCCAGTTCGCTGGATGCCTTATAGGTGAGAAAGGTGCAGCCGTTGGCAAAGATGCGCCTTGGCGCGATGGCCTCCTCGCGCAGGATGTCGGTGATCCGGCCGGCATGGCCCTTGCTGCCGGAACTACCGTCACGGGTTATGACAAAAAGCTTTTGACAATAGGTCCTGAGCCGGTCCTGCCAGTAGAGAAGATAGCTGCTTCTGGCCTCCATAAAGACGAATACCTTGTTTCCCTTCTCGTGCAGGGAGCGGATGGTTGGGAACAGGGAGCCGATGCCATAGCAGCCGCCGACGCAGACAACCGTTCCGAAATTTTCAATTTCCGTGGGTTTGCCCAGCGGCCCGACAACCGTAGGAATCTCCTCGTCGGGTTGCTTGGATGCCAGCCTTCCGGTGGAAGCCCCCACTTCCATAAAAATGATCGTAATGGTTCCTGCGCCGCGATCCCAATCCGAGACCGATAGCGGCAGCCTTTCCGAATTTTGATCGGAGCGCACAATGACAAATTGACCCGGTTGGATCACTTGGGCAATTTCCGGAGCCAGGATGGTCAGCAAGTGCAGGTTGGGAACGATCATTTTTCTTTCCAAAACCTTAAACATGTGTTCTCCCCGGCGGGTTATTTTTCCTTTTTGGGTCTGGAATCGGAACGATCTCGACTGGTTGAGGATTGGCTGTACAATCGAAAGCTGGGACCGAAAATATTAAATAGGCGATACCTCGGGGAATGATTTTCCGAATATCTACAGGGAATATTTTTTCCTCTTGCGTGGATTTCATCACAACCGCAACCCCTTTGCTGATTCCCATTTTACTGGCATCCTCAGGGTTGATGATCACGGTATCTTCGGGGGCGATCGCCTTCATGCCCGCAATGATCCTGCTGAGGCTGATATCGTGATAGAAATGAGGTGATTTTTCCTGAATCAGCATGAAATTCGGTTTTATTTTTTTACGGATGTTTTTTTTATGCAACGTATTTTTTTCTGCGCATTCAGGAAGGATCATTTTTGCTTTCTCGGGGATCCGCCGTGCTGTTTCTGCCGGATCCAATACCATATCCTTGTTTCCCAATGCGGCGGCGATTCGGGAAAATATGATCTGATGGGGCAAGGCCATTTTGGGCGGATCGATCGCTCTCGGGAATTTTTTTCTCATCCCCGACCCGCTATAATAAGAACCGGATATTTCACTGAAGGTAGCGGCAGGAAGAATCAGGTCCGCCGCCAGTGAATCCGCAGGCGGGAAAACGTTTTGATAAATGATCGTTTTGACCGCTGGCCTCGTCTCGAAGGGATTGTCACCGACAAGATAGAGGGTATCGATCTCGCTGTCGGCAATGAGCCGCGAAACGGACTCATTCGCTTCCAAGGAGATCAGCGAAAGCAATCCGGCCATATTGCCGTAGGGATGAACGGTGAACAAGCGGGCTCCGCTGAAGGCAATGATTTTTTCGATCGCTGACAGAATCTGTTCGGCCGCACTCAGATTCAATATCTCGGCGGACAGGATAAGGATCGGAGCCGATGCGGTTTTCAGGGCGGCAGCGATCGATTTTATATCGCGGGACTTCATCGCGCCTTCTGATAATCCGCGCACCATGTCAGCGAAGAATTGTTTTTCCCGACCCGGCTGGGGCATTTGACGCAGGGCGTTGAAGCGGGAGGTTGGGTCATGGATCCAGCCGATTTGCAGGTAGGGGACCCCCATTTCGGCGGCGCGTTTGATGGCCAGAGTCAGCGGAGCATAATTGTAATTTCCGTTTAAAAAGACAGAAATCATTAAATCGGAATCCTCAATTTCTTTCAGGGTTGCGCTTTTAAGAGAGAGAGATAAGAAAGATATCAGCTTGCGATCGAGTACTGAGGATGTGATGTGGGAAGTAGGGCAGGCCTGCTGGAAGAAAAGCCTGGCGGCGGCAATTTCTTCCAGGGTGAGGTATGGCGAGAGATAGACCGCCGTCCTGGCGGCGGTACTGTTCTTCAGTATCGCACCCGCCTTTTGAACGGCTTCAGGCCAGTAGACCGCGCCCATGCCCTCGGGGAAGCGGATTTGGGGATCCTGGCTGCGCCGGGGATGGTTCACCCACTCACTCAGGCAAAAGCGGCCTTTCACGCACAGCTCTCCGCCCGATTGATGAGGATCTCCCGGAGGCAAGGTGCCGATTATTTTGTTTTCTTTATGGGCAATCTGGACATCACAGTTCAAACTGCACAAGGGACATACCGAATTCTGGAATTCCCTGGCAATTCCATGCCATTTCCTGTTCTTCTCGGCCATGGCCCCGGTGGGACAGACCGACACGCAGGAACCGCAAAATTCACAATTTGCCTGCAGATGGGATTGATCGAAGGCCGGGCCAATGGTGGTCAGTCTGCCGCGTTTTTTCAATGTGATAATGGCGCTTTTTCGCTGTTCCTGGCAAATGCGCACACAGCGGCCGCAGTAGATGCACAGGTTGTAATCACGGTCAAAAAAGGGGTCAGCGGTTTCCACCGCGATTTCCCGGAAGTAAACCGGGAAGGTGATTTCTTCTATTCCGAGGGATTTGACCACTTTTTGCAATTCGCAATCCTCATCCTTGGGGCACCAGCGGCAGCCGGTGGTGATGCCTGCTTTGCGAATGGGTTGTTGAAAATCAAGGCAGTCATTGGCCTCAGTGCAGATAAGGCAGGCGGATGGGTGTTCACTCAGGATCAGTTGAAGTATTTCCAGCCGCATTTCCTGCAAAGCCTTTGATTGGGTGCGGACCACCATCCCTTCTTCGGCAACGGTCGTGCAGGCGGTCGGATATCCACGCATCCCTTCCACTTCCACGATGCAAAGCCGGCATCCGCCATACGGGGTCAGCTCCGGATGGGAGCAGAGGTGGGGGACATAAATGCTGTGGGCTTCCGCGACCTGGAGGATGGTGGCGTTTCCCTGGGTTTCAGCGCTGTGGTTATCGATGCTGAGTTTCATTTTTCCTCCCGGGTGCGAATGGCGATGGCGTTGCCGGCTATGGCGTCGAAGCGGCAGATTTCAAGGCAGGCACGGCATTTGATGCATTTTGCCAGGTCCAGGTTGTGGGGTTCCGAGCGCGGGCCGGAAATGGCGCCGGTGGGGCAAACGCTGACACAGCGCTGGCAGCCGGTGCACTTGTCGGGGATCACGTAATATTCGATGAGGGAGCGGCAAACCAGAGCCGGGCAATATTTGTTGACGACATGCTCCACATATTCCTTTCTAAAATAACGGAGGGTGGTGAAGACCGGATTGGGAGCGGTTTGTCCCAAACCGCACAAGGAGGTGGATTTGACGGTTTTGGCCAGAGATTCCAGCTTCTTCAAGTCGGCGATTTCCCCGCCACCGTTGCAGATCCTTTCCAGAATCTCCACCATATGGCGGGTGCCCACCCGGCAGGAAGTGCATTTCCCGCAGGATTCCTTCTGGATGAAATTCAAGAAATACCTGGCCACATCGACCACGCAGGTATCCTGATCCATGACGATCAGCCCTCCCGACCCCATAATGGAACCGGCCGCAGCCAAAGTTTCATAGGTGATCGGTGTATCCAGAAGTTCTTCTGGGAGGCAGCCTCCCGAGGGCCCACCGGTTTGCACCGCTTTAAAAGATTTTTGGGGGCCGCCGCCGATTTCATATATGATTTTTTTTAAGGGTGTGCCCAACGGGACTTCGATGAGTCCGGTGCGTCTTACCTTGCCCACCAGTGAAAAGGTTTTGGTTCCGAAATTCCCCTCAACGCCGAATTGCTTGAACCAGGCCGAACCATGGCGCAGGATATGGGGAACTGTCCCCAGGGTTTCCACGTTGTTGATGACCGTGGGCTTGCCGAAGAGTCCCGCTGTGGCCGGGAATGGGGGTTTGGTCCGCGGCATGCCGCGTTTTCCTTCCAGCGATTGGATCAGTGCGGTTTCCTCGCCGCAGACGAAGGCACCCGCACCCTCCTTGATTTTCAAATCGAAGGAAAAGCTTGAGCCAAGAATGCGATCCCCCAGCAAGCCGATTTCCTTCATTTGTTTGATGGCAATTTTCAATCGCTTGATGGCCAGGGGGTATTCGGCGCGGATGTAAATGGTTCCCGTGGAGGCACCGATGGCGTAGCCGGCAATGAGCATTCCCTCAAGAACCGCATGCGGATCGCCTTCCAGCAATGACCGGTTCATGAAGGCTCCGGGATCCCCCTCATCGGCGTTGCAGATGATGGTTTTCGGATCATGGCTCACCTTTCTGCAGATTTGCCACTTTTTTCCGGCGGGAAAACCGGCGCCGCCGCGGCCGCGCAATCCGGACTTGGATATTTCTTCAATGACCCGATCGGGCGAAAGGGCAAGTGCTTTTTCCAGTCCGCTGTAGCCTTCGTGGGCAAGGTAATGACGGATGTTTTCGGGATCGATGAAGCCGCAATTTTTTAAAACGATGCGGACCTGGCTTTTCAGCATGGGCTGATCGAAAAAGTAAGGCAGGCCTTCGAATGGAACCGTGCCAAAATGTCCAACGGCCATGTGCGCCACAACTGCGCCTTTGAGCAGATGCTTTTCGATGATCATTTTGGCTTTGGCGGGATTCACATTGGCATAGGAAATACGAGGATTTCCGCCCGTGGCGATATCCATCAAAGGCTCCAGGTAACATGGCCCGATGCAGCCCACTTCGATCAGTCGCGCGGATAACTTTTGTTTTTTCAGTAAGGCCAGAATCGTTTTCTTGACCTCTTCGCTTCCTGCCGCACGGCCGCAAGATGCCATGCCCAGATAGATGCGGGGGATGGTCCGGTCATGCAGGACCTGCCATTCTGTTTTACTCTGGTTGATCAGCTTTTGCAACTTACTCATATTTATCCAAAAGCTCCTTTATTTTAATCACGGCCATATTGCCGAAAATATCCCCATCTATTTTCACCACCGGGGCTAGGGCGCAGCATCCCAGGCAGGCGACCGCATCCAGATCAAACCTCCGGTCAGGGGTGCACTCCCCGCTTCTGATTTCCAGGTACCTTTCCAGCGCTTCCAGAAGAATCCCCCCGTTGCGGACATGACAGGCGGTTCCCAGGCAGACGGTGATGGTGTGACGCCCCTTGGGGATGAAACGAAACTGGGAATAAAATGAAGCCACCCCGTAAATCTCATTTTCGGTAATTTTCAAAAATTCGGAGATTTTTTCCACCCCTTGCGGTGAAATATAACTGAACTCTTCCTGAACTTTCTGCAGAATGGGGATCAGGTTTCCCTGCTCGGCCGGGAATTCTTTGAGAATATTTTCCATGTGCGTTTGCTTTTTTCCCATTTCGACACTCCGATTTTCAACAATTTTTTCTCTCATCAAGAAAAAAATATGCACTCGGTAACTTCGGCTTCACCCCGGGCGCAATCTTCGGCAAAGGTAGCACAGGAAGGCGAACCGCAAAGACCGCAATCCCTTTGGGGGAGCTTCATCAGGATGCGTTCTTTTTGTCTGAGTTTTTTTATGGAAACCGCGATATCGCCGTCAATTGCCCGTGTAGGACGGGGAAGGATCGGATGTTCCATGAAATAGATTTTTCGCTGGTAGCGTTTTAAAATATTCTTTTTATCCAGTTTTTTCGGATGATTAAAGATTTTTTCCATCAGGATTGAAGTGTGTCTTGCGATATATGGGTTTTCCACACAGTAGGCGCCCGACACGC